>VFSW01001218.1_pt1 | contig 39004 bp, 36 predicted proteins | sample 5358111 | NCBI WGS metagenome assembly VFSW01 (sample SAMN11554181, study PRJNA540505) | mine drainage metagenome | isolation source: sediment from site ElyBrook_90M | place: USA: Ely Copper Mine, Vershire, VT | collected 2017
CGGATCGCCGGTTTCCTCGAAAACCACCGCGGCAGGCAGCCCAATCGCGACTTCCGCTTCGTCCTCCATCATCACGCCTGCGACACGGGTGACGGTGCCGTCTTCCTCTTTGCAGTCATCCAACTCGATGATAGCGACGACGTACGGAACTGCGCCGATGAACGCGCCGACGATTGGCTGGGTCACCACGACGTAGCTGTGGATGATGCCCTTGCCTGCGGTCTCGAACCAATCGATGTCCATCGAGGTGCATTTGCTGCATGCGGGAAGATTAGGTGGAAACCATTTGTGGCCGCACTGGTTGCACTTGCGGACGAGGTATTTGTGCTTGCGCGTCGCCGCCCACCATTCGTGGGTGTCGGAATCGGGAAGAATGCGGAGTTTCGAATAATCAATCGTGACAGGCATTTCCGTGTCTCCTTAGGCAGCCATCCCGCGCAGGATGAGGCAGCTCGCCTGCGCTTCCCAACCCCACGCCATCCCGCAGCAGATGCGCGCCTTGCCAAGCTGGCGGCAGCCTTTGCTGCGATCGTAGGTATGCTTGCCCTCGCGCCATCCGGGGCACGCGTCGTCGGCGCGATGGCGTAACTGGCGCACATTCTCGATCACCATCTGCACGCCATGCGTATAACCTTCGGAAAGATGGCCGCCCGAGAGATTACTCGGCAGCTCGTGATCGATCTGAAGACGACCGCCTTTCACGAACTCGCCAGCTTCGCCCTGGCCGCAAAAACCGTTGGCCTCGAGCTGGATGAGCGTCGTGAAGGTGAACGCGTCATAGCATGAGACGAAATCGACATCGTTATGTGTGATGCCGGCCATGCCGAACGCGCGCTTCCATCCGTAGTTGCCTGCGACGTAATGGATCACGGGGCGGGAATAGTTCCACTGCGGATTCGGCGTCATCGTCCTCGCATAGCCGCCCATGATGAAAACCGGCGGGTGCTTCAGGTCGTAGGCCCGCTCCCGCGAGGTCACGATGATCGCGGCCGAGACGTCGGTCTCCTGGCAGCAGTCGAGCAGGCGAAACGGCTTAACAACCCATCGCGAACGCTGATGGTCCTCGATCGTGATGGGCTGACGAAATCGCGCCTTGGGATTCAGGCTCGCGTGGTAGCGATGTGCGACAGCAATTTCCGCGAACGCTTTCGTCGTGCATCCGGTGTCGTGCAGATAGCGCATCGCGGACATTCCGAAGCGCTGCGCCGGCGTCGTCCAGCCCCATCCCATGTTGAACTGATTGTCGTCGGAGGCCGTCGCGACTGGAATCGGTCCGCCGGGAATCTGCCCGCCCATTCGCCGGCCCGAACGGCCGTTCATCGACCGAAAGATGACCATCGTCTTTGCATAGCCGGCTTCGATGAGCCCGATCGCGTGCGCAACGAGAGCCTCGGTGCTGGAGCCGCCGCCGAAAATATCCAGGCAGTAGTTGAGCCGCATGCCGAGCGCCGTCGCGACATGCGCGGAGGTCGTCGAATCAGCGGCCTGGTAGCTCGTCATCCCATCGATGTCAGATGCCTGCAGACCAGCATCGGCCATCGCATTGGTGATAGCCTCGCACGCCATCGAAAGCGTGGTGCGGTTGGAGGGCCGCATGTGCGGCGTTTCGCCGACTCCCACGATGCAGTATTTGTCGGTGAGTGCTGCCATCGTTCTCCTGTCCGCAGTGAAGATACGCGCCGCGGCGCGCTATCGATCCGCCCGCCCAACTTCGCATGTCTTAAGAAATTGTTAAAGGCGAATCGTGATCGCGCTATTCGCGACCAGAGCACTCCCAAAAAGCGATAGGGTTCAGGACTTTACGATTACGGCTGAACCGGATTTATCAGGCATTGGAATCGGCACCTGAGGTCTCGAGGCGAAGAATTGATCAACAGCTCGACGGGCACCGGGCCAGACATTGTAGTCGTGGACCACAATCATCCCTCCAATCGAAAGGCGCGGGTAGAAGAATTCCAATCCCGCATTAATCGGTTCGAATAGGTCTGCGTCCAGATGGACAAACGCAAATTGGCTAGGTGCCTTCGCAGCGGTGTCCGGAAATCTCCCCTCGTAGACAACCACATTGTCGTTGCGGGGAGAAATCTTGCGCATCACCGCTTCGACACTGGTATCGCTGAACTGCTTTGCTTGTTGAACAGCCTCGATTTCAGTCAGAACAAATCCGTTAAAGGTGTCGAAGAGATGAAGGCGTCTCTCTGGAGCATAGTGATGAAACAGGCGAGCGGTGTCGCCCTTGTAAACCCCCAGCTCGGCGAAGTCCCCGTTCACCTGTCTGATGAGTACGCTGCGCATCAGCAGAACCAGCATGTCGCGGCGTACGTGATCCCAGGCGTCGAGCGGACAAATCCGCCGTTCCACGCGATCCTCTGGAATCATAAACCCGCCCGTCGCGCTTACGAACTCCGGATTGTGCCAGATGGAGCGGGGGCTGATGTCCATCTCGCTTTGCAGGAAAAACCGGCGCGGACCCGCCAGAAACGGATGAATCCTGCCCAGGTAGCGGCCGGGGTCGCGCACGAATTTTCCTAGCTTGGATCGCATTGCATTCGATTTGAGTACACTAACAACAGCTCCCTCGTCATGCGACTTCCGCCCCCAGCACTGCGAGATAACGTCATCCCGACGACCGGCAAGATCCACTCACGCCGGACGCGGCCAGACGTTCGGAACGCTGGTGGCGAGCCATTTCACGAGTGCGCCATTCACTTCGAGCGGTTTTTCCTGCGCCACCCAATGCCCGGCCTTGATGACTTCCTCTTTGAGATTGCGGCAGTACTTACGCATCGGTTCGCCCAGGCGCGAGTGAACCGACTCGCAGACGTAATCATACAAAGCGGCGATAAATAGTACTGGCATGTCGAGGTTGCCGTCGTTTAAGGCTTTGCGCCCATACGCTTCATTAGGTTGATGGTTCATGTACCACGAGCTGGGACCGAAAAATCCGTTGCGCTCCAACGCCGACACGTAGACGCTCAGGTCTTCCTCGCTGACGACATCGCCGTCGCGCGGCACATCGGGAATCTCGGCGCTGCCGAAAAGTCCGCGACCTTTGCGCGCCATCTAGGTCGCCGCACGCTTATGCTCGCCCGACGGGTCGCCCTTGCGAAACGCGAGTTTCAGAAATTTGCGCACGTTCGCGTCCATTGGATCAGTGGCGGCGGCGAAGTTCTCTTCATAGAAGCGCATGTACTCCCACTGGCCGTATGGAAATTCACTTTCGGGATAGAGCTGGCGATCGACCAGAGTGAGGGTGTGATCGAGGCCGCGATCGATGGTGAAATAGGGCACGCACAAACTCGCGACCGCATCGCATCGATTCGGATGATGACTCGCGAGGTTCCACACCACTGGACTACCCCAATCATGACCGACCCAGACCGCTTTCTGGCGACCGGTCGAATCGAGCAATTCGACCATGTCGCGCACGATGAGTTCCTGCGCGTAGTCGTCATGCCCATTATAAACCGACGATCGCCCATAGCCCCTCATGTCGGGCGCGATCGCGCGAAATCCTAACGCTGCAAGCGCGGGAAGCTGATGCCGCCAGCTGATCGATAGCTCGGGCCATCCGTGGACGAATATGACCAGCGGACCATTTTCCGGACCCGCCGCGAGATAGAAACTCGTATGCCGATCGGTTTTTACGGTGTGTTCAGTGATAGACACTCACGCCACCTCATCGTTAGGCAATCGCGAGACTACTTGCGAGAACGCGAAAATCAAGCGGCATTTATCGTTTTCGCCCTAGGCGAATGTGCGATATCCTGAATTGTTCCGCAAATGTAGGAAGCCTGAAGGAGGCACCCCACGAATGACTCGCACGATACCGATGCGCAATGGCATCTTCCTGGCCCCGTTCCATCCGCTCGACCAGGATCCAACTGAAGCTCTGCACCGCGACCTTGAACTGATCGAGAACCTGGATCGGCTTGGCTACGAGGAAGCCTGGATCGGCGAGCATCACTCGGCCGGCTTCGAAATCATCGCCTCGCCCGAGGTTTTCATCGCCGCCGCCGCGGAGCGCACCAAAGACATCCGCCTCGGCACCGGCGTGGTGTCGCTGCCTTACCACAACCCGCTGATGACGGCGAATCGAATCATCCAGCTCGACCATCAGACGCGCGGACGCGTGATGCTCGGCGTCGGCCCCGGCCTGCTTCCTTCCGACGCGATGATGCTCGGCATTAATCCGATGACCCAGCGCGACCGCATGCTGGAAGGCATCCAGGTCATCATGCGCCTGTTCAACGGCGAGGTCGTGACCGAAAAGAGCGACTGGTACAACCTCGTCAACGCGCGCGCGCACCTGCTGCCCTTCACCAAGCCGCATCCGGAGATCGCGGTCGCGAGCGCCGTCAGCCCCTCGGGCGGACGCGCGGCCGGCAAGTACGGCTTCGGGATGTTGTGCGTCGCGGCAACCAACGCCAACGGCTTCGATGCGCTCGGCACCAACTGGGCGGTCGCAAATGAAATCGCGTCCGAGAACGGCCGCACGATGGATCGCAGCAAGCTGCGCCTGGTCGGCCCGGTGCACATCGCCGAGACTCGCGCGCAGGCGCGCAAGAATGTTGAGTACGGCATCCACAAGTGGATGGAGTACTTCGCGCGGCTCAACCCTCTCAATCCGACCGCCCCTGCCGGCATGGATCCGATTGACGGAATGATCGAATCGGGTAACGCGGTCATCGGCACGCCCGAAGACGCCATCGCGCAGATCAAACGCCTCGAAGCGAAGCAGGGCGAGTTTGGCGCGTTCCTCCAGCTCGCGCACAACTGGGCGGCTTTCGACAAGACCATCAAGTCGTACGAGTTATGGGCCGAGCACGTCGCACCGGTCTTCAAGATGTCCAACGTGAGCCGTCAGGCATCGTACGATTGGACCATGTCGAATGCGCATGACTTCATGGGTCAGGCTATGCAAGCGGCCGGCGCGATGATCCAGAAGCATGCGGACGAACGCGCAGCCAAGAAGGCCGCCAAGGCCGGCAACGGCGCGGCCACGCAGGCATCGAAGTAGTTCAATCGAATAGCAATGAAGGGCGCGACATCATCGGATGCCGCGCCCTCTACTTTTTGTATGGGGTTAGATTTTCGCAGCGATCTCCACGACCGATCCTAATCCGCGCACCACTTTGACGCCATCTTCCGACACTGCCGAAGCTGCAAGGACCAGACGAGTCACGCCTGCTTCCGCGTATTGCTTCATCGCATCAGAACTTGGTGGGTCGCCGCCCATCAGCAACACCGAAAATTCGAGCTTCTCGGGATCGCGGCCGAACTCGCGCGCCATCTTCTTGATCTGCGGAATGCACTCGCGCGCCTTCTCGACGCTGAGTCCGCCGGGACACCATCCGTCGGCGTAGCGCGCGACGCGCTTGAGCGCGTACTTCGGATCGTGCGCGCCGAGCCATATCGGAGGACCCGGCTTCTGCACCGGCTTGGGCCCGAGCTTCACCGACGGGAACTTGATGATGTCGCCGGAGTAGCTGACATCGTCGCCGCTCCACAAAGTGCGCAGCGCCTCGACGGATTCGCGCAGATGTTGCCAGCGCCGCGAAAAATCGACGCCCATCACTTCGGCCTCCTCGCGAAACCATCCCGCGCCGACGCCGAGCACGAGGCGACCTTTCGAGTACAAATCGATTGATGCGGTAACTTTCGCGGTCTCGATGACGTTGCGTTGCGGCAAAAGGCAAATCGCGGTGCCGATCTTGATGCGCGAGGTAGCATCGGCGGCGATTGCGAGCGCGACGAATGGATCGATGAGTCGCGCGTAGAACTCGGGAACTTTGCCATCGCGCGAGCGCGGATAGTGCGTGGTGTAGGTGCTCGGCACCGCCATATGCTCGGCGACGAAGAACGATTCGAAGCCGAGGTTCTCGCACTCGCGCGCGATCGCGCCCGGATTCCCTGATTGCTCGGTGAGAAAAACCAACGCGCCAATTTTCATCGATGAGTTCCTCCTTGCGGCTTGGGAGTGGCTCTCACCTTAGCACCGAAAGCGCTAAAATCGCTCGCATGCCATTACCCGCATCGAGCCGTTTCCAGTTCAGCCCCGATCTCAACATCTGTCGCGCGCTCAACGGCATGTGGCAGGTCTCCGGCGGGCATGGCCGCATCGATCCTGCGCGCGCAATCCCCGAAATGTTCGCCTACCACGAGGCGGGTTTCACTACCTGGGACCTCGCGGACCACTACGGCCCCGCCGAAGATTTTATCGGAGAGTTTCGCCGCGAGTTCACGAAGCGCTACGGCGCGCTGCGACTCTCGGAGATCCAGGCCTTTACCAAATGGGTGCCGAGGCCGGGGCGCATCACGCGGCGAATGGTCGATGACGCGATCGGGCGCTCGCTCTCGCGCATGGGCGTGGAATGCCTCGACCTGCTGCAGTTCCATTGGTGGGAATACTCCGACCGCAGCTACCTCGATGCGCTCAAGCACCTCGCCGATGTGCAGCGCGAGGGCAAAATTCATCATCTCGCGCTCACCAACTTCGACACCGAGCGGATGCGCATCATTACCGAGGCTGGCATTCGCATCGTCTCGAACCAGGTGCAGTACTCGCTCGTCGATCGCCGTCCCGAGGCTGCAATGGCGGCGTTTTGCCGCGAGCACAACATCACGCTGCTCACGTATGGCACGGTACTCGGCGGATTGCTATCGGAGAAATTTCTCGGGCGTCCGCAGCCGCATCGCGGCGAGCTCAACACCGCGTCGCTGCAGAAGTACAGCCAGATGATCGATGCGTGGGGCGGATGGACGCTGTTCCTGGAATTGCTCGGCGTGCTGAAAGCCGTCGCGGACAGGCATCAGGTGAGCATCGCCGATGTAGGCATTCGCTACATCCTGGATCGCCCGGCGGTCGCGGGCGTCATCGTCGGCACGCGGCTCGGCGTCGCGCAGCATATCGATGACAATGCGCGGGTGTTCGGCTTTGCACTCGACGGCGAAGATCTCGCAAGCATCGCTGGCGTCCTCGAGAAATCGCGCGACCTGATGAAAGTCATCGGCGATTGCGGCGACGAATACCGCTAGAACACGATCGGCAGCTCCAGGTACTCGCGATAGATGAAGTCGCGATGCTCGATCATCGCGGGTGACATCGCCGCCGCGACCGCCGGATCCTTTTCCGTGTACATAATGCGGAACGAATCCGCCATTGGGCAGAGCTCGACCGGGAGTGGACGAATTATCGCGGAAAACGTCGCCCAATAGATGTCCAGCGCCGTCAGCCGGTCGCCGATGAAGAATTTGCGGCCCTTGGTCCTCTGCTCTTCGATGCGCGCGGAAAGGAATTTCAGAATCGAGGCCGATCGCGCGGGCGCGGCGGCAACCGCCTCCGGAGTGTATCCATATTTGCCGCCGAAGCGTTTCCAAAAGTTGCGCGTCCGATCATCGGTCTTGGGATGGTTGACGGTCTCATCGATGAGGATGTGACGCCGTTGCCATCCGAGTCCGTTCTCGCCCGCGATCTCATTGATGGTGCCGAACATCGTAACGCGATCGTCCGCATTCGCCGGAATCAGTGCGGGCCCGGGCTGCAATCGCTCGGCGAGGTAGAGCTGCTCGATCCAGGTTGAGCGCGGCCGCTCATCATTCCAAATCGCGACCGGCGCGCTCGATTGCGCCGTCCACTCGATGAGCTCGCGTTGCGATCCATCCGCCCCAGCCGATGCCACTGGCGTGTACGGGATCTTCTTCACATGGAAAATTCCCTTGCACGCTTCCCGCCACGGACCGGGCACCGCGTTGGCGCCGAGGATGAGCCGCAGGCCCGACCTCGCTTTCGCTTCCTGGATGCTCGCGTATTTCAGTTTGATATCGGTCAGAGCGATTTGATCCGGCATGGTATTTCCTCCGCTGATGGTCGCATGCATGCCCATCTTGCAAGATTGCGCGCGACTTTCAAATTGAACATGCGCCTGCTATCGAACGGGAATCCTCGCGGGAGAGTGCACGTCTATGGATCGTCTGAAGGGCAAGGTGGCTTTGATTTCCGGCGGCGCGCGCGGGCAAGGCGCGTCCGAGGCGCGACTGTTTGTGAGTGAGGGCGCGAAGGTGGTAGTCGGCGACGTGCTTGACGATCAAGCCAACGCGTTAGCGAAGGAAATCAACGCGAAGGCGCGCTCCGTCGTCGCGGTCCATCTCGATGTGACACGCGGGGCTGACTGGCGCAATGCGGTCACGACCTGCGAGAGGGAATTCGGCGGCCTCGACATCCTGGTGAACAACGCGGGCATCTTCAACACCTCAGGCCTCGAGGACACCAGCGAGGAACTCTGGGACGCGATCGTGAACATCAATCAAAAAGGCGTATGGCTGGGGATGAAGGAAGTCATCGACGCCATGAAGCGACGCGGCGGCGGTTCGATCGTGAACATCTCATCGGTCGCGGGACTTGCCGGTTCGAGCGGCTCGACCGCGTATCATGGAACGAAGGGCGCCGTGCGGTTGCTGACCAAGAGTGCGGCGGTCCAATACGGACGCGATGGCATCCGCGTGAACTCTGTCCATCCTGGTCTCATCAACACCACGATGATCGACATCATACCTGCGGAGCAACGCGCGAATGCGGTGAAGTACGCGGTGCCGCTGGGACGCGAAGGCACTCCCGAGGATGTCGCGAAGCTGGTGCTGTTTCTCGCCAGCGATGACTCATCATACTGCACCGGCGCGGAATTCGTCGTCGACGGCGGCCTGACGGCCCAATAAGGACATCATCATGCCCACCTCAGAAGAAATCGCGCGCGAGCTGGAAAGCTTCTATCGGCATTACATCGATGTCTTCAATCGCGAGGACGAGGGCTTTTTCGATTGCTTCGCGCATCCGTACGCGGCTGTCTCCGGCGAGCGAGGACTCGCGACAGTCGCGAACGACGACGCCAATCGAACAAGCTTCGGCGGCACGATGAAGACGCTCAAGGAACGCGGATGGACGCGGTCGGGCATCGATAGCATCAAGGCGTGGGCGCTCGGCGATAACCTCGGGATGATTCTCTCCGACGTAACGCGCTACAGGTCCGATGGTTCGGTGCTGGAGAAGATCCGCGCCTGCTATATGGTCCGCCGCGATGGAGCCGCCTGGAAGATCATGACTATCAGTGAGGTCAAGGCTCCGTATCTCGGTCCCGGCGACATTTCGCGTTAACCGCTAACCAGGAGTTGGCCTGGCTTTGCACCAGCAGTCTGGATAGAGTCGCGTTCGCATCTTTCGATCGTAGTGGAGGAAGCTGTGCGAACACTCTATGGTCCCGGAGCACATGGAGGAGTGGTTGAAAGCCTCCAACGCCGACTTACATCGGTCGGATGCGACACCAAGGGATTCGATGGATTTTACGGCGGTAACACCAAACTCGCCGTCCAGCAGTTCCAGGGCCAGAACTCGCTGCCTATGACGGGAATCGTCGATGACCAGACCTGGCAGGCTCTCATGCAAGCTCCTATTCCGGCGGTTGCGGTGCGCAGCCTCGAATTGACCGCCGCCTTTGAAGGTCATGGCTACACTCTCGCCCAGGGAAACTGGGACAGCGCGTGGCTGACCTGGGGCATTGTAGGATTCACGATGCAGCACGGCGAAGTGCAGAAAATCATCCTCAAGACTGCCGCGCTGCCGGGCCAATTGCTTAACACCGCGTTCGGCGACAATGCTGCCATGCTGCTCGCGGTGATGAATGATACGCCAAGGCACCAGGAGCAGTGGGCGATTTCGGTTTCGATCGGCGCCCGCGTCACGGAACCCTGGCTAACCGGCTTTCGACTCTTAGGTCTGCTTCCGCAGGTGCAGGAAATCCAGCGCCAGATGGCTCACGATGACTACTTCGTCCCGGCACTGAAGACCGCCGCGAAGTACAATTTGAAATCGGAACTCGGGCTGGGCTTGTGCTTCGATATTCATGTGCAGAACGGCGGCATCGGCGATGATGCTGCTTCGGACATCGCTGATGCAATCAACGGCAAGCCCCAGACCACCGAACGGGCGTCGCGCGAAATCATCGCGAACGCGGTCGCTGACAAAGCGAGAACCAGTTTTCGGGCTGATGTTCGTTCCCGCAAACTCACCATCGCAGACGGGCAGGGGACGGTGCATGGCGCCGGCTATCTGCTGGAGAATTGGGGCCTCGGCGAATTCCCCGCGGTCTAGCGCACGCGCGTAATTCTTTAAGGTTGCCGATGGACAGTTGCGCGGCGCGGTCCTAGACTCCGAATCAACATCAACCCCATCAACTCGTGGAGGTTCGAATCATGGCCAGGCACACATTCCTCGCGTTGACCAATCCCGTCGCCGGCAAGGAAGACGAGTACAATGAATGGTACGATAAGCATCACGTTCCTGATGTGATCAATGTGCCGGGCTTCATCAGTGGACAACGGTTCAAGCTGAGTGACAGCCAGTTTGGTGGTGAGGCGAGCAAGGCCTTCAAGTACTTGGCGCTGTATGAGATCGAGACCGACGATATCGCGGCCACCATCAAGGAGTTGCGCGCGCGCGGCGGCACCGCCGATATCGTGCCGAGCGATGCCATCGACATGAAGAACGTCGCGACCTACATGTTCACGCCGATTCGGGAAAAGGTGATGGCGAAGGACGTGAAGCGCCCGCGCCGCGCCGCCTGAACGCGGAGCTATTTTCGCGGCGTCATGTTCGCGAGGATGTCGACTTTGCCTGCGAAGTCCTCGAGCTCGACTTCCGTGGTCTCGAGGATGCTCGCGGTCTGACGCCAATGACCGATAATGATCAGCAGCTCGATTATCTCGCCGGCGCTGAGATGCTGCTTGAGGGCTTCCAGGGTTGCGCGGCTGGCCTTGACGTTGGCATTCACCTCGTCGGTGAACTTCAGAACCAGGCGCTCCACTTCAGAGAAGCAGGTCGCGTTCTGCCAATCTTCGATCGCCGCGATCTGTTCTTCGCTGACACCGAGGTGCTTCGCGGCGGGAACATGCTGAGTCCATTCGTAGACCGAATGGCAATCCTTGGCGGTGCGCAGAATTGCGATTTCGCGCAGCTTCGGATCGATTTTGATCTGCGTGAAGAGTGCGTTGCTCAGCCGGCTGCGCTGCACGAAGATGCTCTGGGCATTGGCGGTCATCCTTTGCACATTGAGCACGACCGCTCCTGACTTGAGGATCTTGAGAACTTCCGGAGATGCGTCCTTGTCGTCGAGATAGGGCAGCAAAGCCATCGAGGTCTCCTCTCTATACGAGCCGCCACTGCACCAGCGTATGGCCTTCCGTATGGTCTTCGAATACCGCTTCGACCGGAGCACCGATGGGAAGATCCGCGCGAGGATCGCCGGCGAGGTTGCCGACCATCCGCACATTTCCGGCATCGGGCAATTCGACCAGAACGACCATATAGGGGCACGCGTCCTTGAGTGCGGGATGCACTGGATGCCATACGCGCTCCCAACTGTAGACGTTTCCGCGCTTCGACACCCGATGCCATCCGAGATTGACGGAGCGGCACTTGTGACAGATCCATTCGGGTCCGAATTGGAAGCCCTGGCAGTCCTTGCAGCGCTGAACGACCAGCTCGTGACGTCGCGCCGCCTCCCAGAATTCGCGATCGAGGCCATCGTGCGCCGCGCGCGGCGCGGGCAGTCCGTCAGGCAGGCAGTGCTTCGCTTCAGATTGCGCCGGCATAGTATTTTTCCTCAAGCATGCAGAATCAAATCGCTGACCGGCGTCACCATCGGTCCCGATACAACCATTGATATGTCGGCATCCTTGACCTGGCAGGTCGAGGTCCCGCGCACCTGGCGGACCGCCTCGATCACCAATTCGAGCCCGTGCATGTAGCATTCGGCGAGGTTGCCACCGCTGGTGTTGAGCGGCAGTCTGCCGCGGGGCGCGAGGAAGTTCTCGAAAGTGCAGAACTCGTTGACCTGATCGGCATCGCAGAAGCCATGCTCGACGAGGCTCATCACCACTCCGCCGGTGAAGTTTTCATAGGCCTGCACCACGTCGACATCCTTCGGCGCGATGCCCGCCATCTCATAGAGGCGCGGCGCGAGAGTCTTGAAGTTGGAGGTCGCGTAGTCGGGCGCGTTATGCGCGCCGGCGTTTTGCCGATAATCGGAACCCTGCGCGGCTGCCATCAGATACGCGGGCTTCTGCTTCAGATCGCGCGCCCGCTCGGTGCTGGTCACGATCACTGCCGCAGCGCCATCGTTCTCCAGACAGCAATCGAAGAGGTGGAATGGCTCGACGATCCAGCGCGATTGGTCGTAAGCCTCGCGGGTCAGAGGACGGCCATACATCACGGCACGCGGATTGGATTGCGCGTGATGATATGCGGCGAGGGCGACCGCCGCGAGCGCGTCCTGCTCGACCTGATGCTCGTGCATGAACCGGCGCACCCGCATCGCAAACATCTGCGCCGGCGACATCAGACCGTACGGCATCGTGTAGGCGAAATCGCCCGAGATATTTTTCATCGGCGCCGCCTGCCCGAAGCGTCCAAACTGCCCTTGGGCAAGCGCGCGGAAGACCACGACATGCTTGGCATAGCCGGCGGCCACCGCCGCGGCGGCATTCGCAACCGCGCCTGAACCGCCGCCGCCTCCGCCGCCCCACACCATGTTCGAGAACGCGAGATGCGGGAGGCCGAGGGCCGTCGCGAGGCGCGATGCATCGTTGCGATCGTTGCTGTAGGAAGCAAAACCGTCGATGTCGGTCACGGCGATTCCGGCGTCATCGGCGGCCTTGATAATGGCCTCGCAGGCGAGCCGAAACTCGGGAAGCGGCGCAGTGCCGCGTTTGTAATATTTGGTCTCGCCGATGCCGGCGATCGCGACCCTGTCCTTGATGGTATTCATTGCCGCAGTCCTCGCGCGTCCGAAGCTTGATCCTCAAAGCCTGTCGGATGCTGCCGCAGCATTACGCGATTGGGCATTTTCAGCAACCGCGGTTATCGGGAAGTTGGCGAGCGCATCGGAGGATCGATGCGATGGCGGCGCCCGCGTGCGATTGCAGGAATAATGGGCATCCTGCGGTCGAACTGGCGCGTCCCAGGCGCGTGCGAGGACGCCTGCCCGCAAAGCTATCGTCCCATCCGGCAAGTGTGCTAAATAGCCAACCGGAGTCGGCCAGCTATTCTTCTACGCGCTGGTCAAGACAGGCGCATCGGGAGGGGAGAATGGAAACGCGATATAACTCGTTAAAAGTACTTGCTTTGGCGATTGGGATTTCACTGGCCGCATCCGCAATGGCGGCCTCGGTGCAGGCGGGCTCGCTGCGCCAGGGCTCCACCGGTGAGAGCGCTGCGGTAACCGGGTCCGTGCCGGGCGAGGTGCTATGGGGATATTACGAAACCTGGGAGAGCAGGTTTGGATGGGGCGACAGCATTGTCCGTCTCATCAACCCGAACGGAGCCGCGAATGGTAACCTGGCTGGCGCCAAACCGCAGACCGTCTGCGCGATGATCTACGTCTTCGACGAAGACCAGGAGATGGGCGAGTGTTGTGGATGCCCGCTGAGTTCGGCCCAGGTGGAAACCTTCTCCGCCGATCAGAACCTGACCTCGGATTGGGGCCTCGCAGCATCGCAGGAACCAAATAGCTCCTCGGGTGCCTACGGCTCAGTGGCGTTCGTCGCCGCCGCCCCGAATGCTCTTCCGACCTGCACTGGCCAGAGTGGCGCCTGCAATGGGGGATGTGACCCGAGCAATGTTCCGGGCTATAGCGTAACGACCGCCAGCAACCTGCTCGGCAGCATCACGCATAATCAGGGTTTCGGCGTCTCGACCATTACCGAAGTCGCGCTGTCCGACGACTCCGGCGGCGACCCGACCAACCTAACTTACCTGCAGACTCAATGCGGTGCGCTGGTCGGCAATGGCACGGGCGGTGGAATCTGCAACTGTCCGATTGAATAGTAAGGATTGGATTCGTGGTCTAGTCGATAAGACCAAACCTAAGCCCTGAGAAACCGGCGCGAGGAGCAAGAATCCTTCGCGCCGTTTCTTTTTCACTGTTCTTGAGCCCGGATTCGGAAGTCAAACCGCGTATCCTCGTGCTAGCGCTGAACCTCGTCGCCAGCCTTAAGAGTGATTCTAGTCGATGCTTGCGGTCTCCACTCCCAGATTGCGGACCGGAGTCGAACCGGAGCTGAAGACGATTCCCTTGTAGCCCCGTTCCGCGACGTCGTTGATCCTCAACACGTATTTTGGCGAGCCGCCATTGTAAACCAGGTATCGGGTCTTGCCGTGCTCGTGGCCCTGGACGTTCGAGTTATACCCGGTGAACCAGGACTTGGCCTTCCGCATCAACATCGCCGAGTACATCTCTTTCAACATGGGCGGCCCAGCGTTGTTCGGCCTCCAGCGTAGGTTCGGCGCGGGTGTAGCCATGCTCTCTCATGTACTGAAGTAACCTGGTGCACCAACTGACGCCGGTCTCGATGCCACGCGGATAGTTCGTCGAGGCGGAGCCGCTCTGCGGTCCCGAGGGCATGAAAAAATTCGGGAACCCATGCACCAGCATGCCGAGAAAGGTCGATGGACCATCGCTCCACAAGTCCCGTAACTTTGCGCCGCCGATGCCCTGGATGTCGATGTGATCGAAAGGCGCCGGTTATCGCGTCGAAGCCGGTAGCATAAACAATGATGTCGAAGTCGTAGGCGCGCTTGGTGGTGCGCAGTCCGGTCTCGGTCACTTCGACGATCGGCGTCTCGGTGATGTCCACCAGATTCACGTTGTCGCGGTTGAAGGCCTCGAAATAGTGTGTTTCCATCGGCACGCGCTGCACCCCGAAGCCGTGATCGCGAGGGATCAGTTTCTCGGCAACGGCCGGATTCTTCACCCGGCGACGAATCCGATCGGCGATGTACTCGGAGAACTCCGCGTTGGCTTTCTCGTCGGTGAAGATTTCGCGGAAGTTGCGCAGCCATATCGCAAATCCGGGGGTCTCATAAAGCCGGTCCCACAGCGCCTGCCGCTCCTCGCGCGAGACTTCGTAGAAGCCGCGACGATCCGGCTCATGCTCGAAGCCACCCGGGGTCCGAGAACAGGTCGCGAAGATCTCGTCATAGCGCGACCGGATGTCGGCCATCTCGGCAACGGAAATGGGTCCGTTATTCAGCGGCGCGGACCAGTTGGGTCGGCGCTGGAATACGGTCAGGTCGCCGACCTTGTCCGCGATCTCTCCGATCACCTGGATACCGGTAGCGCCGGTGCCGATGACGGCGACCTTCTGGCCCGCCATCGCAACCGGTTCGTGCGGCCAATAGAAGGTATGGAAGGAGCGGCCCTTGAATTTGTCCATCCCCTTGAAGCGCGGCGGGGTGGGAATCGAAAGGAGGCCGACCGCCATGATGACAAAGCGACAAGTCAGCTCGCGACCGTCGGCGATATTCAGCCGCCAGCGGTCATTCGCCTCGTCGAAGCGCATCGCGTCGACCTTGCAATTGAACTGCATGTATTTGCGCAGATCGAACTTGTCCGCGACGTAGTTCAGATAGCGCAGGTTTTCAGGCTGACTGGAGAATCGTTCCTTCCAGTGCCATTCGTTCAGCAATTCCCTGGAAAACGAGAATCCGTAGGTATAGCTTTCCGAATCGAACCGCGCTCCGGGATAACGGTTCCAGTACCAGGTCCCACCCAGGTCGCCGGCGGCGTCGAGCACGGTGGCATCCACTCCGAGGTCGGCCAACAGTTTGATTTGGTAGATTCCCGCCACCCCGGCGCCGATGACGATAACCTCGTAGTGCGACTTGGTCTTGTCGATCATGAGATTGCTCCCGTTCCGTTATTGGCCGACCTGCGTGCAGTTTCCAATTCCGCACGCTATCGTCACATCAGAAAATAGTCAACATTCATACCATATGACTTGGGTACGAATTTCGTGACATGGCCTTGGAGAAGATCAGAGGTCAGCCATACACTCGGCCTCGCCATTGGCGGCTGCGGCAGGATCATTCTGCTCGAGAGCACGTTTGATCTCGGAAAGTATCTTGATCAAATCATCGCGTTGCCTGCCCGAAAGGCCACCCAGTATCTGCTGGTTGAATCTGTGCTCGGCACGATGCATTTGCTCAAGCACTCGAGCAGACCGGCGCGTGAGGTAGATTCGCTTCGCTCTGCGATCGACGGGATCGGGCCGTCGCTGGACCCATTCACCGGCTTCGAGCCGATCAATCAAGCTGCCAAGGCTGGCCTTATCGGTATCGAGGATGCTCGCCAACTGCGTTTGCATCATGCCGTCCTGGCGCGCCAGAAACGCGATAACCCACCACTGCGCCCTGGTCAGACCGAGTGGCTTCATGAGCTGATCGAAGGCGCGCCGACGCATCCGCGAAACATCGTGGATGAGATAACCCAGCCTCAGGTCACGCTGGTAAGCGCTCAAGTCTTTGCCGGTAAGGTCAGTAGGCAACGCTGACACTTCCGAAGTCCGCGGTTTGCGCGAATGCGCCTGCAAGGGTGAGACGTTGTGTCGCATTTGATTCGGCGAATTAAATTCCCGTCCAGTGAAGATAATCTTCGTATGATTCCATATAGTCGGCATCAATACTATATGTGCGCGGCGGCGAAGCGACCGGCGAAATTGACTGAGTGATGGTCGCGCGCCCGCAGGCTAGAGCTTGGTGCGCGGGAGGACTCCATAGCGCCGGTTCGTAGTCGGATCGATCTGCGCGGCTTTTTCCCGCGGCGATGCCAACCATCGGCGGTAGGCCCGAACCATCGCAGGACTCATAGGATCCACCGGTGGAGGAGTGCCTGTCGATTTGCCTTCCATCCATGCGACCCAGGCGCGCTCCGCCGCGGTAATTTCGTCAGCCTTAGGATCGGGTGGGGTCAAAACCGAACCTACCCAGGAGTAGGCGGCGCGCATTCGGGGCTGCAGACTCGGCCCAACATGATCGGCGCCGCGCGCCATGTGGTACTCGTGCGGGATGTCGAGATCCCATAGCACCCGATGGAGAAACTCCGCGCCATCGTGAAGATTGAAGACATCCTCGTCGCCGGCTTCGAGGTAGATGGCGAGGCCGCTGGCGCGGATCGCGTCGGCATTGGCGATGGCGAGATTCGCGGGATTATTGGCCTTGAAAACTGCCGCGTCGCGATTCCTGCCGACCAGCTGGTCGGCGCTCGCGTCGCCGCCTGAGTCGAGCACCAGCGGGTAGAAGAAGTGGTTGCGCGCACTGACATCATCAAGCCGCAGCGCGGGATCGATGGCAGGCTCGAGCGCGGCCACGGCCGCGAACTGGTCCGGATGGCGGAATGCGATCCTCAGACTGCCGTGGCCGCCCATCGAGGTGCCGGAAATGATGGTCGAATTGCGATCGCCGCGAACATTATAGACGCGGCGCAAGTGCGCGATGAAATCCTGCGCAATAAAGCTCTCCCACCGAACGTTGCTGTCCGCGTGATCCAGATAAAAGCCGAGCGGACTAATGCCGGCCGAGGCGAGCACCATCGGAGGCATCGCCCCGCTAGTCCACAACTCGTCGTAAATCGGCTTCGAATCGACGAGATTCTGATGGCTTCCGCCTCCCCCGTGCAAAGCCAGGCACAGTGGCGCCGGACCGATTTTGCCGTAGCCCGGCGGCAAGATGGCGGCATAGGGCACTCCATCGGGCGCGAAATCGACCGGCAGTTTTGACTTCTCGATGCGCGACGCTTCCATGTTTCGACGATGCTCAGGACCAACGCATTTCGTCAAGAAGGCCGGCAGCGTCCTTCCGACGATTCGCCGATTCTCGTTCGGAAAAAATCGGACATGTTCGGATCGAGGGGAAAGACTTTTTCCGTACCGTTCATAACCTCGGGATGATCCGGAGCGGGCCGCCGGAAATCGCGCAACACCCAACCGCTATCACGATCATTGGATTACGCGTTGCGTCCACGCGCACTGACCTGCCTGAATTTCAAAGAGCGGCCAAGCACTGTGGATCGATGGCGCAAGGCGCTCGTCAAATGCAGGTCGTTCTCCTCGGCCAGGACTAGATCGCCTCGCTTGCTCATTGCTAGCCGGTATTGCTGGGTGAACCGAGTGCGTAGGAAATTTCTTCGCGTAGGATTTTCGAGTCGGCCGCGGCGGGAGACACCAGCACGATCATCGCCTCGGCCCGAGGCCCGCGCTTTACCGATTTCCAAACGCCAATTATCTCCGGGCCACAGTTCCGACTCCGGATCGCAGACTCGTAGACCGGCTTTCTAAGCCTTGCCGCGATCTGATCGGCCCAACGTTTGTCATCGTCCGAATGGCTTATGAAAGATTCGCACTTCCGCGACTCCGTTCAGGTATTCGCATTTCAACGGGAAGGTGTCTCATACCAAAACTGACGCGGTGAGGATTTGCATCACGAGAGAGTCGCGCTATACGTGGCGTTCATCGACATCTGTAAAATAGAATACAACGTAGAGAGCGTTAGGCGCAGGGAGGAGGAATCGCGATGGCTGCGGCTCCAAAGATGACCGTCCATGAGACGGTGAACGAAGACCATCCGGCGATCAATTCGATCCTCGGCGCCAATCCGTTCATCGATCTGCAACCCAAGCAACTACTCGGGATGGTCGCCGAGCTGGGACGCTTCCTGAGTTCGCGGCCCGATTCTGTCATGTCGCGGATGGGGCAATTCGCGATCGATCTAGTGCAGATCGGGATGGGCAATTCGGAGATCGCACCCGCCGCGAGTGACAAGCGTTTTGCCGATCCCGCCTTCGCGCAAAATCCGATCTACAAGCGCGTGATGCAGAGCTACCTCGCGTGGCGCAACTCGCTGCTCGACCTCGTGCAGGAGGACCAGAGCATCCACTGGCAGGATGCCGAGCAACTGCGCTTCGCGACGATGCTGATTACCGAGGCGCTCGCGCCGACCAATACCCTGATCGGCAACCCTGGCGCGCTGAAGCACGTCTTTGATACTGCCGGGATGAGCCTGGTGCGCGGGATACGCAACTTTTTCGGCGACGTCATTTACAACGGCGCGATGCCGCAGCAGGTCGACAAGCGTCCGTTCGAGGTCGGCAAAAATCTTGGCATCACGCCGGGCGCGGTCATTTATCGCGGCGATCTGTGCGAGATCATCCAGTATGAGCCTCGCGCGCAGAAGGTTTTCGCGCGGCCGCTGCTTTTGATTCCGCCACAGATCAACAAGTTCTACATCATGGACCTCGCGCCCAAGCGCAGCTTCATCGAGTACGCGCTCGAGCACGGCGTGCAGGTTTTCGCGATCAGCTGGCGCAACCCGACTGCGGCGCTCCGCGACAAGAGCCTTGATGACTATGTCGAGGCGTGCCAGAAAGCGATGGCGGTGGCGTGCGAGGTCAGCGGTAGTCCCGATTGCAACGTGCTCGGGATTTGCGCGGGCGGTATCACCACGTCGCTAACCCTCGGTCATCTTGCCGCCATCGGCGACAAACGCGTCAATGCGGGCACGCTGCTGGTCACGATGCTCGACACCAGCCTCCCCTCGATGACGGGGATGTTCGCGACCGAGGACATCGTCAAAGACGCAATCGAGCGCTCGCGTAAAAAAGGCGTGCTCGCGGGTGAGGACATGGCGCGCGTCTTCGCGTGGCTGCGTCCCAACGACCTGGTGTGGAATTACTGGGTCAACAATTACCTGATGGGCGAGCAGCCGCCCGCGTTCGACATCCTTTATTGGAACGGCGACTCGACCAATCTTCCGGCCAAGCTGCACGAAGGCTTCCTGAATCTGTTTCTCGACAACCCGCTTGCGCAACCGGGTGCGATGGAGATCCTCGGAGAACCGATCGACCTGCGCAAAATCAAAACCGATATGTATCTGCTCGCCGGTCAGACCGATCACATCTGCACCTGGCATTCATGCTATCGGGCGACGCCGCTATTCGGCGGCAAGGTCGAGTTCGTCCTCAATTCGAGCGGGCATGTGCAGAGCCTGGTGAGTCCGCCGGGAAACCTGAAGTCGCACTACTTCACGAATTCGCGGTTGCCGGGCGACGCTGACTTGTGGCTTCGAGGCGCGACCGATAATCGCGGCAGTTGGTGGGATCACTGGCTGAAGTGGATGGGCTCGCGCTCCGGCGAGGAGCGCCCCGCGCCGTCGAAGTTAGGAAATTCCGCCTATCCGGCGATTGGCCCGGCCCCCGGCTCCTACGTCCTCGAGCACCACTAAATTTTGTTCAATGTTGTTCCGCCGCTATGAGGCGATCGATGGCGCGGCGCGCGTGGATGCGGGCCGCATCGCCATGAATCTCCACTAGCGGGCCATCGGGAATCTCAGTGAGCCGCTCCTGCTGCATTTCGAGGACCACCTTGTCCTGCTCGAAGGTCCTCGCGATCTCATCGAAGAGTTGGCGGGTGGCATTAGGATCGTCCTGGTTGTAGCCGTTCGCCGAGGACCAGAAGTAGTAACTGCTGGTCTCAGTCTCCGGTGTGATGCCGTGAAACAACCGGAACGAGAAACAGTTTTCGCGCGGACTACTATACTTCCAGTCTTGCAGCGCGCCGGTGCCCGCATCGATGGCGCCATTCCATTGAATCACGGAGTTGGGCGCGACGAATTCGAGCTCCTGCCATCTATCGACGTTACCCTTGAAGCCGACTGTCTTGACGTAGGTCGGTGGAGGCACCGAGTCGAGCATCCAGCGCTCGAATCTGACGCCGTTGGGCGTGCGCACGGTCCGCATCTTCGCTTCGACGTGAGTATTCGCGTCGCCGCCGACGGTGCCCTTGTGCACGTAGCCAAGATGCGAAAGGTCCATCAAATTGTCGAGCACGAGCAAGGAGTCGGCGCGCAGATGCATCATCGTATGTTGATGCGGCCAGGCGCCGGAATCGTTGTGGTAGGGATAGCGGATGATTTGCGACCGATCGGCTTTTTCCGGGTCGCCGGTCCAAACCCATACGAAGGCGTCGCGCTCCACTGCCGGATAGGTTTTCACCTGCGCGCCCGGCGGCACCTTATGATCTCCCGGCACCAGCACGCATTTTCCCGAGGAGTCGAAAACCAAACCGTGATAGCCGCACTGGATGCCGCGCGGAACCACTTCGCCCAACGAGAGCGGCGCGCCGCGATGGCAGCATCGGTCCTGGAGCGCGGCGATCGCGCCCGAGGAATCGCGAAACAGGACTATCGGCTCGCCGAGGATGCGCCGTGCCAGTGGACGTTCGGCGATTTCGTCGGACCATGCCGCGATGTACCAGGCGTTGCGGACAAACATAGTCTTCTCTCCGTGTGAGGATTTCGCTTACTAGCGCGCGGCGAGGATCTCCGCAAGGTGACGAGTCTCGACCGTGTCGCCCGCGCGATGCAGTCCGCCACCAATCTGCATCAGGCATCCGCAGTCGTTCGAGACGAGCACTTCGGCGCCGCTCTCACGAATACGCACCATCTTGTCGTCCAGCATCGCGCCCGAAATGTGCGGGAATTTGACCGAGAACAATCCGCCGAAGCCGCAGCATTCCTCGCGATCGCGCAGCTCGACGACGCGGATTCCGTTCACCGCGGATAGCAGCGCACGCGGCTGTTCGCGCACTCCCAATTCGCGCATCAGGTGGCATGACGGATGATAGGTGACGGTGCGCTCGAACCGCGCGCCCACGTATTTCACCTTCAGCACGTCAACCAGGAATTGCGAGAACTCGAATACCCACGGGCGAATCGCATCGGCCTTGGCGAGGAGTTCGGGATCGTCGGCGAGCAGGTCGCGATAGAAAATTTTCACCATGCTGGTGCACGAGCCCGACGGGATCACGATCGGCGTGCCCGGCTCGCATGATTCGAGGAAGCGGCGCGCGAGCTGTTTGGCCTCGGCGCGGAAGCCCTCGTTGAAGGCCGCCTGCCCGCAGCAGAACGCGCGCGGCATCATGCGAACCTTGACTCGCAGTCGCTCGATGACGGCCGCCGCGGCGTCGCGCGCCTCGGGAAAAAATTCCTCGCCGAGGCAGGTCGGGAACAGCACTACTTCATTCTGCATTTATTGTTGGGGCCAGATTATCGCGCCGTAGAGGATTTTGGGACCGTGCACGCCCATCACGATGCGCTTCTCGATATCGGCGGTGCGGCTCGGCCCGGTGATGAACGACACGCGATTGGTCGAGATCGCATCGACGCCGAACCCAGCGATGGCGGCAGCGAGATTTGGCACCACGCGATCGATGTTCACGATGATGACGCTGATCGGTGGCAGCAGCGTCAGCGAACTCGGGCGCGCCTCGGCCGTCATCACCGCGAAGGTGCCAGTCGAGGCGATCGCAAAATGCGCCTCGGCCACGCCGATATCGGTGTTGGCGAACTGCGCGATCATCGCGGCGCGATCGGCTTCATGACCCTTGTCGATGCCGCGCGGCTTCATCAGCGTGCATCCCGCGGCGTCGAGCGCGGCGCTGAAGAGCGACATCTTCGTCACCACGCCCTCGCCAATCGCGGCGCTCTTCGCGGAATTATCGCGTGCGAGAGCCGCCACGCTCGCGGCCGCCTGCTCCGCGCTTAGGCTACCGAGGAAACGTCCACTGACCGCCTGAAGTTCGCGCGCGAAACTCGAGACGAGTTCGGCGCGCTGTGCGACCGAGGCGACTGGAACCGGCGGCGCGGCAGCATGACTATTCTCATGCGCGCCCGGGGCCTGCGGTTTTTCCAATGCGCCCTTGAGACGCGCGAGCAGTTTGTAAAACTCCGCCACGATGCTTGTCGAGTTAGGCCGCAGTGTCCGGCGGTTTGCGCAAGCTGTGCGGATGCGGGCGTGGAAAATCGCGAATACCGGTCCATGCGCTGAACGGCGGCGGCATCCGCGTCAACCATCCGTCACGCGAAAACGGCCGCAGCATCCACGAACCGATTTTTCCCATCGCGCGAATCATCCGCGGATGACGCGCGAGCTTCGCAAATCTGCGCGCGCCTTTTCGCACACGCTGCGCGGCGCGCGGCCACTTCAGATTGCTCTGCCCCTCGGTTTCTTTCCAGCGCAGATGCAGCAGGAGGCGCGGGATGTCGATGCGCACCGGACAGATATCGCGGCACGCGCCACATAGAGTGGACGCGAAGGGCAGATGACCCGCCGCGCTGCCGAACAGATTCGGGCTGATGATCGATCCGATCGGCCCCGGGTACGTCGAGTTGTAGGCATGGCCGCCTATACGCCGGTAAATCGGACACACGTTGAGACACGCGCCGCAGCGGATGCAGTAAAGCGCCTCGCGCATCACCGGATCGGCCAGCATCGCGCTGCGCCCGTTATCGAGGATGACGACGTGGACCTCGCGCGGTCCATCGATTTCAGCCTTGCGCCGCGGCCCGTTGATGAAGTTGGTGTAGGTTGTCAGCTTCTGACCGGTCGCGGTGCGCGCGAGGACCTCGAGGAAGTGGCTGACGTCCTCGAGCTTGGGAATCACTTTTTCGATTCCCATCACGCCGATGAAAATTTCCGGCAGCGTGCTCGACAGGCGTCCGTTGCCTTCGTTCTCGATCACCACCAACGAGCCGGTCTCCGCGATCGCGAAGTTGACGCCGGTGATGCCCATCTCGGCCGCGAGGAAAATCGAGCGCAGCTTTTCGCGCGCCTGCGCCGTCAGCTCCTCGGGCTCGGCGGTGTAGGGCGTATGCAGTTTGTCGGCGAACAGTTGCCCGATGTCTTCCTTTGAAAGATGAATCGCCGGCGTGATGATGTGCGAGGGCGGCTCGTGGCGCAGTTGCACGATGTACTCGCCGAGGTCGGTTTCGGTGACCTCGATGCCGGTGCGCATCAGCGAGTTGTTGAGGCTGATTTCCTCGGTGGTCATCGATTTGCCTTTGACCACCCGCTTCACATTGTTCTTTTTCGCTACCTCGAGGATGTACTCGCGCGCCTCGGCCGCATCGGCGGCGAAAAACACGACGCATCCGTTGGCTTCGAGCTTCGCCTTGAGCGCGATCAGGTACTGATCGAGATGCGCGATGGTTTCTTCCTTGATGGCGCGCGCGCGATCGCGCTCGGCTTCGAACGGAGGAAACTCCGCACGCATTTCCGCGACGTGCTCGAGATGCCGCCCGCTGGCATTTTCCAGCTTGCGGCGCAGCTCGAGGTCGGCGACCCCCGCGCGGCTGGTCTCGAAGAAGTCGGCTTTGTTAGGAACTTCCGCCACTTAATCCAGGAATCTGCTTACTAAGTTGACGCGCGACTAGTTAATTCGATCGACCTGGCGCGACAGCCGCAGCACGGCCTCGCGCGCAGTTTCCGAAGCCGTATGCTGGGGCGCCTGCGAGAGAAAGCTCTGGAAGTCATCGAGCGCGGGCCTGAAGCATTCGAGGCTCTCGTACAGCGCGCCGCGTTCCATCAACTCTTCAAGTGAGCGCGGGTCGAGCAGCAGAATGCGATCGAGCGCCGACAGCGCGCGGGTCGAGTCGGAATTCTTCAGATACACCGCCTTCAGGTTGCGCAACATCCGCACCAGGATGTGTCGGGCGCCGACCGGCTTCAGGTGCGCCGGCGAAACCTCGACCGGCTGCCCATAGACTTGCGTGAGGCGCGCGCGGATTTCCTCGAGGGTCAGGATCGCGCCGTCATAAAATGGATCGATGATCAGCTCGCCGCGCTCGTCGACCGCCTTGACCAGGAAATGGGTCGGGAAGCCGACGCCATAGAGGTTGAGGCCGAGCCGTCTTCCCACTTCGAGATAGAGAACCGAGAGCGTGATGGGGATGCCGCGGCGGCGATCGATAACCTCATTCAGAAACGAGTTGCGCGGATCGGCATACTCCTCGCGATTGCCCTCGAAGCCCTTCTGCTCGAACAGAAAATGCGACAGAAGCTGAATCTTCTCGATGGTGTCGTTGCCGACCTGCACGACCAGTTCGGCCTCGCGCGCCAGCGCCGCAATCTTGTCCATATAACCGTCGAGGTCGAGTTGTGGGTATTCCTCTTGCGCGATGAGCAGCGCTCCACGCGCAAGCGGGATCGGCTCGCGGGCGGCCAGCGTCACAAAATCGCGGCGGATGTCGGCGATATCAGGCATCGGAATCAGTGTTCATTTATGTCGCGCGTTTGACAAGTCCGCGATGTGCGGAAGTTCCGATGGCTCATCCACGGCGGAAGCCAAACAGGTCGACCACCTCGGATACAGGATCGTCACCGGCGATCGCGGCATGCTGATTGAGCAATCGCATCCCCTCGAGGAATTCGCGTTCGGATAGTTGCGCGAGGATCGAATCGGCGCCGGCCGCCATCTTCTCCGCATAGATGCGCCAGTTCGGCGCAACCTCATGGGAGACGAGTTCGTGGCGGGCGAGTTCGAAGCCGGCATCATGGAAGATTGATTCGATGCGCGCTTGGGTTTGCAGCGTCGCTTCGAGGATGGCGCGGCTTCGCGCGAAAAACGGCACGTAGGGATAGGTCGCGATACGATCGACGGTGGCGGCCCGGAGGCATACGGTTCCGCCATCGCGCAGCACTCGATGGCATTCGCTTGCCGCGCGGGGCTGATCTTCGAAATGATGAAAAACCATCGACATGAAGACCATATCGATGGATGCGGTGCGCAGCGGAATCGATTCGCCGGATGCGCGCGCAGAGTGGACGCGCGGCGCGGATTTCTTGCGTGCCTCGTCCAGCATCTTCGCCGAACGATCGATGGCGACTACTTGCGCCTTGAAGTGATTTACCAACGCCGCCGAGTAGCGGCCCGTACCGCATCCGAGATCGAGGATGGTGGAAATTCCGCCCCGCGGCGCGCATCGCGAGATCCGATCCAGCCACAACGCGAGCACCTCGGGAGAATAAAAGCGGCCCGCGTCATAGGAGGCCGGAATGTTGCCCTTGTCGTAATCCATGGCTTTTGGCGTCGCGAGACCCTGAGCGACCTCCCAAATCTGCTATTATAGTGATGGCGAGCTTGGAAGGTCACTTCGACGCGAATGCAAATTTACCTCGAAATGCAGAAACAAACCCACCACCTCGCAGGGAGCGCGTTGGACGAGGGCGCTATCAAAGGTGGAAAAACAAACCCACTCGACTTTGCGGATTCGGCGAAAACAAAGCCACTTTCATTAGCGAAGATATGGCTTTTCAGGAAGGGCAGCCTCCAGGATTGGTCCTCACGTTGGTCTACGAATGACTCAGGGAAGGCGTAAAACAAACCCACTGCGAAACTGCGAGCGCTCAAAATAAAATTACCAAACGAAGCCAAATAATCCTTCAATCCCGGCCTGTTTCGCTAAAATTTCGCCTTAAATAAAGGCAACCGCCGCTGTCCAGCCCCGCCACTTCTGACTGGAGCATGTCAAGAGCGGAAGCTATTTCCGTCGCGGTGTCGGAATCGGACTCCCCTTTACGCCTCAGCTCCAGGGAACGCCTCGCGATGGGGCCACCTAGGGCGCCGAGCGCCCATGCCGCATGTGACCGCACCAATGGCTCGGGCTCATGCTCCATCGCATGCGCAAGAACTGGCACGGCCTCGCGATTGCCGCTGTTGCCGAGTGCGACCGCGACGTTGCGAAGCAAGCCGCGGCGCTTCGCGCGCTTGATGGCACTTTTGGTGAAGCGGCGACTGAACGCGGCATCGTCGAGCGCCATCAGGTCCGGCATCAACGGCATCAGCTCGGGCACGATGGTTTCGGAGAATGGCTCATTCCACGGACACACCTCCTGACAGATATCGCAGCCGAAAATCCAGTTGCCGAGCTTGGGGCGCAGCGCGCGCGGGATCGGGCCGCGATTTTCGATGGTCAGATACGAGATGCACAGGCGCGGCTCCATCAGGTAACCGTCGGTGAGCGCGCCGGTCGGACATAAATCGAGGCATCGGGTGCAGGTGCCGCAATGCTCGCGATAGGGGCCGCCGGTTGGCTCGAGTTCGAGGTCGGTTAAGATCTCGGCGAGGAAAAAATAGGAGCCATGTTCGCGATTCAGCGTCGTGGTGTTTTTGCCGAACCAACCCAGGCGCGCCTCCGCGGCCCACTCGCGCTCGAAGACCGGACCGGTATCGACGTAGGCGCGGGTGACGACGCCCTCGCGGAGATTGGCAATCGCGTCGGCGACGGCCCGGGCTTTCTTAAGGACCACATCGTGATAGTCGGGACCGAGCGCATATGCGGCGATGCGACCGCGCAACTCGGCACGCCAATCGAGCTTCGGCGGCGCCGGCGAATGATACGGATAGGCGAGGCTGACGACGCTGCGGAATCTGGAATCGAGGGTGCGTGGATCGAAGCGGCGCTCGGGCTCGCGTGCGAGGTAGCCCATCGCGCCATGACGGCCGGCGTCGAGCCATTCGCGATAGAACTCGCGGCGCTCCTCGAGGGGGCGGAGAGCGGCGAACCCGACCATCGCAAAACCGAGGTCGCGCGCCGTCGCCGCGATGATTTGGTTCAGGTTCCGCACGGAATCCAGAAAGATAGCATCAATGGGTAAAGCCGACCTCTTAAGTCTACCTTGACTGTGGCGGCGATGGTCACTAACTTTGAACCATGTCCGAAGAAATGAACAACAGCGAAGTTTCGAGCCAGCAACGACGAAGTGAGGAAAATGCCGCGCTTCCCGACGTCGTGCTGACGCCCAAAGCCGTCGAAATGGTGCGGAAAATGAAGGCGAAAGAGGGCCTCGGCGCCGAGCAGGGCCTGCGCATCGCGGTCACCGGCGGCGGTTGCTCAGGCTTCCAGTATCAGCTCAATTTTGATTCCGAGAAAGAAGGCGATCGCGTCGCTAAGTTTGAGGACGTGAACGTCCTGGTCGACGAGATTTCCTTCCCGTACATCGCGGGCGTCACTCTGGACTTTGTCGAGGGGCTGCATGGCGCGGGCTTCAAGTTCGACAATCCTCGCGCCTCGAGGACCTGCGGATGCGGGTCATCCTTTAGCGCATAGCGAGTGAGTATTCTGCTGGAAAAGCCGCCTACCGAGTAGGCGGCTTTTTTATTGCGATGCTTTCCGGGCTCATCTACTGGCTGTCGCCGCGACGGCGACGCTTCATGCGGCGGCTCGGGCGTCCCGCGCTGGCGAGCCTCGAGGCGAGGGTTAAGACGGCAGGATCCCCCGCGGCGGTATCATTTTGTACGATTTTGCTTCACGCGAATGCCGAATTCCTCGCGTTCGCGATTTCCTCCCTTGATGGCGCTTTGAGCCGATTCGCGCTCACGGCGACGCCTGCGCAGATCGAGGCCTGCCTTGCCGCGATGCTCATCTACTCGGCCGCCCAGTTCTCGCGCGAGGAGATGCGCCGCGACGACGGCGAAATGATCCCGCTCCTCGCGCACATCACCGGCCTCGGGGTGACGCAGGTGATGCTCTGCCGTGACCAGCTTCGCAAGGCGCCACGCTCCGAGGAATGGATGCTCTACATCTGGCTCGTCGAAGCGCTGGGCGGCGAGCGTCCCGCCTACGACGCACAGCTTGAGCGCGCCTTCTCATACGGCTACCTATCGTACATCGGCCAGTACCGGCCGGCGCTCGAACGCGCGCTCGCACAACTGGAATCCTGAGCGACGGTGGTAGGAAATGGAGACACAATGAAGGATCTTGAGGGCAGGGGAATCATCGTTACCGGCGCCACTCGCGGCATCGGCCGCGCCATTGCGCTCGAAGCGGCGCGTCGCGGCGCCAATCTCGCATTCAACTACCTCAAGAGCGAGGAGCAGGCGGTCGCGCTCAAGTCGGAGATCGAGGCGCTCGGCGTCAAGGCGCTCCCCTTCAAGGCCGACGTCGGCGACCTCAAATCGGTTCGCGAGATGGTCAATGCCGTCAAGAAGGAATTTGGCGCCATCGACGGGGTCGTTAACAATGCCGGGCTGACGCGCGACAAGCTGCTGGTGATGATGACCGAGGACGAATGGGCCGACGTCATCCGCACCAATTTGACCGGTGCGTTCAACTTCGCGCGCGCCGCCGCATTCATGATGATGAAGGCGAAGCGCGGTTCCATCCTCAATATCACTTCGGTCAGCGGCTTGGTCGGGATGGCGGGTCAGGCGAACTATTCGGCCTCTAAGGCGGGACTCATCGGTTTGACCAAAGCGTTGGCGAAGGAACTCGGCCGCCTCAATGTGCGAGTCAATGCGCTCGCGCTCGGTTTCATCGAGACTGACATGACGGCGTCGCTGCCGGAGGAGAATCGCACGCAGGTGCTGAATATGATTCCGCTCGGGCGCTTCGGCAAGGTGGAAGAGATCGCGCCGGTCGCGGCGTTCCTGCTGTCGGATGCGGCGTCCTACATCACCGGCGCGGTGATCCAGGTCGACGGCGGCCTCGCGATGTAGCGCCCCTGCACTTTTCGGTGATGTGATGCTAAGATGCATCACATGAAACAAGCCAGCGTGCGTGACCTGCGCTATAACTTCCGGGCGGTCGAGCGGATGCTGCGCCAAGGCGAGACCATCGAGATCACCAAGCGCAAACGCGTCATCGGAAGGCTGGCGCCGGTCGCGCCCGAGGCGAAGCCCAAGATACCGGATTTTCTAGGCCGGATGCGAAAGATTTATGGCAATCGGGTCTTCAAACCGACCAACGCCGAGTTGATTGCCCGCGAGCGGGACCGCTATTGAGCGCCTACGCGGATACCAGTTTTCTGGCCTCGCTGTACATTCCCGATTCCAATTCGGCCGCGGCGGCAGCGGAGATGGCAAACCTGTCGCTTCCGCTTCTGGTGACACCGCTTGGCGAGCTGGAGCTTGAGAATGCGATCCAACTGCGCGTGTTTCGGAAACAATTTGCCGACCTCCGGCATAGGCCGCAAGGAGCGTTTAACGTCGACATGGAAGCTGGACTGTTGTTGATCAAGCCGATGTCTGAGCCGATGTACACCGAAGCGCGACGGCTTGCCTTGCGCTGGACTCCGCGCCTGGGCAATCGCACGCTCGACATTTTGCATGTCGCCTCCGCCATCGTGCTGGGGGCGGACAGCTTCCACACCTTTGACGATCGCCAAAAAAAGCTGGCCAAGGCGGCCGGACTGAAGTGCCGATAGCGCGGCTGTCCCATCATCCAGCGAGGAAACCGTAGCATGAGTGCATTCCAGTTCGGTCCTGACCATCCCGCGACCTATGTTCCTCACGCATTCGCGGAGCAAACCATCGATACCGGCGAGGCACTGATCAACTACGCCGTTGCAGGAACGCCGGACAAGCCGGTGCTACTTCTGATTCCCGGGCAGACTGAATCCTGGTGGGGCTATGAGCAGGCGCTAGGATTGCTGCAGGAGCATTTCCAGGCCTTCGCCGTCGATCTTCGAGGGCAAGGAAGATCAAGCCGGACGCCGGGACGCTACACCGTCGATAATTTCGGCACCGACCTGATGCGCTTCATCGCGCTGGTCATCAAGCGGCCCGTGCTGGTCAGCGGACTCTCGTCGGGAGGCGTGATTGCGGCGTGGCTTTCGGCTTACGCGATGCCGGGGACGGTTCGCGGCGCGCACTATGAGGATCCGCCGCTGTTCTCCTCGCAGGTCAACACCTCATGTGGACACAATATCCGCCAGGCCATCGGACCGATCTTCGCGCTGATGAGCAAATATCTTGGTGATCAGTGGAGCGTCGGCAATTGGGCTGGAATGCTGGAGGCGGCAAAAACCGAGCTGCCTGAATGGATCTCGCGAGCGATTGTGCCATTGATGCTCGGGTCGGGCGGCGAAATCCCGCAGGGCCTCAAGGAGTATGACCCGGAGTGGGCGCGTGCGTTCTGGGAGGGCTCGGTGTTCGCCAGTTGTGACCATGAGCGGATGCTGGCGCGGGTCAAATGCCCGGTTTTGTTCACGCATCACTTCCGTCATGTCGATGAGAACCGCGGCCACCTCTTCGGCGCCACCTCTGACCTGCAGGCGAGGCGAGTCTGTGAGCTGGTTGCGCAGTCCGGCCAGACCATCGACTACCGATCATTCCCACAGATGCCGCATTCGATGCACGGTACCGATGCCAAGCTGTTCACCGGGCTCCTGGCCGAGTTCGAGGCGAAGCTTAAAGGTCAGTAGAAGGGAGAATCGGCGCAGGAAAATCGGAAAATGGCGATTGCTGTCTATTCGAGTTGCGTATTGCCTTATCGCGCGTAAAACGTCACGCTTTTTCTATTCTCAAAGGGGACTACGCCGCCGAAAAATTGCTCGCGGTTTGGATGCTTCACTCGAAACCGGGGCAACGCGCGCTGTGAGGATGCAATTTTTGGGGGAATTTCCGGGGGAATATCGAGGCGGGTTTCCGTCGTCGGTTGGGTTTGTTGACCACCACGACCGGGCACCTACGCTTCCTGAAAACCCTATCTCACAGCTCGCAACCTAGGGCGGCTTTCGCATCGATAACCAATGACCAAAGTAGTGTTCGCTCGCCCGATAAAATTAATCGGCACGATTCTCGGACTAATCCTCGCGGTATGCGCGATCGGTTTCTTCGCGGTTCTTTCCTCCTCCGATACCGGGAATGCCGATGACGACGCGGTGCTGACCGGCAACCATCCGGCCGCGGCGGAAACTTTTCGCCAGCTGGGCGAGGCCGATCCCGCCCTGCGCCTGCCGATGGAGATTCGCTTCGCGCTGCGCAACAAGAAGGGGCTGGAGACCCTGCTGGCGCAACAACAGAATCCGAAATCGCCGAATTATCGCAAATGGCTGAGCGGTGACGAGTTCATCAAGCGCTTCGGCCCGACGCCCGCGCAGGTGAAGGCGGTTTCAGACTGGCTCGCGAGCGAAGGTTTTGCCGTCACGAAGCGCTCCGCGAACGGGATCGAATTTACCGGAGTGGCCGCGCAGGCGCAGCGGACCTTCGCGGTGCGGATCGAAAAATTCGGCGACGGAAGCGCATACGCGAACACCTCCGACCCTGTGATCCCGAAACGGTTCGCGGGCGTGATCGGCGCCATCCGAGGCATGGACAACATGGTCCATGCGGTTGCGACGGCACATCGCGTGTCGCCGGAAGTCGCACTTGCAAAAGCCGGCTCGGTGCCCGCGTCCAGACTTGCTCCGGCCGGGTTGCCAGTTCAACTCGCGCTGGCGGAGCGCGATAGCAGCGAGGTCATCGGGAATCCGGACACCGTGGTCGGCGCGTCGGCGGCATTCGGGCCGACCGACTTGCGTAACTTCTATGATGAGACGGTTGGGCCGGGCGCTGACGGGACCGGCAGCTGTATCGCGATTATCGATGACTCCGACTTCCTCGATTCCACCGCCTCAACTTTCACTGGTGTGCCGCAATTCGGGCTGCCTCCGATCAGCTATACGCGCATTATCGAAGGCTCCAACCCGGGCCTCACCGTCGACGAATCTGAATCCGAGCTCGATGTGCAATGGGCGCACGTGTCGGCTCCCGGAGCATCGATTAATTTTTATCTCGGTCCCGACCTGGTTACCGACGTCAGTGGCGCGATCAACGACAACTCATGCGGCGTGATCAGTTTCAGCTATGAATTTTGCGGGCTGACCTCCTCATACATGATGAATACGATGGACCCGCTGTACATGCGCGCGGCCGCGCAGGGGCAGACCGTTCTGATCTCCTCCGGCGACCAGGGTTCCGCCGGCCTCGCGCTCGCCTCGGGCGGTAACTCCTGCCAGATCAACACCACGGCCTCGGTGAATGAGATGTCGGCCGATCCTTACGTGACCTCAGTGGGAGGCACGCAGTTCAGTCCGGTCTACGTCAACGGGGTGGATCAGAGCTACCAGACTGAGAGTGTATGGGACGATGGGACCGGGGCCTCGGGCGGCGGCGCCAGCCAGATCTATCCCAAGCCGGCATTCCAGACCGGGCCGGGAGTGCCTAATGATAACGCGCGCGATGTGCCGGATATCGCGTTGATCGCGAGCCCGAGGTCGCCGGGAGTCTTCTGGGCGCACGATCGGCTCGGAACTGCCACCATCACGTGCTGTATCGGCGGCACCAGTTTGGGAGCGCCGCTATGGGCGGGATTCGTGACCGTCATGGGGCAGATGGTCAATAATCGGCTCGGCAACCTGAATCAGATCATTTATCCGCTGGCGAATACGCGTTACTCCACCGCCGGTTTTCATGACGTTACCACGGGCAACAACAGCTACAACGGCGTGCCGGGTTATAACGCCGGGTCGGGTTACGATCAGGCGACCGGATGGGGCAGCATCGATTTCAACGTCTTCGCCAATACGGTGAAGAATTTCGTGCAGGGCTCCTTCACGCCGACTCCGACCAGGACTATCACCCCGACGCCGACCGCCACTCCTACACCCAGTTCCAGTATTACCTTCGTTGGCGCAGGGCCATTGTTCGATTCCAGCACCGCGGTCACTACCGTGACTGTGGGTCTACCTGGTGGCATTCAGCCGGGCGACGTCCTGCTGGCGCAGATCATCGTTTATGACGGTAATGGCTCTGATGTGCCGGCTGCGCCGAACGGCTGGAGCAGCATTCGGCATGACGCGGTCAGCAACGGGAATCAGGCCACCTCATGGCTGTACTATAAGATCGCGGGTGCGAACGAGCCTGCGTCATATGGATGGAACCTCAGCACGAACTTTGCCGCGGGCGTGATGGGCGCCTGGCGAGGAGCTTCGGGAGCGCCGATCGAAAACGCTTCGGGTGCGACGGCGGCCGGTAACAGTCCAGTGACGGCCTCCGCGCCGTCATTGACGCCGGCTAACAATGGGGATTTGCAGGTCTACTTCTATGGCTCTCAGTCGCATAGCGGGCCGACCATCGCGCTCACCAGCGCGCTAACTCAGCGCTTCAACACCAGCTCCTCGAAGGAAGGCTTCACCCTGGCGTTCGCGGACCTTGCCGCTCCCTTTGCTAACAACGCGTCGCCCACCTATCTCGCCACTTCGACAGTGTCCGGCGGCGCGGCGATGACGGCGCAGGCGATCCTCCTCATTCCCGGGTCGCAAGGTGCGACGCCAACTCCAACTTCGGTGGTGACCAGGACTGCGACACCTACGCCGGCTGGGACGCCGACCATCGCGCCGACGATGACAACCACCGCGACGGCGATACCAACCATTCGTCCGGCGACGCCTACCGCGACCGCAACGCCCACCTCCTCGGGCATCACCTTCGTTGGATCTGGGCCACTGTTCGATAGCGGCTCGGCGGTAACCACAGTCACCCTCGGCTTGCCGGGTGGCATTCAATCCGGCGACGTCCTGCTGGCTCAAATCATTATCTATGACGGCGCCGCTTCAGACGTTCCTACGGTACCGTCTGGGTGGACGAGTGTTAGGCATGATGCGGTCAGCAGCAGCAACAAACTTACGTCGTGGCTCTATTACAAAGTCGCGGGAGCCAATGAGCCACCTTCCTATGGATGGAACATAGCTTCGAATTTCGCCGCCGGCGCAATGGGAGCGTGGAGAGGAGCTTCCACTTCGCCCATCGACAGCTCTTCGGGAGCGACGTCGGCGGGTTCCAGTCCAGTTTCGCTTTCCGCGCCCTCGCTCACGCCGGCGAGCAACAATGAGATGCAGGTTTACTTCTATGGCTCGCAGTCGTTTGCCGGGCCAAATATCGTGCTATCGAATGCGCTAACTCAACGTTTCGACGCAGCCTCGTCAAAGGAAGGCTTTAGTGTGGCTTTTGGCGACCTCGCAGCGCCTTCCGCCCACGTTGCCTCACAAAGCTACCTAACTACCGCCACTATCTCCGGAACTTTGGCCATAACCGCGCAGGCGGTCCTGCTGGTGCCGGCATCGCAGGGTGGAAACCCAACTCCTACACCCGTGGTGGCGACACCGACGGTAACACCGACGCCCACGACGCCCGGCATTACCTTCGTCGGAACGGGTCCGCTGAGCGATTCCGTCACCGCGGTGACGACGGTAACTGTGAGTCTCCCCAGTGGTGTTCAGCCAGGCGATGTCCTCGTCGCGCAGATCATCGTCTACGACGGCAGCGGCTCGGACTCACCCACGCCGCCGAATGGGTGGAGTAGTATTCGTCATGACGCGATAAACAGCGGCAATCAGGCGACCTCGTGGCTGTACTACAAGGTCGCGGGCGCCTACGAGCCTGGGTCATATGGATGGAATCTCGGATCGAATTGGGCGGCAGGAGTTATGGGCGCATGGCGAGGCGCTTCCAGTACGCCGATCGACAACGCTTCGGGAGCCACGGCATCAGGGACCAGTCCGGTTTCCGATTCGGCGCCGTCACTAACTCCATCTAACAACAATGAGTTGCAACTATACTTCTATGGCTCGCAGTCGCATGCGGGGCCGACTATCACGCTGGCAAACTCATTGAATCAGCGCTTTGACGTGGCTTCGACCAAGGAAGGTTTTTCGCTCGCCTTCGCTGATCTAGCTGCGCCCCCCGCTAACAATGGGTCGGCTACGTACCCTGCGACCGCAACGATATCCGGCACCGCGGTAATGACCGCGCAGGCGGTGCTGCTAATACCCGCGCCTCACTGACATGAGCCCGGTCGAAGCGTTTATTGCTCCGTCCAGATGCTGGTTGCCCTGCAATGCTTCGCTGTAGACCTTTGGCGCGCGGGTCGAACCCAACTGTTGCATAACAGGATGGTCAAGGACGTGGAGCACGAAGATCTGGTCGATCCAGCCCGCGCTCTTGAAGAGTCGTTGACCGCGCAGGAATCGATGGCGATCGATCTTGCGCATCGGATGGTCCGCGTTGAACTCCTCGACCGCCAGCAGCTCGCCGGTGAAGCGGCTGTTACTGATGTCGTTGATATCGTCGAGATATAGAAGCGTCGTGGGCAAGTACTTTTGCGGTTCTTTGTCCGAGAGCAGAGCCAGGGCCTCGACGGCGGAAGAGTAGTAGTCTATATCGATCGCGGCAAAACCTAATGGCGAGTGCGCGCTTAGACGCCGCGCAAACCGGGGGACCGTCTCTCTCAGTTCGCCCAGGAAAAGTTCCGCCTTCGGTGGCAGCGCGGCGACCAGGCGCTCGACGTTCATCGGAAAATCGCCGGCCTGGTAGAGATCCGGATGGTCACGATAGTCGCGCGGCGGCGGCATCCCGCGCCCGCTGTCGAAGCCAACCACTTTTATTTCAACACCGGTCAGTGTCGAGAGGTGACGCGCGATCTCGCAAAGATTCAGAATGCCGTCGCCCGAGGCCACGCCGAACTCCGCGATCGTGATCGAGTCGATTCCGCGCTGCCTCGCCAGGTCTGCGGCAGTAAGAGTCGCATACGCATAGTGGCGTCGCCGTATCAGATCAAAATCAATTTTGGTGCGATAGGAGCCAAACGCCGCAACGAACGCTGACGCAAGGTTCAGATGAATCGGCTCGGCCAGCCTTTCGCGAAATCTGTCGGCCCAGCCTCTTCTGCGAATCAGGTTCAACGTAGATCGGCTTGGTTCTGGAACTCGCATGGAAGCCTCGCTGGTTGGTGGATGGGTAATGGGCAAAGGACCAGATTTAGACGCGGACGCGTAGTGCGTATTCAGAAAACAGGAGCGAAGGAGGACTGCTGCCTCAAGCAGTCACGTCGCGCGCATGGCTGGTTTTATGTCAGAAAGTAGTCATCAGCTTGTCAATGCTGCGAGCCCCATTCCGCGGAACAGCTCAGGATATCGATCTGACGGCCATGCGATACGGCCTGGTATTTTCCCCAAAATGCATTGTCGATCGCGCGCAAAGGCTTGGCCTCATGCGCGCGCCAGCGTCGATAGGAGCCCGGACCGCCGTTGTAAGCCGCATAGACAGAGCGCGCCAGCTCGTCGGGATTTTGCGGGCTGAATGCGCCGCGTTTGATTTCGGTGCTGTCCAGCAAGCGCGCGAGGATTTCCATCCCGGCGCTCGCGTTATACAGCACGTCCCATTCAAGGCGGTCGATGTTATAAAAGCCGCGCCAGACGTATTTGTTGACCTGCATCAGGCCGAGGTCGTGGGTGGACGATTCGAGATACTTCACGCGATTCCCATCCAGCACGAACTGACGCCAGCAGCTCTCCTGCCACGCCGCGCTTTTGACCAGCCGCAGGTAAAGCGGACGGAATCGATAATCGATATTTTCATCGCTGATTTCGCGCTGCGCGCCGTATTGCAAAAGTTGATCGTAGTTGCCGCGGTACTCAGTCGCGTTGCTCGAGGTGACGATCGTGCGTTTCAGCTTTTTCGCCAGCTCCTGGAGCTTCGCGACGATATCGTTTTTTTTCGCCGCGGGTTCGGCCGCATCCGCATCGTCAGGCGTCAACGCCCACAGCGGGATTTGCCACAACGCTACCGGCGAAGGCGTCGGCGACACTTGCGCCGATGGCTCCGGGGTCGAGATGACGGGCGGAGTTTCCGCGGGCGTCTGCGAAATCATGGGCGTGGGGACGGCAGAAGGTGCCTCGGCGACCGATGATGTCGCCATCGGTGATGCGGCCTCGGACGCGCTTGGCGAGGGAGACGCCGAGGGTGAAGCGGTCGTAGTGGGGGTCTCGACGATGTTGCTCTCGGTATCGAGCGGACCTTCCGAGGCGAGCGGCTCCTTCACATGGAACATTTTGCGGAGCTCCGGATCTTCTTCGAAGCTGAACGCGAGCGGATTCGCCGTGGTGGGTCCGATCATTTGTGCGAGGCGCTTTAGATCGTCAGTTGAGATTCTCATCCCCAGCGCGGGCGCGGCCTGATCGAGGGCGAAGAGCGCATCGCCGGCCGACATAAACGAGAGAAACTGCAGCGCCTGGCTGCCGAGGGTGCCGCGGCGCGCGGCTTCGCGGATAATCTCGCCGAGCCGCTGCCATTCGTCGAGGAAGAGAATCCGGATCGGATCCGGCCCGGCCGATTGCGGATGTGAGAGCGCATCAATCAAGCGATAGCGGCTGTCAAGCAGGAGCGCGAGCAGGTCGTCGCGCAATTGCGCATCCTTGCTGGTAACGCCGAGTTGCTTGATGGCGAAAACCAGGAAGGCATCCCATTGATCGAGGTTTTTTTCGAATGCGGCGAGCTGCTGCGGCGTCAATTGAACAGGAGCGGACGGCGTCGGAATCGGCTCGAATGGCGGCACAGTGAGATCGATGGTAGCGCGCACCCCGTTATCTTCCGCGAGCAGCTGCGGTTCGGCATGCAAGGTTGCGATGGTCTGGGCGACGCGTTCGGTCACCTCAGGCGGCGCGCCCGCCTTCACCAGTTCCTCGAATTGTTGAAACGCGGGACTGAGATCGAAGGTGAAGGTTTCCATCTTCGGAATGTAGTACTGCTTGATGAGATCAAAGCCTTTCCCGACGAGCAGTGTCTTCTGATGGTTGCGATCGTAAAGGTTGATGTCGGTGATGCGGAACTTGAGTTGCAGATGGGGCGCGACGTAGGGCGCCGTTTCAGCCTCGATGATCCCATTCCATACAATGGGGCTGATGCACTTGTCAGCGACCATTACGCCTATCATCAGGCTGCCGTCGGTCTCGAGCTGGACGTTATTGCCGCCCCGAGCGAAGCGGGGATTTTCAGCATAGAAAAATTGGCATCGATCGTCGCCGTTCCAGAGCGGCGCGCGGCCATTGTCGGTGTAGAGCTGCTGCTTCATCGCGGCGCCGAGCGCGAGGTAATCGATGGTCAGCGGGATACGCACGAGGTGCGGAACCGGCGCAGGGGTGGGAGCCGCAGCGGCGGCAGGCGTCGGAGCTGTAGTCTCATTCGCGGAAATAATTGCGAACGGCGTGGCCGATTGGGCGCGCGCGTTTCCAGCGGCGATCGGAATGACGCCAATCAGCATGGCTATCAGCAAAATGAATTGAGGTAATCGTGGCGCGAGGGCTTCAGGTGAGGGCAACAGGAAGGGGCGCATATATAATTTTTGATTAGCCGAAGGGAATTTGAAATAGCCGCGCGAAATGAGGAGCGAACCGCCGCGCGTGAAGCAAGCAGACCTATGAACAACCCCGCCTTGCAACAAATTGGAAAGCGGAAGAATAATCTCCTTGGGTGGCGTCCATGAACACGGACCGACAGACCAGTTTCTATGAGGCGGAAATTCCGCAGGCCTCGCGCGAGTTGAGGGAATTTCGACTCTCGCCGGCCTACGAGCCGCCGTTCGAAATAATCCGCCGGCGCATCATCGACGACTTCTTCGAAGGCAAGTTGACCATCGACGCGACCATCGTGATCCGCGTTGGCGACCTCGAAGAGACCGAAGCGGCGCGCGGCGTCGGCGTCGTCAATGCGCTCGACACCGCGCTGCGCAAGGCGCTGCTGAAATATTTCC
>VFSW01001219.1_pt1 | contig 38996 bp, 27 predicted proteins | sample 5358111 | NCBI WGS metagenome assembly VFSW01 (sample SAMN11554181, study PRJNA540505) | mine drainage metagenome | isolation source: sediment from site ElyBrook_90M | place: USA: Ely Copper Mine, Vershire, VT | collected 2017
CTCGTGCAGCGCTTCGAGCCGGCCTTTGGGAGCCTGCGCCACATCGACTCTCGCACGTAGCTCGTGTCCGCTCGAGTCCATCGCGCGAACAGCCGCTACATCGCCGAGATTGCGCGCGCGCAAGGGGCCGAGGAGAATGCCGCCAAGAGAGTGTGCACGGCGATACGGGTATTCGGGATGTGCATGGAAGTGGCTTCGTTATGCGCGTCACCGGCCTCCCCCCGGCGAGCGTTTCGTTGCAAGCGGCTTCCGGGTTGGCATCTCCCATCCTTCCTTGGGTAGGATGGCGGCTTGCCGTCTCGCCGTGCCCATCCGTGTTCCCAAGGTCCATTGAGTGAGGAGGAAATCCGCCGATGCACCCCCGCCTATTGCGCTTGACCTGGTTGGTGTTCGGGTTCACCGGCGCCGCTGTCTTTGCAGCGTCCACACCGCCTGTGAAACCCCAGGCGGCACCGGCCGCGAGTGCCGCGACATTGCCGGTGCCGAAGCCGCGCACTGTGGTGACCCATCACCAGGTGACGATCGGCGGCCGGCGGATCGCCTACACCGCGACTGCGGGAACGCTGCTGCTGTACGATGCGAAACACCACCCCGCAGCGAGCGTGTTCTACATCGCCTATACGCGCGATGGCGTCGATGCGGCCCGACGGCCGATCACGTTCGCGTACAACGGCGGCCCGGGCTTCGCCTCGGCGCTCGTCGACGTCGGGGGTTTCGGCCCGCGCCGCATCGATTGGCCCGCGCCCGGACAGACGGACGCGATGCAGCCGCCGTACCGCCTCGTCGACAATCCCGACAGTCTGCTCGCTCGCACGGATCTTGTGTTCATCGACGCGATCGGCACCGGCTACAGCCGGCTGGCCGGCAAGGGAACGCCGAAGATGTTCTACGGCATCGACGGCGACGCGCACGCGTTTTCGCAATTCATCCAGCGTTACGTCACCCAGAACCAGCGCTGGAACTCGCCGAAGTTCCTGCTCGGCGAGAGCTACGGCACGACCCGCTCGGCGGTGCTCGCGCAGGATCTGGTTAAAAGCGGCATGTATTTGAACGGCGTGATCATGTGCTCGACGGTGCTGGATTTCGCGACCATCAATTTTACGGCAGGCAACGACCTGCCTTACGCACTCTACTTGCCCTCTTATGCCGCGGTAGCCTGGTATCACCATCGTCTGCCCCCCGGCGAGAGTCTGTCCGATGCGGTGGCGGCGGCGCGGGCCTATGCGAGTTCGGGCTACCTGCGTGCCTTGTTCGCGGGTGCGGCGCTGTCACCGGCCGATCGAAGCCGGGTTGCCGTCCGCCTGGCCGCGATCACCGGCATACCGGCGACGCCGTGGGAGCGCGCGGACTTGCGCATGACCTTGCCGGTGTTCATGCGGCGCCTGCTAGGTCCGAACGGCCCGATGACGGGCCGCTTCGATGCCCGCTTCACCACGCACGAGATGCAGCCGCAGTTGCCGATACCTGGTCGTAGCAACGCGGGGGCCGCGACGATCGCGATTTGGGGGGCGCTGACCGCGAGCTTCGACGGATACCTGCGCAACGAGCTGAATTACCGCAGCAGCCACTTATACTCGCAGTCGAGCGCTCCGGTGTTCAAAGCGTGGAACTGGACCTACCGTTCGCCGCTCAACGGCCTCGGCAGCGGCGTGGGCAATCTGAAGTCGCGTAACGTCGCTCCGGCGCTCGCCCGTGCCATGACGAACGACCCCGGGATGCGTGTGCTATTCAACAACGGCTACTACGACATGGCGACGCCGTTCTTCGCGACCGAATACACGATCCAGCACATGGGTCTCGATTCACGGCAGCTCGCCCGCATCAGCGAGGCCTATTACCCGGTCGGCCACATGCTCTATCTGAACCCGAAGGTCGAGCCGCAGCTTGCGCGCACGATCGATGATTTCATCGCGGCGGCGGCGCCGAAGGCAAAGCATTGAGTCATTGCGTCGCGGTGGCAATCCTGGCTAGCGCCGGCAGCTGCCGTGGGCGACAGGGCAGGGTGAGTAACCCGGTTGTGCCGGAAACGCCGGCATCCACGGCGGCGGTGGTGGCACGTGGGTTGGCTGGCGCTTGATTTCCCGCATCAGCACGGCCACGGCCTTCTCGATCTGCGTGTCACGACCCGCGCGCGCGAGCAATCCGGGATCGACATGTCGCTTGATCGAGGGCACGACGCCGATGTTCTCCACCACCCACTGCGAATCCGTGCCGTACATGGCGACTTCGGACACCACTTGTGTGCCGCCGTCGAGCAGATGGAATGGCGCCTGGTAGCCGCGCACGCCACCCCATGTGCGCGTGCCGACGGTCGGGCCGAGGTGATACTGCTGGAATCGGTAGGCGAAGATATCGCCGTCCGAGGCCGAACCGCCATTGATCAGCGCGGCCAGATGGCCGATGTAGGCGTCCTGGGGGCTCTGGTTGTAGGCGCCATGACGATTGGTCCAGGCTCCCACCACCTTCTGGGTGAGTTGGTTGAACAGGATGGTGTCGATGAAGCCGCCGAGATTCCAGCGATCGTCGATGATCAAGCCCGGCTTGGTCAGCTGACTGTAGTACTGGCGCACGAACTCGTGCAGACCGGTCGCCTCCATGTCATCGAGATACACATAGCCGATCTTGCCGCCGGAGAGCTTGCTCACTTCGCGCCGATTGTTGTTGATCCAGTGCAGCAGGTGAAGCTTGCCGCTGTTGACCACCGGCCTGACCAGGATCGTCCACGGCTTGCCGCCGGGCGTTGCGGCCAGCCGTAGTACGATGGTCTGACCCAGCGTGTCTTGCAGCAGCTGGTAAGGATTGGTGGGCGCCTTGAGCTCCTGGCCGTTGATGGCGAGCACGTAGTCGCCCGGCTTCACCTTTAATCCCGGCTGCGCCAGCGGCGCCATGTAGCCCGGCACGGTATTGTCGCCGTGGAAGATGCGTTTGAGGTAGTAGCGTCCCGCGCTCGGGTTGAGCGCGAACTCGGCGCCCAGCCCGGCGGTGGGCTGAGGTGGCGTGCGCCAACCCATGTCGCCGCCGTAAATATACATGTGGCTTTCGCCCAGCGAGCCGATCATGTTGGCGATGATCCAGTTTAGGTCCGCGCGGCTCTGCGCCAGCGGCAGCAGCGCGCGGTAGCGATCACCGAGCGCCGCCCAACGCGCCTTGATCAGCGCGGGGTTGACGAAATAGTCGCGCACGTCGCGCCAGGATTCGTTGAAGATCTCGGCCCACTCCTTGCGCGGATCGATCTGCATCTTCATGTGCGCGGTGTCGAGCGGCTCGGTCTTTGCCGTAGGCGCGAAACTCGCCGGTCGCAGCACCCACTGCGACTTGAGTTGATACAACAGGGTCGAGCCGTCGCCCGATAGCGTGAAGCCGCCGCCGATACCCGACACGAGGGTCAGCGCCTTGCGCTTGGCCAGGTTATAGGCTCGCAACTCGGGCTTCTCGCCCGGAATCGCGCCACCCAGCACGGGCACCGGCGCGGTGGCGTAGTACACGACACCCTTGGCCTCGGCCACTTGGGAAATATTGGATGCGGCCACGGGCACCTGCACCGCGCGCTGGATCAGGCCATCGAAATCGATCTTCACCGCGGGCGGATGCGTCTTGCCCTTGGTCTTCGCCTTCGCCTTGGCCTTCGCCTTGGGCGCGGAGGGTTTCCGGGTGCGCGGAGCAAACGGCGAAGGTGTGGTCGCCTCGAGCGTGGTCACGTACAACCCGTCCGGCACCACGCCGGAGGCTTCGAAGTTGTAGCTCGACAGCACCGGGTTCACCAGCCGCGCCGAGACGAAGTACAGATACTTGCCATCCCTCGAGAAGGCCGGCTCGCTGTCGTTGAAATCACCCCGGCTGATCGCGTGCAGCCGGCCATCGCTCAGGCCGTAGATGAACAAGCCGTGCAGGTGATTGGCTAAGTGCTTGGAAAACGCCAGCCAGCGGCTGTCGGGTGAGAACGCTACATCCTGGAAGGCGCCGACGATCTTTTGCGGATCCGAGGTCACCAGCTTGTGCGCGCCGGTCTTTACGTTGACCAGCCACAGGCGCTGGCGCGAGTCGGTGTAGCTCAGCCAGGCATTGTTCGGGCTCCAAACGAGCGGGCCGGCATAGGTGATGTCGCCCGTGCCGGTCAGTGCCCTGGCTGCGCCCAGGCCGTCGGCGGGGCGCAGCATCACCTGGCTGTCGAGGCCCGTGTCGCGGATGTAGGCGATCCAATGGCCATCCGGAGACCAGGACGGATCCTTGTCGTTGCTGGCGTCGGTCCGGCTGATCTCGGCGGTGTGGCCATATTTGGCCGGCACCGTGAACAACGCGCCGCGCGCGCTGAATACCGCGAGTTTGCCGTCCGGCGCAACGTCAGCACCGCGGATCATCTTGTTCGCGTCGTATTCATAGGGCAGGGTGCGCGTGCCGTCCAGCGGCACCGTCACCGGCACCCGCGCGAGCGTTGCGCTGGCAAACGAATAGACATAAAGGCGCCCGCCATCGGAGAGCGCGATGCCGCTGTTGCCGAGGCTCGGCCAATCGACGTCGTAGCGGCGAAAATGGCTCAGCTGCAGCGTGGCGCCGGTCTTCAGATTGCGCTGCCAGAGGTTGAGTACGCCGTTTTTGCCGCGATCCGAAGCGAAGAAGATCGTCTCGCCATGCCACATCGGATAGGTGTCCTCGCCTTTCCAGTGCGTCAGCTGGCGGCTCGCGCCGGTGGCGAGGTCATAGGTGTAGAGGTTGTCGGCCTGGCCGCCGTAGTAGTCCTTGCGGTGAAAAGACCGAAATATCCGCGCCAGCTTGTTGTACACCACGGTGCTGCCGTCGGCATTGAACGCGAGCGGCCCGGTCCACGGCATCGGCAGCGCAACCGGCAGACCGCCGGTGAGCGGCACCTCGAAGGCGCGCTCGATCTGCGGATTGAAGCTCTCGCGGCGTGAAAGGAACACCACGTCCTTGCTGTCCGGAGTCCAGCCGAGCACCAGGTTGTCCGGCACCGTGAGGACTTTGCCACCCAGCGCCGCGTTGACCGAGCGCCAGGTCAGCCGTTTGACCGGGCCGCCCGCGGCCGGAATCACGTAGACGTCGGTGTTGCCCCGATACCAGCCGGTGAAGGCGATCCAACGGCCGTCGGGAGAAAACGCCGGATGCGAGTCATAGCCGGAGTCGGAAGTCAGGCGCCTCGCCTCGCCCCCTTGCTCACCGACCCTCCACAAGGCGCCTGCAGCCTCGAACACCACTGTGTTGCCGTGGATCGTCGGGTAGCGAATCAGGGCTTGAGTCGGACCTGACACGGGGGCGGTCGCGGCGAGCGCGAGGAGCGGGAACGACCCGGCGAGCAGCGAGGCGCAGAGTTTGGCGCAGACCTTCATGAGCACTCCTTCAGCGAGCCAGGCGAATTGATTACAGACCGGCGAACAGGGCCACAAGTTCCGGCACGATCGGAAATGATGGCGCTCAGGATCGCACGCCGGCCGGGCGCAGCCAGCTCGACAAACCGATCGCGATTCCCGCCGCCGCACCGATCACGGCCAGCGCAAGCCTGCCGTGCGGTGCGAAGCCTGCATCGATCCACGGCCAGGCGAGTGTCGTGCCGACGCCGGCGACGAACGCGCCGCCGATCAGTGCGCCGAGGGTGTTCAGGCGCAAGCGCACCGAGTCGCGTCGCAGTTGCGCCAGTTGCTCGGCGCGTTCCTGTTCGATGGCCTGGCGCCGCTGCGCGAATTCGTCGGCCGGCAGGCGCGCGATCGCCGCGGCCAGCCGCCGGTGGAAATCCGGCGGCAGTGCCGGTGGCACCAAGGCGCGGCGCAACGCCCGCTCGAGCGCGGCCTGGGTTGCTAAAGGGTCGTTCATGTCGTGGTGTCGAGCCATAGCGAAATGTCCTTCAATCCCAGTGTGCCGAGTTGCGCGAGCAAGGCCTCGCGCGCCCGGTACAGGTTGGTCTTCACGGTACCTTCGGGTATGCCCAGCATGGCCGCCACCTCGGGGACCGAACGGTCATCGAAGTAATACAGCGTCACGGCCCGCCGGTAGCGCTCCGGAAGCGCTGCGACCAGTTCGCGCAGCAACTGCGCCGGTGAATCGCCGGTGGCGGCGACCGGCACCGCCGCTTCCGCCTCGGCGGCGATCTCGGGCTCCGAGAGCGAGGCAAGGTCACGGCGGCGCGAGATCGCCGTCAGGCAGCGGTTGCGCGTGATGGCATAAATCCAGGTCGACAGCGCCGCGCGTCCGTCGTAGCCCGGCAGCGCTTTCCAGATGCGGATCAAGACGTCCTGCGCGACGTCCTCGGCCTGCGCCGGATCGCGCAGCAGCGCGACGCAGAGCCGGTAGATCGAGGCCGCATGCCGCTCGACGACACGATCGAAGGCCTGCGTCCGGCTGCCGCCTTGGAGTAGCGCAAGGACCCCGGTATCCTCGGGCGTCGGTTCGGCGACAGTTGAAGCGGTTTGGGGCAACGACGGGTTCCTCTGTGACTGATACTCCGGCCTCGCGGCTTTGGTTTCGGGTTGAAACCAGGGGGCGGTCGTCCGGGTATCACCATCGTGACCGTCAAAACCCCTGGAGGATACGATAATGGGCATCGATATAAACGAGGTGACGTTAGTCCAGTCGCTGATCCCGATCACCGCGATCGTGATGGGCATCGGCATCGCGATGCTCGGCGTCTGGCTCGACTACCGCAAGAGGAGCGAGATTGCGGCGCAATTGCACCGCGAGCGTCTGGCCGCGATCGAGAAGGGCATGGAGCCGTCGCCGCTGCCGCCCGATCTGTTCCAGCGGCGCGGCCGCACGCCGGCGGATTTTCTGCGCCGCGGGCTGGTGTGGCTGTTCATCGGCGTCGCAATCATTGCGGCGATGTTGATCGAGAAGGAACAAGGGGCGTGGTTCGGACTCATCCCCGCCGCCGGTGGTCTCGCGAACCTGGTCCTCTACATCATCCTGAGCCGGGCCGCATCCCCGTCCGCATCGTGATGAGCGCCACCCGTCCGCCCACCCCGGTCAACGGCGCTGAATTGCTGCGCAATACCTTGCTCGATTGCGGCATCAGCGTGTGCTTTGCCAATCCCGGGACCTCGGAAATGCACTTCGTGGCGGCGCTCGATCACGAGCCCCGAATGCGCTGTGTGCTGGGTCTTCAGGAGAATGTGGTGACCGGCGCGGCGGACGGCTATGGCCGGATGTCCGGGCATCCGGCGGCGACCTTGCTGCATCTCGGTCCCGGGCTCGCCAATGGTCTGGCGAATTTGCACAATGCCCGGCGCGCCCGCACGCCGATCGTGAACGTCGTCGGCGACCACGCCTCGACCCACCTGGCGCTCGATGCGCCCCTCACGACCGATATCGAATCGCTGGCAAGACCGATGTCCGACGCCGTTCGGCGGGTCACGGACCCGGACGATGTACAGGCCGCGACGCTCGAGGTCTATCGTGCGGCGCGTGATCGGCCCGGGGTCGCGACGCTGATCCTGCCGGCGGATGCCTCCTGGGGTGGCTTGTCGGAGCAGCATTGCCGCGCACCGCCGGCAGCGCCTTGCACCGCCGCTGCTTCGGCTCAGGTTGACGCGGTGGCACAGGCGGTCGCGCGGCACGCACGCTCGGGCGCCCGCATCGGCTTGCTGCTCGGCGGCAAGGCGTTGCGGCGACCCGCGTTACCCGTGGCGGGGCGGATTGCCGAGGCCCTCGGCGCACGCCTTCTGTGCGAGCCGCTGAGCGGTCGCCTCGAACGCGGTGCGGGCACGGTTGCGGTGGAGAAAATTCCTTATCCGATCGTCAAGGCCGTCGAGTGCCTGGCGACCCTCGATGTCCTCGTGTTGGTCGGTTGCAAGGCGCCGGTTGGGTTCTTTGCCTACCCCGGATTGCCGGGAAAATTGTGCGGCGACTCCTGCGAAATCCTGACCCTGAGCGCTGCGGCAGACGACGCCGCGATCGCGCTTGCCCATCTCCAAAACGGTCTCGGGATCCGGCCGGGGCCGGTGCGGTGCATCGCGTTCGCGCCGCCCGCGGCCCCGGTCGACGGCGCGACGCTCACTCCGCAGGACGTCTGCCAGCGTATCGCCGCCGGACTGCCCGAGGGGGCGATTCTCTGCGATGAGGCGTTGACGTCGATGGCGGTGTTGTACGCCAAGACCCGTGCCGCGGCTGCGCACGACTACCTGCAAAACACCGGCGGCGCGATCGGCATCGGTCCGCCGCTCGCGATCGGCGCGGCCCTCGCGTGCCCCGATCGCAAGGTGGTGAACGTTCAGGCCGATGGCAGCGCCATGTACACTATTCAGGCACTGTGGACCCAGGCGCGCGAGCGGCTGAACATTCTCACCATCATTCTCTCCAATCGCAGCTACGCCATCTTGCATCATGAAATGCGCGGAGTCGGCATCGATTCGCCGGGCGAGAACTCGCGGCGGATGCTCGATCTTGTCGATCCGGCGCTCGATTTCGCGCAGATTGCGCGCGGGCTTGGCGTCGAGGCCGTGAGCGCCCGCACACCGCGCGAGTTCGCCGCGGCCTACGCGCGCGGACTTGCCGCCTCGGCACCGTTCCTGATCGACGCCGTACTGTGCACCTGAACCGGCCCAGTATGGGAGCAAGACGTGAGCGATGATGTCGACACTGCAAGGACAGCAAAGCCTGACCGCCGTGCGGGGTCCGGGGTGGCGGTGGAAATCCTGGTCAACTTCATCCTGCCGTATGTGCTCTATGTGGTTGGGAAGCCGCGGCTTGGTGATGTGCATGCGCTCATGGCTTCTTCGCTGCCGCCGGTTGCCTGGAGTCTGATCGAGTTCGCCCGGCGACGTCGCATCGATGCGATCTCATGCATCGTGATCGCGGGAATCGCGCTCTCGCTGCTCGCCTTCATCGGTGGTGGTGGGGTACGTTTTTTGCAATTGAGGGAAAATCTGGTCGGGGGTCTGGTCGCCGTGGTCATGCTGGTCTCGGCGGCCATCGGCAGGCCACTGATCTACGAACTGGCGCGCGCCAGCGTCGCGCGAAAATCAACCGCGGACGTGGTTGAATTCGAGCGCCTGCGACACACCGCCGGGTTTCGTCGCAGCATGATGTTCCTGACGCTCGTATGGGGTTTCGGGCTGCTCGCCTCGACGGGGCTGTCGTGTTTCTTGGTTTTCAAAATGACCATTCGGCATTATTTGATCGTCAATCCGCTGATCGGCTATGGCACGACGGCGCTGCTTGGTTTGTGGACCTTCATCCACGTGCGTGGAGCGCATCCGCATGAACGCTATTAGGACAAATATCGCGCCGGCGGCCCGTTGGCGCCGGCGACTCGGCTGGGGGGCCGCGGCGCTGTTCGCGCTGCTCTTGCTCGCGGTCGCCGTGGCCTGGTTGCTGCTTGCCGGCAGCCGGGCGCGTCTGGACGGGCGGCAACGCCTGGCCGGTCTGGCCGCGCCCGTCGAGGTGCAGCGCGATGCGCTGGGCGTGGCGCGCATCAGCGCGCAGAACCGCACCGACCTTGCGTACGCACTCGGCTTTTTGCACGGCCAGGAGCGCTTTTTCGAGATGGACCTGATGCGCCGTCTCGCCGCCGGGGAAATTTCCGCGCTGGTCGGGCCGGCGGCGCTGAAGGTGGATGAAGCCAATCGCCGCTACCGTTTCCGCGCGCTGGCGAGGCGCATCGTCGCGCAATTGCCGGCGGATCAGCGCGGCCTGCTCGATGCGTATGCGCGCGGCGTCAACGCCGGACTCGAGGCGCTCCACGCGCGCCCCTGGGAATACTTGTTGCTGGGCCAGAAGCCGCAGCCATGGACGGCCGAGGACAGCATTCTGGTGATGGATGCGATGTCCCTCGATCTGATCACGACCCGGTTCAATACGCCGCAGCGAGCGCGCCTGTATGCGACGCTGCCGAAGCCGCTGGTGGATTTTCTGCTGGCGCCCGATCCGCGCTGGGAGGCGCCGCTGCAGGGTGGGGCCGGAACGCCGGTGCCGCTGCCCGATGCGGGCGTGTTCGATCTGCGCACGGCGCGACCGGCGCCGGCGCTGCGAACCGCGGCGCTGACCACGGCCTTGCGTCAACCCGCAGTGATCGGCAGCAACAATTTCGCGGTGGGCGGCGCGCTCACCGCGAGCGGTGCGGCGATCGTCGCCAACGACATGCACCTCGGGCTGCATGTGCCGAACATCTGGTATCGGGCGGAGCTGCGCTATCCGGATCCTGCGGATCACGGGCGCATGATCACGCTCGACGGCGTCACCCTGCCCGGTGCACCGGTGCTGGTGGCCGGCACGAATGGCCATATCGCCTGGGGTTTCACCGACACCTACGGCAAGTGGCGCGACTGGGTGCGCGTGCAGCGTGACCCGGCCGATCCCCAGCGCTACCGCGCACCGGCCGGCTGGATCGGGCTGCAAACGCACCACGAGTTGATCGACGTGGCCGGCGCCAAGCCGGTGACAGTGAACGTGCGCGACACGATCTGGGGCCCGATCATGGCGCACGGTCCGCATGGCACACCGCTCGCCATGGACTGGATCGCGCTGCATCCGCACGCCGTCAATTTGAACTTGCTGCGGCTGGAAACGGCGAGCAGCGTGCAACAGGCGTTGGCGATCGCGCCGACGCTGGGCATCCCGCCGGAGAATTTCGTCGTCGGTGACGCCCAGGGGCACATCGGCTGGACCATCGCCGGCAGTGCGATTCCGCTGCGCCGGGGCTTCGACCCGAACCTGCCCGCCGATTTCTCGCAGGCCGGTGTCGGCTGGACGGGTTGGCTGGCGCCGGCCGACTACCCGAGCATCGTCGATCCGTCCGATGGCCGTCTGTGGACCGCCAATAACCGTGTGCTCGGCGGTGCGTGGCTCGCCCTCGAGGGCAACGGCGGCTATGACCTTGGCGCGCGCTCGCAGCAGTTGCGCGATGACTTGAACGCACGAGAGCGGTTCACCCCGCAGGACATGCTCGACATTCAGCTCGACGATCGCGCGGTGTACATGCAGCACTGGTACGGACTGTTGCGCGATACGCTCACTCAGAATCACACAAGCCCGCAGTTGCGGGCGCTCGCCGCCGCCACGCAGGTCTGGAGCGGGCGCGCCGGGATCGACAGCGTCTCCTACCATGCCGCGCACGCGTTTCGAAAGAAAGTCATCGCAGCCACGCTTGCGCCGTTCGTGGCGCGCGTCAAGGCGCGGTATCCCCAATTCGCCTGGCCGAGCGGGGATGACAGCCTGTACGCGGTGTGGACCCTGGTGACACAACGTCCGCCTTATCTGCTCGATCCTCGCTACCGCAGCTGGAACGCGCTGCTCGCCGACTGCGCGCGGCAGGTCGCGGTGGCTTTCGCCAAGGCGCCAGGCGGCATCGCTGCGCAAACCTGGGGCCTTCGCAACACCACACGCATCGACCAGGCGTTGTCCGCGGCCTTGCCCGCACCGCTGCGCTGGCTGATCGATCAGCCGCGTACGCAGCTGCCCGGCGATGCCAACATGCCGCGCGTGCAAGGGCCGGACTTCGGCGCCTCGGAACGCTTCGGCATCATGCCCGGGCATCTTGCCGAAAGTTATCTGCACATGCCCGGCGGTCAAAGCGACAACCCGCTCTCGCCCTACTACGATACGGGCTGGCAAGCCTGGGCCAAGGGCCAACCGACGCCGTTGCTGCCCGGTCCGACGCTACATACGTTGTTCTTGGTGCCGGTCTCGCGCGTCCGGTGAATGTGGCTGAGCGATGTATAAAAAGCTAAACGCCTGTCTGTTGGTTCTGTTGTCGATCCTGCCGGTGCTGTGGTCACAGGACGCGGCCGCCAATGGGCTGAACGTGGGCGCCGGTTACGATTTCGTTCCGGGGGCGGGCTACGTGGCGGCGGGTTATCGCCGGGGCCTATGGGATTTCGAAGCCTCGTTGCTGCGCATGGGCAAGGAAGAGCCCACCACCCGGCCCGGTCCGGAAATGAGCCTGAATGTCCTGGGCTATTTGCCCGCGTATCCCGTATTCTTGAAAGCGGGAGTTGTCACCGGTTGGCAGAAAAGCGGCTACGACTTCGGAGCGGGGGTGGATGTGCCGCTCGGTGACCGCTGGTTCGGGCGACTGCAGGTCACCCATAACACGGCGAGGGAGGATCTTGGTGCCAAAACCGAGTCCGAAACTCTGCTGTCGGTGGGACTGAGGTACGACTTCTGAGGGGTTCGCGCCGACGGTGGCGCGTCATAAAAGCGACATGCGATCGCGGCAGAATCGCCCGCGGCTCGTTGGCCGTCGGCTGACGCGGATCGATCAACCATCGGGGTTTGGCTCAATGAGCTGCAGCAATATATCCATCCTGCGAAGTGTGTCGTTGTTCCTCGGTCTGGCGCAGGGGCTCTGTTCGACCGCGTTGGCTGCGACACCGGCGCGAATCGCTGTGCCGCCTCCATCACGCAATGTGGGCATTCTGCCGACGTGGCGTCGTGTCGCACCGGTCGGAACCCTGGCCAGTACGCCGAACTTCCCCACCAAGATCTTGAACGTCGGTGGGCATGTGTTGGTGCTGGCCAACGGCGCGACTCCGTTTCAGACGGTGACGTGGTACAGCAGGGATCTGCGCCGGCAAGCGCGCATGGCGGCTTACAGCAAGGTCGCGCCGACCAAGCCGACGATTTCGTCCTTCAGCAACGGGACGGCACTGGCATTGAATCCGCAGCATACGGGCGCCGGCGACATGGTTTATTCCCCGGGCCAACGGGCGAAGAAAATTGCCGCAGAGGCCGGTGAAACCGCGCGGGCTGAAGAGCACACTGACACCGTTCCGACGACGATCGTCTCCCACAGCGATTTGTTCCAGGGGTTGGCCGCCGGCAAGGATGGTACCGTTTATGCGACGGGCGGTAACTCGGATCAAGTGCTGGCGCTGCGGATAACGGCAAACCGGGTGAGGGTCGTGCACCGCTATCCCCTGCAGTGGCAGGCCTTTCCGAGCAGCCAGTATCCCTACGCCTATCAGGGAAAGCATGGAAAGAAGCCGTACCACTTCTATCCGGACTCTGTGGCGGTGAGCCCGAATGGGCGTTACCTGTACGTTACCGGGATGCTCGCCAACAGCCTGGCGCGCATCGATATTCGCAGCGGAACCACCCAGTACGTCAACGTCGGGCCTTATCCCTTTGCGGTGATCCTGGCCGACGGCGGACGCCGTCTGGCGGTGAGTGATTGGGCCGGGCGGGGCGTCGCCATTTTGAAACGCCGGAACCTCGAGGTGCTGGGCACCGTCCCCACCGGACCTGATATCGGTCCGCACACGGTGGCGGCCGGAGTCCATCCGACCGCGATGACCGCGGTCTCTCTGGGACCCGACATCTGGGTGGCTGATGCCAACAATGACGCGCTGGTGGAGGTGGACACCCATGCGCTCAAGGTCGTGCGCGTGATTGCCGACGACCCGTACCCGAACGCGCCTCCCGGCAGCTATCCGGACGCGCTGGCGGTGGCGGGTGGCGATCTATTCGTGGCCAACGCCGGCAACGACGATGTCGCGGTATTCGATGCCGCCACGGGCAGGCCGGCCGGTTTGATCCCGACGGGTTGGTACCCGAGTGACCTGAGCGTATCGCACCAGAACCTCTATGTGGTCGCGGCCAAAGGATTCGGCACCGGACCGAATCCACATTGGCAGTACATCGGCAACATGATGCACGGCTTGCTACAGAAGGTGTCCTTGAAGGACCTGGCGCGCAGGTTGCCCGAATGGACCCGCACCACATTGGAAAATGACGGCTTCTCGCGCTTGCAGAGACGCGCCTTGGCGAAGAAAAACGCACGCACCAGCGCGTTTCTGCGCCGACACATCCGCTACGTGGTCTTCGTCCTTCGCGAGAACAAGACCTTCGACGAAGATATGGGCGATTATCGTGCCGCCGGGAAATGGGCGGATCCACGCTTTGATCTGTATGGTCCGAGGGAGTTGCCGAATTTGTACCGATTGGCGGCGCACAACGCCTTGTTTGCCAATTTCATGGCCGATGGCGAGGTGACCGCCCAGGGCCACCAGTGGACCGATGGCGCATCGGACTCCGATGTGGTGCAGCGGTTGTGGCCGGAGTATTACTCGCGTCGCGGCCTGCAGTGGAATGCCGGGCCCGGCGGGACCGGGGCGCTCTCGGCCAAGGAGCGGGATCGCCACGACCCGTTCGAATATTCACGAAAAAATTTGGGCGCCTTTGCCAACCCCTGGATCAGTTATCCGGAGCGGCTCTATCTGTTCAATGACCTGCTCGGTCATGGCGTTTCTTTCGAGGACTTCGGCGAGAATCTGACGCGCACTCGCGACGGCGTCATTCGGGATGCTTTGCTCGCCCACGTCGATCAAAGCTATCCTGGCTGGGACCGGATGATTCGTGACGATAATCGGGTCGCGGTGGTGAAGTCGTGGATCGAGGCGCACCCCGGCAAGGCTTTTCCGCATTTCATTTTCATCTGGCTCCCTGACGATCACACGGCGGGCGCGAGTCCCTGCTACTACAGCCCGGATTACTACGTTGCCGACAACGACCATGCCACGGCAACGTTGCTCCACGAACTCTCGGGCATGCGCGAATGGCGTCACATGGTGGTCTTCCTCGGCGAGGACGATGCGCAAAGCGGGGCCGACCACATCAACGCCCATCGCACCCTCGGCCTCGCCATGGGTCCTTGGGTCAAGCCCGGGAACGTGGACGTGCAACCCCTGTCCCAGGTGAACGTCGTTCGTACCATCGAGGCGATCTTCGGCCTGCCGCCCATGTCCCAATGGGACGACAATGCCGAGGTCATTTCCGGCATCTGGCGCCAGACACCGCACCGGGATCCGATGCCGGTGCTGCCGATGCGCGTGCCGGTGCAGTTCAACCGCGGCAAGTGCAGTGATCGACAACTGCAGCGCCGCGAGGCCGGCGCCACCGGGCATGTTCTGACGCGGCTATGGCTCAAGAGCCATCTCGCCCCCCATGGCGCGGACAACGCATCCATCGATGCCGCTCAACGCTACAGCCCGACATCGATTTTGAAGGTCTCGGGGCCAGAGCAAATGCGCCAAGAGTGGATGGCGAGCAAGGGCGTGCGTCGTTATGATGCGTTTCAACGCTTTCTGCGCGCATATGCCGCGGCGCATGGCGATTCGGTGGCGGTGTATGAGGCGAACGACGGCGACCTTCATTGAACGACCCGGCGACTTTTCGCGGCCAGCTTCGACGGGCCGACAAGGTGATGAGCGAGATCGAGAATCACGCGCTCCTTGGAACGGCGTTCTGTGGACGAACGGCCAGCGTGGATTGCGAGGGCTATCCGTATGTGATGCCGAGCCTGTTCGTCTGGCATGAGGGCGCGGTCTGGCTGCATACCGCCCGGCATGCGGGGCATTTCGCCGGCAATGTAAATCACGACAACCGGGTCTGTTTCGAGGTTGACGAACCCGGGGAGGTGTTTCCCTACGGTCACGTCGAGTGCGATACGACGGTTTCCTACCGGTCGGTGGTGATCTTCGGCCGCATCCGCCTCGTTCGTGACGCCGATCAGGCACGCAGGTTCTTCACGCTGTTCATGGAGAAATACGCGCCGGCCGACTCCTGGGGGCGGGAGAAGGGCTTCTTTCCGCGTCTCGAGGCGACGAGCGTGTACACGATCTTTCCGGAATCCATGACCGGCAAGGCCGGTGTTCTACCCGCTGTCGAGGCGAGGTGGCCGGCGGTGAACAATACCTTGTCGCCGCGCCGGCCCGGCTAATCGCGCTGCTGGGAAGAGGTTTGCCGCGCCTTGAGGAAGGCGATGGCAACGGGCATCAGGGACACGACGATGATCAGGATCGTGACGATGCCAAAGTTGCGCTTGACCAGCGGAATGTTGCCGAAGAAATATCCGCCGCCAAGGAACAGCAGCACCCAACCGAGCGCGCCGAGAAGGTTATATCCCTGGAAGCGTCCGTAGGGCATGCGGCCGACGCCGGCGACGAACGGCATGCAGGTGCGGATGATTGGCAGGAAGCGCGACAGCGCGATCGCCTTGCCGCCGTGCCGATTGAAGAACGCTTCGGTGCGGCGCAGATAATCCACCTTGAGCAGTCGGTAGCGGCCAGTGAAGGCGGGCGGCCCGATCAGACGGCCGATGCCGTAGTTCACGGTGTTGCCGAGCGCCGCCGCGAAGATCAGAACCAGCGCGGCGAGCGGCGCGCTCAGCGTACCGTGGGCATCGATCGCGGCGAGTGCACCGACGCCGAATAGCAAGGAGTCGCCGGGCAGGAACGGCGCGACCACGAGGCCTGTCTCCGCGAAGATGACGGCGAACAGGATGACATAGGTCCAAGGGCCCACCTGTGCGAGCAAGGCGGCAAGATGCCGATCGAGGTGCAGCACGAAATCGATGAGCCAGGCTATCATCGACACAGTCTATCGGGCTTCGTACAGAAACCCCAGCCAGGGGCGTTCGAGGAGGGATCATGGGGATGAGACGCGAAGCGGCGGCGGCGCGAGCGCGATGGAGCGGTGTGTTCCTGGCGCTGGCGGTCGTGGCCGGTGTCTTCATGACCGGCAGCGTACAGGCGACGATGCGAGCGCCTCAGCGGCGATTGCTCATCCCCGGCGGTACGCCCGGCATCGGTTTCGATGACATTGGCTATTTCCCCGCGCTCGAGCGGATCTCGATTCCGGCAGGTCAAACCGGGATGCTCGACCTGATCGACCCACGCAGCGGTCTGATCACGGCGCGCTACCGGGTCAGCCCCGTGCAGTCGCTGCATGGACATGGAACGGGCACGACCTCGGCCGCGTACGGCGACGGCTATCTGTTCGCGAGCGACCATGGACGCGACGCCGTTGAGGTGTTGGACGCACGCAGCGGTGCGCCGGTTGCCCGGGTGCCGCTCGCCAGCGGGCCGGATTACGTGCGTTTTCTCGCAAGCCGCCAGGAGTTGTGGGTGACCGAACCCCGCGGCCAACAAATCCAAGTTTTCCGCATCCATCGGGGCGCAAGCCCGAGTTTCGAACCGGTTGCCACGATCGCCGTTCCCGGGGGCCCTGAGTCGCTGGTGTTCGATGCGACGCGCGGGCGTGCCTACACGAATCTGTGGAAGGCGAAGACCGTGGTATTGAGCCTTTCGCGCCTGGCGGTGATCGGCCGGTGGCGCAACGGCTGCGCAGGGCCGCGCGGGCTTGCGCTGGACGAGGCGCGGGCGACCCTGTTTGTCGGCTGTACCGAGGGGGCGGTGACGGCTCTGGATCTGAAGGCGGGCGGCCGGGTGCTCGCGAAGGCTTCGGTGGGCGCCGGGGTCGACATCATCGGCTACGCCCCCTTGCTGCGGCATCTCTACGTCCCGGGCGCGCGCGCCGCGACGCTCACGGTATTGCGGGTCGGCGACCACGGGACGCTGCAGCCGATCGCCCTCCATCACACTGCGCGAGGCGCCCATTGCGTCACCGACGACGGTCATGGCCGGGTCTTCGTGTGCGATCCGCGTGCGGGCCGCATCCTCGAATTTCGTGATGGGGGTGCGCCAAGTGCCCGGAGACCTTGGTTCTCGATGCCCGAAACGCCGGCCGCGGCTTCATGACCTCGACGATGCACATCCCGGTGAAGGGCGGGCCGTTTACCTTCGCTTATCCGAAGTGAATTCCGGGCGAGCATGGTCCGACCGGCCCCCGCCCTGGCGGCGTGACAAGGTGAATCTCTACGCGTTTCACGTCGATGTGCCGCATGGCGTGAATTCGAGGAGGTGCCGCCCACCATGCTGGTCGACTCGCGAATCGATGTCGGTCGCTATTGCAAATAAGTTTTGCTCTGGCAGCAGGGAAATGCGCACCGGTGGCTCGACATGTTCGCCGACGCCCCCCAGGAACTCGACGTGCCGGCGAAGATCCTCGAGGCTTACAAGAAGATGGCGCCGGAGGCTCTGGCACTGAATGGATCCCGCCACTTTCAAGACTATCATTCGCTGCTGGCGCTCACCGACGAGATCGCCTACGACGGCATCGAACACCATCAGTCGAGCGACGATCGGGCGCCGGCCCGGTTCATGATGAGTCGCAAGTGGCAGATGTACGACCGTGATTTACTCGCCCACGAGTTTTCCCACTTCTGGAATGGCAAATACCGCAGGCCGTGGGATCTGGCGATGTTCTACAGCCAGATGTCGAGCGAACCGGGGCGCGCGAGCAAACCGCTGATCGACCTGACCACCTCGGCGCCGTACCTTTACCAGGCGCAAGGTGAATATTCCTCGATCCGCCGCACTGCCGATGACTTCTACACCGAGGGCGAACTGCTGTGGCTCGATGTGGACACCATCATCCGAACCGAGACCCACGGCAAGAAGTCGCTCGATGCCTTCCTACATCTTTATTCCGCTCCCGCGCGTACCGGCCCGATCACCAAGATCTACACGCGCGCGGACATCGAGCGGCTCCTGAACGAGGTGGCACCCTACGACTGGCACGGACTCTTCGAGCGCCGCGATCGCTTGCTGCATGCCCACAACGAGTGGTTGAGCTAGGGCTTCAATCTGGCCAAGCACGGCCGATTGAGCGACGTGTGCGAGGGCTCTGCCTCCTGGCGGGCCGGCATGGCGCCTGGGATGATAAAATATGCGCTGGTCCATGCCGAGCACACGCATCGTCCGACGACCTTCATCGTTGCGCAGGACGGTTGGTTCCACACCACCGAGCTCAGCTAATTCGGCGGTCCTCGTTATCCGCACTTGGTGCGCATCGCGGGCACGCAGGACGTGCTCGCCCGGATCATGGCCCCGCACGTCAGGGACTGAGCCGCTCGCTCGAGTGGGTTTGCATGCCAAGCGCATGGCCCATGAAGCCCCAATTGTCGGCGTCGTGGCGCAGTTGCTTGTGCACCGGCATGTAGATGTGACTCGTGGCGGTGGCGGTGTGCAGCAGGATCGGGTTGGCGCAGCCCTGATCGCGCTGCATTTGAGCGGCGAACTTATAGGCGTTGCTCGGGACCACGCGGTCATCATCGGTTGACGTGGTGATGATGGTGGGTGGGTAGCAGACGCCTTTTTTCAAGTTTTGAAGCGGCGAATAGGCGTCGAGCCATTTGAAGTCCCTGGCTTTGGTGGCCGTGCCGTATTCCGATATCCAGTATTCGCCGCCGGAGAACTTCTCGAAGCGCAACATGTCGAGCACGCCATGGCCGATATAGACCGCGCCGAACAGACGCGGATGTTCGGTCACGCTGGCGCCGGTGAGCAGGCCGCCATTGGAATAACCCATGATGCCAAGATGCCGGCTGCTCGTGTAGCCGTGATCGATGAGCCAGTGCGCCGCGTTGGCGAAATCGTCGAAGACGTGCTGTTTGTTTTGCAGCATGCCGGCCCGATGCCAGGCCTGGCCGTAGACACCGCCGCCGCGCAGATTGGGCATGGCGAAGACCCCGCCGAGGCGCAGCCAGGTGGCGATGCTCGGGCTAAAGTACGGTGGTATGGTGACATCGAAACCGCCATAGCCATAGAGAATGGTGGGGTTTTTGCCGTTGAGGACGACACCTTTGGGAGCCACGATGAACATGGGCACACTCACATTTCCGGTGGACTTGTAGAACACCTGTTGCAAGCGGTAGTGATCGGGGTTGAATGGCACGCTCGGCCGGAAGAATACGGTTTCGCGGCCGGTTTTGACGTTATAACGTGCAATTTCACCGGGGCGAAGGAAAGATGTGAAGCCGAAATAGACGTGCATGCTGCGGTTGCGGGCGGAAATGCCGTCGACAGTGCCGGTTGGGTCCGGCAGCTTGATCGGACCGATGAGGCGTCCGGCCGTGGTGTAAAGATCGAGGCGGGCTTTATCGACCACCATGCGATGCACCAGAATCCGGCCGTACGCCATATGCGCGGAATCGAGCAGCGCACCCTTGCGTTCAGGCACCACCACGCGCCAATCAGCGGGGGCGGGGTGCTTCATGTCGACCGCGGCGATGCGGCCGAGCGGTGCATCGAGGTCGGTTTGGATGAACACCGTATTGCCTTGGGTGCCGATCGGTACGTAGGAGGCGTCATCCTTGATGAAGAGCGGACGGATTTTCCCGTTCAACCGTGGGTGATTGGGATTCCCGAGTTTGGCGACGAAGAGTTCGTTGCGGGTGATGTGGAAGCTGAGGGTGATGAACAGATAGCGGCCATTTTCGGAGACATCGCCGTTGATGATCCAGGCTTTGAGGTCCGGGCGGCGATAGACGAGCGTGTCCCGCAGCTGCTTTTGATCGATGCGATGGTAGTAGAGGGCTTGATTCGCCAGGCGCACGGCAATCGCACGTCCTTTGGGCGGTTGTGGGTAGCGCGAGTAAAAAAAGCCCTTGTTGTCATGGGTCCAGCTCAGATCAGAGAACTTCACCCAGCGCACCGGATGCGGCAGGGTTTTATCGGTCACCACATTGAGCACGTAGACCGTTTGCCAGTCTGAGCCGCCTTTCGCCAGCGCGTAGGCAACGTATTTGCCGTCCGGTGAAGGGGCGTAGGCGGCGAGCGCGGTGCCGCCATGGTGCGAAAAGCTGTTCGGGTCGAGCAACAGGCGCGGTTTGCCGCCGGGGCCGCGTTGCACATAGAGCACGGATTGGTTCTGGATGCCGGAATTGCGGCGATAGAAGAGATAAGGGCCGCGTTGCAGCGGCGAGCTTTGTTTGGCGTAGTTCGAAAGCCGGGTGAGCTTCCGGTAGAACGCGGCCCGCAGCTTCAGGCCGGCAAGATAGTGACGGGTCAGCTTATTTTCGGCGGCAACCCAGGCCCGGAGGCGCGGATCACCGAGGTTTTCCATCCATTGGTAGGGGGCGGGAACCTTGGTTCCGAAATAATCGCTTACCAGAGTGTCGCGATGGACTGGAGGATAGGCGAGCGGCGCGGCCTGGGCGCAATGGCCGATCCCGACACTGGCGAACAGGACCAGGGAGCAGGCGACGCGATGCAGATTCGGTAGGGTTGTCATGGTGCCTCAAAGTCCGGTCAGTAGTGCATGAAAAACGTACAGCACGAGCGCGATCCCCAGTACCACCATGAGACCCGCCAGGGCGAGATCCATTCGCGCATCGTCGTTGCTCCGCTGGGGGCTGTCGATCGCGCGGCCGGTTCGCACAAAGCGCACCGCGGCGAGCGCCACCATCGCCGTGCCGACGACGATCAGCACCAATCCGGCCACATCGCCGAATCGTCCGCCGTTGCGCGCGAGCGCACGTCCCCCGGGGCCGGCCAGAGACAGTGCCGCAATCCGCAGGAACAGGTTGAATTTCGCCACCAGGAAGCCGAAAGCCATCACCGCGATGGCGGTGCGCACCCAGGCGAGAAACGTGCGCTCGTTCGCGGCATGATCGGAAAAATTGCGGATCATGGGCCACTTCCTCCGAACTCAGCCTGTTTTGTGTATCGTAGGCGACCCATGAAGATCCGTATAGCACCGAAATGACGCAGTTCAAAGCCTGGTTTCTTTTCCTCATCGGTATGGGCCTGATTGCGGTGGCCGTACAGGGCATTGTTCGTGGCTGGCTGCCGAATGGCCGCAACGGTTTCAAGCAAGGCGAGGGTGTTTCCCGCGACAGCCAGCCAATCGGGTTCTGGTTTTTCTTTGCGCTATATGCTGGCGGCGGTCTGTATGTGGCGATCTATGCGCTGCGGGCCGGTTTCGCGCACGCCGCGCACTGAGCCTCCATGTTCCATGGATTTCGCCGGAGGTTCCTCCGGCGAGCGCCGAGCGCCCGGTACGCACCGATGAGGCCACGCTAGCGAACGATCACCAGATGGTGCAGCGGTGCTTGTTGACCATTGGGCTGCCGGCGGCAACTGCGAAGGCCTTCTGAAACTGCGGCATGTTCGCGAGGGTTCCGTTCACCCGATACTGCGCGGGCGGATGCGGATCGATGGTCACCAAATGTCGCGCCTCCGCGGGACGCATGTTGCTTGCCCAGACATGCGCCGCGCCGAGAAAGAACTGCTGATCGGGCGTGAAGCCGTCGATGGTCTTCGCCTTCTTGAAGGCGGGCGAGGCGTGGAATGCGCGCCACGCCAGGGTCAGGCCGCCGAAGTCGGCCGTGGCCTCGCCCACCACGAGTTTGCCCTTGACGTGCAGATTGCCGTCCACGGTGTAGCGGGAGAAGTGCGCGATGATGCAGGCGGTCGCGGCGTGGAAGCGCTTGGCGTCCTCGGGTGTCCACCAGTCCTTGAGGTTGCCGTGGCCGTCGAACTGCGAACCCTCGTCGTCGAATCCGTGGGTCATTTCATGGCCCATGATGAAGCCGAGCGCGCCGTAATTCATCGCCGCCGGCGCGTGCGGGTCGAAGAACGGGGGCTGCAGGATGCCGGCCGGGAAATTGATGTTGTTCATCGACGGGTCATAGTAGGCATTGACCGTCTGCGGTGTCAGATACCAGTCGTTCAGGTCGACCGGCTTGCCGATCTTGTTGAGTTCGCGGCGCTGTTCGAACTCGTTGGCGCGCAGCACGTTGAGCACATACGGGCCGCGATCGATGCGCAGCGCGGAGTAATTGCGCCATCGGTCCGGGTAGCCGATGCGCTCGCCCATCAACGAGAGCTTCTGCAACGCCGCCTGCCGGGCGGCCGGAGACATCCAGGCGAGGGTTTTGATGTCACTTTGCAGCGTCGCGCGGATGCTGTGCAGGATCGCGAGCACTGCGCGTTTCGATGAGGGGGGGAATTTTTGCTGCACGTACAGCTTGCCGACCGCGAAGCCGAGGGCATCGTTCTCTGCGCTGATCACGCGCTGCCAGCGAGGCCGCAGCGCCTTCGCTCCGGTGAGCACCGAGTGCATGCGGAAGTCCTCCTGTACGAACGGCCGCGACAGGTAGGGTGCGAACGTATCGAGCAGCCGCCAGCGCAGATAGGTGCGCCACTTGGGCACCGGCACGCTGCGCAGTTCGGCGTCGAGAGATTTGAAGAACCCCGGCATCGCCAGATTGATGCTCGTGAGCCCCGGGTGCCCGACCTCGCCGAAGTAGGTCGTCCACGAGAAGTTGGGCATTGCGCGGCCGAGTTGCGCAATGTTCATCACGTGGTATATGGCGCGCGGGTTGCGTTGTTCGATGCGTGACATCGATGTCCTGGCGAGGCTGGTCTCGATCGACATCACCGTCGCGGCCTCCGCGGCGGCGCGGAGCTTGCCGTCGCCGAGCAATTCGAAGCTGCGGGTCACATGCGCGAGGTAGGCGGCACGAATCTGTTTGAATTTCGGGTCGTCCTTCAAATAGTAATCGCGATCCGGCAGCCCGAGGCCTCCCTGAAAGGCGGCGCCGATCACCTTTGTCGAGTCCAGGAAGTCCTGCATCTCCCCGAAGTTGAACATCGCGTCGACCCCGATCATCTGCAGATGCGCCACCTCGCGCTGGAGTTCGGGGAGCGTCTTCACCGCGGCGATGCGGCTGAACTCTGACTGAAGGGGCTTGGCGCCTTCGCGGTCGATGAGAGAGACATCCATGCCGCTTGCGTAGAAGTCGCCGACTTTCTGGCGCGTGCTGCCGGGTTTGGCATGGTCGTGTGCCGAGCGTTCGAGAATGCCGCGGATGGCGCGCTCATTCTCGATTTGCAATATGTTGAACGTGCCCCAGCTTGGATAGGCCGCCGGGATCGGGTGCGCTTTCTGCCAGCCGCCGTTGGCGAACTCAAAGAAATTTTGAGCGGGGCTCACGCTGCGGTTGAGCCAGTTCAGGTGCAGCGGATCGTAACTTGCGGTCCCTGCCGCGAAGGCGATGGCCGGCAGGGCGCCGAGAATGGCGAATAGCAGTCTTCCATGAAGTCGCATGAGGTTTCCCTTGATGTTCGGCGCGCGAGAATGCGGCGGATTCTAACATGCGCTTGCCGGCGCAACCGGTGTTACGCGTTCTGAACCGCCCGCGCATGCGCGGCAGTGGTGCGTGAGACGACATGCGCAACCGTGTTGATGTTGTCGACGAGCCGGTCGCAGGCCTGCGCGATTTCACCGCCCAGACCGTCCGAACTTTGCGCGATCACCTCGCGCGCCAGACGCCGCTGCGCCGCGCGGATCGGCGGCAGCGTTTGCGGCTCGCGGTCCGCGCGCAGGGCGTCGGCGACGTCGCCGAGCGTTGCCGCACTCTCGCGCACGAATGGACCGATCAGGGATCGGGCCGGCAGCCGCTCCTGGTGACCGATCAGTGCCTCCAGGGTCATGATCGAGCGCGCCAACCGGTTGCTGTTGGTGAGCAGCGACTGCGCGAGTTCGGCCAATGCGGCCGGCGTGGCGGGTTCGGCGAGCAGGCGCTTCACCGACGCTTCGGCGTTGATGCGGGCGACGCGCGCTCCCTGCCGGCTTTCCCGCCGCTCCTGCGCGCCGTCGGCGGCAAGCGATGTCAGATAGGTCGTATAGGCACGCAGCAGATCCGCGAGCGTCTCCCGGGTGCGGCCTTTTTCCCAGGTCGGCCACAAGGCGTAGGCCGTGAGGGCCACAGCGCTGCCGATCACGGTGGCGATCAATCGGGCGATTACCGTCGGCTCCGGCGCCTCGCCGGCAAACGTCAGCAAGAGCACCACCATGCCGGTGAGGCAGGCGACCGCGATTCCATAGTGCACATTGCCGAAGTAGCGGAAGCCGGCGCACAGCAGCGCGAGTACCGCGAGCCGCACCCACGGATCGGCCGGCAGCACGTGGATCAGCGCGGTGGTGAGCAGCAGGCCCAGCACGGTGCCCGCGACGCGTAGCAGTCCGTAGTTCAACGTGGCGGCATAATCGGCGCGCAGTACGATCGCCACAGTCATCGGGATCCAATAGCCGTGCGCAACGCCCAGTGTCTGACCGAGCCAAAGCGCGAACGTGAAACAGGCGGCGCTGCGCACGGCATGCCGGAATGCCGCCGAGCGCGGGGTGAGGCTCGCGCGCAGCAGAGCGAGGGCGGACAGCGGCCGTAGTGCACGCGGCAGTTGCATGTCTTCTTCGACGATGCGGCGCGGGCCCTGCGCCCCGGCACGGCCGGCATTGCGGACTGCCGCCGCGAGCTGGCCTGAGAGCGATTGCAAATGCCGCCATGCGGCATCCGGCAAATCCGCTTCGCGCTCCGCGGCGCGCTGTTCGGCGCTGCGCAGGCCGTCCAGCGCACTGTTCATCATCCGGGCCGGATCGGCGCCCGCCATCACGGCATCCGCCACGACATCGAGTAACGTGGCGCATTCGTTGCGCACCAACGGACCGATCACAGTACCCGGGTCGGCCGCCTCGAGCGCGGTGAGTTCCAGGCGGGTGCGTTCGGCCAGCTCGAGCATCACGCCGAAGTAATCCATGACCGGGGCACGCGAGCGATGCCGCCCGAGCAGGGTGTGCTGCAAGGCGGTCATGCCATCGGTGAGCGCAAGCGCTGCGCCGCTGTCGCGTTTCCCGCCGCGCGCCATGGCGGCCAGTCCGCGATAGACCGCCGAGAGCGCCTCGCGCTCCGGGCCGTAACGGTGCAGAGGCCAGGCCGCGATCGAAAACAACGTCAGCAGCAATCCGCCGGCGGTCACCTCGAGGGTGATCTGCATCGTGGCCGCGAAGCTCGAGGCCGGCAGATCGGTGGCGATGACCAGCAGCATCATGGCGACCATGCCCACCCGCGCGATGGCGTCTCCGAAGGCGACCAGCAGTGCTCCGCAGAAGCCGACACCTAGACTGGCTAGCAGCAGCGCCGGCAGATGATGGCTCAGTGTCAGTCCAAGGAAGGTTGCGACACCGGCCGCCATCGATACCGCGAGCAACCGGAACAGGCGCTGGCGATAGGGACCCGGCTGATCGGAGTACAGGGTGAGGACCGCGCCGACGGCCGTGGCGATGCCGGCGAGCACATGGTCATACGAGATGCCCCAGGCGAGCGGCAAGACGACGGCGGCGACATTGCGCAGCAGAATCCGCCATGGCAGCTGGGCGGGCTTGGTCTGCAGCAGCACGGCCAGCATGTTCTGGGGCACTCCGTTCACCCCTCGAGTATGGCAGATGAGGCCCGACGGCCGCGCGCGAGATCGCGCGGGTGAGGCTGGTGGCGGGCTTTCGACGGGTATACGATTGCGCCCCCGCTTTGATCGGCCTGCATCGTGCGGTGACGTTTCACTCGGTGGCGGAGGAAATTTCGATATGCGGATGGGGATTTTTTCGTTGGCCGCGGCGCTCTGTTGTTTGGCATCGGTGTCGATTGCCGCGCCGACCCCGCCGCCGGATGGTGTCTGGACCGGCAAGGGACAAGCCGGGCTGGTCTCCACCCAGGGCAACAGCAGCGCCAAAACCGCCAATGTGGCGCTGGACTTGTCGCTGGTTCATGGGGCCTGGAAACACAGCGCGCATCTCGGCGGACTGTACGCGCAATCGGCCGGCATCACCTCGGCGGATCGCTGGGATGCCCTGTGGCAGTCGAACTATCTCATCACGACCCGGGTGCTCGCGTTCGGCACGCTGCGCTATTCGCGCGACATGTTCAGCGGGTTTCAATATCAGGCGAGCGCCGCCGCGGGCATCGGTTACAAGCTGTTCGACGGCAAAACCATCCATCTGACGGTGCAGGGCGGCGCCGGATACCGGAGAACTCAGCCGGAGAACATCCTCAGGAATTCGGCAGGTCTCGTGAGCTCGCGAACGCTGCTCGCGGCCACGGGGAATGCGATCCTCACCGCCGGTGTCGATTATTCGCAGGATCTGACCGGCACCACCACGCTGTCCGACAAATTGCTGATCGAGTCCGGGTCGAGCGATACACTTGTCAATGATGCCCTGGCGCTGACGGTCAAGATTTCGACCAAGCTTGCGTTGAGCGTCGGTTACCGGCTGCAGAACAACAGCAAACCGCCGGCGGGCTTGAAGAAGCTCGACACGATGGAGACCATCGACTTGGTGTACGCGTTCTAATTCAAGGAGATTCACGTGGCACAGAACGACGGTCGGGAAAAGTGGCGTTTTGAGACAGTCGCGGTCCATGGCGGCTATACGCCGGATCCGGTCACCAAATCGGTCGCGGTGCCAATCTACCAAACCGTCGCCTACGCGTTCGACAGCGCCCAGCACGGGGCGGACCTGTTCGACCTGAAGGTGCCGGGGAATATCTATACCCGCATCATGAATCCCACCCAGGACGTGCTCGAACAGCGCGTTGCCGCGCTCGAAGGCGGTGTCGCGGCGCTCGCGCTCGCCTCCGGGCAGGCGGCGATAACCTACGCGATCATGACGATCGCCGAGGCCGGAGACAACATCGTCGCCTCGAGCGCACTCTACGGCGGCACTTACAACTTGTTCGCGCACACGCTGCCGCAATACGGGATCACGGTCCGCTTTGCCGATTACCGGCGACCGGAGAGTTTCGGGGCGTTGATCGATGCGCGCACGAAAGCGTTGTTCGCCGAGTCGCTAGGCAACCCGCAAGGCAACGTGACCGATTTCGCGCACCTCGCCGAGATCGCCCACCGGCACGGCGTGCCGCTGATCATCGACAACACCGTGCCGAGCCCCTATTTGTGCCGACCGTTCGAGCACGGCGCCGACATCGTCGTGCACTCCCTGACGAAGTATCTGGGTGGGCATGGTACGAGCCTCGGTGGGGCGATCGTCGACTCCGGGCGGTTTCCCTGGCAGGAACACAAGGAGCGATTCCGTCGCCTGAATGAGCCGGATCCGAGCTATCACGGCGTCGTCTACACGCAGGCGCTCGGCGCCGCCGCGTACATCGGCCGGGCGCGGGTGGTGCCGCTGCGCAACACCGGTGCGGCGATCTCGCCGTTCAACGCATTCCTGATCCTCCAGGGGATCGAGACGCTGGCGTTGCGGATGGATCGGATCAGCGCAAACGCGCTCGCGATCGCCCGTCATTTGCAGTCGCATGACAAGGTGTCCTGGGTGAACTACGCGGGTCTCGAACACCACCCCGATCATGCGCTCGTGAAAAAGTATCTGTCCGGAAAGGCGTCGGGTTTGTTCACCTTCGGCGTCAAAGGTCCACCCGGACAGGGGCGCGAGCGCGGGGCGCGCTTTCTCGACGCCCTGCGGCTGTTCACGCGACTCGTGAACATCGGCGACGTGCGATCGCTCGCGACGCATCCGGCATCGACGACGCACCGGCAGCTATCGCCGGCGGAACTCGCCGAGTCCGGCGTCGGTGAGGACGCGGTGCGGTTGTCGATCGGAATCGAGAATCTCGACGACCTGATCGCCGATCTCGATCAGGCGCTCGCCGCGGTCTGAACCGACCACGGCGCGGCTTAGCGCGGTGTTTTCCGGGATGACGGGCTTCGCGATATCAGGCTTTGTACGACCAGGGACGGGCTGCGGCGTACCGCGGTGATCGCGTAGAAGTTCTCGAACACCCCGGGCACCGCGCAGTAGCGCTGCAATCGCCCTTCGCGAAGCTCATCCTGAACCACGACTTCGGGCAGCACGGTGATCGCGCCGGAGTCGCGAGCGAGCAGCCGCAGCATCGCCATGTCGTCGACTTCCGCCGCGATGTCGATGCGCAGCCGATGCCGCTCGCACCACAAGTCGAACTGGCTGCGGATGTCGCTGCTCGGGCCGGGCACCACCAAGCGCGCACCGGCAAGATCCGAGCGCAGCCTGAAACGCGCCCCCCGCGGACGCGCGGGGCCGACGAGGCAAACCGATTGTCGGTCGATCCGCACGCAGCGCCACGGCTTTCCGACCTCCGTGACGACCGCTCGATTGGAGAACACGACGTCGAGATTGTGCACCTGCAGGCGTCCCAGCAGTTCCTCGAGGCTCCCGGACTCGAGACCCAGGCGAATTTCAGGTCTACCCATGACGGGGCGGAGCTGATTCTCGAGGAAGTTCCTCGAGAGTGTGGCCACCGCGCCGACGCGAAGCTGTTGGATGAGCTCGCCTTGGCCGCCACGAACCGTCGCCATGAGTTCCCGCCCGAGACCGAAAATCCCATCCGCGTAATCGAGGACGGTCGCGCCGAACCCGGTCAACACGAGGCTCCGGCCCGTTCGATCGAAAAGCGGGCGTCCCAACTGGGCTTCGAGCTCGCGGATCTGTGCCGACAGCGCCGATTGGGAAACGCACAGTTCCCGGGCGGCGCGTGTCAGGTGTCCCATCTTGGCCACCTGCCAGAAGTAGAGCAGGTGCCGGAAGTTCAGGTTTCGCATGTTCTTAAAAATAGAACGATTTATTCACATCATTCTATTTTACGGCAACTTGGATCGAGGCGATACTGGCCGTCGTCCTTGCATCAGTGGGTGTTCCATGGTTGTGCTTCTCCACTGGCTGCCCTGGTTGGCACCGGCTCCCTACCTTTGCGGCGCACTGCTCGCCGCTGCGGTCGGGACGCCGGGCTGGCGGCTGCTCGGCATCGCCACCCGTGGTGCGCTCGTCCTCGCGGTCCTCTACTGTCTGATAACCCGCTGCGGCGCGATTGCACCGGTCGTGACGACCTTGATCGCGTTCCTCGGCTGGATCATCGGCGACTATTCGCACCGATACCTACGGGGGGAGCCCGGGCAGAACCGCTACATCGTTGCCTTCCTGACGACACTCGGCGCGGTAGTCACGGTCGTCGTCAGTACGAACCTCGCGATTCTCATCGTCGCCTGGGCGCTGTGCAGCGCAGCGCTTCACCATCTGCTCAGCTTCTATCGTGACCGCCCGGCGGCGATCATCGTGGCCCACAAGAAGTTTCTGGCGAGCCGGCTCGCCGAGGGTTTTCTCCTCGTCGCGGCGGTGCTGATCTACCGGCAATGGGGCACGCTCGATCTGGTCGCGATCGCAGCACGGGCCCGGCAGGTTGACGCTCTGCCGTGGATGGCGGGCACGGCCGCGGTGCTCATCGCCGCCGCCGTACTGCTCAAATGTGCGCAACTGCCGCTGCATGGCTGGCTCATCCAGGTCATGGAAGCGCCGACGCCGGTATCGGCGCTGCTGCATGCCGGCGTCGTGAATCTGGGCGGCTACGTGCTGATCCGGCTGGCCCCGCTGATCGGTGCCTCGCCGGTCGCGCAGATCGTGCTCGTTTTGGTCGGCAGCCTGACCGCCGCGCTCGCCGGTCTCGTGATGCTCACCCGCATCACGATCAAGGTCCGTCTGGCCTGGTCTACTTGCTCGCAGATGGGATTCATGGTGATGGAGTGCGGCCTTGGACTCTACGATCTCGCGATGTTGCATCTTCTCGCGCATGCTCTCTACAAGGCCTACGCGTTCCTGTCGGCCGGGGAGGCGGTGCGTGACGGACGAGTGCGTGAGGTGATCGCGCTGAACCGCGATGCAGTTGCTCGCGCATCCCTGTTCTGGCCGATGCTTGCACTGCCGATCGCCTTGCTCGTCACGACAGGTTCGGCGCTCGTGTGGCATGATGTCTTTGGCCTGCCCTCACTTTCCTGGATCGCGGCGGTGCTGTTGGCCTGTGGTCTTGCCACCTTGCTGTGGTCGCCGGCACGAGGATCGCGGCCGGGCGGAATCGAATTTGCCGCGCTGCTCGCAGGTACGCAAATCTATCTGGGCTGGCATTGGCTATTGAGCGCGCGCCTCGGTGTCACGGCACTGCCGACCTCTACGGGCCTCGCGGCCTTTGCGCTCACGATCTTCGCGACCCTCTACGGGGTGCAGGCCGGTGTGATCCTCAGACCGCGAAGCACCCTGCCAAGCCGTCTATATGATTGGATCTACGCCGGCTTGTATCTCGACGAGCGATTTACCCGCCTCACCTTCCGCCTCTGGCCGTTGAGCGACACCAACCCATGAGGTCCGCATCCGAGTTGACCTTCGCCATCGAGGCCGCCTGCCGTGTCATTGCCCCGAGTTGGCCGCTCGATCGGCAGATCGCGGTCAATCCGTATTGGGGTTTCATCGAGCGTCCGTTCACGCAGGCCGCGGCTATCCTGCGCCGCCAGATCGGTGCGCGTTTCGCGCTGCCGCCGGGCGAGTACCTCCGGGCCTGGCATTCAGGACAGATCTCGGCATCCGCCCTCACTCGCGCACTTGCGCAGGAGCGCAGCGGACTGAGCTGCGAGCAGGCGGTGGCCGCCTTGCAGGCGGCGCGCCCCCGAGATCCGGCGTTGCCTTTGTTGTCGGATCTCGTCGATCGGCGCGCAAAGCCGGCCGCCGGGCCGCGGTGGCGCGAGACGATCACGCAACAGGTGAGCCAGTACTGCGCTTCGTACTTCGATGAGCGTCAGGCCGACTGGCACCGTGAGCGGACCGCAGGTCTGTTTGCCGGATGGCGCCGCGGCCTGCAGGTCGATCATGCGATCGAACCCTTGATGAACGCACCCGATATCCGGGCGCGCGCACGGCGCCTTGCGGACGATCCGAAGGCCGCGATCGGCTGGGCACTGGATCGTCTCGGCGTCCCGCCCGAAGAGGCGGCGGAACTGCTGCAAGTGTGCCTCCTGCGTATCAATGGCTGGGCATCCTGGTGCGCCTATCTTGGATGGGAGGCCGGGCTTGCCGGGGCCACCGACATGCACCTGCGGGAACTGCTGGCGATTCGCGTGAGCTGGGAGGCGCTGTTGCACGATGGATGCCTCGATCCAGGGTCGCTCGGGTCCGAATGGCGGCAGCAATGGATGCACGCACGTTGCGCGAGTCCATCGGCCTTCGACGCGTGGGATCGAATCTGGCAGCGTGCGCACGAGATCAGCTATCAGGATCAGCTGATCGGACTGCTCGAGTCAGGCGGTAAAAAAGCCGATACAGCGTCGGCCGAATCGCCGACCGCCCAGCTTGTCTTCTGCATCGATGTGCGCTCGGAGCGTTTTCGCCGCGCGCTTGAATCGATTGACCCGGCCCTCGAAACCCGCGGCTTTGCCGGCTTCTTCGGCATGCCGATTCGATACACGCCGATCGGCACACGCGCCTCACGTCCCCAGCTGCCGGGCCTCATCTCTCCTCTCATCGAAGTCAGCGACTCGAGCGGGGATCCTCAGGAGGACGCTGCGATCGCCAGGCGGCGCGTGGCCAGTCTCGGCACATCGGCGGCCCTGCAGCCTTTCCTGAGGCTGCCGTCCGCAGGCTTCTCCCTCGTGGAGACCCTCGGTCTGGGGTATGCCGGTGCGATTCTCCGCCGGCATTTCGGCGCTGCCAGCGGCTCTGTCGATGCGTTCGGCTTGAGTGCGAAAGATGCCTGCGCCTTGGCCCCGACACTCGGCCTGGTGCCGGCAGCAGAACAGATCCGCGGCAAGGCGGCGCTGCTCGCCGGGATCCTGCGGACGATGAGCCTTGGCTCGGGATTCGCTCGCCTGCTCGTGTTCGTCGGTCACGGCGGTCAGAGCGCCAATAATCCGCAGGCGGCCGCGCTCGACTGCGGCGCGTGTGGCGGCCAGTCGGGTGATATCAATGCGCGGCTCCTGGCCGGGCTCATCAACGACCCCGCGGTTCGCCGGGCGCTCGTTGAGTTCGGAATCGACATCCCCGCCGAGACCGTTGCCGTGGGTGCTTTGCACAACACCACCACCGACGAAGTGACGCTATTCGACCTCGATCGGGTGCCTGGGAGTCACGCCGCGGGCCTCGCCCGGCTGCAGCGCCGTTTGGTGGAGGCAGGCCTTATAACCCGCGCCGAACGCGCGCCGAGCCTCGGCCTTGGCAACCTCGCGCAGCGGCCGGATGCACTCTTGAAAGTGATCCGCCGGCGTGCGCGAGACTGGGCCGAGACCCGGCCCGAATGGGGCCTCGCCGACAACGCTGCCTTCATCGTGGCGCCGAGATGGCGCACTCGCGGACGGGATCTGGCCGGCCGGTGCTTCCTGCACGACTACTGCTGGGCGGACGATCGCGACGGTGAGGTGCTCGAACAAATCATGACGGCGCCGATGCTCGTCACCCACTGGATCAATCTGCAGTACTACGCCTCCACCGTGGATCCTGATCGCTTCGGCAGCGGCAACAAGGTGTTTCACAACGTGGTCTGCGGGCGCATCGGTGTCTTCGAGGGCAATACCGGTGATCTGCGCATCGGCCTGTCCCATCAGTCGGTGCGCGACCATGAGCGCTGGATGCATACGCCGCTGCGTCTGTCCGTGTTCATCGATGCGCCACGCGAGCGCATCGAGGACATCTGTGCAAAACAGACCACCGTGCGCCGTCTGGTCGCGAACGAGTGGCTGTACCTGTTCCGTTTCACCGACACCGGCATCGAGCGCCTTCACGATGCGCGCTGGCAGACCTGAGAATTCGCAAACGCCGCCGGTGCCAATCCGAGCTTGTACACCGTCGGCGTGAGCTATTGGTTTCTGTAAGTTCCCCGGTCAATCTTCAGAAATCGACCGCGATCGTTCCGAAGACGCCGATCGGCTCCTCGTAGATGGCGCGCACGAAGGACGTGCCCGCAAAGGTCGTGTCGCCGTAACCGAACGTGTAGTAGTGACGGTTGAGCACGTTGTCGACGTGCAGTCCCAACTTGACGTCCTTGAACATGCCCCGGTCGATCGGCAAGGTGTCACGCAGGGTGAGGTTCATGACCGCGTAGCTCGGAATGGTTTCGGCGCCCGGTACGCCCGCATTGTATTCGTTCACGTATTGCGATCCGGCGTAGTGCTCACTGACATCCGCGCGCCAGGTCCGCCATTTCCAGCCTACGCCGAGGTTGCCGAGAATCTTCGGCACGCCCGCGAGCGGCTGCCCGGAACTCACGCTTTGTCCCTGAATCGCGGCCGTTCCGGCCGAACTGGCGACGGTGAAGGCGGTCGTGAAAAATGCCCGGTTCTCGGAGATGTTGCCGAAAATGCTGAAGTCGCCGAGCTGTGACTTGAAGGTGTCCTGCATGTCGAGTTCCACGCCTTCGTAACGCGAGCTGCCGCCGTTCGTCGTGGTCGATTGCTGGGTCGACGGGTCGGTGGCGCTGATGAATGTGTTGGCGAAGCCCTCGCGGTAGGCATTCAAGGCCAACACGAGACCACGCTTCGAGAACCGCGCGCCGGCTTCGATGTCGCTCACGTACTCGGGCGTGACGTGCAGGGGCGTCACGACTGAATTTCCCACGTTGTTGTAGTACGCGGCTATCCCCGGAAACTTGGCGGTTTTGCCCCACGCCGCGTACAGACTCCAGTTCCTCACCGGCTGCCAGTTCATCCCGATGGTCGGCGAGGTGTAGTGCTCGGTATCCGATATCGTTCCACTGTTCCCATAGAAGAAGCCGATGTTGTCGAAGTCGGAGGTGCGGGCAAACATATACTTGACGCCGGGCGTCACATGTACCGTATGACCAAACAGGCTGATCGTGTCCTGCACGTACGCCGAGCCCAAGGTGCGGCCGTCGTGTTCGTCCCAGGCATTGTTGTACCCCGTGGTGAGCGGCATCGGTGCTGCGCCGTACCAGTATTCGGCCGAATGCAGCGTCGTGTGCGAGTAATCGGCGCCGAACTTCACGAGGTTGCGGGGCAGCGTCAGCGTGAAGTGCGGCATGAAGCCAAATTGGTGAGTGACGTAGATGTACGTGTGGTAGGCATTCCCCGCCTGTTTGCTACCAAAGGCCGCGGCGGGATCGTAAGTCGGATTCGGCAGCCAGAAGTCGAAATTGCCGGGTTGATTGGGCAGCGCGTAGGGCTGCGTCGCACTCTGGATGAACGCCGGGTTGCCATACGACACGCGGTTGTAGTCGACCGTACGCGCATACACGCGCGCGTTGTACTTGAACCACGAGTTCACGCGCATGCGGTCGCCTAGAATGTAGGTGCCGCCATGATCTATGTTGTAGCTGTTGGTCCAGTTCAGCGGCCATCCATAGCCATAGCCGTACTGTTGGATCAGCGGCAGGGGAATCGAGTGGGGCGTGAAACCCCGGTTGGCGTTGTAAATGGCGTAGGCGTACACCTTGCCGGCGCCGCCGGCATAGGGCAGCAAGCCGGAATAGTAAAGATTGGTGTTACGGTTGCCGGAATTCGTCTGCCAGCCGCTGCTGCTGTTGTGGTTGATGCTGAGCATGTTGCGCACGCCGGCGATGTCGCCGGTCTGGCCGGTCAGGGCGTAGTACGCCGTATGAAAACTGCCGCCGCCGAAACTCGCGGTTGCCTTGGCCACCGCCGAGGGGTCGCGCGGCTTGAATTCGATCGTGCCGCCCAGCGAATTGTAGGCGGTCACCGCCGGACTGTTGATGCCGCGGTAGATATGCACGCTGCTGATGTCGTTGAGCGTCAGCGGGATGTTGTTGCGGGTGGAGGCCGAGTTGGTGGTGCCGCCGTTCAAGGGATCATTGATCGGCACGCCGGCGAAAGTCTCGGAGAACTGGCCGCTGCTGAAGGAGCGGAAGGTGATGTTGGTGCGCACGCCGTTCGCGGCCGGCGTACGCACGTTCACCGACGGCGTGCGCTCGAGCAGTCCCTGGACGTCGAGCATCGGCGAGGAGAAGCGGATCGCCGAGGAGCCGATCATCGATTCGCTGTAGGCCGCCGCCATCGGGATCTGGGTCAAGGACAATTCGTGCGCGATGACCTCGATCGGGCTCAGCGTCTCGAGCGGATGCTTGCCGCCATTCTGCGCTGCGGTGGATTGCGCGAAGACGTGAAGCGGGGCGAGCGCCAGCGTTGCGCCGCCGATCAGCGGTGCAAGGAGGGCGTTTTTCCGGACAGAAAGCATCATGTATTCCTTCTCTCGAGATTGTTTGCAAGCGCGGTCATACGTCCCGTCGACACGCTCAGCGCATCGCGCGTGGCCGGGTCCATTGGGATTCGAAGAGGCTAGCGGGCGAATGTGACATCCTTATGACACGCCACCCCAGGTGCCGATCTTGCCGGCCCTAGCGGCGCGGGATCAAACGGCGCGGGACTCGGTGATTACCACGTGAGCTGCCACCGCCCCGAACACGATGAGCCCACCGATCAGGGTGGCGTGACCCGGTGTTTCACGGACTGCGATCCAGACCCACAAGGGTGCGAGCGGTGCGTCGAGCGCGCCGATCAGGCCGGTCTCCACCGGCGACAAGCGGCGCGCACCGAGTACGAACAGCGGCAGGGCAATCGCGAAGTTCACGATGCCGAACAGCGCGAGCAGCCACAGGTTCGTCGGCGAGACCGAAAGCGGCGCGCCGAACGGCCAGCACACCAGCCCGCTCGCGAACGAGGACAGGCAGGCGGTCAGCAACACGGGAATTCCCGGGTGCCGGCGTACGACCACCGTCGTCACGGCCATCGTGAGCATCATGCCGATCGCAAGGGCATCGCCGAGCAGGCTGCCGCGGCTGCCAAACCCCATCATCACGGCGACGCCGATCAGCGCACCTCCGCTCGCGATGACCGCGCTGCGGTCAGGCCGTTCGCGCAGGATCCACCAGCCCAGCACCGCCGCAAGGAACGGCGTCGTCGCATAGATCACGGCGACGTTCGCGACGCTCGTGCGGCGCAGCGCCGTCAAATAGAAAATCATGCCGAGCGCGCCCTGCAGGACGAACAGCACGCCGACCCAGCGCATCGAGCGCAGGGTCGCCCATGCACCCTTTTCGTGCGCCAGTGACATGACGATCACGAGGGCAAGTCCACCGAATATTCCACGCCACGCGAGCATCGTCCAGGCGTCGACGGTGATCAGGCGTGTGAACAGGCCGCCGATGCTCCAGGCGACGGCGGAGCCGGTCACGCACAGCATGCCGACGCGGCGGCCGGTGCGATTCATCTGCGGTAAAGCCTCCACGGGGTACGGGAAATGCCGGCGAGCATTCTGCCATGACCCCGCGGCACCCGCTCGAATCGCTCCTACGTCCCGGCCACCGCCCATGTTACGGTAGGACGGATGAATGCCAGTACACGCGACGCCGGATTGATCCGCACCGTCGGAACATGGGGACTTGCCGCCAGCGTCGTCAACATGGTGGTCGGCGCGTCGATTTTCGTGGTCCCGGCCGCGCTTGCAGCGAACGCCGGCATTTACGCGCCATTGGCCATCGTGGCCTGCGCGATCGCGGTCGGGTCGGTCGCCATCTGTTTCGCCGAGGGCGGCAGCCGCATTCCGAGCAGCGGCGGCGCGTACGGATACATCGAGGCGGCGTTTGGGCCCATGACCGGGTACGCCGCGGGCACGCTGCTCTGGTTCGGCGACGTGCTCGCCTGCGGCGGCATCGCGGCCGCGCTCGCCGACGTGGTCGTGGAATTGCTGCCGCGGGAGTATGCGGCACCCGTGCATGCGTTGGTCGTCGTCGGCACGATCGCCGGCATCGCGCTCATCAACATGAGCGGCGTCGAACGCGGCATGCGACTGGTGAATTCGATGACCCTGGTGAAGCTGCTGCCGCTCGCGGTGTTCCTGCTGGTCGGTGCATTCGCTCTTCATGGCACCAACTTCCGAATTCCGGCGCCGCTGAGCGGCGTCGGCGTGGGGCGCGCATTGATCCTCGCCGTCTTCGCGTTCATGGGCATGGAGACTTCGCTGTGCGCGAGCGGCGAGGTGATCCGGCCGGAACGCACCATTCCGCGCGCGCTCGCGATCGCGATGGGTTCGGTGACCTTGTTGTATGTCGCGATCCAGATCGTCGCCCAAGGCATACTCGGCGCCGCCCTCGCGACCTCCACCGCACCGCTCGCCGACGCGATGGGGCGGATCGACCCGGCTCTGCGGCTGTTGGTGCTGGCCGGCACGAGTTTGTCGATGCTCGGCTACCTGAGCAGCGACATCCTCGGCAGCCCGCGGATATTGTTCGCCTTCGCCCGAGATGGACTGCTGCCGCGCGCGCTCGGGCGCTTACACCCGCAAAGCCACGCCCCGCACGTGGCGATCGCTTGTTACGCGCTACTCGCCATCTTGCTGGCGCTTACCGGAACGTTCGCGGCGCTTGCCGTGCTGTCGGCGCTCGCGACCGCCGGCTTCTACATCGCCGGCTGTGCCGCGACCTGGCGGCTCGCGCGCGCCGGCGTCGCACGCGCGGGCACGCCGCTAAACTTCCGCTGGCTCGGCACCGCGACACTCGTCGGCATCGGCAGCATGATCGCGCTGATCGCGCTCGCCTCTAGAGACGAGATTTTCGGCCTGTTTGCACTGACCGGTGCGAGCGTGCTCGTCTACTGGCTGCAGACCCGGTTGACTCCCCGGCGCGGGTGAGCGCGCTTGGCGAGGCCGGTGCCGGGCAAGAGGTGGCGCGCGGGGCGGAGGCGAAGCGCGCATCGATCAGGGTGAAGGCGAAGCGACCGGCGGTCCTCAGCGTCAAGGGAGCGCCGACGCGGTCGAGCAGTGCGCCCACACGGGCAAAACACCGCAGCGGCAGAAACAACACGCCCGTTGCACCGATCGGTGTGCGTGCGAGCGCCTGTGTGACATCGAGCATCGGCGGCCGGGGTGCGTCGCAACGGGATCCGCGACCAGCCTGCGGGGGTGAGGCGTAGGGTCTTTCGCAGACCGGTCCGATTTCGACCCGCCAACACGGTCAACGTACCCTTCCAAAGAGGATCTCGAGTGCGATATTGAGTCCGGCGCGCCGCGTCAAGTCGACGGCGCGCCCGGCGATCCGCAACTCGCCCCAACCTTTGCCGCTCCAGGCGGCATGCGCACCGTTGCGGTCGAGCCGCAGGCTCAAGGCATGCGCGGGGCTGATTTGCGCCGGCAAGGTCATGCGCACCGATCCCCGCCGGTCGCGCAGAAAAACCGACCAGGGCGAGGTGACCCGTCCACCCGCAAACAACACGTTCCGAGCGTGAACGTCCGGTGCCGCGTGCCGCGCCTCGGACAGGCGTCCGAGGTGCGAATGCTGTTCGTAGGTCAAACCGTAGCCGCGCGGAAACAGCGCCCCCCGCACGGCGCCGTTCGCGCCGAAGCGTACCGGCATGACGGTCGCAGGCCACGAGAATGATAGCCGGCCGCTAAAGTCGTGACGGATCCTGCCGTCGGCCTTGCGCAACAGCACGTCGGCGATGCCGCCGCCCTCGCTGCCCGGCAGCCAGGCGGCGACGAACGCATCGGCGGCGTTCAACTGCGGGTTCACCCACATGGGCCGGCCGGAGAGGAACACCGCGACCACCGGCACGCCGGCGCGATGCAGACGCTGCATGATGCGAAGGATGTGATGATGACCCGGATCGTATTCGAGGGTTTCACGATCGCCCTCGTATTCCGCATACGGGTGCTCTCCGAAGACCACGATCGCGGCCTCGGGTTTGCGCTTGAAGTGGCCGTTTCGGCTGTACTTGGCGACGCCGCCGGCCGCATCGACCTCATCGCGGATGCCGGCGTAGATCGAG
>VFSW01001220.1_pt1 | contig 38979 bp, 33 predicted proteins | sample 5358111 | NCBI WGS metagenome assembly VFSW01 (sample SAMN11554181, study PRJNA540505) | mine drainage metagenome | isolation source: sediment from site ElyBrook_90M | place: USA: Ely Copper Mine, Vershire, VT | collected 2017
CCCCATCGCCGGGGAGATGCATGCCGTGCTGAACCAGGGCCGGTCGCCGGAAGAGGCGATCCGCCGGTTGATGAGCCGGACTTTAAGAAACGAAGCCGGGTGAGCGCGGCGCTTTTCAGGCCGTGGCGGCTCTGGAGTCGGCCGAGGGACCGTACATCCCGGGAATGGCGATATCGTTGAGCCGGAGATAAACGCCCAGTTGACCGCGGTGATGGATGACGTGGCTCATCACCATGTGGCGCAGCACACCCGCCTTCGGCATGGAGAACGCGGTGTGTCCGCCGTAGATCAGACTCCAGGTCTTGCCCATTTCTTCGTCGCTCGCGCCCGCGATCGCTTCCCGCGCGGCGGCGATGTTGGCGGCAAACGCGGCCATCAACTCGCTTTTCGTCGCGGCGTTGAATGGCTTCATGTCGGGCGTGAGTTCGAGTTGATCCTGCCTGATGGTGAAAACCGCCCACTGCGGCATTTCGGCGATGTGGCTGGCGAGCCGGCCCATCGTCATCGATTTTTCATGCGGCTTCCATGCGAACTTGTCTTCGGGTACGCATTCGAGAAGCTTGCCGGTGCTCGCCATCTCCTGGTCGAATTCGGGTAGTAGCATTTCGCTGATTGTCATTCGGTGGCCTCGGTTCGACAGAATATCACGTCTCCCGCATGGGGTGGGTAAAATGAAGACAGCATTGCTCATGTCGAGACAGCCGGTCCGGGTTCAGATCTTCAATCAGAGTTATTCGCTCCTCGTCGATGGCGATCCGCACGACGTGGAGGAGATCGCGCACCGGATCGACGAACTGATGTTCTCCATATCGAGCCGCTCTTCAGGCGATGCAACCCGGGTCGCGGTGCTCGCCTGCCTCCACCTGGCCGATAAACTGCGCGCGGCCGAGAAGCGATTGCAATTGTTCGAAGACAAATCGGACCGGATCGTCACCCTGCTCGAAGAAGCCCTCGAAGAGGCGTGAAGCATCCGGACCGCGGACCACGCCGATTCGGCCTCAGCGCCAGTCCTGCGCTCCGTGGTGGATGTGCAGGATTTCGACGGCTTCGGGCTTCACCGAATAGACCACAACATAGGGAAGCGGTGTCAGTGGCAATTCTCTTGTGCCTTTGCGGTGTCCGGGTCTGCCTCGGTAGGGCGAGGCTTTGAGAGCGCGAATACGCTCATAGATCGTTCGCACGGTCGGTTCACCGAACTGCGGGTAGTGCTGTTGAAGATAACTCTTGATGCTCGCTAAATCGTCGGCGGCTGGAACGGTCCAACGAATGCGCATCAGGTTTTGAACATCGCCTCAAGCCGGGCATCCATTTCGTCCTCTTCGATGAACTCGCCCCGGTCGGCTGCGGCTAATCCTTTGTCCACCGCGGCAAGGAAGCGGGCTTCGTCGTGGAGATAACGGGCAAAAACATTCGTCACCAGCCGTTCTGGCGCGATCCCGGCCTGGGCGGCGATCCGCACAAGCTGAGCTTGCTGCTCGGGGGTGAAATTTACTTCCATGCCCTTCAAGTTACGCGAAAATCGGAAGTGAGGCAACACGGGACCGGAGGCGCCGCTAAAATCCGCGTAACGATCCCGGCGCGGGGTATAATTCCAGCGCGGCCAGACCCGCCGGAATGCCTGACGCCGGACCAAACCGGTCGTAATTTAAGCTGTTGACTCTAAACGGGGCCGGGAGTAGTATGTATTCAGGACTATAAAGGTCCACGTTCCTTGCTCAAACTGACCAAAAAAGCGGATTACGGGTTGATCGCCCTGCGCCATCTGGCTTCGATCCCCGGCGCCACGGCAAGCACGAAGGATATTGCCGACGCCTACCGCTTGCCCGTGCCTTTGCTCGCGAAAGTGCTGCAACAGTTGACGCGGGCCGGAATTCTGCACTCGGTCGCGGGCACGAACGGCGGTTACAAACTGGCGCGCGACGCCCGCCGCATCAGCGCTCTCGAAGTGGTGCGGGCGATCGACGGCCCGGTGATCCTGACGAACTGCTTTACCGAGCATGGAACGTGCGATCAGTCGGATAACTGCACCGTGCGCGAACCGTTGCGCCGGGTGCATGAAGCAATTCTGGAATTGCTGAACAAATTTACGATCACGGATCTGGCGGAATCGCCGGCCGTGAAATTAACGCCGATGCCGGCGCCGCTGAATCCGGTCCTCAGCGGCAGGCATCCGGCACTGTAGCATCAGGAAGAAAACAGCGAAATGAAGACGCCCATTTATCTCGACAATCACGCGACGACGCAGATGGACCCGCGGGTCCTCGCGGCGATGTTGCCCTATTTCACGGAGTATTTCGGCAATGCCGCCAGCCGCAACCACGAGTTCGGCTGGGTAGCCGAGCAGGCGGTGGAGAAAGCGCGCAAGCAGATTGCCGATCTCATCGGAGCCTCTCCCCGCGAGATCATCTTCACGAGCGGCGCCACCGAATCGGATAACCTGGCCATCAAAGGCATCGCCGAGATGTATGCCGAAAAAGGCAATCACATCATCACGGCCGCCACCGAGCACAAAGCGGTGCTCGACTGCTGCAAGAAACTCGAAAAACACGGCTATCGGGTCACGTATCTTCCGGTGAAGGGCGATGGACTGGTCGATCTCGACATGCTCCGGGAAGCCATTACCGACAAGACGATTCTCGTCACGATCATGTACGCCAATAACGAGATCGGCGTCGTGCAGCCGGTGGCCGAAATCGGAAAGATCTGCCGTGAGAAGGGCGTCTTCTTCCACACAGACGGCGTGCAGGCGATCGGCAAGATCCCGGTGGATGTGAACCGGGACCAGATCGACCTGATGTCGATTACGGCGCATAAGCTCTACGGACCGAAGGGCGTGGGCGCCCTTTATGTCCGCCGGAAGAATCCGCGCGTGCAGCTGACCGCGCAGATGGATGGCGGCGGCCATGAGCGCGGCATGCGGTCGGGCACGTTGAACGTGCCTGGAATCGTGGGGCTGGGCGAAGCCTGCGCCATCTGCCAGCGCGAAATGCCCGAGGAAACGAAGCGCCTTCAGTATCTGCGCGACAGATTGAAAAGCAAGCTCGAAGCGGGTCTGGATGAGATTTATCTGAACGGCTCGTGGGAGCACCGCCTGCCGCACAGCCTGAATCTGAGCTTTGCCTACGTGGAAGGCGAGTCGCTGCTGATGGGCATCAACGATGTGGCGGTGTCGAGCGGTTCGGCCTGCACGTCGGCCACGCTGGAGCCGAGTTATGTATTGAAGGCCCTCGGCCTGGGCGACGATATCGCCCACTCGTCGATCCGCTTCGGTATCGGGCGGTTCAATACGGAAGAAGAGATCGACTACGTCGCCGACAAGCTGATCGACGTGGTGCGCAAGCTGCGGGACCTTTCGCCGCTCTATGAGATGGCGAAGGAAGGCATCGACCTGAGCACGGTTTCATGGGCTCACGATTAACGTTTTCACGACTGATTTTCAAGGAGACTGCAAATGGCATATTCCGATAAAGTTCTCGATCATTACAACAATCCGCGAAACGTGGGCTCGTTCGACAAGAGCGCCGGAAACGTCGGCACCGGCATGGTGGGCGCGCCGGAGTGCGGCGACGTGATGAAGCTGCAGATCAAGGTCGACGACGCTACCGGCATCAGCGAAGACGCGAAGTTCAAGACCTTCGGCTGCGGCAGCGCGATCGCCAGTTCTTCGCTCGCCACCGAATGGCTCAAGGGCAAGACGGTCGATCAGGCGCTTGAAATCAAGAACACGGATATCGTGAACGAACTCAGCCTGCCGCCGGTGAAGATTCACTGCTCCGTGCTCGCCGAAGACGCGATCAAGGCCGCGATCGGCGACTACCGCGCCAAGCAGAGCAAGCGCGTCCCGGCTGAGCAGACGGTGGCGTAAATGGCCGTCGAGTCAGCGTCCCCGGCCATCCACGTTACCCCGAAGGCAGTCCAGAAGATCCGTCAGACTTTCACGAAGATGGGCGTCGAAGGCGGTTTGCGCCTTGGCGTCCTCGGCGGCGGCTGCACGGGCCTGAGCTATCAGTTCAAATTCGATACCAGGCCGCGCCCGAACGATAACGTGTTCGATTACGACGGCGTGGAGATCTTCGTCGACCCCAAGAGCATTCTGTATCTCAAGGGGCTGACGCTCGATTACCAGGAAACGCTGATGCAGTCGGGCTTCGTCTTCGAGAACCCGAACGCCACCAAGAAGTGCGGCTGCGGAACGTCGTTTTCGGCCTGATTGGTAATGACTCGGAACTATTTCGAGTTCTTCGATCTCCCGCATCGTCTCGGGATCGACCTCAAGGACCTGGAAAAGCGCTTCTACGCACTCAGCCGCAAACACCACCCGGATCTCCACGCCCGCAAGAGCCCCCGGGAGCGCGCTGAAGCCGAGGAAGCAACGGCCATTCTCAACGACGCTTACCGCACTCTGCGGGATCCCATCCAGCGGGCCTTGTACCTGCTGAAGCTCGAAGGCTTCGACGCCGGCGAGCAGAGCACGAAAGACGTGCCGCCGGAATTGCTCGAAGAAGTCTTCGAATTGAACATGGCGCTCGAAGAGGCCGACGCCCCTCAGATTGAAGCGGCATGCCGCAAATTCGAAGCCATGCGCGGAGAAATCGACGCCGGGTTGACGCAGGGATTCGCGGATTGGGATCGCAGCCCCAGCCCCGAAGCGCTCACCGCGGTGCGAGGACTTTTGAATCGCCGCAAGTACATCTCCAACCTCATCGCCAAAGCCAATGTTCCAGATCGAGTTTGAAAATCAAGGCACGGTAGTCGGGATCGACCTCGGCACCACCAACAGCCTGGTCGCGCATATGAACGCGGCTGCTCCCGAAGTGATCCTGGGCGAAGACGGCGACAAGCTGGTCCCCAGCGTGGTTTCCGTCGCTCCCGGCGGAGAAATCATTGTCGGCAACAAGGCTCGCCAGGAGCTGATCGACCATCCGGACCGCACCATCTATTCCGTGAAGCGGCTGATGGGGCACGGCATTGCGGACGTGCAAGGCGAACTGAAGCTCTTCCCGTTTCACATTGCGGAAGACAGCGAATCGGTCATCCGGGTGAGACTCGGCGACAAGACGTTCACGCCTCCCGAAATCTCCGCGTTCATCCTGCGCCAACTGAAAAAGAACGCCGAAGCCGCGCTGGGCGAGCCGGTGACGAAGGCCGTCATCACGGTTCCCGCGTACTTCAACGACGCGCAAAGGCAGGCCACGCGCGACGCCGGGCGCCTCGCCGGTCTCGACGTACTGCGGCTGGTGAATGAACCGACCGCCGCCGCGCTCGCCTACGGGCTCGACAAGCGCAAGGAAGGCATTGTCGCCGTTTACGACCTGGGCGGAGGCACGTTCGATATCTCCATCCTCAAATTGCAGGAAGGGATCTTCGAAGTTCTCGCCACCAATGGCGATACGCATCTGGGCGGTGACGATATCGACAACCGCCTGCTGCGGATCGCCCTCGAAGATCTGCAATCGGAGTGGGGCGAAGATCTGTCGCACGTGGGCGAAGCCGTCCAGACGCTGCGCCGCGATGTAATCCGGGCCAAAGAGTCGCTCTCGTTCCTGCCCGTCGCGCGGATCGAATTCGAGTGGCGCGGCAGGCACTACCAGCGCGAGATTACGCGCGAACTCTTCGAAGGCCTGATCAAGGACATCGTCGAGCGCACGCTCGGCCCCTGCCGCAACTGCATGAAGGATGCCGGCGTCACCCCGGAGCAGATCGATGAAGTGGTGCTGGTGGGCGGATCCACGCGCATCCCGATGGTGCGCGGCGCGGTCGAGGTTCTGTTCCGCGCCAAACCGCACACGGAGCTGAATCCCGATGAAGTGGTCGCGCTGGGCGCGGCGGTGCAGGCGGGAATCCTCTCGGGCACGGTCGAGAACCAGTTACTGCTTGACGTGACGCCGCTCTCGCTCGGGATCGAGATTTATGGCGGCGTGGTGTCGAAGATCATTCACCGCAACTCGACCATTCCCGCGAGCGCCAGCGAGTCCTTCACCACCGGCGTGGACGGACAGACGAACGTGCTCATTCACGTGGTGCAGGGCGAACGCGAACTGGCGAAGGATTGCCGCAGCCTCGCCCGTTTCGATCTGAAAGACATTCCGCCGATGCCTGCCGGCATGGCCCGCATCGAAGTGCGCTTCCTGATCGACGCCAATGGAATCCTGAACGTGACGGCGCGCGATGCGCGCACGGGCAAAGAGCATTCCGTGGATGTCACGCCCTCCCACGGGCTCACGCTGGAGCAGGTGGAAGCGATGTACCAGGCTTCGATCGATCACGCGGAAGAGGATCTGCAGGCCGCGCAGGTGGCGCAGGCGCGCGTGGACGCGGATGCGATTCTGCTGGCGATCGACAAAGCCCGGCGCAACGATGCCTGGTCCGAACTGGCAGCCGGAGAACGCAAGCAGATCGAAGACGCCGTCCGCGAGTTGCAGAGCGTCTACCATGCGGACGATCACCATGCGATCCGCGCGAAGATCGACGCTTTGAACGACGCGACGCATCACCTGGCCGAGAACATGATGAACACGGCGGTCAGTTCGGCGCTCAAAGGCACGAAGATTTAACGCTCAGCGCACCTTCACCGCAACGCTCTGCGCGGTGGAATGCCCCGCCCCGTCTTCCGCGACCAGTTTGTACTCCGTATCCTTGCGCGGCGAGACCTCGAAACAACGGCCCATCGCCGGCCATACTTCCTTCACCGGAGGCTCCAGACGGAGCGTCTTCGCTCCCGTGACGCCGTAGCAGATCGAAGTCTCGCCGCCGCGCGCAATCTCGCCTGGAGCGGCGTAAAAGCTGACGATCTTCAGCCCGCCTCCGCCCACCATGTCGATCGCCCTGCGCGCCTGCTCGGTTGCCTTGTCGGCGCGGGCCTGCTCCGCCTGCCGGTTGCCGCTCCAGCGCGAGTAGAAAATCCACCCGTCGTAGATCGCGCCGGCCAGGACCAGAATGCCCAGAAACGGCATGATGCTGCGCAGCAGCGCAAAAGGCTTGCGCGGTTCGTCCATAACCAGAATCGTATCGCGATTTAACGCCTTACAACTTGCGGATGAGATTCAGGAGTTCTTCGCGGCCTTCGATGACGGTGCGCACCTCAAGCCAGTAGAGCTTGAGCGAGCCGATCATCGCCGGATAATCCGGAGGCAGATTGACCGCATCTTTCGCGGTGGTGAGGAGCGCCTCGGCGCCCATGTCCATGGCGTGACGGGCGAGCCGCCGGATCTCGGCGGGCGTGTACTGGTGGTGGTCGCCGTATTCATAGCTGGCCAGCGGCTCGATCCCGGCCTGGCACAGCGTCCGCCAGAAGGCCCGTGGATTTCCCAGACCGCAGAATGCGATCGCGCGCGCGTCGGGAAGCCGTTCCGGCCCGCCGGACGCGTGCCACCGGCCCGCCACCGTCCGCGCGTGAAAGACCGGAGCCGTGGCGTTGTAACGCCGCAGCACCGATTCGATCGCCTTCGTATTGGGCGCCTCTCCGGCGCGCGTGATCAGGAATGCGCCCGCTCTGGCGAGCCCTTCCAGAGGCTCCCGCAAGCGGCCGAGGGGAACCGGATGGCCGCCGCCAAAAGGATGCAGGGCATCGATCAGCACCAGGTCGAAGTCGCGATGCAGTTGCAGATGCTGGAACCCGTCGTCGAGGAACAGAATCCGCACATCGGCGGCCGCTAGCAGTTGCTTGCCCACGGAGAAGCGGTCCGGGCCGATCCCGATGGGGACGCGGGCCTCGCGCAGGCACAGCTGGGCCTCATCGCCCGTGACGGAAACCGGCCGCTTTTCATTCTCGTCGAGCAGCAGGACGTTGTCGCGAGTGCCCCGCCCATGCCCGCGCGTCAGCAGTCCCGCCTTCGCGTCGCGAAAATCGCAGAGAAGTTCAATGGTCACGGGCGTTTTCCCCGTGCCGCCCGCCGTGATGTTCCCCACGCTCACGACGGGCACGGGCAGGCGGGACACGCGCGCCCGTTTGCGGCGGCGATCCACCGCGCTGCCCGCCTGCCAGAGGCGCGACAGGAACCACAGCATGGCGTAAAGCGGCTGCGCCTGGCGCTCGCAGGGGTAGCACGACTCGTACAAATCGGCCACCGCCGCGGCGCAGACCGCCGCGGCGCCGCGTTTGGCTTCCGCCGCCTCGCGCGCGCGTTCTACGAGCGCCGGTTCGGAGGCCGCCGCTGAAATCGCTTCCGCCAGTTGCTCGCCCGACTCGATGCGCACCGCCGCGCGATGCTTCTCGAAGTGCTCCGCGATATCGCGGAAGTTCTCCATGTGAGGACCCGCGATGACGGGCTTGCCGAAGATCGCCGGTTCCAGAATGTTGTGGCCTCCGCGGGCGGCCAGCGTTCCACCCATGAACACGACCCTGGCCCAGGGAAACAGGCCGCTCAGTTCTCCGATGGAATCGAGCAGAAGCACGTCGGCGCAGGGATCGGCGAGCGCGCCGCGGCGCGTCCAGCGCAGTCCGGATTGCGCCAGCAGACGGGCCACGTCTTCGAAGCGCTCCGGCTTCCGGGGCGCGATAATCAAACGCCACCCGGAGAGTTTCCGCTGCGCCGCGATGACGCAATCTTCTTCGGCGAGGAACTCGTCGGCCGAGGTGCTGGCGGCGATCCAGAGCGGGCGCGCGCGGCCGGCTTCGATAAACCGCATCGCGGGAGAGTCCGGGGCGAGAGTGGGCGGCGCGAAATCGTATTTCAGATTTCCGCCCACCGCAACGGCGCCGGGATTTGCCCCGGCCGTTTCGAACCGCGCTTTCATGTCCTCCGACTGCGTCAGAATTTTGTCGCACAGCGTGAGCACCGTCGAAAACAGCGGCGCGAACCGCCGGTAGCGGGGAAGCGCGCGGTCGGAGATGCGTCCGTTGACCAGAATCAACCCGCACCCGATTCGCTTCGATTCCCGGAAGAGGTTGGGCCAGATTTCCGTTTCGAGAACCACCACCACCGTGGGCCGCAGCCGGCGCAGCACGCGGCGCACCGGCCAGACGAAATCGAAGGGGGCGAAGAACACTCCCTCCGCCAGTCCGGAGAGCCGCTTCTCCGCCGTTTCGCGGCCCGCGAGCGTTGTTGTGCTGACGAAGACGGGAGCGCCCGGCGCGCGCCGGCGAACCTCCTCAATCAGAGGTATGGCCGCAAGGATCTCACCCACCGACACGGCATGGAACCAGATGGACGCGGAAACAGTCTGTTGCCATGCGGGCGGCAGCTCTCCGCAACGCTGGCGGAGAGTGGCGAAATACCGGGGATTCCGCAGTCCGCGCAGGAGAAGATAAACTAAGATGACCGGTGAAGCAAGCGCCTGCAAAACGCGGTAGAGGAGAAAAATCGCTTTGCGTTTCAATGGTTTAAGATCGCCGCTGCTCCTCTTTGTGAGTATAGCGGCTGCAAGTCTCACGGCGGCCGGCGACAAACCGAAGTTCGAAGTCAAGCCCGTCATGGCATACGCGCACCGCCAGACCAGCGAGAACGTCACGATCGCCGCCGAACCGATGGAAACGGACGAGCAGACGTACGCGCCGTTCGGCAAGGTCAACCCCTACCGGTACGGCATCCTGCCGGTGTTGATCGTGATCCGGAACGACGGGCCTGACGCCATCCGTGTCGACCGGATGCGGCTGATCTACACCCTGCCCGACGGGACGCGCGTCGAGGCTACCCCCGCGCAGGACGTGCGCTTCATTCACGGCGCCACGGCGCCAAGGGGAGTGGGCGGTCCCACCGGCGGCATCCGGATCACGCGTGCGCCGAAAAACCCTCTGGCGGAGTGGGAGATCGAAGGCCGGGCGTTCGCCGCGAAGATGCTCCCTGCCGGACAGTCGGCCAGCGGCTTCGCGTATTTTCAGGTGCAGCAATCGAGCGCGGCGTCGCAAGTCTATATCAGCGGACTCGAAAACGCCGTGAGCGGCAAAGAGCTGTACTATTTCGAGATCCCGATGTCCGGTAAATAGAGTCCGGTAAATAGTGTCCGGTGAATCATTCCGCCGCCTGCCGCGCCAGCGCCTCCACGACCGCAATGCTTTGCAGAAGATCCTGCCGCAAACCATGCCTGGCCTGAAGGTAAGCCGGACTGTTGTAAGAGATCCAGACTCTGCCTTCGCTGTCTTCCGCAACCAGGATCTTGAGTGGCAGATCGAGCGCGGCCCCCGGTGAGGCGACCATGAGCGGAGTGCCCGCCTTCGGATTTCCGAAAATCAGGAGTCTGGTGGGAAGCATGCTCAGGCCCACCTTTTCCGCTTCGCCGCTGTGGTCGATCAGCGCGAAGAGTTTGACTCCCCTCGCGCGAAGTATTTCCTCAAGTTTTTGAATCGTTTCGTTCACGGAATGTGTACTTTCTCGGGTGACAATACCCGCGTCCGAATCCCACGTCATCGATTTCTCCAGTCGGGCCGGCCCTTCACGGCCTTCACACTCGATGCTGCATTTCGATAAAGGTTTCGGCAGACGAGCCCCGGCGCCGCCCGGATTTGCATCCGAACGCGCCCCGCGCTGCTCTAACCAGCAAAGGCGGCGAATGAACCATCCGGCGAAACTATTACTCGACAGCGACTACGTTTTTCTGTTTATCGCCGTGGCCGCGGAACAGATCGGCTTGCCCATACCGGCTGCTCCGGTGCTGGTCGCGGCGGGCGCGCTGGCCGGCCTGCATCGCATGAATCCCGTCGCGGCCCTCGCGCTCGCGATCGTGGCGTGTCTCATCGGCGATTCCGTCTGGTACCTGCTGGGAAAGCGGCGCGGCGGCAGGATACTGGGGCTTCTTTGCAAAGTCTCTCTGGAGCCGGATACGTGCGTTTCGAATATGCATTCCTTCTACGCCCGCTACGGCGCGAGGTCGCTGCTGTTCGCGAAGTTCGTGCCGGGGCTGGCTACGCTGGCCCCTCCCATGGCCGGCGCGGTGGGCCTGTCTCCGTGGAAATTTCTGGCCCTCGATACCGGCGGCGCGCTCGCCTGGTCCGGAGCCTTTCTCGCGCTTGGCTGGGTCTTTCGCGCGCAGCTGGAAGACCTGTTCGCCACCCTGGCGAGGTTCGGCTCATGGGCCGCGATTCTGATTGCGGCGGCGCTGGCGCTCTACCTTGCCGCCAAATACATCCAGCGCCGGCGCGTCTATCGTGCGCTGCGAATCGCCCGGATCACGGCCGGCGACCTCAGGCAACGAATGGATGCCGGCGAGAAACTGGCCATCGTGGACCTGCGAAATCCGATCGAATGGCGTGACGGCTGGATCCCCGGATCGCTCCGGATCGCGGCCGCGGACCTCGATTCGCTGATTCCCGCGATCGGCGACGCCGAGGTTGTTCTCTATTGCTCCTGTCCCAACGAGGCCGGAAGCGCCCGCGCGGCGCTGCAATTGAAGCGGCGGGGCGTGCTGTCCGTCCGTCCGCTCGATGGAGGCTTCGCGCGCTGGCTGGAGCTTGGCTTTCCAGTGGAAAGTCCTGTCCTGCAGACAGCTCCATAAAAGACATTCAAAACTTTGATCGCGCGGACTCCCTCGATCTTAAGAATTCCGTTGTACGATTAGTTAGATTTCACTCACTCCACGCACAGAGTGCGCCCCGTCTTCGAGCGCCGCCCGGTAACTGCGGCTATTCGTCTCCAATCCAAATCCAATTCAGAAAGAAAGAGGGGAGTTCCTTGCTTACACGTGCATTCTTAGTGACTCTGCTGGCCTGCGCCATCGCCATGGGCCAATCGACGAGTTCTTTGCGGGGCGTTGTCAAAGATACGTCGGGCGCTGTTGTACCGGACAGCGCGGTAACCTTGACCGACAGTTCAACCGGAACGGTACGGAAAGTGCTTTCCAACGGCACGGGAGAATATCAGCTGCTGCAGGTCCCGCCCGGCACATACGCGCTGACGGTGGAGAAGCCCGGGTTTTCGGTTCTCACAAAGACAGATATCGCGCTGGCGGTGAATGTCCCGGCCACTTTCGACGTCGTGCTGGAAGTCGGCGCGGCCGGCAGTACGCTCAATGTCGAGGCGGACGCGAGCCAGGTCAACACGGTGGACGGCACTGTCGGTAACGCGTTCAGCGAGAGACAGGTGCAGGATCTTCCGCTGCAGACCAGAAACGTCGTCGAACTCCTGAGCATCCAGCCGGGCGTGACGCAGACGGGCGAAGTGCTCGGCGCGCGGCGCGATCAGAATAACATCACGCTCGATGGAGTCGATGTCAATAACAATCAGACTTCGGGCATCACGAGCGCTCTGACAAACGGATCGCAGTCGGGCGCGGCAGCCAACACCCCCGGCTTCAATGCGGCGCTCCTTGTGCCGCTCGATTCCGTGGAGGAGTTTCGCGTCACAGTTGCGGGTCAGACCGCGGACGAGGGGCGGTCTTCCGGCGGCCAGGTCTCGCTCATCACCAAGAGCGGCACGAATGCGTTGCACGGGTCGCTTTACGAATACAACAGAAACACGCTTCTGGCCGCGAACGACTTCTTCAACAACCAGGCGGGTGTCGGACGGTCGCCCCTCGTGCGCAACCAGTTCGGCGCTTCCCTGGGCGGCCCGATCGTCAAGAACCGGCTGTTCCTTTTTGCAAACTGGGAACGGCGCATCGACGCCAGTTCCACGCCCGAGACGGCAACCGTCCCCAGCGCCACCCTGCGCCAGGGAGAGTTGCTGGCCGCGGTAAGCAACGGTACGAACTCATTCGTTCAAACCCTGAGCCCCGCCGCCGTTCAGGCCATCGATCCGCTGGGTCTGGGGTTCAATCCCGCAATGAAAGCCTATCTGAACTCGTTTCCCATGGGTAACGATCCCGCGCTTTCGCTCGACAACGATCTGAATTTCAACGGCCTGCGGTTCAATGCGCCGCTCGATCTGGATCAAACGGCCTACGTGGCGAAAGCGGACTACAACATCGATGCGGCGGGGAAGCACAAGCTTTCCGTTCGCGGCACTCTGGATGCCGCCTCGCAGGACCTGATTGCGGCGCCGCTGCCGGGCGGGGCGCCGTCGCAGCTCCTGCTCGATAACAGCAGGGGGCTGGCGGCGAATTACACCTGGATCGCAACGCCGAATCTCATCAACTCGGTAAAGTACGGCATCACCCGGCTCGGTCTGAATGAGTCGGGAACGCTCGGCACCGCCCTTTCGTTCGCCGGTATTACATCGCCGGAAAACTACCGCGTGCGGCCTTCGATCCAGATCATGCCGACCACCACGGTGGGTGACGATCTCACCTGGACGAAGGGCAGACATACGGTCACCACCGGCATCGACTTCCGTTTCATCCGGAACACGCACGATAACTACGTCAATTCGTTCCCGTCCTATTCGTTCAACCGGAATACGCTCGGCGGACTCGGCGGCGATGCAACGACGTTCGTGCAGAACTACATCAATCAGCAACTTGGCACGTCCGGCCTGAAACTGACCCAGGCCTCGGCCGTCCAGCAGGGGCTGGGCGATCTGCTCGGCCTGATCAATCAGTACAGCGCGACCTATCAGTACACCAAAACAGGCTCGGTGATCCCGTTCGGCACCCCCGCCGCCCGCGAGTACGCGGTAAACGACTATGAGCAATACGTGATGGACACCTGGCGCGTGAAAAGCAATCTCACCATCACCGCCGGATTGCGCTACAGCAACGCAACCACGCCGTGGGAGGTCAACGGGACGGAAGTTGTGACCACCGTTCCCCTGCAAACGTACTTCGCCGAGCGGGTTGCGGCGATGAATGCCGGCACGCCGAGCTATGCGATCAAAGATGCGTCATTGACCTACGCGCTGGGCGGCTCGGCCAATAACAAGCCCGGCTGGTATCAGCGCGCAAACCTCAACCTCGCCCCCCGGCTGGCGGTAGCCTATGCGCCGGACAGCGACAGTAACTGGTTCGACAAGTTGCTGGGTAAAGGCAGCGTACTCCGCGGCGCCTTTGCCATGGTCTACGACCAGTACGGCAACGACATGGTTTACAACGTCGATCAGAGCGGATCGCCCGGTCTCGCGAGCAGCGTGACACAGCCCGTGAATACAAACTTCACAACCTCGCCCCGCTACAACGGCCCGTCCAGTTTTCCCACGTTGCCGGCTGCGTCGCAGGGTGGTTTCCCGTTCACGCCGCCGACCATCACGGGCGGCTTCAGCGAATGGGTGGGCGTGGTGTCGAATCTCAAAGCACCCTACTCTCTGGTGTTCAACGCCGACTATGCGAAGCCGCTTCCGGGCAAGATGACTTTCGAACTCGGATATGCCGGCCGTCTCTACCGCAACGGACTGGTGCAGCAGGACTTCAATCAGCCTCTGACCAATTTCCTGGACAAGGCTTCGGGCACCACCTGGTCGCAGGCGGTGGGAGTTCTGCACAACGACTACCTTGCCGCGGGCCAGAACTACGGCAAGATCGCAAATGTGCCTTTCATCGAGAACATGTTCCCTTCTGTCGCGAATGCCTTCATTCCCGGCAGCGCAACACAGAATTACTACTATGGCTGGGTTGTGATCAACGGCCTGAGCGACCAGGACAACCTGAACCTCATGGACCGGCAGCGGATCAAGGGGACCAACAAATGTTACACCGTCACCGGCTGCAATACCTTCTTCCCGCTGCAATCCGCCGGCCTGCCGACGTGGACAAACGCCGCTTACGCCGACTACAACGCTCTGACTTTCACTCTCAGGCGCGCGCTTTCGAGCGGCTTTGCCTTCGACTTCAACTACACTCTGTCGCACTCCATCGATAACTCGTCGGGAGCGGAATCCGGCGCAGGCACAAGCGGAGCCATCCTTCAGGATGCTTTCAATGTGAATGCGTTCCGCGGCCCTTCGGACTTCGATCAGCGGCATAACATCACGGCGGATACGCTCTACGAGTTACCTTTCGGCAAAAACAGGGCGTACGCGCGCAACGTGAACAAATACGTCGATGCATTCATCGGCGGGTGGCAAGCTTCGTCGATCTTCCGGTACCATTCCGGACTGCCGTCCACGATCTCGGCCGGCGGCGTGTATCCGACGAACTACGAGGTCAGCGCGCTGGTGAATCTCCTTCCGGGCTCGCCGAACACGTTTGGCCACTATATTGACAACAATGGAGTGCCGAGCCTGTTCCCGAATACCTCGGCGTCGGGCAATTACTTCCAGCAGATAGGCGGCATGACGGGAACCAGAGGCATCGTCAGGCTCCCGGGCGAAATCAACGTGGACTTCTCGCTCATGAAAACTTTCGCGCTTCCATGGGAAGGACACCAGATGCAGTTCCGGGCCGAGGCGTTCAATGCCTTCAACCACGTGAACCTTTACAACCCCGTTCTGGACATCAACAACACAGCCCAGTTCGGAGAGTTTCAGTCCGCGCAGCCCGCCAGGGTCATGCAGTTGAGCCTGCGGTACGCGTTTTAACCGGAACGAAGAAAAGGCCCGGCACTCGATATCGAGTGCCGGGCCGTTTCGCGTCTGGCTGAACCTATTTCGGCTGGCGGGGCCAGATCGTGAAATCGCGCAGAGCGTAGCGCACCGGATGGCCGTTCATCGCTTTCAGCGCTTCGTTCAATTCGACCAGATGCGCATGCGAAAGCTCCAGAACATGCTCGTCGGGCTGGTACTTTGTCCCGACGGGGTAATCGAGAAACGGCGTCTTCGACTCCTCCACGTGGCACCCGAGAATGTGCGCCACGGGTTTATCCCGCGTGAAGTCCACTCACCGCTGAATACTGGCGCTGAAAGCGGGAAAATCGGTGACATAGAGCCGTCCCGGATAAAGCGTATCTCCGCTCAGCAGGATGCCGGTGCGGCGGTCGTAAAACGCGACGCTGAACTCCTGGTGGCCCGGGATCGCAATCACGTCCAGCACGCGTCCGCCCAGATCGATCGAGCCGCGGTCCTCCGGCCACTGACTCATACCGTAGGCTTTCTGCGTGCCTTCCACCGACAATGGAACGACGGTCACGTTGGGCTTGCCCGCGAATTGCGCGTCGCCCGCAATGTGATCGCCATGCCCGTGAGAGTGGGCGACAACCAGCGGAATCGATTCGCGGCCGTTCCGCTTGCACCACTCCGCGATCGTCCGGTCCACGATCTCCGCAACGTTGGTCTCACCCGCCCCCGTGTCCTGCAGCAGGGCGCGCTCCTTGCCGAAAAACAGATACAGAAAGGGCTTCTCGTAGTTGGTGCAGCCGGACTCACGCAGGATGTAGAGATCGGCGTTGTAAGCGCTCACCTGCCATTTCGGCGCCACGGAACAATCGGGGCCGCCGGTGATCCAGTGCGCGGGAATCGCTCCTGGCTCAAGCCCCGCGCCGTTGGGCTCGGGAGCCTGGCCAACGGCTATGCCGGTGCACAACGCGGCTGCCGCGAATCTCTTACCCGCCGAACTCTGCCATCTCCAGTTCATGCCGTCCCCCCATTGCCGCGTCTTCAATCTGTTTCATGAGTAAGTCGAGTTCCTCGCGCCGCGGATAACCGGACGGCGTGCGGATGGACTCGGATATTTCCAGATCGAACATCACCCGCGCGCTGCCGGCGGCCGATTCCCTGCCCAGTACGACAACGCGCGTACCGAGGTAGATGGCTTCGGCGATGTTATGCGTCACAAACAGAATCGTCGTGCCTGTGTTGCGCCACAGCGTTCGCACCAGTTTTTGCATGTCCGTGCGCGTGGCCGGGTCGAGCGCGCTGAACGCTTCATCCATCAGGAGGATTTTCGGCTTCATGATCAGCGCCTGCGCGATCGCCACCCGCTGCTGCATGCCGCCCGAGAGCTGATCGGGATATTTCCCGGCGTCCGATTCCTGCAGACCCATCTGGCGAAGATACTCGAACGCGGTTTTGCGCAACTCGCGGCGGCGCCGGAAAAAGCGCGGCGTCACGCGTCCGAGCAACCCGAACTCCTCCATCTCCGGCCCGAACGTGATATTGTCCAGCACCGTCTTATCGGGAAACAGCGAATACTTCTGCGGGACGTAACCCCTGTGCCGGTCCGGACGCGGCAGTACGCGTCCATCGATCAGGATGCGTCCGCGCGTGGGCCGCTCGGCGCCCAGAATCATGCGCAGCATGGTCGATTTACCGCAACCGGTCTGTCCGCACACGGCGACAAACTGGCCCTCGGCGATGCCGAGATCGAGATGCTCCAGAACCTTCTTCGGAGCATGCCCGTGCACCCGATACTCCACGCAGAGATCTTCGAGACGGATCAGTTCCTTCATGCTTCCTTAAACCATGGGTGTAATGCCCGGTTCAACAAACGCATCGACAGATCCACCAGAAACAGCAGCAGCGCCACCCACAGCACATAGGGGATAATCACATTCATCCCCATGTTGCGGCGCAACAGCGCAATGCGGAACGCGAGTCCGTTCTGCGAAGCGATCATTTCGCCCGCGAACAGGAAGAGCATCACCGGTTTCAGGTTCAGGCGGATGCTGTTGATCACGCGCGGCAGAATCTGCTTCAGCACAATCCCGTAGGCAACGCCGAAATCGCGCGCGCCCAGCGTGAAGCCCTTCACAATCTGTTCCTGTGGCACGCCTTTCGTCAGATTGAAGGTATCGAGGATGATAGTCGGAGTTACGCCGATCGCAATCAGCATGATTTTGGATAACTCGTCAATGCCGAACGCAATGAAGAGAATCGGCAGCACCGACAACGCAATGATCTTGTCGAAGAATAAGATGAAGCGCAGGAAGAAGCTGCCCACCACCGGGAAAAGCCCCATGTGCAGACCCAGCACCACCGCCGGCGCCAGCAGCAGCATGGCCCAGGCGAAACGTTTCCCGCTCGCTACCGTGTCGGTCCAGAGCATGCTGTGCACAAAGCGCGTCGCGAGGGATGCATTGGCATCTTCCGCGCCCGTGTCCGTCGCGTCGTCGGGCTTGAGCACGGCGTCCGCAAAGCCCTGCGCCAACTGCGTCAGACCCGGCGCGACTTTGTCTTCCGGATTCTCCAGATGCCGGTTGCGCGCGGTATTGAAATAGAGAGCAATCCCCGCGACGAACAGAAACCACGAGAGGCCCCAGGTTGTCATCCGTCCGGGCCGTGCATCGATCCGGAACAACATCAGAGCTTGCCTTCCGCGGCCAGATGCATGTAAGTCGCATCGAAGCGCAGCCTGACATGATCCGCCTTACCCTGCACCGCGCCGCCCGGAAAACCAATCGCAACGTCGTCCGCCGATTTCGTACGATCGCCCAGCAGGCCGTGGGCGAAGCAGAACTGCCGCACCAGATTCATCTTCTGCTGAAACTCCGGCGCGGTGGTGAAGGCGTCGGCCGCCTGCGGAGTGGAGAAGAGATGCGTTGTGCCGAGCTGCTCTTTGTAGGATTCGAGCGTATCCTGCGCGCCGTCGGCAATCGCCTGCAACACCTTGTCCGTAGCGGGGCCGCTGCCGGTCATCAGTTTCGTGGTTTCATACCACGCGCCCGCGAGAGCTTTGGCGAAGCGTTGTCCCGAGCCATCGGGCCGGTTCAGGATGTCGGTTCGCACCACCATCAGGTCCACAATCTCACCCGGGATGCGGGAGGAATCGAAGATCGTCTTCACGCCCTTCGTCTTGCCGATTTGCGACACCATGGGCTTCCAGGTGACAACGGCATCCTGCGAAGAGTCGCTGATGAAGGCGGTCGCAATGTCCGAATCCGACGTGTTGACGAGCTTCACGCGCTTGATCTGGCTTTCCATTCCGTTGAGCGTCATCGCCCGTTCGAAAAGGTATTGGGACACCGTCTTCTCGACCAGCAGCAGCTTCCTGCCAGGCAGTTGCGGAATCGTCAGATCGCGGCGCACCAGCAGCGCATCGTTACCGTTCGAATAATCGCCGGTAATGATGGAAGTCGTGTCGATGCCCGCCGCCGCGGGCATGTCGAGCGCCTCCATGTTGGTCATCGCGCAGGCGTCGACGTTCTTCGCCACGAAGGCATCGAGCGAAGGCGCATAATCGAATCGCTGGACGCGGATGTTGACGTTGTATTTGTCGGCCCATTTCTTCAGGATGCCCGACTTCGCCATGTAATAGTACGGGTTCCAGCCAACGTACACGGACCAGCCTACGGTGAAAGAAGGTCTGGCTTTATCTTCGGCCCGAGCCGGCGCGGGAGCGAGCCCGGCCACAAATGTAAGTAAGAAAATGAAGATCGCAGGACGCGTCAAGGCTTTTATCCGTTCTCTACAGCGATGTAGACGGAGGCCGACGGGGCCTGAATTTCGATTGTAGCCCACGAATATCCCGTGCGTCCGCTTCGCGGGACAAGGAATTTCTTATGGGCCTTAGCAGCAATTCAATGTTGCACCGGGCGGCGCGCGTCTGCCATCATACTTTCATGCTGATCCTGCCGCCAGATTGCGCCGAACGCAAGATCGCCATCCACGTGCTCCTCCGTCTCACCCGGATGGACGTGTGCTGCGGCCCGCCCCGCCGTTAGTCTTCCCCCCAGCTGTTTCGCTTTTATTGCTCACTTACAGGAGTTTCCCGGAATGTCGTTACCCGTTTTGTGGGAAGACACGATCGCGGCGGGAGCAAGCTGGTCTTTGCTGCTCCGGCGCGGTCATGAATTACGCATCGAAGACAGCGAAGGCGGCGCGAATGTGGCCGCGTTGTTTTACAACCATGAGTGCCCGGTGGAACGCTACAACATGCCGGACACCCTGAAGGCCCAGCACACCGCGCACCTCACGAAAGGGTTCGTTTTGTACTCCGATATGGGGCGGATTCTCTGCTCGATCGCGGATGATACGCGCGGCTGGCACGACCCGCTGGGCGGACACAACGACGCCCGTGCCGTCGCCGCGAAATACGGCGCCTCGAGCTATCAGGAACAACGCAACGCATGGCACAGGAACACGCGGGATAACTTCCTGGCCGAGTTGGGAAAATACGGTCTCGGGCTGCGCGACCTGTCGCCGAACGTGAATTTCTTCAGCAAAGTGGTTGTCGGGAACGATGGGTCGATGGGGTTCGTTGCCGGCAATCCGGCGCCCGGAGACTCCGTTACGCTGCGCGCGGAAATGAATCTCCTCGTGATTCTGGATACGGGCCAGCACCCGCTCGACCCCAATCCGCAATACGCGCCGAAGCCCGTGACGTTTTCCGTCCGCAACGCGCCGCCTGTCGCCGCGGACGACCTGTGCCGCCTCTCTCACCCGGAGAATGCACGCGGGTTCATCAACACCGAAAGGTACTTTCTGTGATCGAGAGCAAACTCAAGCCCGAAGCCGCGATCTATAACGAAACCGTACTCGCAGGTGACGGCTGGATCCGCGAAATCGCGGCCGGGCAGACCTTCCGGATCGTGGATCTCGAAGGGAACCAGGCCGTGGATACGTTGTTCTACAACGCCCGCGACACTTCGGAGCGGTACAGCGCGACCGACACGATCGTCGCGCAGCGCAACATCTATCTCACGACCGGAACCACGCTGGTTTCCAATTTGTGCAGGCCGATGCTCACGATCGTTGCCGACACCTGCGGCCGGCACGATACCCTGGGCGGCGCCTGCGCGGTGGAGAGCAATCAGGTCCGGTACGCCATCGAAAAGCGGCATATGCACGCCTGCCGCAACAGTTTCCTGAAGGCGATTGCGGACCCGGAGTGGGATCTCACGAAGCGCGACATCGCCGCCAATATCAACTTTTTCATGAATGTGCCGGTCACGCCGGAAGGAGAGTTGACTTTCGCGGACGGGATTTCCGATCCCGGCAAATATGTCGAGATGCGCGCGGAAATGGACGTGATCGCGGTCATCAGTAACTGCCCGCAGTTGAATAACCCCTGCAACGGGTATAATCCGACGCCGATTCAGGTGCTTGTCTGGAGCGCAGGTAGCTAATTGTTCTCGAAGGTTCTCATCGCGAATCGCGGCGCCATCGCCTGCCGTATTATCCGCACACTGGACCGTCTCGGAGTCCGCTCCGTCGCCGTCTATTCCGAAGCGGACCGGCATTCCCTGCATGTTTCACAGGCGGGAGAAGCGGTGCTGCTTGGCCCCGCGCCCGCGTCCGCGAGCTACCTCGATATGGCGAAGGTCATCGACGCCGCCCGCCGAACCGGGGCCGAAGCCATTCATCCCGGCTACGGTTTTCTAAGCGAAAACGCCGCCTTCGCGGAAGCCTGCGAGAACGCGGGAATCGTGTTCATCGGGCCCACCCCGGCGCAGATGCGCGCATTCGGCCTGAAGCATACGGCGCGTGAAATCGCGCGCGCCAATGGCGTGCCTCTGCTGCCAGGCACATTTCTGCTCGATACGGCGGAGGAGGCCCGGGCGGCGGCGCTCGCGATCGGTTTGCCCGTGATGCTCAAGAGTACGGCGGGCGGCGGCGGCATCGGCATGCGCTTATGCCGCGCCGAATCGGAGGTGGCCGAAGCCTTCGCTTCCGTCGCCCGCACCAGCCAGGCAAGCTTTAAGGACGGCGGCATCTATCTCGAAAAGTTCGTCGACCACGCCCGCCACGTGGAAGTTCAGATCTTCGGCGACGGCCTCGGCGAAGTGATTGCGCTCGGCGAGCGCGATTGCTCGGTGCAGCGCAGGAATCAGAAGGTGATCGAGGAAACGCCCGCGCCGCATCTCCCGGAAAAGGTGCGGGCGCAGCTTCTGGAATGCGCCGTGCTGCTGGGTAAAGCGGTGAATTACCGTTCGGCAGGCACCGTCGAGTTCGTTTACGACGCGGATGCCGGCGAATTCTATTTCCTCGAAGTCAACACCCGCCTGCAGGTGGAGCATGGCGTTACGGAAGAGGTGACCGGAGTCGATCTCGTCGAATGGATGCTGCGGTGCGCCGCAGGGGAAAGAGCTCCGGTGAAACCCCGCGCCAAAGGCCACTCAATCCAGGTGCGCGTGTATGCCGAAGACCCCGGCAAGAACTTTCAGCCCAGCGCGGGCCTGCTCACCGAAGTGCAATTCCCCGCGGACGCACGAATCGAAACCTGGATCGAGCGGGGCGCCGAAGTCACGCCCTTCTACGACCCTCTGCTGGCGAAGATCGTAGTCCGCGGCGCGACCAGAGACGATGCGCTGGCGAAGCTGCGCGCCGCACTGGACGAAACGCGCCTCGCCGGGATCGAGACCAATCTGGATTACATGCGCCAGGTGGCCGCGAGCGAAGAGTTCGCCCATGGCGGTGTCGTCACGCGCTTCCTGAACGCGTTCCCTTATCGCCGCCGCACGCTCGAAGTGCTGGAGGGCGGCACCATGACCACGGTGCAGGATTATCCAGGCCGCCTCGGTTACTGGAACGTCGGCGTGCCGCCATCGGGCCCCATGGACTCGCTTTCCTTCCGCCTGGGAAATCGCCTGCTCGGCAACGGCGAAGGCGCGCCGGGTCTGGAATGCACCGTTTCCGGCCCTTCGCTGCGCTTTCACTTCGCTACGGAAATCGCGCTCACCGGCGCGGACTTCGGCGCGCGTCTGAACGGGCAACCGGTCCCGCAATGGGAAGCGATCCAGGTCGCCGAAGGCTCTCTGCTCGAACTGGCCGAGTGCCAGGGCGCGGGCGTTCGCGCGTACGTTCTCTTTCGCGGCGGCCTCAATGTCCCTCTCTACCTCGGAAGCGCCAGCACATTCACGCTGGGCAAGTTTGGCGGCCATGCGGGCCGGGCGCTGCGCACCGGCGACGTGCTGCACGTTCACGAAGCGCTGCCGGAATCGGGGCCGGTTCCCTCCGCCATCCCCGCTATTACGAACGAGTGGCGCATCGAAGTCACTTACGGGCCGCACGGCGCGCCCGATTTCTTCACGCCCCGCGACATCGACGAATTCTTCAACACCGCATGGAAGGTTCACTACAATTCCAGCCGCACGGGCGTGCGTCTCATCGGCCCCAAGCCGGAGTGGGCGCGCCGCGATGGCGGTGAAGCGGGCCTGCACCCTTCGAACATTCACGACAACGCCTACGCCATCGGAGCAGTCGATTTTACCGGCGACATGCCGGTGATTCTCGGGCCGGACGGCCCCAGCCTCGGCGGGTTCGTTTGTCCGGCGGTCATCATCGACGCGGAGTTGTGGAAGATGGGCCAACTGCGTCCGGGCGACTCCGTCCGGTTCGTCCGCCAGACGCCCCTGGAGCCGGCCATCGTGCACCGCATGGCGTCGGGGGTCTGCCGCGCGTCGGGCGACCGTTACCTGCTGATCGAATACGGCGAACCCGCGCTCGACCTCAATCTGCGTTTCCGCGTGCAGGAGTTGCTGCAGTGGTTCGAACGAGCCCAACCCGAAGGCATCGTCGACCTGACGCCCGGCATCCGCTCGCTCCAGATTCACTACGATACGGGCAAGCTCTCGCGTTCGCAATTGCTGACGATGCTGGATCGCGCGGAATCCGAACTGCCGGCGCTGGACGATCTCGCCATTCCCACCCGCATCGTGCATCTTCCGCTGTCCTGGGACGATCCCGCCACGCGTCTCGCCATCGGGAAATACATGAAATCCGTGCGGCCCGATGCCCCGTGGTGCCCGAGCAACATCGAATTCATCCGCCGCATCAACGGACTCGCTTCCGTGGAAGACGTGAAGCGAATCGTGTTCGACGCGAGTTATCTGGTGCTCGGTCTGGGCGATGTCTATCTCGGCGCGCCGGTGGCGACGCCGCTCGACCCGCGCCACCGCCTGGTCACCACGAAATACAACCCCGCGCGTACCTGGACTGCGGAGAACTCCGTGGGCATTGGCGGCGCGTATCTGTGCGTGTATGGAATGGAAGGCCCCGGCGGCTACCAGTTCGTCGGACGCACCGTGCAGATGTGGAATACCTGGCGCTCCACGCGGGAGTTCCGGCAGGGCGCCCCGTGGCTGCTGCGCTTCTTCGATCAGATTCGTTTCTACCCCGTGGAAGCGGAAGAGCTTCTCGGGATGCGGGACGATTTCCTGCATGGGAAATATCATCCGGAAATCGCGGAGGAAGAGTTCCGGCTGCGCGATTATCATGCGTTTCTGAATGGCATCGGCAGCGAGACACGCGTGGCCAAGGCCCGGCAACAGAACGCCTTCGAAGCCGAGCGCGAGCGCTGGAAACAGGCCGGCCTCGATCGCGAAATCGAAGCGTCCGTGGAAGAAGCCGCGCCGGTCGCGAGAACCATCCCCGCGGGTTGCCGCGCGATCCACTCGCCCACGCACGGCAGTATCTGGAACGTTGCGGTCAAAGCGGGCGACCGCGTCGCGCAGGGGCAGCGGCTCATCGTCGTGGAATCGATGAAGATGGAAATCGCCGTATCGGCCCCGCAGGGCAGCACCGTAGTTGAAGTGCTCTGCGCGCAGGGCGCACAGGTGGCGGCAGGGCAGAGCCTGATGTTTGTGCGCCCGGAGATTTTATGAAACTGGATCTGAATACACTTCGCGAAGGCTACAGGCAAGGCCGCTTCACGCCCGCCGATGTGGTGCGCGAAGCGTGGAAACGCATCCGCGGGAAGGGCGAGCGCCCCGTCTGGATTCATCTCGTTCCGGAAGAAAAATCGATCGCGCGCGCGGAGGCGCTGGGTTCGTTTCGCGAAGACCTGCCGCTTTACGGCGTCCCCTTCGCCATCAAAGACAATATCGATCTCGCCGGTGTACCCACAACCGCGGGATGCCCGGAATACGCATACACTCCTGAGGAATCCGCGACCGTAGTCGCGCGTCTGGTAGCGGCGGGCGCGATCCCGCTCGGCAAAACGAATCTCGACCAGTTCGCGACCGGCCTTGTGGGAACCCGCTCGCCATACGGCGCGTGCTCCAGCGTTTTTGACGACCGCTACATCTCAGGCGGCTCCAGCTCGGGATCGGCGGTGGCCGTGGCGGCGGGGCTGGTTTCGTTTTCCCTGGGGACGGACACCGCCGGATCGGGACGCGTACCGGCGGCATTCAACGCGATCGTCGGGCTCAAACCCACCCGCGGCGCCTTGAGCGCCCGAGGAGTAGTACCGGCCTGCCGCACGCTGGACTGCATCTCCATTTTCGCCTTGACCTGCGCGGACGCGGCGGAAGTGTTCGCCGCCGCAAATGGGTTCGACTTTGCGGATGCATATTCGCGGCCCGCCGGGCAGAGGAAGTCCTGGCCGGCCCGGGGTTTCCGGTTCGGCGTCCCCTCGGACGAATGGCTTCGTTTTTTCGGGGACGACGGCTCCGCCGTGGCGTTCCACAAAGCGGTCGGCGCGATGGAGAGCCTCGGGGGCATCCGCACCCCGATGAATTACGGCCTTTTCCATGACGCGGCGCAGTTGCTCTATTCCGGCCCCTGGGTGGCCGAGCGCCTCGCCGCCATCAAGACCTTTCTGGCGGAACATCCCGACGCCCTGCACCCCGTCACCGCCCGCATTATCGAACCCGCAAGCGCACTGACCGCCACCGGTACATTCGAAGCCATTTACCGCCTGGCGGATATCCGGCGGGCAGTGGAAGCGGAGTGGCAAGCCATGGATTTCATGCTCCTGCCCACCGCCGGGACACACTACACGCACGCCGAAGTGGAAGCCGAGCCCATCTCGACCAACACCAATCTGGGCTACTACACGAACTTCGTCAACCTTCTGGATCTGGCCGCAATCGCCGTGCCGGCCGGCACGCGAGGCCACGGGATGCCGTTCGGAGTCACCTTGATCGGGCCTGCCTGGTCGGAGGATGCGCTGATCGAGACGGCCAGTCTCCTGACCGGCGCTCCGGCCGCCAAACCGTACTGTCCGGCGGGCTATGTGCCGCTGGCCGTCTGCGGCGCTCACCTGGCCGGAGAGCCTCTGAACTACCAATTAACCGATGCGGGCGCGTTTCTCATCGAGGCGTGCCGGACCTCGAAGGATTACCGCCTGTACGCGCTTCGCGGAACCATCCCCGCCAAACCGGGCCTCGCCTACGCGCCCTCCGGCGGCGCGGCCATTGAAGTGGAAGTATGGGCGGTCCCGGAAAGTACCTTCGGCTCGTTCGTGGCCGCGGTGCCGCCGCCGCTGGGCATCGGAACCTGCACGCTCGAAGGCGGCCGCAAAGTGAAATCGTTCATCTGCGAACCGTATGCATTGAACGATGCCGAAGAAATCACTGAACTCGCCGGCTGGCGGGCATTCCAGAGAAAGTAATGGAACACCTATGCGCATATTGATCGGTCTGATCGTTCTCTCTACCTTGTGTCTGGCCGCGCCTGAGGGGAAGCCGCGGAAGAATCAACCCGCCGTCCCGAAGACTGGCGTCAAGACGCCCGGCGTGCAGATTCCGTTTGCGAATCTGAAGCCGGAAGCCCAACTCGAAGCCCCCGCGAAACCCGAATGGCTCTTTTTCGCGGGCTCGGTCTTCGCGCCAGGCGCTGACGGTATCGACAAGATCGATCCGAAGACCAGCAAGAAGGGCGACCCCATCGGCGGCCTGAGCAAACCATGCGGCGGCATGGTCTCCGCTTTCGACAGCTTGTGGACGCCCCTCTGCGGCACGGCTTCACTCGCGCGCATCGATGCGAAGACCTTCAAAATAACCGCCACCATTCCCGCTGGAGTGGACAATGTCCAGGGCGATGTCGCCGCCAGCGCGGACAGCATCTGGCTGCTGACCGACGCCAAAACCACGCTCTCGCGCATCGACCCGGATCGGAACGCGGTGGTGGGCGAACTGCGTGTCCCGGCGGGCTGCCGGGGTTTGACGTTCGGAGAGACCGCCCTGTGGCTGGCATGCCCGTCCGAAAACAAAGTCTACCGCGTCAATCCGGAGACGAACCTGGTGGAGAAGACGATCGAAGTTTCGGCCGAACCCGTCGCCATCGCCGCGGGCGCGGGCTCCATCTGGGTGCTCTGCCGCAAAGACGGCAAGCTCGACCGCATCGACCCGAAGACGAACAAAGTTTCGAAAACCCTCGAACTGGGAGTGCCCGGAGCGGAGGGCGAAATAGCCTTCGGCGAAGGCTACCTCTGGGTGACCCAGACCGGCTTTCCGCTCGCGCGGATCGACCCCGCCTCCGAGACCGTCGTGCAGCAGTTCAACGGCGAAGGCGGCGGAGCCATCGCGCTGTCTCCGGGGGCGATCTGGCTCTCGAACCTCAAAGCGGGGACCATCTCGCGCATCGACCCCAAACTCGTCGTCGCCACCATTCCGGAATAGGAGATCTGAAAATGCAAAAGGGACTTTTCATTGCAACTTGCCTCTCGCTCGCCGCGCTTGCCTGGGGCCAGCAATCCGGCAAAAAACGCACCCCGCCGCCCGGTGTGAGCACGCCTGGAGTGAAGCGCGAGTTGTCCAGCATCACGCCCGTCGCCATCTTCGACACGGAAAGCGGCACGCCGGACTGGCAGGTGCTCACCGATGACGCCGTCTGGGTCGCGAACGGGCCGCGCAACGCGATCCACCGGCTCGACATCAACACCAACAAGATCGCGGCCACCGTCACCGTCGGCAAGCGCCCCTGCTCGGGTCTGGCCGCGGGCTTCGGCAGCATCTGGGCGCCGAACTGCGTGGATAAAACCGTCTCGCGCGTGGACATCGCAACCAACGCGGTGGTAGCCACGGTCCCCGTCGGTCCCGGAGAAAGCGAGGGCGGCATTGCGACCAGTGAAGATGCGGTCTGGCTCGTGACCGACCCGAAGGGAACGCTTTCGCGCATCGATCCCAAAACGAACGCAGTGGCGGCGACGGTCGAGGTGCCGGAGGGTTCGGCCGCGGTCCTCTACGGAGACGGCGCGATCTGGGTGACCACCCCCGCGAAGAACCTGCTGACGCGCGTGGACGCGAAGACCAACAAAGTGACCGATTCGATTCCCGTCGGACCCGGGCCGCGCTTTGAAACGTTCGGCGGCGGCGCGGTGTGGACCCTCAATCAGGGCGATGGCAGCATCTCGCGTGTCGATACGAAGAGCCGGAAAGTGGTGGCAACGGTCGAGGCCGGCATTTCAGGCACAGGCGGCGAGATCGCTTTCGGATTCGGGCACGTGTGGGCCACCGTATTTCAGATTCCGATTACCGAGATCGATCCGGCCACGAATACGGTGATCCGGCAATGGGTTGGCAACGGAGGCGATTCGATCCGGGCGGGAAACGGTTCCGTCTGGCTCTCGAATCTGCGCGCGCATAACATCTGGCGCATTGATCCGGCGAAGCTTTGATGGTAACTTTGTAAGGTAGCTACGTAGTCTGGCCCCAGTCAGGCCTTCCCTCCTCCCCGTCCGCGTTTTTGTCGCTCCGACGCACCGTCTGCGTTCCGTTTTCACGCCAGCAGTTCGTACAGCCAGAGGACTATGCTTCGCTCGACAAAACTCGTTTTCGGAATCCCCTTCATACTTGCCATTCAACCGCTGGCGGCGCAAACGGTCAACGCATCCACGCCGGAATTTTTCGAAACCAGAATCCGCCCGATTCTCGCCAACAACTGCTTCGGCTGCCATACGAACTCGCACCTCGGAGATTTGCGTCTCGACACGCTGGAAGCCGCGAAGAAGGGCGGAAAACGGGGTCCGGCGGTGGTCCCCGGAGATCTCGAAAAGAGCCTGTTGATCAAGGCCGTCCGGCAGACCGATCCGGATTTGAAGATGCCGTACGGGGGCAAGCTCAAGGCCTCCGAGATTGCGGAACTCGAAGCGTGGGTCAAGGCCGGCGCGGCGTGGCCCGCGAGCACCGCATCCGCGGCCACGTCGAGCAAGGACGGTAAGTATGTGATCTCGCCCGAACGGCGCAACTTCTGGTCGTTTCTCCCGCTGAAGAGTCCTCCGGAACCCGTCGTGAAGGACGCAAAGTGGCCGAAGACCGGCATCGACAAGTTCGTTCTGGCGCGCCTGGAGCAGGAGGGGCTCAAACCCGTCGCTTCGGCGAGCAAACACGATCTGGTGCGCCGCGCCTATCTCGATCTCACCGGGCTCCCGCCCACGCCCGAAGAAGACGCCGCATTCGAGAAAGACAATTCGCCGGACGCTTTCGCCAAAGTGGTGGACCGCCTGCTGGCGTCGCCGCAATATGGAGAGCGCTGGGGCCGGATCTGGCTGGACGTTGCGCGCTACGGCGAGGACGACTATCGCAGCCTGAATCCGAACCCGCGCGGGCACCGCCCGTATCCCAACGCCTGGGCTTATCGCGACTGGGCGATTCGCGCTTTCAACGACGATCTTCCGTACGACCAGTTCGTGAAGGCGCAGATTGCGGGCGATCTGATGGACGAGAAGCTCCGTTACAAGACGCTCCCCGCCACGGGATTCCTCGGCCTGGGGCCCTGGTATTACGACAACGGCTCCAACGAAGTCACCCGCGCCGACGAGCGTCACGACCGTGTGGACGCCGTCACGCGCGGCTTCCTCGGCATGACGGTTCAATGCGCGCGCTGCCACGATCACAAGTACGATCCGATTCCGCAGACCGATTACTACGCGCTGGCGGGTGTGTTCTTCAATACCGTTTACCAGGAGTATCCACAGGCGCCGCAGAAGATCGTCGCCGAATACACGAAGACCGAAGACGAAATCGATGGGAAGCAGAAGGTTCTCCAGGAGTTGCAGGAGACTCTGACAAGCGAGCTGGCGCGGTCGCTTTCGCTGCAGACGTCGAACTACCTGATGGGCGTCTGGGAAGTTACCGGCAAACAGAAGAAAGACATCGAGCAGGTGGTGAATGAACGCCGCCTCGACTACGAGTTACTCGCGCGCTGGATCAAATACATGGGCACGCCCACCGACAAGTACCACTACAAGGACGAGTGGCAGGCCCTCATGAAGAAAGGCGGCGGCACGCAGCCGGAGGCGAAGAAACTCGCGGACAAGTTTCAGCAGGACATTGTTGACGTGACCGTGGCCAAAGACGCGATCGAGGAAGAAAACCGCGTCATCACCGACAAAGACGTGGACGGAACCAAACCGAAAAAACGGACCGACAAACCCAGTAACTTCGTTTCCAACAAGGACTTCAATCCCGGCGCGCTGTTACGCCTGAAAAGTCTCCCGGACGACCAGACCAACTTCTCGACGGAGATCTTCGTGCGCGAAATCAAGGACACCGAAGATGCGAACGACATGGCCGAAATGGACCCGCGCAAGATGAATCCCGGCGTGCTGATGTTCCGCGGCTGGGGTCTGGAAAGCCGGCTGGGTCCGGACTCGCAGGCGCGCTTGAAGTCGCTCGAAGACGATCTGGACGCGCTCAAAAAGAAGATCGATCCGTATTATCCGTTCATCCATGGCGTGAAGGATTCCGATAACCCGGTCAACATCAAGCTCGCGCTTCGCGGCAATCCCGAGACGCTGGGGCCAGAGGTTCAACGCCATTTCCTGAGCATTTTCTCGCCGGGAGACCCGATACCGCTCGATCAGGGCAGCGGAAGACTGCAACTGGCGGACCTGATCGTGAAACAGCCCATCGCCATGCGCGTCATCGCCAACCGCATCTGGAAGGCGGATTTCGGAACCGGGATCGTGGATACGCCGAGTAACTTCGGTTTCGGCGGAGAACGGCCGACCGATCCCGAACTGCTGGAGTATCTCGCGAGCGAGTTCGTGAAGAACGGCATGTCGATCAAGAAACTGCAGCGCGAGATCATGCTGAGCGCCGTCTACCAGCTCTCCACCGCGGACGACAAGGAAGCGTCGGCGAAGGACTCCGGCGACCGCCTGTACTGGCGCGCCAGCCGCAAGCGCATGGACGCCGAGCAGATTCGGGACTCGATCCTCAAGGTTTCCGGCGATCTGGACGACACGATCGGAGGGCCTTCGAAGGAACTCACGCCCGATTATCACCGCCGCACCGTTTATGGCCAGGTGAGCCGTTACAAGCTGGACGCCTATCTTCAGCTGTTCGATTTCCCTCCGCCCAACATCAGCGCGGAAAAGCGCTTTACGACGACGGTGCCGCTCCAGCGCCTGTTTCTGATGAACAGCGATTTCGTGCAACTGGAGTCGGAAGCGTTGTACAAGCGCGTTGCGGCCGAACCGGATAACCGGGCGCGCATCCGCAAGCTTTACAACCTGGTCTACGACCGGGATCCGAAGGAAGCCGAGATCCAGCTCGGACTCGACTATCTGAAATCCGAGCCGGTCAAAGAATACCAGGAGAGCAAAGAGAGTAAAGAGAAAGACAAAGACAAAAAAGACCGGAACGACAAAGACAAGACGCCCGAGGTTGAGACCTCCATGCCCACCGCCGCCGCCGCAAAACCCGTCATGCCGAAGACGAACATTGCGGAAGAAGCGCCCGATCCACCCGCGGAGGAAATGCCGATGCCGGACGCCGAAATGGGCATGGGGATGATGGCGGGAGTGCCCGGCGCCCGCAAGGGACCGCCGAAACCGGTGGAAGTCAAATACGAACCGACGGTCTGGGGCCGTTACGCGAAGCTGTTGCTCAGTTCCACGGAATTCATTTTTATCAACTGACAGGATCGAAACTCATATGTCCAGGCATAAATCACCCAGTCCAATCACGAGAAGAGACGCCTTACGCAAGGTCGGGAACGGTTTTGGCATGATGGCATTCGCCGGCATGCTCAGCGAGTCGATGTTGAAGGCCGGCCTGACCATGGGACCGAACTCCGGCGAGACGGGACTTGGCGTCGCGAAGCTCGATTACCCGCAGCGCGTTAAACGCGTCATCTTCCTCTTCATGAACGGCGGGCTTTCGACGATCGACGCGTTCGACCCGAAGCCGATGCTCACCAAATACGATGGCCAGCCCATGCCGGGCGGCGCCGTCTCAACCGAACGCCGGACCGGCGAACTGATGAAGTCGCCGTTCGAGTTCAGGAAATACGGGCAGTGCGGCATGGACGTCAGCGAACTCTGGCCGCATCTGGGCGGCGTGGCGGACGACATCTGCTGGGTGCGTTCCGTCTATACGGAAATCCCGAATCATGAGCCCTCCTGCCTGATGTTGAATACCGGCGCGAATCAGGCGGGGCGCCCGTCCATGGGCGCGTGGCTGACCTATGGCCTCGGCACCGAGAATAAAAACCTTCCGGGCTTCGTGGTGCTGTGTCCGGACATCCCGACCACCGTGGGACCGCCTCTCTGGAGCAACGGCTTCCTCCCGGCCATCAATCAGGGCACTTACATCGCGAACAAACGCGCCGGCGACGGTCCCGACGGCGCCATGTCTCCGATGAACGCCAAACCCGAAAAGGACAAAGACGGCAAGGACAAACCGCAGAAGGTTGTCATCGAAAAGAACTTCGATCCAAAGAAGATTCTGAACTTCGTCAACAACCCCAAATTTACGCATACGGAACAGCGGCGCGAACTGGATATGCTCGACAAGCTGGAGAAAATCCGCGCGCAGGATTCCGGCACCGATCCGCAGGTGGAAGCCGTCATCGACTCCATGGAGACGGCCTACCGGATGCAGACCGAGGCCCCGGAAGTCTTCGATATCCGCAAAGAATCGCAGGCGACGCTCGATATGTACGGTCCGGGCGATGTGGCGCGCGGCGCCCTGATGGCCGTGCGGCTGGTGGAAAAAGGCGTGCGCATGGTGCAGCTCTATTATTCGAAGGGCGACCCGTGGGACGCGCATGCCGACATCCTCGCGCACAAGGTCAACGCGAAGAATTCGGACCAGGCGTTCGCGGCGGTGATCAAAGACCTGAAGGCGCGCGGCCTTTGGGAAGACACGCTGGTGGTGTGCGGTTCCGAGTTCGGGCGCACGCCGGTCCGCGAAGTGGGCGGGATGGCCAACCAGGCGAAGCGCGGACGCGATCACAATCCGTTCGGGTTCACGATGTGGCTGGCGGGCGGCGCGGTGAAGGGCGGCACGATTTATGGCGCCACGGACGAATTCGGCTTCAAGGCCATTGAGAAGCCGGTCCACGTGCACGATATCCATGCGACCATCCTCTACCTGCTGGGGATCGATCACCTCAAGCTGACTTATCGCTACAGCGGCCGGGACTTTCGTCTAACGGATGTGGCGGGGAATGTACTGCACGACCTGATTGCCTGACGCATCGCTTGCCGGCAGCAGAAAATCCGATCGTTCGATTTCTGCTAACCTGAAAGCAGCTTCGGCGCTGCCTGTGCGCTTCCCTTCCCTCGAACAAAATCTCGAACAACGGCCCGAGCCTGGCAAGATACAGCTCCGCGACGACCCGAGCTTTGCCTCGGCCAAGATGGCCATGTTTCAATACACGGCGGTCGCGGTCTTTCTGTTTCTGGTCACCGGCTTCTGGGAACTGCAGATCAAGAGTCCCGAAATCTACAACCAGCAGGCCGAGCGTAACAGAATCAAGTCGTTGCCGGTCGTCGCGCCCCGCGGCAAGATCCTTGACCGGGACGGCCGGGTGATTGTGGGCAACCATTCCACCTGGAGCCTGATTCTCTCGCGCGAGAACCTGAAGCGGGAACATCTGCGCGACATTGCGGACGGTCTGCAGCTCGACTACGACGATCTGGTGCGGAAAGTGAACCGGTTCAGCCGCCGCCCGAGATACGAACCCATCATTATCAAGGAAGAGCTGACGCCGTCCGATCTGGCCTTCGTCGAGGCGCACCGCGATCCGGAGACGTTTCCCGAAATGGAACTGATCGAGTCGCAGCGGCGGCTTTACCCGGAAAACGGCATCCTCGCGCACGCGATCGGGTACACCGGTGAAATCAGCGAGTCGGAGCTCGATATCGCGGACTACGCCAAATACAACCAGGGCCAGATTATCGGTAAAACAGGCCTTGAAAAACAATATAACGACGTGCTGATGGGCGTGGATGGCGAACGGCAGTCGGTCGTGGACAATCGCGGGCGGGAACGCGAAGTCCTTGGAATTAAAGAGGCCGTGCCCGGCAAGAATATCCAGTTGACGGTCGATCTGGACCTGCAGGTGGTGGCGGAGCTGGCGCTGCAGGGAAAACGCGGCGCGGTGGTGGCGCTCGATCCGCGCAACGGTGAAATCCTGGCGATGGCCTCGCAGCCAACCTTCGATCCGAACAAGTTCGCGGTGCGCATCAAGTCGAAGGACTGGAAGGAATTGACCGGCGACCCCGGCAATCCTCTGCTGAACCGGGCCATCCAGGCACAGTGGGCGCCAGGTTCCACGTTCAAACCGATTGTGGCGCTGGCGGGTCTCGAGAGTGGGAAGATCGACGAAGACACGATGTTCCATTGTGCGGGAGGCGCAAGTTACTACGGACATTTCTATAAGTGCCTTGAAGTGCATGGCGACGTTACTCTCCACAAGGGCATCGTTCAATCGTGCGACGCGTATTTTTACGGCGTTGGAAATAAGACGGGCATCGACAATATCGCTTTCTACGCGCATCAGGCCGGGTATGGGGCCAAAACCGGCATCGATCTTCCGGGTGAAGCCTCCGGTATCGTGCCTTCCCCCGAGTGGCAGATGCAGAATTACCGCCAGAAATGGTACCTGGGCCAGACAATCTCTGTGTCGATCGGCCAGGGCCAGACTACCGTCACGCCCCTGCAAATGGCGCGCGCGATCGGCGGAATTGCGATGGGCGGAGTCTGGCACACACCCCACCTGCTGCTATCGGCCGCCCGGACGGAGCAACCTCACGTGTGGGCGCTCAACCCCGACAACGTGAAGAAGGTGGTCGACGGGATGTACGGTGTAGTCAACGAGGGCGGCGGCACCGGTGGGAGGGCGAGGCTTCCAGGCGTGGAAGTTTGCGGAAAAACCGGAACCGCGCAGGTCGCATCGGCGGACTACGAGAGAGCGCACAAGGACGTTAAAGATAACGCCTGGTTTGTCGCCTACGCACCATGCTACAAGCCCGAGATCGTGGTTTCGGTGCTCTGGGAGAATTCCGGAGTCCAGGGTGCGTACGCCGCGCCCACCGCGCGCGACGTGATGAAGGCTTACTTCGACAAGAAAGAACGGCTGGCCGAAGAGGAAGCGGCGAAACAGAAGCGCAGTCCCGCGGCTTCGCTGGTATCGGTGTTGTTGCCGTATCCGGCAGGCAAGGCGAAGTGAGCGTTTAAGCCATGTTTCAATTCGCCGGAATCAAAGACTTCGACTGGACGATGTTCTTCATCGTCATGGTGATCTGCGGTTTGGGCGTGCTGCAGATTTTCAGCGCGACGCACGACACGGTATGGCAGGGCTCGTGGTGGAAACAGCTGATTTTCATCGCGGCCGGCATTGTGCTGATGTGGGTCGTGGCCAATATCGATTACCACGCGCTGATGGCCCATGTTTATCCGCTTTACCTGGTCTCCATCGGCCTGCTGATCGCGGTGCTGGCGGTGGGCAAGCGGGCATTCGGCTCCACCCGCTGGATCGCGCTGCCGGCCGGCATTCACCTGCAGGTTTCCGAGTTCGCCAAAATCGCCATCATCCTTTTGCTGGCGCGCGTGCTCACGGAACTCCGGACCGAGGTGCTGGAATTGCGCGATCTGCTGAAGCTGGCCGGCCTGGTGCTGCTCCCGATGGCCCTGATCGCGAAGGAACCGGATCTGGGCACCGCCCTGACGTATCTTCCGATTCTCGCGATCGGCATCTTCCTGGCGGGGATGCCGTGGAAATACTGGCTGGCGATCGCCGCCGTCGCGCTGATCGTCGTGCCGGTCGGATTTGCCTCGATGCAGTCGTATCAAAAGGCCCGCATCGTGAGCTTCCTCGATCCCGAACGCGATCCCCAGGGGAACGGCTATCAGCTGATTCAATCGAAGATCGCGGTGGGCGCCGGAGGCACCTGGGGCAAGGGCGTGACAAAAGGCAGCCAGACTCAGCTGCGCTTCCTCCCCGTACCGCATACGGACTTTATTTTCTCGGCGTTCGCCGAAGAGCACGGTTTTATCGGCATCATGCTGGTTTTGATTCTTTACTTCGTTTTACTCATGCAGATTGTCCAGAATGCGCAGACCGCGCCGGACCGCGCGGGTATGTATATTTGTATGGGTGTCGGGGCGCTGCTGTTATTTCATATACTGGTGAATGTCGGGATGGTGGTGGGACGGATGCCGGTTACCGGGATACCGTTGCCGCTGATGAGCTATGGCGGGTCAAGCATCTGGTCCACGTTTCTGATGCTCGGGCTGGTGAATAGCGTCAGGGTTCGCAGGTTTGTGAACTGAAATTTCGGTCTTGTTGTAAAAGGATTTGTTGTCAGTGAGTTGTGTAGTGCGGACGGGAGGAAACGGCAGCGTTTCCGGAGTCCGGTAACAGGGCGGTTATCGTTTTTTAAATTTGAAGTTGGGAGCCATGGAGATTCTCGGATCGGGCACTGAGAGCCTGAACAGGCTCGTTGCCTGCCGGGGGCGATTTCGCTTCCGGGTCTTCCGAACATGAGCGGTTTCCCACGGCCGATGCTGGGTGTCGAGCGGTAGCTTGCGTGTACTCCACCCTCCGGCCGGCGTGAGAGGTTTTTGATTTTCCGATCGTGCCAGGGCCGCCGGGTGGCGGTCCTCACGATCCTTACGCGGGGCGCGGCACTTTTTTCGGGTCCAGATTCTCACCGGTTCGAGTTCTTCAGGGAGCCCAACAGGAGAGATTGATGTCCAAAGAGCTTATTGTCTCCTCGGGACGCCACGAAACCAGAGTGGCGATTCTCGAAGACGACCAGGTCGTGGAACTGTTCCACGAACGAGAGAAAGAATACTCCTTAGCCGGAAGTATCCACAAAGGCCGCGTCACGCGCGTTTTGCCCGGCATGCAATCGGCATTCGTCGACATCGGGCTCGACCGGGACGCTTTTCTGTACGTTTCCGATTTTTTTGAGGATAACGACGAGTACGACGCGGTGGTCAGCACCGTGGAGGAAAAAGTCCTCAAAATGGAAAAGGGCGGCGCCGCCGCAAATGGCGCTTCCGAAAGGCCGGAGCCGGTCCGCCAGGCGCTGCCAGTGCCTGCGATTGAAGCTTTCGGGGATCGCGGAGTGGTGGAGGCACCGGTCCTCTCGCCTTCAGCCGGCGGCCAGAAGCAGGAAGGGAGCCGGGAGGGCCGTCCCAACCGGGGTGGCGATAACCGGGGTGGCGATAACGATCGCGGCGGACGTGGACGCCGCGGACGCCGCCGCCGGGGAGGGCGTGGCAGCAGCGGCTTGCCCGATTCGAAGTTCTTTTCGCCCGGCGCGGAAGCGGCAACCGCTCCCCAGGATGAGATTGAGGCGGTTGGCGAGCCGGAACCTGTCGAAGAGACCGTATACAAGACCCCTGAGCCGTTTACGCCGTTTGCGCACTCCGGCGACGACTTCATGGTGCTTCCGGGCGAGTCTCTGGCGAAGTATGCGCCGGAAGAGCGCGAAGCGGCGCCCGCGGAGCCCGTGTCGATCGAGCCAGTGTCGATCGAGCCCGTGTCGATCGAACCGGTGGCTGTTGAGCTGACGGCAGTTGAGTTGGCTCCCGTTGAGGCCGGTCCCCCCGAAATCGTCGCGGTGGAAATGGAGACAGTGGCCGCTCCCGAACCGGAGGAACCCGCCCTGGCCGAGCCCGTGAACGAGGCGGACGAAGGACTCAGCGCGCATGAAGTCGTCGAGAGCGAATTCGACGCCGAAGCCATGGCGATCCCCGAAGTCCTGGGGGAGGACGGCCCTGCCGGCGAAGAAAGCCCCGCCCAGGACGAAGGCCCGGAACCTGCCAGGATTCCCACCAGCCTGACGGCGGCGCTGCGGGAACAGGGCCATCGCTACCCCCATCGCGTGTCGCGCCGCATGCGCCGCAAGATGCGCGGCGGGCAGCCGGGCGTAGAGGGCGACAAGCAGCCGTCCGACGCCGCGCCGCAAGGCGAGGCGCGGGTTGAAGGCGGCAGGGTTGAAGGCGGCAGGGTCGAAGGCGGCAGGACTGAAAGCAACAGAACGGTCTCCGGCAGAGAATCCCGGGAACCCAGAGAGCCCAGAGAGCCGCGCGAACCGAAACCGCAGGACCAGCAGGCAACCAAAGAGCGCCCCGAACGCGAGCGCCCGCCGCTGCCCTCCATCTCCGACCTTCTCAAAGAGGGCCAGGAAATCATCGTTCAGATCGCGAAGGAGCCTCTCGGCCAGAAAGGCGCGCGCATTACCTCGCACATCGCGCTGCCGGGCCGCTTCGTCGTCTACATGCCGACCGTGGAACATGTCGGCGTTTCACGCAAGATTCCTTCGGACGAGGAACGCCTGCGGCTGAAACGCGTTCTGCAAACGCACCGCCAGGGCATTCCGGGCGGTTTCATCTGCCGGACCGCGGCCGAGAACAAAACCGAAGAAGAGCTGAAGAGCGACATGCACTTCCTCTACAATCTCTGGCTCGACATGCGCCAGAAGGCCGAGAAGAAGCCCGCTCCCGTGCTCCTGCATCACGATCTCGACCTGGTCCAGAGGATTCTCCGCGACCAGCTCACGACGTCGTTCAAAACCATCTGGGTGGATAACGAAGAGCTGTTTGAAAGCATTCTGAGCTTCGTGCAGCGCTTCCAGCCGGCGCTCGTCGGGCGCGTGAAGCTGTACACGCGGTCGAATCCGATCTTCGACGAATTCGGCATCACCAATGAGGTCGAGAAGGCTCTGCGGCCGAAGGTGTGGCTCAAGTCGGGCGGCTACATCGTGATCAACCAGACCGAGGCGCTGGTCGCGATCGACATCAACACCGGCAAATACGTCGGGAAATCCAATCGCCTCGAAGACACCATCGTCAAGATCAATACCGACGCCATCAAGGAAATCGTGCGGCAGATCCGCCTGCGCGATCTCGGCGGCATCATCGTGGTGGATTTCATCGATATGGATGAGCGCAAGAATCGCCAGAAGGTGATGCTGGCGCTCGAAGAATCCATGCGGGCCGATCGCGCGCCCTACAAGATTCTGCAGTTCAACGATTTCGGACTCGTGGCGATCACCCGCAAGCGGGTCAAGCAATCGCTCGAACGGACGCTGTGTTCGCCCTGCCCTTATTGCGAAGGCGCGGGCTACATCAAGAGCGTCGGCACCGTGGTGAGCGAGATTCTCCAGGAGGCGCACAAGATGCGCAAGGCGCTCGAAGCGGAGCAGTCCAACATCGTGCTGCGGGTGAACCCGGACGTGGCAAGGGTGCTCAAGAGCAATCAGAACACGTTCCTGCAGGAGATCGAAGAGAGCGTCGGCAAGTCCGTGCTGGTGAAGAGCGACCCGCTGCTGCACCAGACGAAGTTCGATCTGGCGTAAAGCCGAGTGCCGGGCGGCCACCCAGACGAAGCAAAAAAGGGGGGGGGTTGCAGGCCCCCCCCCCCCAATAAAGGGGGCGGGCAGGGGCCCGAGGGAAGC
>VFSW01001221.1_pt1 | contig 38975 bp, 33 predicted proteins | sample 5358111 | NCBI WGS metagenome assembly VFSW01 (sample SAMN11554181, study PRJNA540505) | mine drainage metagenome | isolation source: sediment from site ElyBrook_90M | place: USA: Ely Copper Mine, Vershire, VT | collected 2017
TGATCGTGAACGGTACGCCGGGCAGGGCGCCCAGTGGTTCGCCCGCCCTCTGCCTCGCGGCGGCGGCGTCGGCCTCGGCGCGCGCCTCGTCCGGGCGGACTTCGACGACGGCGTTGACGGACTCGTTCACGGCGTCGATGCGACGTAGATGTGCCTCCACGACTTCGCGCGACGACGTAGCGCCGCTGCGGATCAGACTCGCCAATGTCGTCGCCGATTGCTGCCAAAGTTCACTCGCCACGTGGCCTCCTAATGACAATGCTTTCGGTAGTCTGACACGTGACGGAGGCTCCGGGAACCGAACGAGAGGACCGAGCAGCGCCACCTTCGTCGTCTCAACGCTGACCGGGACTGTTTTGTGGAAGTGCGGTTGCCATGGCGTCGCGCGTTCGACGATGGTGGCGATGGCAACCTCTCGCTGCGAGGGCAGATATATCCACCCGTACGAAAGTTCGACACGGGTCCCGATCGAACACGAGGAATGAGCATCGTTCCGAGGGCGAGCGTCCGTGGCACGGGCTTGAACGTCGCTGTAAAGTCGCCCTGGGAGCAAGCGTAAATTGAGTGCAGTTCATGAAGAGTTCACACTCAGGTAACCCTGCCTCCTTAGGCTGCCCTGTGAACGTTCTAAGAAGGGTATGCCATGAGTGAGGTCTCTGAGCCCGCTACAGCGGAATCGTCGACGCGGATGCTGACACCGGAATTGGCCGCACTCGACCCTGACGCGAAGCGACCACTGAACGTCATTCGCACGGAGAACCTGACGCTGAGTTTTGGCAATAAGACGATTCTTGACGGCATCGACATGGTCTTCCCGCGCGGAACCATCACCGCGCTTATCGGTCCCACCGGATCGGGCAAATCGACGTTCTTGCGCACGCTGAACCGAATGAATGACAAGGTATTCGGCTTTCGACGCGAGGGAGAGGTCTACTTAGACGACAGCAGTATCTGGGACTCCAGTGAGGACCTGCTCACCATCCGACGTCGTGTCGGCATGCTCTTTCAGCGCCCCAATCCCTTTCCAATGTCAATAAAGGACAACGTGATCGCGGGCGTCAAAGCGCATCGAATCGCGAAGGGCAAGCAGCTTGACGTCATCGCCGAGACCCGCCTACGCGAAGTCGGGCTCTGGGAGGCGGTCAAGGATCGTTTGAACGAGTCGCCCTACCGCCTTTCGGGTGGACAGCAACAGTTACTGTGCCTCGCGCGCACGCTTGCCGTTGGCCCGGAGGTCCTCTTGCTCGACGAACCGACCTCTTCACTCGACCCAGTGACGACCGAGTCGGTCGAACAGCTGATACGCGACATGGTGCCCGCGCTCACGATCATCATCGTGACGCACAACCTAGGCCAGGCTCGACGAGTTTCGGATGCGACCATGTTCTTTTATAACGGGCGCCTGATCGAACACGGACCAACCGAGGAGATATTCACGTCGCCCGTGCACCAAGACACTGATCGCTACGTCAAGGGTTTGATGGGTTGACACCTTCAAGGGTGTTTCCTGCAACGTATCTTGCAGTAGACCTCCAAGCGCAAGAGCGTTAACGACGGCCCTCGGCGTATCGCTGGGTTCGGTTGACCAAGAGCCGTGCCAATACCAGCAGCATGAGCACCAGGACGATGAGTATCAACGCGGCGTCGTACGAGAGGTACTGGGTGGCTTTTATCGGCTGATTGTAGTCAGTCCACACGTAGTACGTCAGGTAAGCGATGGGTGCGTGAATGAGCGACATCGACGGAAGGTTGTTCGTGATTCCGGCGGTGTAGAGCAGCGGAGCCGTCTCGCCGACGGCGATGGCGAGCGCAATCAGCAAGCCCGTCACGATGCCCGGCAAGGCGCTCTTGATCACGACCTTGCGCAGCGCGTAGCCCGTGGACATTCCCAGCGCCTCGGCGCCTTCGCGGTAGTTCGTGGGTACTTGGCGAAGCGCCGACTCGGTCGCCTTGGCTATGTAGGGTGTCACCATTATCGAGAGAACGATCAGCGCCGGAGCCAACGAAAACCCCCAATGGAGTCCGACGCACAGTGCGACGTAGCCAACGTAGCCCAAAACGATTGAGGGGAATCCGGCCATCACTTCAGTCGCCATTCTCAGTAAATTCCCTCCAGCGCTGCCGTTGCGCCGGGGGCGCTGTAATTCGGCAAAATGGATTCCCGTCAGCACACCGACCGTGCCGGCGATGATGAGGACGCCGAACATGATCACGAGGGTGCCAAGAATTGCATTCTCCAAACCCCCTCCCACGCCCACTGGCACCGTCGTCAAGACGCTCCCCTGCCAATGCGGTACCGCGCGGACAATGACATCAATGATGAGCCATATCGATGGCCCAATGACAAACAGGAGGGCCACTACCGACAGGCCACGGAAGAACTGCTCACGCACACGACGTCCGCGCGTCGAAGGAAAGGAGTTGGTTACCGTGGCCACGCTCATCCTCTCCCTACCGGGGCCAAGTGTTGCGACGTTCGATTCACGATGACCCTCGCCACGGCGTTGACGATCACCGAGATGACAGCGAGTACGAGTCCTGCCTCGGCGAGCGTGGAAATCGCGAATCCTGTCCCGTCCGTCGCCGCTGAGTCGAGCTGACTGACAATCGTCGCCGCGATCGTCGTCATCGTCCCGTAAATGTTCGGCGAGACCTTCCCGAGAATCGAACCGGTGATCATCGCGACCGCGATGGTCTCGCCCAACGCCCGACCCAGACCGAGCACGGTAGCGCCAATGAGGCCCGAGCGCACCCAGGGAATGGTGATGCGACGAGCCACTTCGGCTTCGGTCATCCCGAGGGCCTCGGCGCCCTCCTTTGGCAATGGGGGCACTTGCATAAAGAGATCGCGGGCGGTCGAGGCGATGATGGGGACGATCATCAAGCCCAAAACCAATCCCGACGTCAAGAGGCCCTCGCCGTACCCGACACTGCCCTTAAAGTATCGAAGGACGGGCACGTTGGGCATCGTGTTCGAAATGAATGGGTAGACGTGATTGGCCAGGAACGGTCCGAGCGTGAGGACACCCCACAGACCAATAATGACGCTCGGTATTCCAGCGAGGATCTCCACAAAGAACGACACGGGTCGTGACAACCACCGTGGAAGGCGCTCGGTGAGGGCGAAGGCAGTCCCCAGCGCGATTGGGAGTGCCACGACGAGTGCGATCGCGGAGGTCTGGAGCGTTCCAGCGATGAGGGGCCAGGCTCCATAACTTGAACCGACTGGATGCAACACCCCAGCAGTGCGAACGGGCGCGCCATATGTACTGCCCGGGCTCCAGGCGCTGCGCGTCAAGAATCCGGGCCCGTTGACTTTAATGGCGGGCCATGCCTTGATGGCGAGCACCGTCAAGACAAAGACGAGTCCGACGAGTGGGATCAGTGAGGCGACGCGGGCACTCCATCGCCACAGGCTTTCTTCGGACCCGCGCAGCAAGGACCCCACCCGAGCGCGCCCGGAGGCTCGTCGGGTGGGGTCCTTCACCACGGGCAACGTCACGCCAGAAGAGGCTAATTTGTCACCCATTTCGAAGCAACTACTGAATCGATTTGATCTGCTTGTACGACTGCGTGACGATCTTCACGGGCAGAGGCTCAAATCGCACCTGGCCCAGATACTGCGCACTCTGGCCGTAGGACGGATCGATGGCCCACTCAAGTAGCGAACGAATTGCTTTGGCGGTCGAGGTACTTGACTGATTCTTGTTGACAATCGCGTACTCGTAGTTCACGATCGGGTAGCCGCCATTTATCTTTCCGTCGATCATCGAGATCGTTCCGTTTGCGGGTGTCTTCGCCGTGAATCCAGCGGCCTCGGCGGCCACCGAGGTAGCCGTTGGCATTTCGTACTGACCGTTGCCGTTTTGAAGCTGCGCGTACGTTTGACCATCGCTCAAGACAGAGTTCAAGTAACTCACACCCACGTAGGCAATGCATCCAGCCGTTGCTTGACAGCCTGAGACCATCCCGCCGTTACCGTTCTCTCCCAGTTCATTCGTGATCGTCGGCCACGAAATCGTGGTGCCGTAGCTGTACTTCGACGCCCATGATGAGTCGGAATCCGAGAGGTACTGGCTGAAGATGAACGTGTCGCCACTTCCGTCGGACCTGTGGAGTGCCACGATCTTCAAGTTCGGCAGCGTCACGCCCGGATTCACTGCCGCGATGGCCGGGTCGTTCCAGTTCGTTATCTGCCCCTGATAGATCTGGGAAATCAGCGTTCCGTTCAACTTCAAGTGTGCGGTGACACCGGGAATGTTGTACTCGATCAACTGGTAGGAAATTGCCAACGGGATGTTCAACAGACTCGGCGTCGCCGTGAGTTGCGTCGAGGACAGGTAGGCGTCCGACGATCCAATGTTCACCGTGCCGCTGGCTGCGTCGGCGATTCCGGTACCCGAACCCGTGCCACCGGTTGTGATGCTCACCTGGGTGAACTCGCTCTGATATGCCGGTGCCCAAATGTTCCACAGTGGGTACAAGAGCGTGCTCCCCGTCTCGGAGAGGCTAGCGGTGGGCGGTGTTTCGACCGCATCGTCGGCGACTGGTTTCGGCGTTGGACGCTTCTTCGACCAACCATGGCCGCACGTGCCGTGAAATCTCTTCGTGTGAACGACATTCTTTTGGAGCTGGAAACACGTAACTATTTTGGACTTGGTCGAGGCATTCGCGGGCAACGACAGCGCCGCAACCAATCCGCTGGCCACGAGCGCAAGCGCGGTAATAGACCGCAAAAGATTTCTCATCCTGAATATTCCTCCTAATTAATTGGTGGTACCTCATGGCTCGTCGCTTCAACCAAACGCTGCGCCACACGCAACATAGAAATGTCAGGTAAACGAATCGTGACTTGCGAGGACCGCGAAGGTGAACTTAAGACGAACTTCTGACGCGAAGACTGGGGTCCGTGCGACGAACGGCGCATCGCGACACACGCAAGGGACTCGACACTCCAGGGTGCGAATTCAGTGGATCGCGCACGCGATGGACGTCGGCACCCTCCCGAGGGAAGGGCCAGACATTACCCGTTCGCCTCTAATCACAACAACTGTCGCGCCAGCCGCAGACTGCGCATTTGAAGTGAGCGTGCTCGGGATGAAGTCGGCCGCCGCACTGGGGACATTCAGAGAATATCGAGAGAGGACTCGCGCACCGATTCGAAACGGGAGTGCCTTCGCTGCTTGAGGTCACGGTGTCGGGCATCTCCCCATTGTGGTCCTTGGCCAACGCGTCGTGCTGGATTGCCCCGGGCCTCTGACGCCGGCGCGCTCTCTAGTTTTCTTCCCGGAGTTGACCAAGACGGTAGTGCGCTCGACAGAGCACTTGATAGTGGACGACGCCTTCGGCGACGTCGCCCGTGAAAAACTGGTCGCCCTCTCGCGCGACGACGCCGTCGACGATCCGGGCGTTGCAACGGCCTTTCTGGCCGCACCAGCACGTCGACGTGAGCGGGAGTTCATGCGCCCAATCCGAGATGGCGAAGAGCCGCGCCGAACCGGGAAAGAGGTTGAGCAGGAAGTCCGCGGACAGCCCGAAGGCGTGCACGTCGACACCGAGATCATCGACGACGCAGGCGAGGGTGTCGATCTGCTCGATGCTGGCGAACTGGGCTTCGTCGATGACGAGGATGCGGACGTCGCGCTCTTGAAGACGCGCCACGTGGGGACCGAGATCACTTCCCGGTTCAATCGCCTCGGCGCGGGCTTCGATGCCAATTCGACTCGTGACCATACCGTCGTCGCTGCGGTCCCCGAACGTCCACAGGGCCACGTCATTTCGGCCCTGACGAAGCTGCCAGCAGAGCTGCAACGCGAGTGTCGACTTACCCGCCGCCATCGTCCCGTAGGTAAATGTCAGTTCCGCCATTGCCCTCTCGACTCGATCACGCGAACGTCCGAGTGTACTCATCGGAGGACGGGCGGACGCTCCGATGACGGCTCGAGGTCCTAGCATCGGGGTCGTGGAGTACACGGTTCGCCCCCTCGCCTACATCCGCAACGAGCGAAGTGAGGCCATCGACGACAATTGGGGCGACGTCGTGAGCACCGTGGAGCTCGCTCGTGACGTGCCAGCTGACGCACTCATGGGTCTGGAGGAGTTCTCGCACGTCGAGATCGTCTTCTTCGCGGACTGGGCCGAGGACGTGCCACCGGCGCCGTGGCATCGTCGGCCACGGGGCAACGAGAAGTGGCCCGACGTTGGCGTCTTCGCGCAGCGCAACAAGGATCGCCCCAATCGACTCCTGCTCTCTACGGTCGCCCTCGATGACGTGAGCGAGCGATCTTTCACCGTGCGCGGCCTCGACGGCATCGACGGCACACCGGTCTTGGATATCAAACCAGTCTTTCGCTGGAGTCGAACTGACGGCGAGCTGCGTGTACCGCTCTGGAGCGAAGAGCTCGGCAAGAACTACTTCTAGGTCGATTGAAGGAACGCATTCAGCACCGCGGCCAACTCGGGCCCCTTCTCCTCCTGCAAGAAGTGGCCGCCGCCCTCGATGGTGGTGTGCGCCTGGTCCTTCGTTCCCGGCACCGTGGCGAGGAACTTGCGCTCCCCTCCCCTCGTGATGGCGTCACCGTCGGAGAAGCAACAAAGGAACGGCTTTTGCCACTGCGCGAGTACCGCCCACGCCGCCACATTGGCGTCATGCGCCGGGTCATCGGGCGAGGCCGGCACCAACTTGGGGAATTGGCGCGCACCCTCCTTGTAGGACTCGTCAGGGAACGGCGCGTCGTAGGCCGCGACGACCTCGTCGCGGAGTCGCTGCGTGCATCCCCCCGAGACGATGTTGCCAATAGGGAGTTCTGGCGTGTTCTGGCTGAATTCCAGCCAGGCTTCGAAGGCCTCGCCTAACCGCTCTTCACCGGTTGGTAGTCCGCCATTACCAATCGCGACGCGATCAAATCGTTCGGGGTGCTCTGCCACCAGTCGCAGTCCGATAAGACTCCCCCAGTCCTGGCCGAAGAGTGTTACGTGATCGAGTCCAAGGTGATCGAAGATCAACTCACGCACCCATTCGACGTGACGAGCGAAGGTGTACTCCTCGCGATCACTCGGCTTGTCGGAGCGACCGAAACCAATGAGGTCAGGCACGACAACCCGGTGTCCGGCGTCGACCAGACCAGGGATCATCGACCGGTAGAGATACGACCACGACGGCTCGCCGTGCAGCAAGAGCACGACCGCCCCGTCGCGAGGACCTTCGTCGAGGTACGCCATGCGCAGCGGATCGCCGCCGGTGGGATCGGTGACGTCGACGTAGTTCGCCCGGAAGTCGAAGTCCGATAATCCGTCAAATCGGTCATCAGGTGTTCGAACTCGCTGCATTGCTCTCCTTATTGACGGGCCATGCCCTCGCGGGCTGCCGTTTCCTTCTCGTCCGTAGCGCTTGGTGAGACCAATTGAATGTCGACCCGATCGATTCGACCCTCGAAGACGTAGTCGTCGACGTAACGGCGCGAGACCGGCGAGCCGTGGTCACGTCCGATGCTCATGGCGATGGAAGAGAACATCCTCATGAGGAAGGGCAGGTGCAGGGATCCCACCTCTCTTTCATCGATCAACAAGGTGACGTCCGCGTCGCGTTGTCCGCGACGAAATCGCACGCCGAGCACCGACGCGCCGTCGGGCAACTCTTCGCTCGATTCCAGTACGTGATGCTCCATGAAGATGTTGTAGTCGAAGACCAATCGGTTGTCCTGCACGAAGAGGCTGACACCGGCGTTCTCGGTGCCCATCGCCATGATCACGCCACCGCTGTCGCGAGCGCGGTCGACGACCGCTTCGAGGTCCCAACTGCGACCGCCTATGCCGGCCGCCGCTTGGGGAGGGATGGGACTGAGCGGTGGTCGATAACTGTAATGACGGCTGAGCGGATGTGGTGAGTGCTCGCGAGCTCGTGAACCGAAGAGTTGCAGCCCACGGTCGTCGAGGGGTAGCACTCCGTACTCCTGTGCTTCTCGCCACCACAGCGCGACGAGCTCGTCCAACTTCTCGCGATTCGATGCGGCGAGGTCGTGGCACTCCGAGGGATCGACCTCCACGTGGTAGAGCTCCCAGCGATCGTCGTCAAAGGGGACGCCGAAGAGGTGGCGCGTCACTGCCTTCCATCCCTCGTGATACATCGCACGGTGCCCACCCATCTCGAAGTACTGCGTCGTCCGTCGACCGGGCGCGTCGCCGTCATCGAAGGCGTAGGCGATCGACTCGCCCGCGACGGGCATCTGCGCGTAACCTCGATAACTCTCAGGCATCGTGACGCCGGCCGCTTCAAAGACGGTCGGCGCGATGTCGGTCACGTAGTGGAACTGGCGACGCACCTCCCCCGACGCGGCGATCCCCTTAGGCCAATGGACCACCAGCGGGACGTGGACGCCGCCTTCGTGGGTGTTCTGTTTGTACCACTTGAACGGCGTATTGCCGGCTTGCGCCCAACCCCAGGGATAGTTCGAATGGCTGCTCGGGCCACCGATGTCGTCGAGATGCGCCACTGCCTCGTCGGGACTCTCAATCACGAAGTTGAAGTACTTCATCTCGTGCAGGACCCCGAACGGGCCGCCCTCTTGGCTCGCGCCGTTGTCACTCATCAACATGATCAACGTGTTGTCGAGTTCACCGAGTGCGGCGAGGTCATCGACGAGGCGACCGATCTGGGCGTCCGTGTGTTCTAGGAACGCGGCGTAGGCCCCCTGGAGTCGCGCGGCGAGCAGTTTGTGGTTGGTGGGCAACTCGTCCCACGGTTCCACGCCCTCGTTGCGCGGCGCCAGCTCGGTGTCAGGCGTGACGATACCCATCGCACGCTGTCGAGCGAACCACTTGTCGCGTGCCACGTCCCAGCCTTCGTCGTAGCGTCCACGATGCTTCGCCAACAAATCGGCTGGCGCCTGGTGCGGCGCGTGCGTCGCGCCAAAGGCGAGATAGGTGAAGAACGGGCGATCGGGTCGTACCGACTTCGTGTCGTGGATGAACTCGATCGCGTGGTCGACGAGGTCCTCGCTGAGGTGATAGCCCTGCGCGGCGCTCTTTGGTTGCTCGACCCGGTGATTGTCGTAGACGAGGTCCGGAGAGAACTGGTCGGTCTCCCCGTCGAGGAACCCGTAGAAGCGGTCGAAGCCACGTTGAAGGGGCCACTGGTCGAACGGCCCGGCAGATGACGCGTTCTCCATGGACGTCAGGTGCCACTTGCCGATCGCGAACGTGGTGTAACCCGACTCGCGTAGGACCTCGCCCATCGTGGCGGCGTGATTCGACACCTGCCCACGCATGTTCGGAAACCCCGAACTCCAGTTCGACAGACCTCTCATTCCCACGGAGTGGTGATTGCGACCCGTGAGGAGGGCGGCACGAGTCGGTGAACAGAGCGGCGTCACGTGGAAATTCGAGAACCGGAGTCCGGCGTGCGCGAGCGCGTCGATGCGCGGCGTCTCGAGGTCCGACCCGAAGCACCCGAAGTGCGAGAAGCCCAGGTCGTCGATCAAGATCACGACGATGTTGGGCGCGTCGCTGCGCGGATGCGCTGGCGTTGGCCACCACGGTACCGACTCGGCGACCGTGCGGCCGATGGTCCCCTCAAAGTGCTCGTATCGCTCCACCGCGTCTCCTTGGACTCGAGGCCACGCTAGGTCACCGCGTCGTCGTGGTGCTCACTCTCACGCACAAGTGCCGTTATCACGTCGCGTGGCGGGCACGACGCCGGTCCGAGCGTCGCGATCGCCACGGACGCCCCCGCATTGGCGCGGCGTGCGCTCTCAAGTTCACTGGTGCCGCGAGCGAGTTCCGCGAGGAAGACGCCACTGTGCGTGTCACCGGCGCCGTTCGTGTCCACGACGACTGTTTCGAACGCTCCAACAATCTCCTCACCCGAACCACGCGAAACCAGGCGACAGCCACTCTCACCCGTGCGCACGACCACGCCCCTTCGTCCGGAACGGACCGCGAGCGCGGCGAGCGATGCGTCGATCGACTCCGCTTCGGTCAGCGCCGCCGCCTCCACCTCGTTACACAGGACCCAGTCGGCGCGGGCCAGTATCTCCTCGAGATTGGCGACGGGGATGTCCGTCACGCGATTACTCGGATCGAACGCCACGACGACCTCGTCCGGGAGCGTCGAAATCCAGCGCAGGACCATCCCGGCTTGGCCGGGGTACATCACGTTGTAGCCCGAGACCAACACGTAGTCGCCCGCTCGCACGTCAAGCGACGCCAGGTCCGTGTCGCGCAGCGACTCCTCGGATCCGGTCGATGTGACGAACGTACGCTCCCCCGTCGCGTCGATCATCGCCACGCAAAATCCGACGTCGTGGGCCCTGTCAGGTTCGATCGGTGACTCGATGTCATCGCTCGCCAAGGCGTCGCGGACCACGGTCGTGAACGGTCCATCGCCGAGTCGGCCCGCGTAGAGGGCGTGAAGACCTTGACGCGACCACGCACTCATGGCGTTGTAGCCGCCGCCCGTCGTCGTGAGATGTTCTGACGCCAGCACGTCGCCACCGCTCGACGGCACCGCCTCAATCCTCAGGACGATGTCGATCATGACGGAGTCAAGGCAGAACAAACGCGGCGATTGGCTCACGCGATCACATTAACGAGCGCGATGTCAAGTATCCGATGAAGCGATGGCGTCACGGCCCATTCGCCGCTCGGTTTGCCTAATATCTTCCCAAGCGACGCGCGGCGTCGTATCGAGGGGGTGTGGTGAGCGAAGTCTCAGGAGCGCAGGGCGCGGCGAGCACGAGCGTGTTGCGCATTGAAGAGAACGGCATCAACGTCATCACCGAGTCCGAGCGCAAGGGACGACCGAGCGAACTCTTCTGGCCCTGGTTCGGGGCGAATGTCTCCATTCTCGGACTCAGTTACGGATCGTTCATCCTGGGCTTCGGTATCTCGTTCTGGCAAGCACTCGTCATCGCCTTGATCGGCATCATCATCAGTTTCGTGCTGTGTGGCATCATCGCGATCGCGGGCAAGCGCGGATCGGCGCCCACGATGGTCCTCAGCCGCGCCGCCTACGGCGTGCGGGGCAACCGACTTCCCGCAGCCATCTCCTGGCTGCTCTGCGTCGGATGGGAGACGGCGCTGACGGTCATCGCCGTGCTGGCGACGACCACGGTCTTCAAGAAGATCGGTTGGGGCGGCGGCACCGACATCAAGGTCATCGCGATGATCGTCATCGCCGCGCTCATCATCGGCGGAGGCGTGATGGGTTTCGATCTCATCATGCGGATGCAGGCCGTCATCACGGTCATCACTGGCATCCTCACGGTGCTCTTCATCGCCCTGACGTTCAAGCACATCAGTTGGCACGTGGTCGCTCACGTATCGGGCGGTTCGATACAGCACCTCATTGGGGCGCTCGTCTTCGTCATGACGGGATTCGGACTGGGTTGGGTCAACGTCGCGGCCGACTATTCCAGGTACCTTCCGCGCAACGCGTCCTCGTCGGGCGTCGTGTGGTGGACGACCTTCGGGTCCTCGATCGCCCCTATCGTCCTCGTGTTCTTCGGGCTGCTGTTGGCAGGATCGTCGTCGACGCTCAGCGCCAACATCGGAGCCGACCCCGTCGGTGCCCTCGCCCCACTTCTCCCGTCATGGTTCCTGTTCCCCTTCTTCATCGTCGCAGTGCTCGGACTGGTCGGCGGCGCGGTGCTCGACATCTACTCCTCGGGCCTTTCGTTGCTCTCCGCCGGCATCAAGATCCCTCGCTACGCCGCGGCGGGCGTCGACGGCGCCGTCATGCTCATCGGCACCATCTACATCGTCTTCGCGAAGGCCAACTTCCTCAATCAGTTCGAGGGCTTCCTCATTACGGTGGGCGTGCTTATCGCTGCGTGGTGCGGTGTGTTCCTCGGTGACCTGGCACTTCGACACAAGAACTACGCCGACAGTGACTTATTCTCGACGACCGGACGTTACGGCGACTTTCGACTCACGCCATTCTTAACGACGGTTATCGCGAGCGTCATTGGCTGGGGACTCGTCACCAACAACTACGCCTCGTGGCTGACGTGGCAGGGCTACCTGCTCGGTCCGCTCGGACTCGGAGGCAAGAGTGGCCAGTGGGCCTACGCCAATCTCGGCGTCTTCGCGGCCCTGCTATTGAGTTTTCTCGTCACGCTGTTCTTCACGAAGCCGGTCGTTCGCCGCCAAGAGGAACTCACCATCTAACGATCGAGCGCTGATGAGCGATCCTTGAGAGCGATCGCCAAGTCGAGGTTCGATGACGCCGAGTCTCGTAGACTTACGCCAGTTGGGTTCAGAGGAGTTGCATTGCGTATCGGTGTTCTAACCGCGGGAGGTGACGCGCCCGGACTGAACGCGGCTATCCGGGCAATCGGCCAAATGGCGATCCGCGACGGACACGAGGTCATCGGCATCGCCAACGGGTGGGCCGGCTTGGCGACGGAATTTGCGGGAAAACCGCTGTTGGCGACGGACCTCCAAGGCGTCATCGCCCAAGGTGGGACCCTGCTCGGCACGGCCCGTTACAACCTTGACAATCCCCCCGGTGGCCGAGAGCGAGTACTCGCTTCGATTGGTGAACACCTCGACGCGCTCATCTCGATCGGAGGCGACGGCACCCATCGGATCTCATCATGGCTCGCCCAGCACGGAGCGCCGATCGTTGGGGTCCCGAAAACGCTCGACAACGATCTCCTTGGCACCGACTACTGCATTGGCTTTGACACCGCGATCAGTATCGTGGCCGAATCGCTCGACCGGCTCTACACGACCGCCGCGTCGCACCATCGCGTCATGGTCGTCGCGACGCTGGGGCGCCTGCCGGGTTGGTTCGCCGCGCTGGGTGGGCTCGCCGGGGGCGCCGACATGATTGTCATCCCCGAGTTCCCCGTCACGATGGACCAGATAATGGCGCACCTCGAGCGTCGGGTGGCGGCCGGGCTCGCGTTCTCGATCGTGGTCGTCGCCGAGGGCGTCAATCTCTCAACGCTCGGCGGCATAGAGAAGGGCGAACTCTCGACCGAGGGTGTCGGCGGAGTGCGACTCGCGACGAGAGGAGTCGGACAGTTCGTCGCCTCCAAGATCGAAGAACACACCGACATTGAAGTGCGCACCACCGTGCTCGGTCACCTCCAACGAGGGGGCAGCCCCACGGCCCACGATCGCATCTGGGCGACTCGCGTGGGCGCCGGCGCCTACGAAGCGGTGATTGCCGGCAAGTTCGGCACGATCCCCGTCGTGCGCGACAACAATGTGCAACTCGTGCCCATCACGACGGTCATCGGCGGTCAGCGTCAGGTGCCGCGTGAGATCTACGAGCTCTGCTCCGTCTTCTTCTAGTCGACGGAGCCAGAGCACGGCTAGGACTGCGGATGATCGACGACGAAGGCTTCCAACTCATGCAGTAGTGGCCCAGTCGCGGGACCTCGTTTCGTCACCGAGAACGCCGCGGCGGCGTTGGCCCAACGGGCCGCGTCGAGCGCACTGCGGCCGAGCGAGAGCATCGCGACGAACGCACCGACGTGCGTGTCGCCCGCACCGTTGGAATCGACCGCTTCGACGGGGAATCCCGCGACGTCGTCGAATTGACCGTCCGGAGCGGCCACGACGCACCCGTGACGCCCACAGCGCACGATGACACCTCCTCGAGCGAGTCGCTGTCGCAACGCCAAGGCCGCATCACGGTGATCGCTGACTCCGGTCATCGCGAGGGCTTCGCGTGCGTTGCACGACAACCAGTCCACGCGCTCGAGGACGACATCGAACAGACGTGCATCGATCGACGCCACGAGTGGTGAGGGGTCGAATACGAGGAGCGCATCGTCGGGCAAGCGTTGCACGCGCGCGAGGATGGCCGCCGCGTTGCTTGGATGGAGAAGTACGTAGCCCGAGAAGTAGACGGTGTCGCCGGAACGAACGTCGACGCCGTCGAGCTGCGACGTGGTCAACGTGGATTCCGCACCGTTACTCGTCAGGAATGTCCGCTCGCCGTCAGGTTCGACCATCGCGACCACGAATCCGGTGTCGAGTCCAGTCACCGGTGCGATGGCCATGACGATCTCCTCTTCGCGCATCGCCTCCTGGGCGATCGACGCGAAGGGCCCGAGGCCGACGACACCGGCGTACACCGAAGGCAGGCCAAGGCGCGAGGCGGCCGCCATCACGTTGAAACCACCGCCCGCGTACGACGTGCTGGACTCGACGTAGGTATCGGATCCGCGTTCGGGTAGGTCCTCGACGTTGAGCACGACGTCAATCACCACGCTGTCGACGAGCACCAAGCGAGCGGTGCCGCTCACGCCGCGGATTGCTCGTCGCGATTGCGTAGGAAGAGCAACTTCTGCGCCATCTCGTCGAGGTCGAGTTCATTGACCCGTGACACCGTCTCACGAGCGACCAGGGGAAAGACGTCAACGCCGCCGAGCGCGCCGACGATCGCCCCCGTCATGGCGGCAATCGTGTCACTGTCGCCCCCGAGTGACGCGGCGACTCGACACGCCAGCCACGGATCGTCGCTGAACGCGCTCGCCACCGCGAATGCCGCGGGCACGGACTCCCACGTTTCGAGGCTTGTGCCCACGAGGATGGGCAGGAGATCGACCACGCTTTCGGCGCTCAGTCCGTGCACGAGGTCGATGGCCCAACGGATCCGAATGGCCACGTCCGCGCCCGCGATCCAATGTCCACGACGCGATCCGAGAACCGCGGCGTCACAGGCGCGATTGATCATGACGTCCATTGGCGAACCTTCGATGCCCTCGCTGACGGCGGCGGCGACCGCGGCCGCTCCGGCGAGCGCGACGTTGGTGTTGTGCGTCAAACGGCTGGCCTGCGCGACGTGCGCGACCAGCTCGTTCAAGTCCGTGGCCTTCACCGCGATCGCGACGGGCGTGATGCGCATGGCGGCACCGTTCGTGTCCCCGCGGCTCCCGACCTCTTCGGGGTCACCGCCTGCGACGAGAGCAGAGATAGCACGCTTCGTGGACGGACCGAGGAGGTCGAGCGAACCTTTCGCCTTCATCGCCTCCTCCCACGCGATCAAGGCGTTGGCCCAGTTGTGGATGTCGACCTCACCGTCACCCTCGATCAACTGGGCGGCCAAGAGGATCGCCTGTTCGGTGTCGTCCGTGATACGCCCCGCCGACAAACCTTCGGCGATCGGATGATCGCTCGGCGCCGGCTCAAAGTCAATGAGCAATGGTCCGAACACACTCACGACCTCTTCTCGCGACATCATCTGGGTAGGCATACCGAGCGCGTCGCCGATGGCGAGTCCGAAGAGCGCACCGCGCGCTCGACTGAGTTCGTCAGTGAAACTTCGCGGCACGTTTCCAATATCGATCGTGTTCGATTCTTCGTCGAGGTGCGCATTCTCCACCTCTTCAGCCTACGAAGGCGACGCCCCGAAACTGGACCATTGACGCTCCAGATCGTAAGAAATTGCAATCGTTTAAGGTTGAGGCGCATGGAATCTTCTCCACGACGAAGCGCACACCTTACGTGATCCCGATCCTCTCCACGGCCGACATGCGCGCTGCCGACGCGGCCGAAACGAAACGTCGCGGCACCGACGCGCTGGTCGCCGCGGCGGCGACGGCGGTCGCGCTCGAGGCCAATGCGATGCTCGGTTCCTGCTACGCATCTCGGGGCGGCCTCAGCGTGGGACCGGGACTGAACGGCGCCGACGGGCGCGGCGCCGCCGCGTGGCTGCGGACCCGTGGCGCCAAAGTCGACGAGATCGAGGTGGCCCACCAGCCCGCACACCTTGCTGGTTACGACTTGGTCATCGACGCCGCCTTCGGCCTGGGCGTCGCTCGAGCGTACGTCGCGCCCGACGTGGCCGCAAACACCTTGGTCTTGGCCGTCGACCTGCCCTCGGGCATCGCTGCCGACACTGGCGAGGTACTCGGCTCACCAATGCGTGCCGACGTGACCTTGGCGCTCGGTGCGGTCAAGCCGGGACTCCTCGATGGTCCCGGCGTTGACTACGTCGGCGAACTCCACTTCGCGGGACTCGGCATCGTCAATGAGTTCGACGACGCCCTCATGGAGGATCTGGATCTCGCGGGTCTCATCGTCCAAGCGACAAACGACCACAAGTGGACGCACGCACTCCAGGTCTTGGCTGGATCCACACTGATGCCCGGCGCTGCCGATCTCGTCGTTCGCGGCGCCCTCTGTGCGGGCGCCTCCATGATCCGACTTTCGAGTCGCGGCGACGTTGCGTCGCTCGTAGACCTTCCCCCCGAAGTGGTCCATGCGGATGGTCAGGCCATCGAGCGGCGGTGTCGCTGCGTCGTCGCGGGACCCGGTCTCGGCGAGGGTGCAGTGACGTGGCTTGAGGGACCGCTCAGTGATGTCGAAGTACCGGTGGTGCTCGACGCCGACGGCCTCGAACGCTCGCTCATCAGTCGGCGTCGAGGCGACCAGCCGTGGGTGCTCACGCCCCACGATGGTGAGTTCCAGCGACTCACCGGCGCACCGGTCGGCACGTCGCGAATCGAGGCCGCACGATCGCTCGCGCGAGCTACCGGGTGTGTCGTGCTCTTGAAGGGTCCCACCACGATCATCGCCGACCCGTCCGGTCGCTTCCGAGTGGTTCGGTCGGGCACGCCTGCTCTGGCGACCGCGGGAAGCGGCGATGTGTTGGCCGGCATGATCGGCGCCACGATCGCGCGCGGTCACTCCCCCCTGGATGCCGCCGTGCTCTGCGCGCACCTTCACGGGCGTGCCGGCGCCGCCCTCGCCCCCTACGCGCACGCGTCACAGCTCCCGGACGCCGTCGCAGACATACTTCGGCTCGTCGCCGGTTCCTGAGGGAGCGAACCGTCGTCGTCAGCGGCGAAGGTGATTCACTTCGGGCGCGAGTACCGTTGAGGGGGAGGTGCGTATGAAGAAGTCCCCAGAAGCAGTGCTCGAGGACGACGTCGAAGGTCGGGGCCTGTTGGCGCCGATGACCGTGGTGCTTGACGACAGCGTCGCCAATGAAGATGACCCTCGTCGACTGGCCCTTCGTACGTGGCTCAAGGACCATCCCAGCCCGTCGGGGCGGGACCTCGCGCGCGCCGGACTCGTCGCGCCGCACCTGCCCAGACCGTGGGGGCTCGACGCCGACGTCGACCACCAACTCATCATCGACGATGAACTGCGCCGCGCGCGAGTGCGTCTCCCCATCAACCCCATTGGAATCGGGTGGGCCGGACCGACCATCCTCTATGCCGGCACTACCGAGCAGCAGGAGCGCTGGCTACCCAAACTCTTCAGTGGCGAGGAGTTCTGGTGCCAACTCTTCAGCGAACCCGAAGCCGGGAGTGACCTCGCGTCGCTCAGCACCTCGGCCGTTCGCGACGGTGACGAGTGGGTCATCTCGGGCACCAAGGTGTGGACGAGCTACGCCCACCTCGCCACGTGGGGCATCCTTCTCGTGCGGACCTCGAAGGAAGGTTCGAACCAGAACGGGATCAGCTACTTCATCTGCCCTATGAAAGCAAAGGGCGTGCACGTCAAAGCCATCATCGACATCACCGGCGACCACGCCTTCAACGAAGTGCACCTCGACGACGTTCGACTGCCGGCCGACCATCTCATCGGCGAGGTGAACGACGGGTGGCGCCTCGCAAAAGTCACGTTGGGCAACGAGCGAGTCTCACTCTCGGGCGAGGGAGTCCTCTGGGGACGCGGACCGACGGCGAACGACCTCGTCGAACTTGTGCGCGACGGCGACATCGAGCACTCCGCGCTCGACCGCGACGACCTCGTCAAGGCCTGGTCCCACGGCGAGATCCTGCGACTCCTGCGACTTCGACTCGTCGCCGCCGCGCGGGCCGGCCGAGCGCCGGGAGCGGAAGCGAGCGTTCGAACGGCGCTCGCCGACGATCACGGTCAAGAGGGCATGACGCTCGCCCAACGACTCGCCGGGACGGCGGGGATGATCGCCGGACGTGGACCGGGCGGCGATGGTGACGTCGATGGCGCGTCGTGGGCGTACGGATTCCTGTACGCGCGCGCCCTCACGATCGGCGGAGGGACCTCCGAGGTCCAACGCAACATCATCGGTGAACGGGTCCTTGGGCTGCCCAAGGACCTCGCGCACCACTAATCGACGTCGTCGTCGGCTGCGCAGTGTTAAACGGCGGCGGCTCGAGGACTATGTCACGCTGAGCGATGTCTTGCACGCCTCGCGGTGTGGAGCACTGCGAAGCCACTCGTGAGACCGCATCGAGATTTGCTAGAACTCATGGTGAAGATCACGAGATCGTGCGACGAAGGAGCAGATGATGAAGGGTTTCAAGAACTTCTTGATGCAAGGCGAGTTGATCGTCATCGCGGTGGGCCTGGTGGTCGCCCTCGCCTTCAGCACCCTGATCAAGTCCTTCTCCGACAGCATCATCACGCCACTGATCAACTCGTTCGCGGGCGGTGGCTCCACCGGCAAGGGCCTGGGCTGGACCCTCAACGGTCAGCGCATCGACCTCGGTGCCTTCATCTCGTCGATCGTCTACTTCGTCACGTTCATGGCGGTCGTGTACTTCATCATCGTGGTGCCCTATCGCACCTACATGCTGCGCCGTGGTACGACGGTGTTCGGCGCGCCCGCAGCGACCAAGACCTGTCCGGCCTGTCTCTCCGCCGGACTGCCACTGGCCGCGACCAAGTGCAAGTTCTGCGGGAGCGACGTCGCGGCCGAGTAGCCACCGCACGTCATGGCACTAGTTGTCGCGGGCGATCTTCTCCAACGCCGGCAGAGCCGCTTCGAGTTTGCCGCGCTCCGCGACCGTCAACGCGTCCATTCGTGAGCTGAGTCCGACCGTTCGCTCCCCCCACACCGTGGCGAGCGTCTCGCGACCGAGATCCGTAAGTTCGACGAGACAGGCTCGCTTGTCCTCGGGGTCGTCGGTTCGTGCGAGGAGCCCCAGCTCCTCGAGACTCGACACGACACGCGTGGCGACCGGAGCGCCCACGGACTCGACCGTGGCAAGCGCGCTGATGCGTAGCGGCCCGAGTTCTTCGAGTGTCGCGAGCGCCGAGAGTTGGCTCGGCGTCAGCGCCGTCGAACCCTGGAACCGGAGTGCGCGAGCGAGTCGAACGAGCACGAGACGCAGTCGCGCCGCGGTCTCGAGCGACTGTTCGGCTTCGAGGTCAACGGACTTCATGTGACCACTTCGCTCTCCATCGCCACCTCACCCGGTACCGCTCCCGAGACGACGGCGGCGTCGCCGAGATGCTGAGCGAGCGATTGATCGGCGTGGACGTAACGCTTGCCGCGAAGGGCTGAGAAGAGCGCACCCACGACCGACATGACGATGGCGGCACCAAAGACGATCACCAAACCGTGATGGAACGACGACTCGATGAGGTTCGGGAAGAAGTGCTTGCCGGTCAACTTCGTCCACTGGGCGTGATTCAGGTGCGACGCGCTTCGAGAACCGAGAAGACTCTTGAGTGGATTGAAACCGAGGAACGTGGAGAAGAGGCTGCCGACCGCGGGAAGATTCGCGATCGCGTGGGCTTGCGCCACGCTCACCCCGTGGGGGCTCAGTCCGCGGAACATCGCCTTCGGCAGCGGGTTCGTGAGACCGACGATCATCAGGGAGAAGAAGATGCCGATCGACAACACGAAGCCAGTGTTCATGAAGGCCGCCTGGATCCCCGCCGCACCGCCACGTTCGTCGGGCGGCACGCTGTTCATGATGGCGGCGGAGTTGGGCGCTGAGAACATGCCGCCGCCCAAACCGTTCAAGAACACCAGGATGGCGAAGACGAGGTAGGGGAAGTTCGTCGGCACGAGCAAGAGACCGACGAAACTCGCGCCAAAGACCAAGAGTCCCGAGGTCGACAAGATCCGCGCCCCGTGACGGTCCGAGAGGTATCCCGAGACCGGCCCGGCGAAGAGGAATCCCGTCGTCAGCGGCAGGAGGTAGATGCCAGCCCAAAGTGGTGTCGCGGAGTAGGCGTAACCGTGCAGCGGCAACCAGATCCCCTGGAGCCAGATGATCAGCATGAACTGCAGTCCGCCACGTGAGATCGCCGCGAGGAACCCGGCGGCGCTCCCGGTGGAGAAGGCGCGAATCTTGAACAGGCGCAGGTTGAACATCGGTGATTCAGTCCAGTTCTCGATGATGAAGAACGCAGTCAGGAACACCACGCCGACGATGAAGAAGAACAGCACGCGAGGTGACGTCCAGCCCATCGAGTGTGACCGGTAGGGCTGGATCCCGTAGACAATGCCGACCAGAATCGACGTGAGCCCGATGCCGAAGGTGATGTTGCCCCACCAGTCGATCTTGGCGTTCGCGCGCTTGCCGTTGTCGCGAAGACTGTGGTAGCCCCAGATCGTGCCGAGGACGCCAAAGGGCACCGAGACCCAAAAGACGAGCCGCCAGTCGACGACCGACAGCAGCCCGCCGAGAATGAGGCCAATGAAGGACCCCCCGATCGCCGCCACTTGGTTGATGCCCATCGCCATGCCACGCTGATCGGCGGGGAACGCGTCGACGAGGATCGCGCTCGAGTTGGCGAACAGCATCGCCCCACCCACGCCCTGGACGAGACGCCACAGCACGAGCCAAAGCGCCCCCGCGCCGCCGTGATAGGGGTCGAGCGCGAGCACGACGGAGGCCAGTGAGAAGACGGCGAAGCCGAGGTTGTAGATACGAACGCGTCCCATGATGTCGCCCAGACGGCCGAGACTGATCACCAAGACTGCGGTGACGAGGAGGTAACCCTGCAGCAGCCAGAGAAGGTAGCCAACGTTGCCTGCGGACAGCGGATTGATGCCGATCCCCCGGAAGATCGCCGGGAGCGAGATCAAGATGATCGACGAGTTGATCGTCGCCATGAAGATGCCCAAGGTGGTGTTCGTGAGGGCGATCCACTTGTAGCGGTCGCTAGGGACCCCATCCATTGTCTTGGCTGCCATCTGTCTGCTTCCGGCTCTTATAGTTGCTTGACTACAAGCAACTATATCGGACGTCATTCCTCTCGTGACGCGCGCACCGCGCCTACGCGCCCGTACACCAGTGCCGCCGCGTCGCCGTAGGTTGAGAGGTACGACCAAGCAGGAGGGCGCCATGGAACACCCGAAACTAAAGAGCCATCACCTCGCGACCGCGGAGAAGATACTTGCGCACCCCGCGAGTCACAACATCGAGTGGCACGACGCCGCGGCACTCATCGTTGAGATCGGCTCCATCGACGAGGGAGCCAATGGCCGCTTCACGGTGAAGATCGGTGACGTGACCCAGGTCTTCGATCGACCCCGAGGCAAAGACCTCGACGTCCAGCAGATCGTGGACCTGCGCAAGATGCTGACGGCCGCTGGCATCACACTCGAGTCCCTTCACGCCCGCGAGTAGGTCCGCTACGCAGCTCCCACGGCAGGTTCACCGCAGAGCTCGGCGATCGCCGAGCGAACCTCATCGCGCAGGGCCACGCGCGCCGAGAAGTCAGAGCCGGCCGGTGCGATGGGTTGACCAATGACGACGCGTACGGTGCCGGGGCGCGGACACAAACTGCCAGCGCGAAGCACGTCGCGCGTGCCGCGGATGCCAACAGGGACCACGCGACAGTCCGCGGAGGTCGCGGCCTCGAAGGCACCGAGATGGAACACACGTATGCCGCTCCCCGTGCTGATCGATCCCTCGGGGAAGATCGCGAGACGACTTCCCTCCTTCAGCGCACGAACGAGTTGCTCGACGGACGCGGCACTGCGCTCCGCTCGTCCGCGCTGCACGAAGAGACAGCCGAACCTCTTCGTGATTCGTCCGAGAATCGGCTGTCGCTCGATCTCCACGCTCGTGACGAACACGAGCGGCTCGGGCACCGCCACGTACAACACGAGCCCGTCAATGAAACTCGAATGATTGGCCGTCACGATGAACGGCTCCCCCACCGACGGAAGTGAACCCTCGAGGACCAGTGAGATGCCTAACGCTCGACAGAGTCCTCGAGCAAGGAACCGGCTGATGACCCGCCGTGACCTCAACGAGATCGGAAGGACGGCCAACAGCCAAATGCAGAGTCCGAAAGGGACGACGAGCAACCAGGCGTAGACGAGGCGCGCCCACTCTCGCGCGAACGAGCCGTGGTGACGAGATTCGAACTTGTTCGCACTCGTGGCATCTCTTCGACCCGCGCGACGACGTTGTACTTCGTCGCTCAAGCGCCGAATCGAGCGAGGGATGTGCGCACCGACACGCCCACCTTGATCGTCATCTCGATCGTCAACTGACGAGGCGAACGCCGCAGGGTTCGTCACTTGCGCGTGATGAATCGAGTCGAGCCAATCTCGCGGCGTGCTCGCCGTGAGAAACACCTCGTCGGGGAGTGCCACGTCGAAGGCGCCTTCGAGGAGGTCACAGAGTTCCACCAACGCGAGACTGTCGAGACCGAGGTCACTCGTGAGGTCGCTTTCAAGGGAAAGTCGATGGTCGGCGTCGAGTTGGAGTTGGTCGAGCAGTGAGCGAATGACACCAAGGACCTTGCGTTCATCGTCACTGGCACCTGGAATGTTCATCACTGGATCACCCTCGCTCGTATCGCTGCGACACTTTGGGGCGATAGCGCGCCACACGTACCACGACGAGGGGAAAGTTCAAACACCTCTTTGAACGTAGCGGTCCTGGCCATCGGCCGAACAGCGCCTGCTAGACCCATTTGGAATGAGAGCATTCACCGCCGAGATCTCTACGTCGCCGTACTGGCTGTGCGCGGGTGCCATCGCAATCTTCTTCGGCGTGATTATCGTGGTCGCCCGTCGCTTCCCCGGTCCGTGGACCGTGGTGAGCGCTCGGTGCATTGGCCTTGTGCTCATTGGCGATTGCGCCACCGACACGGTGCGACAGCTGCACGACGGCACCTGGTCGCTGCGCACATCGCTGCCTCTCGCGTTGTGCAACTTTGCCCTTTTGGTGGGCGCCGCCGCGTGCTGGTGGTTGACGCCGCAACTGATCGAGCTGACCTACTACTGGGGACTCGCGGGAACGCTTCAGGGCCTCGCCACACCTGACCTCAACGTCGCATTTCCTCGCGTGGAGTTCTTCGAATACGTGGTCGGGCACACCATGATCATCGTCGCCGCACTCTTCCTCGTCGTTGGCCTTCGCCGGTACCCGCGGCCGCGATCGGTGATTCGATCCTCGCTGATCACCTATCTCTATGTCCTCGTCGTTGCTCTCGGCGATCTCACCTTACGCGCGAACTACATGTACCTTCGCCACGGACCGCGCCAATGGACGTTGTTGCGACTCATGGGACCGTATCCTTGGTATCTCGTGACCGGCGTGATCATCGTCCCCCTCTTCTTCATCATCCTCTACAGCCCGTTCTGGTTCATGCCTCGCGCGTCGCGAAGCAAATCGACGCCGACCGCACTTCGCGCCTGATGGCGTCGGCGCCGTTCGAAGGGACGCACCGGGCTCCCACGCTGCACCGATGGAACGACCGTGTCGTGATTGGCTCGGTGTTGGCCTCCTTCGCGTCTGGCTTCGGTCAATTCGGAGTTGTGACCGCGCTCGGCAACGTGGCACGAACCTTCGGACACCTTGTCCACGGCGCCACGCTCGCCGATCAGGCCGGACTTTCGGGGACGAAGTTAGGCGTGGGCCTCGCCATCATCCGCTTGGCTTCGCTCGGAGGGCTCCCGCTCACGGCGCTGGCCGACCGTGTTGGACGACACCGAATGCTCCTAGTAAGCGTCGGACTCGGACTCTGCGCCACCATTCTCGCTGCGGCGAGTCCCGGCTACTGGTGGTTTGTCGCGATCTTCGCGCTCGGGCGCCCCCTCCTCAGTGCGACCAACGCCATCTCCGAAGTGCTCGCCGCCGAACAGACCGACACTGCGAGCCGTGCGAAAGCCCTCGCCCTCGTCGCCGCGGGGTACGGCGTCGGTGCCGGGCTCACGGCGATAATCCACAGCCTCGCGTCGAAGACCCTGGGGTTTCGTGGCCTCTTCCTGCTCGCCGTCGTGCCCCTGGCGCTGCTGCCTCTGATCAGTCGGTGGGCCACCGAACCAGACCGATTCACGCTGACTGAGACCGCGCCCGACCACGCGCGTCCAGCACTCGGTGCGGTGGGAGCGCCGTTTCGACGACGACTCCTCATCCTCTCGATCGTGGCGTGCGCGCGGGCGTTCATCCCCGGGCCAGCCAACAGCTTCGTGTTCCTCTACGCCCAGAACATCGACCATCTCGCGGGCGTCACCACGGCGATAATGGTCGTCGGCGCGGGAGCGACCGGGCTCGTCGGCTTGTTGCTCGGGCGCGCGATGGCCGACCGACTCGGACGACGCCTCACCGGGGTGGTCGGGATGACCGGTCTTGCGCTCTTCGGAGTGATCTCCTACTCGGGACCAAAGTACGCCCTCGTCGTTGGTTACGTGATGGGCGTGATGTTCGGATCGATCTTCGCTCCGGCCGTCGGGGCCCTGGTCAACGAGCTCTTCCCCACGTCGGTGCGCGCCTCGGCCGCCGGTTGGTTCCTTGCCGCGGGGGTACTCGGTGCGGTGGCCGGATTGGTGACATTCGGGGCCATCGCCGATATCGGCAATCGCTTCGCGATGGCTGCGACGTTGACGTTCCTGCCCGCGATGTTCGTCGCCGCTCTCTTCTGGGCGCTGCCAGAGACCAGGGGTCGTGAACTCGAAGACCTCTGGCCGAGTTAGCAACGCGAACTTCGAGCTATATCGGGGTCGTGACCGTCGACCCGCTCACCATCTGTTCGCGCCCCGAGTCCGTGAGGCGCCAGACCGACGACTTCCCCTTCACAACCCATTGACGGGGTCCGCCAACGAGTGCGGTCTCTTCATCGACGCCGAGCACCGCAATCGCCGGATCGTGAGGCAGAAGGAAGCGCGTCATCATGTCCGGGATTCGCGAGACGAATGCGTCGAAATGCGGGATGACGCGCACATGTGGCAACAGGGCGAGTCCTTGGGTCCCCCCCTCGCGCGGGTGGCGCAGCGACGGCACCCATTCGGCGAACGCCATCGCGCCGGCGCTGCATCCCGCCAGAGCCGCACCGTTGTTCCACGCTTCGACGATCGCGGTCCACACGACCGTGTCGCGCAACGTCTCGGCGAGGAACCCGGGATGACCGCCGGAAAGGTAAATGAGTCCTGCACCCTCCACGAGATTGGCGATCGACACATCTTGGGCGTCATCGCGGTTCTTGATGTCGAGAATCACGGGCTCGACGGCCAAGCGCTCGGCCTGGGCGATGCCGAGATTGTGCCATCGCTCGACCGTTGCCTCACCGTCGGGCACCGCCGCGGTAGCGATCTGCACGTACCGAGGGGCACGACCGGCGATGAGCGATCCTTCTATCTCCGCCATTTGGGGCAGGTACTCGCCCGACCCGACAAGGGCCAGCGGGCCCGCACTCTCATCCACACTCATCGAATCCCCTGAACGTCAACCCCGACAATTCCAGAGCACGAAGGTCCTCGACAGAGACCTTTCGTCTGGTCCGACCAACGCTAGTGGGGGCCGACGTGGCGCATGCGTCTCGCCCTCACAGTCTCGGTCATCGACGCGAGGTCACGAACCAAAGATCGGCACAAGTTGGGCCCGGGCAATCGCGTGAAAACGGAGATTGAAGCCGACGACGGCGGCGCTTGAATCGGCGTCGACGTCCAGCCGCTCGACGTCGAGGGCGTGCACCGTATGCACGTAGCGGTGTGCCGGGTCACCTGGTGGTGGTGCCGCTCCCACGTAGCCAACGAATCCGGCGTCGTTGCGCACTTGAAGTACCCCGGCGGGCAGTTCATCGGGGTCGCTAGAGCCAGCTCCGGACGCGAGCTCATGGACGTCTGCGGGGATGTTCACGGCGAGCCAATGCCAAAATCCACTTCCCGTGGGTGCGTCAGGGTCATGCACGGTGACGGCGAAGCTCTTCGTCGTCGGGGGGAATCCGCTCCACGAGAGTTGCGGAGATCGATTGGATCCGTGGTAGCCCATGATGTCGGCAACCTGCGCTTGAGGAAGTGTCTGTCCCTCGGCGATATCGTCGCTCGTCAGATCAAAGTCCTCAACCTTCGGGAAGAATGCGAACGTCAAAGGCGGCCGAGCGTCGTCTGTCATGGTTTCTCCTTACTCGTCGTCACTCGTTGACTGTAGTCATCATCGAGAGGAACGACACTGTCATTGCGTGTCAAGGTTGTGATTCACGCAGACCAGGCTGAAGGAACTCGATCACGTCGAGTGCCCCGTAGTCCTCGCCACCATCGACGAGGGGCGCGATTTCATTGATGCAGTCGCCACTCGTGACGATGGACGGCTCGGCGTCACCTTTCTTTCGAATCTGAGCGAAGCCGGCCGACGCCATCAATGCGTTGCACAGACATGTCCGTTCGATCGTGTCGGCGCGTTCGCCGCCTTTGGTGACGTAGATGTCCACCGGCTCGCTCGGACACCGATAGCCAACGGCGCCGTCCTCTTTCAGGTACGCCTCGCGAAGATACCCGAGGTCACAGATCCGGTGTCGGTGCTCGTACACCTCCTCGTCAGAGAGCGTCCCGTCGACGGCGGCGACCTTGAAGGGGTAGCCCGTCGACGATGCGCGGGTCGACGTCTTCACCCGCAAGGAACCCCTTCGGGTGCCCGCGATCACTGAACGCTTCAAGTCGTCGGCCATCCCTGACTCGCGACAGTACGCAAAGAGCGTGCCGACCTGCACCCCGGTCGCACCAACGGCGAGAGCTTCGCGCACGTGCTCGGGTGACGTGATGCCGCCGGCAACCCAAAACGGTGTGCCCAGCGCGCGCATCACCTCAAAATCGACTTGGTCCCGTTCGCCATAGATCGGGTTGCCTTCGCCGTCGAGCGTCATCGTCCCACGAGGCGGCGCGTTGTGTCCCCCCGCGACGGGGCTCTCCACCACGAAACCTTCAACCTTGCCGGTGCTGCGTTTCGTCAGGGCGGTCGCCAGGACGTGTGAGGAGACGATGGCGAGAAAGTTCGGACGAGTGAGGTCATGCGTCAATCGATACCGCTCAGGATCGAATCTGAGCATCGGCACTTGGTCCTTGTCGGGACTGCCGTCCATGACGAGCGGGGTCTCGACGGCTTCACCCACCGCCAGTCGATCGAGGATGCCGGGGATATGAGCCGGGATACCGGCACCCATCAAGACGTAGTCGACGTCAGCCAACATGGCTCCGAACAGCGTGGGCACCGTCGGTATTTGGACTTTGGTCAAGAGATTGATGCCCACGATCCCCTGGTGACCGGACTTCGCCAACCTCACCTCGACGAATGTGGCGAGCGCAAGCAGGTCGTGCGAGCTCTGCACGTTGCGGTGCGTGAGCATCGGAACGGCGCGGTACGGGGTGCCGGCGCCACGTTTGGTCTTCGCGTATCTCGCGAGTACGTCCTCGACCACCGACGGGACGGGGAATGCGTCGAGCGCCGAGCGAAGTTCGTCGTCAACACCGTGATCCTGGAGCCGCCGAACGAATACCGTCTCAATACCGGTCCCCGAGACGACGCCGAGTTGCCCGCTCATGGCAACGCGCCGAGCCAACGGCCAATGCGAGATCGCGATGCCCATACCGCCTTGGATGAGCCACGGAAGCGTGCGGCCGAATCGGTCCACTGGTTGGTTCATACGAATTCTCTTCCGCACATCTCTCGGAGCATTCGTCGAGGCAAGTCCCTGGGTTCGAGTTCCATTGCCACCGCTCTCCGTACGACATCACAATAGTTGGCAAAGACAGCTGAAGAGGAGGCCTCTACCCACCGAACGCGACAACTCGCCGTACGTCAGCGGTCGTACTTGGCCTGCACGACCAGTGTCGGAGTTTCGTGCGTGGTCGCTTTTTCGGCGCTTTTTGGTCCCGCTCGAGATGGCCGCAACCAAATCGTCACATTGTGCCCGAACGGCGTCTTCGTCAGGACGCGAAGTCGCTCCCGTTGTTTTCCTCGATCGAGGCGCTCATCGCGCTGGCGTTCACTCCCAAGTGCGCATGCATCGCACGAGATATGTCGCGGCAATGCCTCATGAAAACCTTTTGTGTAACAACTCGCAGCGAACGCACAGTATGAAGTTGAACCGACATATCCACTCGTTCGCAATCACCGTTGTCACGAATCCGTGCACGTTGAGCTTCATTGCGTCTCGATGCGGGACTCGACGGTTACGGTCGTAATAGGAAGTACTTAGCCAATCACGGAGTTAGCCATGCACAGTCAAGTCAAAATCGGATCGAAGCGACACGTGTTCACGCGCTCACTCGTTGCCAGCGCGCTCCTTGGCGCAAGCTTCCTCGTGGGTCTCGCAACCACCGCGTCTGCCGCGGCGCCCTACCATCTGGTCGTTGTGAATGAGCCTTCCGCCACTGACGCCAGTGGCGCGCCGCTCGCGCAGCAGCCGCTCGTCGAAATCTACAACTCGAGCAACGTCGTCGACCCCTCGGCCACCGGCAATGTCATCGCGACCATCACATCCGGCGGTGTCTCGGTATCAGGCGGGACGGTGACCCCGATCAATGGCGTGGCAACGTTTACGAACCTCGCGCTGAACGCATTGGTTGGTTCCTACACGTTGACGTTTAGTGACCCCACCGATGCGGCCGCGTCCGCTGCGTCGAACTCGATCACGGTGAGCGTCGGCGCGGCCGCCAAACTCGCCTTCGCCACGCCGGTGCCCGCGGGTGCCATCAATACCGTCGCACTCAATCCCCAACCCGAGGTCGACGTCGTCGACTCGGGCGGCAACGTCGTAAGTTCGGACAACTCTTCGACGGTCACCGCGACCTTCACCAACACGGGGACGTCATTGGCAAACGCTGCCAAGACGGTGACCGCGGGAGTCGCCACCTTCAGCGGACTGGCCATCACCGCAACCCTCGACACGACCATCGGCGGCCTGACGTTCACCGATGGGGCATTGCCAGCACTCACCTCAGGCACGATCGCGATTACCGGCCCAGGTGCCAAGCTCGTGATCGCCACCCCTCCCTCGACCACCGCGACCAGCGGCGCCGCGCTCGGTATTCAGCCAATCGTCGACATTGCTGACGCGAGTGGCGCCATATTGAAAGGCGACACCTCGACGGTGACCGCCGCCCTCGTCGCCGGACCCGCCGGATCCTCGATCTCGTCCAACACCAAGGTCGCCATTCAGGGCGCCGCCAACTTCTCGGGCCTCGCGATCAATGCACCCGTGGGCTCCTACAACATCATTTTCACCGACGGCAATCTCACCCCAGCCACGACCGTCGCACAGACGGCCGTCGCTGTTGGATCCGCCGCGAAACTAGGTATCGCGACCCAGCCCGCTGCCACCGCCTCCGCCGGCGCGGCGCTGACTCAGCAACCGGTGATCCACATTCAAGACTCCGGCGGCGACACGATCACCAGTAACACCTCCACCGTGACCGCGACGCTGACCTCGGGGAGCGGTACCGTGCTCAACGGCACTGCCGTCGCCGCTGCCGGTGTCGCGACGTTCACCAACCTGACGCTGAACGCACCGGCGGGCAGTTACACCCTCACCTTCAGCGACGGCGCCTTGACGACGGCGATCTCGTCCACGGTGACCGTAGGCGCGGGCGCGGCCACGATGCTCGCTGTCACCGTCCAACCATCCACCGTCGCCACCAGTGGCACTGCCTTGACCGTGCAGCCGGTGGTGAAGATTGAGGACGCGGGAGGAAATGCCGTCCTCGGCAACACGTCGACGGTCACTGCCACGGTGACCGGTGGCGCCGGTTCCGTGACGAGCAACACGGCCGTCGTCTCCGCGACGACAGGGCTTGCCACGTTCTCGGGACTTACCCTCAATGAATTGGTCGGACCCTACACATTGACCTTCAGCGATCCCGGTCTGACGTCCGTCTCATCGACGGGCATCACGCTCAGTGCCGGTACCGCGGCAAAGCTCGTCATCACGACGCAGCCTTCAACGACGACCGCCAGCGGCGCCATCCTCGCCCAGCAGCCGGTCGTGAAAGTTGAGGACAGCGCCGGTAATGTCATCCCCGGCGATTCCTCGACCGTAACCGCGACACTATCGACCGGCGGCGTCTCGGTGACGCCGGCCACGAAAGTCGCCGCTGGTGGCATCGCCACCTTCACCGGCTTCATCATCAACGCGCCCGTTGGCACCTACACGGTGACCTTCTCTGATGGTGCACTTACTTCAGCGACCTCTACGAGCGTGACGGTCGCCGTCGGCGCTCCCGCCAAACTCGTCATCACGAGTGAGCCAAGTGCGTCCGAGGCAACGGGTGTGGCACTCGCCGCGCAACCCGTAGTCAAGGTGGAGGACTCGGGCGGCAACATCGTCACGAGCGTCACAACCGGTACCGCGACCGCTTCGATCACGGCCGGGGTGGGCGGAGCAATCACTGCCGGCGCCTCCACAAACTTCGTGGCGGGCATCGCTACCTTCGCTGGTCTGACGTTGACGGGCGCGCCGGGCACCGCGTACACGTTGACCTACTCGGGTGACTCCTTGAGCGTGCTCGACACGAAGACGATCACGGTGGGCCTCGCTCAGAGCGCGCTCACGGTCGCGTCCGTTCGCGCTACCTACGGTCGCTCGTTCGCGTTGCACACGCGTGGTGGCTCCGGCACGGGCGCCGTGACGTTCGTCGTCGCCAACGGTACGGCGACCGGTTGCTCGCTCTCGGGTACCACGCTCAAGTCCGCGACCCCCGGTACCTGCCTCGTGACGGCGACCAAAGCCAGCGACGCGTCGTACGCGACGATCTCATCGTCGGCGACGACCGTGACCTTCGCCAAGTTGCCTATCCCCGGTGCGGTGCGCATCAGGTTCGTCGGCAATGCCAGAGCACTCTCGGGTGCGGGACGTACGCAGATCATCATGCTGATCCGCAAGTTGACGGTCCACTCGGTCGTGTCGATCACCGCCTACGCGAAGGGCAACCTCTCGTTGGCGCGAAGTCGCGCGGCGGTCGCTGACAAGTATCTGACACAACGACTCCACGTGCGCGTCCAGTTGCACTTCAACACCTCAGCGACGAGCTCGTCGGTCGTCATCAGCACGAAGAGTCAATAGTCGGCCGTCACTTGACGGTGGAGAATCCGGTTCGCTCACCAGGCGGACCGGATTCTCTGCGATTGCACGCCCGGCGCGCGATCGCGAGGGAGGTTCTCAAAATGGAGAAGCATGAACTGTAAGTTGGTTAGTGTGGCAAAAAGTGAGTGAACGCCGGGCGCGTAAGCGCGCGAACGCTTCCGTCACCGCCAACGAGAACGCTGAAGACGTGCCATTGGTGCCCGACCTGGCGCAGTACTTCTGGAACTCCGCGGACCTCCTGTCGGTCTACGAGCCAGGCGGGCTCGTCGGTTTGACCAATCCGGCGTGGCAACAACTCCTCGGGTGGACCGCCGACGACTTACGTGGCCAGCGATTCATCGAACTGGTACACCCCGATGATGTAGCGAAGACCGTCGCCGAGGCCGAGGCCGAATGGCGCAGACCGGCGGGTCATCGCGGCGGCTTCGAGAATCGGATTCGCACTCGCGACGGGTCATACCGGTGGATCGAATGGACGTCCCAGCGCCGGGGTGGTCTCATCTATGCGACCGGTCGCGACGTGACGTCTCGCATCGAGGCCGTCAACGAATTGGCGGAGGTCGTCGAGGTGACCAGGGCCATCTTCGCCGCGGCGGCGGACCTCATCGTGATCGTCGACCGCGACATGATGGTCGCTCGCAATAGCCCCCAAGGGCAGAGTTTCTTCGGCTATCCCGACGACGTGACGAACGGCGCCAGCGTGTTCGCCCTCATTCACCCCGACGATCGAAACGACGTCGAAGCGATGCTGCGCATGACCTTCGACGGGCGTGGCGAGAACATCGTGGGCTTTCGATTCAGAGCCCAACACGCTGATGGGCATTGGATGGTCATCGAGGCGCGCGGTCGTGCACTCCTGAGTGCTGACGGAGAGGTCCATCAAGCCGTCTTCATCGCGCGCGACATCTCGGACAACCTCGCCGCGGAGGCCGACCTCGCGGCCAGTCGCGAGACGACCCGGGCGATTCTGGACGCCGCGACGGATTCGATCATCGTCATCGACCGCAACCTCATGATCCTGGAGGCGAGTCCGGGGACCGAACAGATGCATGGCGTACCCGGTGCCGATCGCGTGGGTCGTCACGTCACGGAATTCGTGGTGGACGATGATCGTGAGTTCGTCGAACGTTCCTTCCGTACGGCCTTCGAACGCGACGAAGCGGTTTCCCTTCGATGTCAATTGAACCACCGTGACGGCCGTATCGTGACTTTGGAGATTCGAGGTAGGACCATTCGTGACGACGCCGGTCCGCCATCGAGGTTGGTCTTTATCTCACGCGACATCACCGAATCGGTCGCGTGGGAGGTGGCGCTGGCTCGCAGCTTCTCGAAGACCAAGGCAATCCTCGACGCCGCTCCCGACTCGATCATCGTCATCGACCGCAACCTCATGATCCTGGAGGCGAGTCCAGGTACCGAACGAATCTACGGCTACCCCAAAGAGGAACGGATGGGCAAGAGCGCGATGTCGATCATGCACCCCGACGACCAGGCACGAATTCGCGCTCGCTTGGAACGTCTGTTCGATCGGGGCAACGACGAATTGATGAGCTATCGATTCCGCGCCCGCCACGCGGATGGTCGATGGCTGATGATCGAAACGCGTGGACGGCTCCTTCGCGACGACGACGGCGAGGCGCATCGTGCGGTCCTGGTCTCTCGCGACATCTCGGACACAGTTGGTGCCGAGGAGGCTCTGGCGGCGGCGAAGGAGGAGGCGGAGCGAGCCAACGCCGCCAAGAGTGAGTTCATGTCGAGGATGAGCCATGAACTGCGCACACCGCTCAATTCGGTCCTCGGCTTCGCGCAAATACTGCAAATGGAACTCGAGTCACCCGACGACCTGGAACTCGTTGATCACGTTTACAAGTCCGGTCAACACCTCCTCACCTTGATCAACGAGGTCCTCGACATCTCACGGGTGGAGAGCGGCCACATCGGACTCACGCCGGAATCGGTCAATTTGCACGAGGTCGTGACTGAATGTCTCGACATCATCGGGCCCCAAGCGAGCGAGCGCGGCGTCGGCATCAGCGTCAACGATTCATTCGACTACTCGGTGACCGCTGACCACCTGCGACTGAAGCAGGTCATCTTGAACCTTCTCTCCAATGCGATCAAGTACAACCGCAACGATGGCAGCGTGACCATTACGTGCCGGATGAAGGGCAACAAGGTGCGTTTCTCCGTGATGGACACGGGCTTCGGCATCGCTCCGGACCTGCGTGAACGCCTCTTCATCGCCTTCGATCGACTCGACGCGGAGACCCGCGGGATCGAAGGGACGGGCCTCGGGCTCACGTTGTCAAAGACCCTCGGCGAAGCGATGGGCGGCAACCTGGGCTTCGAATCCGAGGGGGACGCGGGATCGACCTTCTGGTTCGAGTTGCCAATATCGGGCAGTGCACGAGAGCCATCGCTAGGATGACGCCAACGTCAGCTACGGAAACGTGCAGGTCAACATGACCACCATCCTCTACATCGAAGACAACCTTTACAACGTCCAACTGGTGGAACGTCTCCTCCTGCAGCGTCCCGATGTGCAACTCCTCACCTCGGTGCAGGGAAGTCCGGGCATCAACATCGCCCAAACGCGGCACCCCGACCTCATTCTCCTCGACGTTCATCTTCCCGACATCAACGGATTCGACGTGCTCGAGAAACTGCGAACCGATCCCACGACAGCGAACATCCCGATCGTCGTGCTCTCGGCTGACGCGACGCCCGGCCAGGTTCGCCGCTTCCGTGACGCGGGCGCCAACGAATACCTCACCAAACCGCTCGACCTGAAGTTGCTCCTCACCTTGATCGATAACTACCTAGGTGACGGCGACGACGTCACCGCGACCGAGCCTGAAACCTGATTCGCGACTCAAGCACGTTGCGTCGAGAATCTTGGCAACGCGAATTATGCTCAGCCGTGAGTTGGCGAAAGATCTGTCATGAATGAGTTTCGTTACGTCCTGAGTGAGCGGGTGCGCGACACGGCGACGATTTGGTTGAACCGTCCAGAGCGATTGAATGTCCTGTCATTTGACCTCATGGAGGAGTTGACGCAGGCGTTTCACGATGCGGGCCAAAGCGACGCCACGGGTGTGATCCTGGCCGCCAAGGGTCGCCTCTTCTGTGCCGGACATGACTTCGCGGAGATGGCGGGACAGGACCTCGCATCGGTTCGCCACCTCTTTGACGTGTGCACCACGATGATGAGGACCATTCAGTCCATTCCCCAACCAGTGGTCGCGCGCGTGCACGCCCTCGCCACGGGCGCGGGTTGTCAGTTGGTGGCGACCGCCGACGTGGCCGTGGCGGGCGACGACGCGTCGTTCTGCCTGCCTGGCGGGAGGGGCGGCCTCTTCTGCACCACTCCCCTCGTCGCCGTCGGAAGGTCAATTGGACGTAAGCGCGCACTCGAGATGGCGATGAGCGGTGACGCCATCGACGCCCGGACCGCGCTTAGCTGGGGACTGGTGAATCTGGTCGTGCCCACCTCGGATCTGGATGGAGCCGTGACCACGATGGTCCGCCGCGTGACGCGCGGTAGCGCCGTCTCCAAGGGCATTGGTAAGCGGGCGTTTTACGAACAGATCGACATGGACCAAGATGACGCGTACGATTTTGCGACCGAGGCAATGGCCCAAGCGAGCATTCTGCCCGACGCGCAAGAATCGATCAACGCCTTCATCGAGAAGCGCCAGCCCCGCTGGGGTCCACGATCGATTCCCGACTAGAAACCGTCGACCTGGGCCACGTCACGGACCGTTCAAGATCAGACGGCGACCCGAGCCCCAACACGACGCCGCCCGCGCCCAAGTCATTCGGCCGGTCACGGGGCCAACGTGTCGTTGCGGCGTCCGAGGGCCGTCTCGAGCACTGGACTACGTCATTAACCTAGGTGGGCCGTGACCATCCTCGTCGACCTCCAGGAGGTCACCCTCGAAGGCGCCGACCGCACTCTGCTGGAGAATCTGTCGCTGACCATCTCCTCGGGCGATCGAATCGGCGTCGTCGGCATAAATGGTGTCGGCAAGACGACGATGCTGCGCATAATCGCCGGATCGCTGCCTCCAGATTCGGGCACCGTTCGCCGTGGGCGTGACGTTCGCGTCGGCTTCTTGGAGCAACTGCCGAAACTGTCGACGGGCACGGTCCGACAGACGCTCGGCGATGGCTGGAAGGTCGACGCGGTGCTGGATCGCCTCGGGATGCTCGAAGCGGTCGATGTTGACACCAAAAGGCTGTCGGGTGGGCAGCTGAAGCGGGTCGCGCTCGCTCGTCTCTTTTGCGAAGAGCTCGACGTGATGATCCTCGACGAACCAACGAACCACCTCGACCTCAGTGCCATCCAGTGGATGGAACAGCAGATCAAGGCGTTCAAGGGGGCCGTCGTAATCGTGAGCCACGATCGGTTCCTGCTCGACCACGTGACGACGCGCATGATCGAAATCGACCGAGGCACGACGTACGTGCACGCGGGAGGTTATTCTCAACTACTCGAGGCGCAGGCAACGCGTGAGGAACACGCCGCGACGGCAGAACAGGTTCGTCGGAACCTCGCGAGGACCGAGTTGGCGTGGCTTCGCCGAGGAGTGAAGGCTCGCGCCACCAAGCCGCAGGCTCGTCTCGACGCGGCCAGGCGTCTCCTCGCATCACGACCAGAGGCGGCCGCTCGGCTCGGCACCCTCGACCTCATGTCCGACGTGCCACGACTCGGCAACACGGTGATCAAGGCGCATCAAGTCTCCTTCGCGTACGAAGGTGGTGATCAGATCCTTCACGACGTCACCATCGATCTCAGTCCTGGAGAGCGAATCGGTGTCGTCGGACCAAATGGGACGGGAAAGTCGACGTTCATCCATCTACTCGCACAAATCCTGGTTCCAACGTCGGGAACGGTGAAGCGAGGACCCACGGTCGTCGCTGCCCACCTTGAGCAAAGCGGAGGTGGATTCGATCTTGACTTGACGGTCCAAGAGCTCGTGGCGGGGCCGCGGGGCATCCCCGGGTCGCCCGAGGACGTCGCACTCATGAAACGCTTCTGGTTCACCGGTGCCTTGCCGATGACCAAGGCGAGAGACCTTTCGGGTGGTGAACGGCGTCGACTGCAATTGCTGCTCGTCCTCACGCTGCGCCCCAATGTCTTATTCCTTGACGAACCGACCAATGACCTCGACCTAGAGACCATCCGTCTTGTCGAAGAGTTCCTCAGCCAGTGGCCCGGAACCCTGGTGGTTGTCTCACACGATCGCACGTTCCTCAGCAGGACCACGGATCGACTCCTCGAGGTTCGGACCAACGGCACGATCGTCGAAGTCCCTGGCGGGATCGACGCCTGGATCGCCCGAACAAACACCGAGACCTCTGGTACCTCGGAGATCGCCAACCGCGACGCAACCTTGAACGTCTCGATGGGGCGCCAGGTACGCGACGCCGAAAAGGAGATGTCCCGTCTCGAACGACGGCGCACTTCACTGACGGAGAGGATCCTCGCCGCACCGAGTCATGAAGAACAGTCGAGGATTGGACTCGAGTTATCCCAAGTTCTCGATGAGTTGAGCGCCGCAGAAGAACGTTGGCTCGGCCTGGTGAACTGATTACCTGGGCCGTACATAGATTGACTTGGCTCGATTCCAGTCCTATGGCCGACGAGCAGCTCACCCGCAGCTCGCACGCGAAATCTCTTCGAACACCTTCTCGACAACCAACGAGACATCGGGACCGGCACGTTCGTAGTGCCGGACCCGCACGTCCTTCGGGCCGAGAAGGGCCTCGAGGATTTCACTAGGACAGGACGAAGGTGTTTTTGGTTTGTTTTCTCACAATTACAACTGAAGAACCTTCGTCGCTTCAGTTGTCGACCCACTTCAGGCGCGGCTCCCAGCTGAAATCCGATGAGCCAGCGAACACCAACCTGTACTGTGTGCCCCCGGCAGGATTCGAACCTGCGCTCACGGTTTAGGAAACCGATGCTCTATCCCCTGAGCTACGGGAGCGTTGCTGGACTTTCGTCACTGTTAGCCAGGTAGCGCTGATCTCAGCACCACTTCAGCACCTCAACGACGGAAAGCCACCCATCAATTACTTACTACACACCACCATTCAATCATGGACGGTCCGTGACAACGTCACGAGGATTTCGAGATACTCGTCCAATATCGCGAACGTTGTGACGGAATGAACTCTCATCAGATCAGGGTGACGGTATCTTTGCCAGCCGAGTATCCGGAGCGCAGGCTCCCCTATGCCGTTCGTTGGCGTGTAAACGGACGTCGATACTGGCGAAGCTTTGCCAGCAAACGCGGCAAAAATGGAGCAGAAGCGTTTTGCGCACTTCTGACGGTTGCGTCATTGAATGAACGAGATTGGAATCTAGAAACTGGTCTTCCATCTTCCTTAGGTGTGGAAAGTGATTTGAGTGTTGCACAATTCTGTCGGCTCTACATCGAAGACGAGTGGAGCCGCCTATCTCCGTCGACACGTAAGAGTTATGTTGAGTCGCTGGTTTCCTTCACAGTAAATTGCACTCGTAGCGGAGTGCCTCCGCCTCCACCAGATATCCGTCGCGAAGTTGGATCTTGGCTAACGCCTACTCTCACCACATTCAACTCTGCTTCACCTTCACGTTGGCTGTGGCTCGACGAACCAGGGAAGAGAAGTGTTCAGGTTTGGCTGACCAAACATTCACCTTCGCTTGGTGAACTTGATAAACGGATTCTGTACGAGACCGATCGCCGAATGCGCGTCCGTCTTGACGGAACTTCGCTTTATGCTCCCACTACTCAGAGTCGGTTGATTACTGTCGCAAGAACTGCGCTATCAGTCGCCGTCAAGCGGGGCCTCATCGACAACGCACCCTGGCCCAACCGTGAAGGTGGGGCCGCAGCCAAGAGCGAACTGAAGTACTTGGACGAATCCGTCGAATATGAAGTTCCTGACGTTGTGCGCCTGATGTCAATCCTCGATGCGATGCCCAACCATCAGCCGACGAGTCACCTCTATCGTGCTCTCTCAGCCGTCTGTGGCTTCGCCGGACTTCGTCCCGGAGAGGCCGTCGTTCTCGAGGTGGAGGACCTATACCTTCCGGCAAGTGGATGGGGGTCGATTCGAGTGAGTCGAGCATGGTCGGGCGTGGATGGCGACCGTTGGAGTACGAAACTCGAATCCATCGCGGGACCAAAGACTCGAAAGAGTAGGCGCATGGTCCCCGCGCCACCGTTGCTTATTGAAATACTTGTCGATTGGATGAATCGATCCAACATTGACACCGGACCACTGTTTCTCACTCGATCGGGCACGCGTCCAACTCAAAGCAATTGGTCCCGAGCACTTAAACGCGCTTGCGCGATCTCAGATTGGCCGAACTCTCTCACGCCATATGGGCTCCGCAGAACCAATGCGTCGCACCTTGCCCAAAGCATCCCGATCGCGGAAGCAGCTGCTCGCCTTGGCCATTCAGTCGAAATTCTTACCAAGCACTACGTGAAGCGTGTTGAGGGTCAAGTCGCCCTTTCCAATGAAATTCTCGACAGTCTCTATACCTTCGATCATCATCGTTCAGCAAGTCCTTCGAGCCAGTCTTCAACGATAGATCGTTGAATCCGAAGTTGTCCATTTGGGAGTTTTGAAAACGTTAGAAACCCTGACTTGCGCCAACTGTCGAGAGTGGACCGACTCACTCCAATGATTTCCATAGACTGTTTGTAGTTCAACCACCTCGAAAGAGGCGTCCCGCTCGTCATTGTTGACCGCACGATGTCTCAGAGGTCCATTCATGATCAACATCGACCCTGATAGTTTTTCGCTTGCTACGAAGACTCTTGGCTCGAGTCTCGTAATCCAGGACCGGTTCAGCAGGTGCAGCGGCCACAAACTTCACGGTTCCAGTGTCAATGGGCAGTCTCATAATGCTCCTTGCAGAGGAGAGAAATTCTCGCCCTCTATAAGAACTAGCCACAGCCATTTCCGGGTTTTCGAAC
>VFSW01001222.1_pt1 | contig 38969 bp, 34 predicted proteins | sample 5358111 | NCBI WGS metagenome assembly VFSW01 (sample SAMN11554181, study PRJNA540505) | mine drainage metagenome | isolation source: sediment from site ElyBrook_90M | place: USA: Ely Copper Mine, Vershire, VT | collected 2017
AGACAGTTTGCACGAGAACCCTCTTTAGTCAAAAAGTGAGTTTTGCGGTATTGCGTATAATGTCTTTGGGGTTCTCATGCGCTGCTCTTTCTTTGATCGGATTGAGACAGTTTGCACGAGAACCCTCTTTAGTCAAAAAGTGAGTTTTGCGGTATTGCCTTTCCAGCCATACTGGTCGCCCCGCGCGAACCTGGGGCTACCCGCATCGAGTCCATCCAGCGTGGGGCAGATGGGCGGGCGCAGGAAGCGTTGCTTTAAGCGCTCGGTCAGACGGTAAAACGCTTTGAGTTCGCAATCTTGTTTCGTGGGATGTTCCCCGGGGTTCTCAATGAATTCCATCATCGCGAGAGGGCGAAGCCGTTCGGCGTCACCAGTTTGGCTTCCAAGACCGGAGGGTAGTAGAGCGTTTGCCCCTGGTGCGTCCGGGTAAGACACGGCGGGCAATGCTGCTCCGAGTAGACCAGTCGCCCGGTGCCATCGATGGCAATCAGAAAGTACTGGTCCAGCAATCGATAAGGATAGAGCCCTTTGATCCGAATCAAGGTTTCGACCATGCCGGTGACCGTGGCTTGCAATTCCTCCGGGTCCAAGCGGCTGAAGAGCGCGTCGGTCGTATCCCCATGCGGGTATTGTGCGACGCCAAAGAGGGATTGGAATTTGGACGCGGACCAGGTGTTGCCGCGCACGAGATGGGTGAGTTGGCTCATGGTCGCCTCCGGGTTGACATTGTAGCGGGATTGGCTTGAGTGTTAACAGACACGTCTATGCGTATGCCGTTCGACCATCAACACGATATCAATGTTGTTCCCGGGTCGTAGGTTGGGACGTTCGCGCATTCGTGTCAGAACCACCTCACGGAAAAATAGAATTGCCAGTCTCAGGAAAGAGGCTGGCAATTCTATTTTTTCTTTACGCTTTCACCAACTTGACTTTGGTATCGTAGAAACTCGCGCTTCCGCCGATGGGATCGGTCAGGCAGGTCGTCTGCGTTCCAGTGTCGAGCAGTAGCACCGGATTCCCGCACAAGCCGGCGGTGCGACGCGGATCGCCGGGGACAGTCTGTCCGTCCACGACGACATCGCGCGCGCCGTACGCCCAGTGCCCGTACGACCACGAGACGAGGACGACGCCGGGGCGCGCGAGCTGGGTCAGTTTCACCTTGCCCTGCACCGGCTCGGTGTGGCCGTTGCCGAGATCGAGTACTCCGTTCGGATTCGTGCGCGACATCAACTTGACCACATCGCCATCGCGCACGCCGAGCGGTGCCGCGTCGCGCGGATTGATAAACACCGCGTTCTCCGGAATGACGCCCATGCCACCTTGCGTCCAGTAGTTGCCGATCGTGCGTGACTGACCGCCGGTAACTTCCTTGTACGTGTTCAGGAAGAAGGGATAGTCCTTGTCGTCCACCGGCACGCCGGTGCTGTTACGGATCGGTTCATAGTGCGCGGTGCCGAAAAGGAACTGCCCCGTGATACTGTCATTCGCAGTCGCGACCGGCTCGACGAAGAGATTGAGCTGACGCGCGTACGGATGCCCGACGAAATCGCCGGCATAGCCCTTGGCAAACGCCTCGAAGCGCCCGCCGCGATTCAGCACATAAACCGTCTTGCGCCACATCGACGCGCCGACGGCGGTTTGCCACTTGGCTTCGTCGAACACGCCCTTGGGCAGGTGAGCGCGCGCCTGGCGGAAGATGGCGAGTTCAGGATCGTCCGCATCGGGCACTGCGTCGCTGCCGCCCGCCGCGTCGCCGAACGCGACATTGGCAACCGCGCGCAGGTAGTAATCTTCGGGACGATTGAAATCGCCGTGTGCGCCGAACCCGCCCTTGCCGATACCGGGCAGACCGAGCGATTTGCCGATCGCGATCATCATCGCTTCCATCGAGATCGGCATCGGTTCGCTGTCCACGGTGACGATCTCCGGCACCGGTGCGGCAATTGGTTGGCGCACGCGAATGTTCTTGGTCGGGTCGGGCGGCGGCGAGCCGAGGAACGCCCAGCGTTCGACGTAGGTAATGTCCGGAAAGATGTAATCCGCGTACATCGAGCTTTCCGCGATCACGATGTCGTCGGCGATGTAGAGCGGAATCTTGTTCGTGTCCGCGAGCATTTTGATCTGCTCCGCGCCGGCGGGCGCGGCGAGCGCGGGCGTGCCCATATGCAGCCACAGAATCTTGACCGGATACGGATACTGGGCGTACGCGGCGGGAATCACTTCCTGGTACACGTTCGACGTGAACGGATAGAACGGACGCGGCGCGGGATAGTTCTTGAACAGCGTCGTTTTTTCGTACGCCACGCCTTCGCGTGTGAGTTTAACGCCGAACGCGCCGATCTTGCCGGGATGATCGCCGCTGAGGTCGAACGGCTTGTCCTTATTGCCGATGGCGTTCCACGCGCCGCCGCCCGCGCTCAAGCCGCCCTTCCAGTCCACGTTGCCGATCAGCAGATTCAGCGTGATGAGCGATTGCCCGGTGTAGTAACCATTCGTGTGCTGCACCGCGCCGCGATAAAACTCGATCGCGGCTTTCTTGCCGTGCGACGTGAATTCGTCGGCGAGCGACGTGACGGTCTTGACATCCACGCCGGCAATCTGCGCCCATTCGTCCAGCGTCTTCGCCGACGCTTCGTCGAGCAGTACTTGCAAGCCGCTCTTGACCGCGATGCTTTGCAGTGTCGTGTTGACGAACAAATCGCCGACGACCGCATTCTTGTCGTCGTTCGGATCGACGAGCGCGGGTGCGCCGCTGACCATCACGACGAACGGATCGAACGCGAACGATTTGCCGTCCGCGGTAACATACGTGGTCGTCGCCTTGCCTGACGCGTCCGTCGAATCGGTTTTCGTGACGAGCTTCAAATCGCTGCCGTGTACGAGCGCACCGGCGTGTCCCTGACCATCGACTTTGACAAGCCAGGTCGCGTTCGTCCAGTTCTTTTCCTTGATCGCGAGCGCGGCGGCTTTATTCGCGCTCGACAGGAATTTGGCGTCGTAGCGTTTATTCTCCAAAATCCAGCGGATCATTCCAAGCGAAAGACCCAGGTCGCCGGTGGGCTGCACCGGAATCCACCAGCCCTTCGACCCGGTCTTTGACAAGCGCGGATCGACCACTGCGATCTTCAAGCCGCGCTCGACCATGGAACGCGTGATCGCTTCGCTCATGATCGTCGGACCGAAATTCGCCTCGAAGGGACTGGTGCCCCAGAAGATGACGAACTCGGAGTTGAGCGTGTCTGGCTTCATATTGTTGGGACCGGTCGCCCAGCTTGTGCCGGTGTACTGCGCGGTCGTGTAGGTGTAGGCGATATGGTGCGATTGCTCGCAGATCGTGGTGTGATCGTACCAGTTGATCGAGCCGAACGAGTTGAGCGTAAAACGTTGCGCGTAGTTGTTGCGTCCCGGCTCGATGCGCCCTGCCTGGAAGACGAATTGATTGTTCTTGACGCCGAGATCGGGATGATCAGGATCGATCAGCAGATTGAGTTCGCTCGCGTGCTTGGACTTGAAATCGTCCAGCGTCATCTTTTTCCCGGCGACCGCTGCCGCATCCGCGGCGAGACCGGCGATCACTTTGGCGTCTTTCGTCGCTAGCACATCCTTGAAACCTGGGACGACGCGGTCTTCGCCGATGTCGGCAAAGAGCTTGCCGCCGCTGACAATTTCGCTGATCGCTTGATCGAAGGAAATCGTTTTCCACTTGTTCGAGCCGCGCGGACCGGCGCGCTTCAAGACCTTGACGATGCGGTACGGATCGTACTGCGTCTGAATCGTCGCCTGTCCCTTGGGGCAGAGTTTGCCGTCGATCAACGCGGCATCGGCTGGCGAGGTCTTGTAGTCGATCGCAGGCAGCATATTGTTGGGACTGTATGGATTGCCGTCCACCTTGACGAGGATACCATTCTGAATCTTGCCCTTGATCGTACACTGCGTGTTGCACTGCAAACATTCGCCGTAAATGATATTCTCCGGCGACGCCAGTGGGTACTTGGTTGCGCCGGCAGCCAGCGCGGTGGGCGCTTGATTCAGCACCCACTCGATCTCGCCGGCAAAGAGCGCCGTGCCGCCGAGAAACGCCGAGGTCTTGAGAAAATCGCGGCGCGTGATCTCTAACGCATTCGAGTTATTTTTGTTCATTGTCATTGCTCCTAAGGCGTATTACGTATTGCGTAGAGAGTATTACGTAATACGCAATACTCACTATGCGCTACGTTTTCATTCTCCCGCGACGCCCGCGCCAGCGGTCTCGCGCGTGACGATGGGCAGCAGCCGATAGCCGATCAGGAATGCGAGCAAGCCCGTCGAAACGACCCAGACCTCCAGCAGCCATTCGGTCAGCGTCGGGAAATAGCTGAAGGTCAAGCCCGGTCCGCTGAACGCGGCTTCCAAGCCCTGCAATTCAGGCACCGCAAGTCCGGGGATCACGATGTTGAGACGAACGGCGATGAACGTCGCCGCGATCAACAAGCCGGCGATGCCGACCCAGGTCGGCGAATGGCGACGCACGACCAGAATCACCGCCGGGATCACCACACCCAGCCCAACGTGGATACCCCAGAACACCCACGCGTACGGACCGAACAACGCGAGTCGCATACTTTCCGCGTCAGCAGGAATCGCCGCGTAGAGTCCAATCGAGTACTCCGCCCATTCGAGGATCACGTCTAGCGCGAGCAAGCCCAAGACGATTTGCCCGAGGAACACGACGGTTTCGGCGTGTTCTTGGCTGCCCGCATCGGGTCCAAAGATCAGGACAACGAACGTCGTCAGCGCGCCGCCGCTCAAGAGCGCACCGACGAGAAACATGATCGGCGTGAGTCCAGTATTCCAGTACGGTCGCGCGCCGACGACGCCGAACAGCGCGCCGACGCTGCCGTGCAGCGCAATCGCGAGCGGGATGCCAAGCGCGCCGAGCACGCGCAGCACGCGTCCGTCGCTTGCCAGCACCTTCGCCGAGACATCGCGCCTGCCGAAGGTCAGGAAATGCGCGAGCGATCCGGCGACATCCTTCCGCGCGCTCCACGCGACGAAATCGGGGCGCAGCGCGAACCATAATTCGACGAGGAGCATTAGCCAGTAGACGCTGTAGAACCAGATCATCCAGCCCATCACCGAGTGAATGTTGGTACGGAGGATGAGTTCGAGCGCGCGTTCGGGATGTCCCAAATCAAACCAGATGCTCAGCATCGCAACACCGAGCGCGACGACGGCGGTGAAAAGTGAGAGCTTGCCGATCTTTTCGAGCCGCTTGACGCCGAACGCGTAGACGAGCGTCGAAATCAAGAATGCGCCGGCGGACACGCCGATAAAATAGATGTAGGCGCCGACCCACAAGCCCCACGGAATGTAACTGCCATAACTGACATCGAGGTGCCCGTGCGCGAGGCGGTCGTAGAGTCCATACGCGCCGCCGACGAATCCGATAATCGCCACGAGCCATAAGAGTTTTTGCAAGTTTTTCATCGTTGCTCCTTCAAGCAGTGGTCAGTGATTGGTGTTCAGTGGTTAGTCTGTCCACTATCCACTGTCCACTAAACGAGGTAATACACCTTCGGCTCCGTCCCCATCTCTTCCTTGAGCCGGGTGACGTTGGGCGAAGCGATCAGTTGCGAGACGAGCGCCTGTGGATCGTTCGCGTCGCCAAAGTACGTGGCGCGACCAATGCAAGTCGTCGTGCACGCCGGCAACATCCCGGCATCGAGCCGATGGGCGCAAAATGTGCATTTGCGCGCGTTGCCGATTGGCGAGCCGCCCTGGCTGCGATCCCAGGACACGCCGTACTCAAAGTTCGGCAGCTTTTCGTACGCTTCGAGCTGCGGAGTGCCGCTCGTGTAAAAGCGTCCGCTGTCGAATGTGCGCGCCGAGTACGGGCACGCGGTGATGCAGTAACGGCAGCCGATGCACACGTCGTAATCGATTTCGATAATGCCGTCGGGTCGCTTGTAGGTCGCGGCAACGGGACACACCGGCACGCACGGGGGATTGTCGCACTGCATGCACGGACGCGGCACAAAATGGCGCGCCACGTTCGGGAACGTGCCGATTTCTTCTTCCAACACGGGACGATAGACCACGCCGGGCGGCAGTTTGTTTTCGGCAATGCACGCGACGGTACACGACGAACAGCCGACGCACTTGCGCAGGTCGAGCACCATCGCCCAGCGGCGCTGATCGATGGGTTTAGCCAGCGCGCGTTTCAGGTCCTCCTGCATTCGGATGATTGGATCATCGGGCGTTCCCATCGTGGCGTCCCGCACGAAAAACTCGAGTGCCTTTTCTGTCGTGACAGGCATACCTTCACCTCCTGGAGAATGAAAAACAAAAAGGCGGCAACGCGGTTCATTCTGCGTTACCGCCTCTGATTCTACGAAAAGACGCGGGCGTCTTCTAGCGGGGAAAACCCGTACGGCTTATCGCCATGTCAGGGAAAGCATTGAAGTTGGCGAGGAAAAGTGGGGGAAAACCTGACAACGGTCGGCGATCCATCGATAGAGGTAATTCGCCGACCAACCGTAAGACTTGGGTCAGGTCGCTCGTCCATTACGTGTCATTCCGCTGTCATCCACCCTTCTTGGATGGCGTAGCGCACCAGCGCCGCGCGGCTCCGCAAGCCGAGTTTCTCCATGCCGCGGGCGCGATACGTCTCAACGGTCTTGACGCTCAATGAAAGTTGCGCGGCGATGTCCTGATTCGTATGACCCAGCGCGACGAGTCGCAGCACCGCGCGCTCGCGCTCGCTGAGTTCAGCAGACGCGGCGGTCTCTTCGCTCGCTGGCGCGATCATCTTGTCCAAGAGAAGACGCGTCTGCGAGGGATGAATGTAGACGTTACCGCGCATCACCGCGCGAATCGCGGAAATGAGTTCCGCATCCGCCGCGCTCTTGGGGCAATAGCCCGCCGCGCCCATTTCGAGCGCGCGGCGCAGGTAACCTTCTTCTTCGTGCATCGTCAGCACCAAGACACGCACGTTGGAGTACGCACGTTTGATTTGCTGCAATACTTGAAGTCCATCGGTCTTGGGCATCGTGATGTCGAGCAAAAGCAAATCGGGCGCGTGCTGGCGCACGGCAGCGATTGCCTCTTGTCCATTGGTAGCTTCACCGACGACGGTCAAATCGTCTTGCGCGTTCAACAGCAGTTTCAAGCCAGAGCGCAGAACGGAATGATCGTCAGCAAGCACAATTCGTGTCTTGTTCATATTGTTTGGCTCATTGAATCGGAATCTCCACAAACACACTGCTGCCCGCGTTCGGCGTGGATTCGATCCGCAAGCGCCCGCCCAACAACTCGGCGCGCTCGCGCATTCCGTGCAAGCCCAGTTTCATCTCGTCCTGCAACTCGAAGACCGTGCGCGCGTCGAAGCCGCATCCATCGTCTTCTACGATCGCGACGACTGCCTGCGGTTTGCGTTCCACGACGACGCTGACATTCTTGGCGCGCGCGTGCTTGGCGACATTCGTCAGCGATTCCTGGATGATGCGATAGAGCGCGAGTTCGGCTTCCGCCGGCAACCGCGCGCCGTCGCGGAAACCCGTCATCTGCAAATCCGCATTCAAGCCAAAATTCACGCGATAGTTGGAAATGTAGCGCTCTAACGCCGCCGGCAGCCCCAAATCGTCGAGCAGCGGCGGCCGCAGCTCGCGCGCCAGTCGTTTGACCGACTCGAGCGTCTGCGCCGCGATTTCGCGCAGCGGTTCAAAGCGCGTGCGCACGTCCGGGTCGCAGGCGTCGCTCGTGGCGCGCAAGCCAACCATCAGCGACGTGATCGCCTGCCCGGTGTCATCGTGCAATTCACGCGCAATACGTTTGCGCTCTTCTTCCTGCGCTACGATCACTTTTTCAAGCAGCTGACCGCGCACGCGCTCTTTCTCGCGCAGATCGTCCCAGAGTCGCGCATTCTCGACTGCAACGCCGAGTTGCTGTCCCGCCGCCTCGAGCAATTTGACTTCATCCATGCTGAATGCTTGCGCGTCTTCGCTTGCCACTCCCAGCACACCCAGAACGCGCGCGTGCGAGAGAATCGGTACTGTGACGTGCGAGGCGATGGTGTGTGCATCACGCAGCGGACAGCGTTCGGGCAGCGGCGTCACGACGACGGCTCGTTTGTCACGCAGCGCGGAGGTGCATGGGCAACCCTGCAGTCCTGTTTCGACTTCGCGCGCGCCGATTTCCGGCGACAAGCCGATCCAACAGGTCAATTGCACCCTCGCAGAGGTCGCGGAGTCTGCAACCGGCGCGCGCTCGCGGTCGAGCAGGAAAATCCAGCCCGCCGGCAAATTCAAGGAATCGAGCAGCGCGCGCAGTGAACGTTCGAGCGTTTCAGTGAGCGGCGCGGGCGCATTCACCGCATTCGCCACCGCGTTGAGCGCGGCGAGTTCGCGGTGCCGGCGCAGCATCGCGCCTTGCGCTTGCGCGAGTTCGTCGGTCATTCGATTGAACGCGGTCGAGAGTTTCCCGATCTCGTCATCGCTCCAGGGCGGCGTCTTGCGCGAGAGATCGCCATGCGCCACGGCTTGAGTCGCGTCCACAAGTGTCAGGATCGGTCGCGTCAAAATCAGCGTGAGTAAATACGCCGCGCCGACGCCGAGGAGAGACACCGCGAGCGTGATCAACAACAACTGGCGCGTCAATCCGTCCACCGCCGCGTGGACGCTGTGCTCGGTCAATCCCACGCGCGCAATGCCGGCGCGCCCATCAAAAATCGGCACCGCGATGTCATGGATTGGACCTTCGTCGCTCATCAGGACGACGGTGTGAGCGCGATCGGTCGAGCCAACGGTATTCTCCTCCGCCAATCCGCGTGGAAAACCGTGATCGAAAGAGTGAACGAGGACGCGGCCGTTCGAATCAAGGACAAAGGCGTACCGCAAGTCTGCGTTGTTAAGCAGCGTGTCTTGGAGGAGTCCGTACAGCGCGTACGTGTTGTTGATCAAGATCAAATCGGTGGACCGCGCGGCGAGGTCGCGCGCGATAGAGACGCCGCGCTGATCAAGTTGCGTGGTGAGCGTGGCGGTCATGCTCGCGCGCACTTGCCAAGTGATGCCGAGACCCAAAAGCAGCACCAACCCCAGGACGATGCCCATGATCTTGACGCGCACGCCAGGACGCAGGAGCCAGGCGCGTAGTTTGGGCATTGGAAATCGAGGACTGGAGAATCGAGTTTTCACGGCGCAACGTTCACTTGCAACTCGAGGGCGCGTGCGGAATCGTAGATGCGGTCGGAGACGAGGACAAAACGATCGATCATCAAATTGCGGAGAATGGTCTGCCCGGCGGGATCGGCAGCCATCTGCAAAAACAGTTCGCGCAGCGTCTCTTTCAATTGCGGACTGAGGTTGGGGCTGACGACGACCGGCGGAATGCCGAAGGCGGGCGAGTGGTCAATCACGCGCACGCGTGGCACAATCGTCGGATCGCGCGCGACGAGGTAATTGTAGACCAGACTGTCTACATCTGCGCCGTCTGCCATTTGATTGGCGACGGCTTGAATGGCATTGTCGTGACTGTAGGTGAAAAAGATGCGCGAGAAGAATGCTTCCGGCGTGGTATTCAAAGACTTGACCAGCGAGGTTGGATATACGCGCCCGGTGAGTGACATTGGATCGGTAAAGGCGAACACCTTGCCGCGCAAATCCGCCAGCGAACGCGCCGGACTGCTGGCAGGAACGATGAGTAGCGAATAGTAAACCGTTTCGCCATTCACTTGCGGCGCGACGAGCAGTTCCATCCCAAAGTCGCGTTGACCGACGACGTACGCGCTGGTGCAAACGAACGCCACATCCACATCGCCATTCTTGACGAGGTCGTTCACTTCGGCGTAGGTTTGCCGTTGAACCAGTTCGACGCGGCGATTGAGCTTGCGACCGATATAAGCGAGCAAGTCGCTGTAACTTTCAACTGTGCCTTTGGGTGAGATGACCGCCGCAACCGCGACGCGCAGCGGCTTGGTATCATTCGGAGAATACGTCGCCGCGGACGCGGGTTCCACGTCGTTGAAACGAAAATCGAGGTTGCGCGAAGAGCCGCACGCGGTAAGCGCGAGGAGAATAAAAAGGACACCCACGCGGGGTGTTGTGAATTGTCGAAGCCGTCGCACAGCGATCCTCCCTCACCCTCATTCTCGCGCCCAACAGTCCGAATCCAGTCCCGGTTGGGTCAAAAGTCAGTTTGTGGCGTGCCAAAAAGGCGAATACGGATATGATTCAACCATGGTCGATTTGTTTTCGGCACTTGAAATGGAAGCTTTAGAATGAACAAGATACCCACTCCCGCTGAATTGGCGGACACGCTCAAAGTGCTGAGTGACCCTACGCGCCTCGCGATCTTCGACTTGCTGATGCAGGGCGTCCAGTGCAACTGTGAGACCGGCGATCGCCTCAAGTTGCCGATGAAGCTGATGCTGCTCGCGGAGCGTCACGACGGTCGCCAGACCCACGAGCGTGCCCTCGAGATCAAGTTCGACCTGCGTCAGGTCGTACGTCGCCGTCTTGGGATCCGCGACGACCGCGGCAACGCTGTTGCGCGCGTGTTTCCGTTCCTTGGCAATCTGACGCTCGCTTTGACCGTCGAGTAAGTAGGCTCGCCGGATCAGTTCTTTATCGTCCACCTCGATCATCCTTCCTCCGGTATCATTGATTCAAAGAGGTCCATGATACCAGAATTGTCAGATTAGGTGGCTCTGTTTTAGTTTATCATTAAGGAAAAACGCGCGCGGGAATCTCATCCCGCGCGCGTTGCTCTAGTCGTCGAGAAAGATTTTTATGCGTCTTTCTTCGGTCGAGCGATTGCGGTGGTCAGGAGCAAGCCGGCAAAGACGCCGCCGACGGCTATCACGGTCACGGCGTTATAGCCCCAACTTTCTGCCAGTCCCCCGCCAAGCGCAGCGCCCGCCACACCCGCCAGCGCGGTGCTCGCGTTGAAAACGCCAATCCCCTCTCCTTCTTTAGCTGGCGAGAACTGCGCCGCCAATGCCGTGCCCGAGACGCTGAGCAGCGACCAGGCGAGGACGACGAACAGAAACCCGAGCAGACTCAGCCCGCCGAGATTAGCGAAATCCGCGATTCCCAACATCAGCAGACCGAGGAATGCCAGCAGCCGCACGACGAGCGCGGCTTGCAATACTCGCAATGAACCCAGGCGCACCGACCAGCGACCGGCGGGCGCGTACAGAGCCAGCCCAACGGCGGCGGCGATGGCGAAACCCGCGGACGAGAACTCGGGCGTGACGCGGTACAACTGTTGCATCAGCAGCGGGTAGAGCGAGAAGAACGCGGCAGCCCCGGCAAAACTTAGCAGCCACGCGGCAAGGAACGCGGCGAAGGGTGTGTCTTGAGTCAACGCGAGCTGCTTGAGCGCAGTCCAACTTGGACGATGATAGGAATGCTGCGGCGACCCAGGCGACCAGTGCGCTTGCCGCGCCGTATGCAGCAGGACCGGACGCGGTCCTGCCGCGCCAAGTGACGCGCGCTTGACCAGGCTGCCGGGCACCAGCGCGAGCGCGGTCAGCGCGGCAGCCGTCAGCAAGCCCACACGCAATTCAGTTTGGCTCAGTACGCCGGCGAGCAACAATCCGCCGACCTGTCCCGCGCCGTAAAACGATTGTAGCCAGCCGATGCGCTCGTCCCATTCTTCCTTCGGGTGCGATTCGATGACGAATAGATTCGCGACGGTCGCTGCCGCCGCCGCACCTGCGCCTTGCGCCAGCGCGAACACCAACCAGAGCGTAAGCGAGTCGGAAAACGCGAACGCCGCCAGCGCTGCCGCCGTCGCCAACAATCCGCCGAGCATCAACCCGCGATGCCAGCGATAGCGGTCGGCGAGATCGCCCCAGAGCGGCGCGGCTAGCCCGCCGAGGTTGAACGCTGCCATCACCAATCCAATCGCCGCGATGCTCCCGCCACGGCTTACCGCCAGCGGCAGAAGAATAGGCGCGATGCCTGCCACGGTAGCGCCCAGCAAGGCGTACGCGACGTACCACGGCTCGATCCATCTGCGCCACGATGACGACTTGGTTTGGTTCCCCGGGTTTGGATTCACTTCATTCCCTGCCTTGCGATTCGTTGGAATCGATTACCGTCGCGGGCGAGGCGATGACCAACCCCAAGATGCGCCAGTAATCAAGGGTACGCAACCGATGCTCTTTTCCGTTGCCATGAGCATAACCGGTTTGCCAAATTTGTCAATCGAATTGCACTGATGATTGTGCGTATGTAGCCCAGACGGCTCGTCTGCGGGCAAGGCTGCCCGCTCCACAAGAAAATGCGTACAACCGCCACCATCGCCGAGTCGCCCCTTTCCATCGGTTGTGCTATAATCCTGCGCGGAGGCAAGCGTGAATTCACTCAAAGAATATTTCGACATCGAACAGCAACTCCTGAAGACCGCCGCGCTCGACCGCGTGGATGCTGTCATCGCGCAGCTCGAACGCGCACGCGCGGAAGGGCGGCGCGTGTTCTTGTTCGGCAACGGCGGCAGCGGCTCGACTGCGTCGCACTTTTCTTGCGACCTGGGCAAAGGAACGATCAAGCCAGACCGCCCGCGTTTCAAGGTGCTTTGTCTTAACGACAATATGCCGACGCTGACCGCGTATGCGAACGACGTCGGGTACGACAGCATTTTTGCCGAGCCGCTTGTCTCGCTGGCGGAGCGCGGCGACATCGCGATCGCGTTCAGCGGCAGCGGCAACTCGCCGAACGTTTTGCGCGGGCTGGAGACAGCGGAAAAACGCGGACTGGTCACAGTTGGCTTTTCCGGTTTCGACGGCGGCAAACTCAAAGACCGCGTTGAACTGCACGTCAACGTGCCATCCAACGTGATGGGGCAGGTCGAGGACGTGCACCTGGCGATGGCGCACGCCATTTGCGAGATGCTCAAGATCCGGCATGAGCAGTAGTTAATCGTCAGTCGCCAGTCGCCAGTAAACAGTGTTCGTCAGTGTTTGTCAGTGTCCAAATCAAGAATGGTTAGTCCACTTTTGCTTGCGCTTGATTTCGGCGGCACGAAATTGTCAGCCGCGCTCGCGCGGCGCGGCGAACGCGAATGGCTCGCGCTGGAACGTTCCTTCTCGCCGCCGGTCAAGGACGCGCGCTACGAATACGACACGATGCTCGCGCTCGCGCGGCGATTGCTCGACGGACGCACGCCCGCCGCGATCGGCGTCAGTTTCGGCGGACCGGTCGACGCCGCGCGCGGGCGCGTGATTCTCTCGCATCACGTTGCCGGTTGGGACGATACGCCGCTGCGCGACCAATTGCAAGCCGCGTTCGGCGCGCCGGCGAGCATCGACAACGACGCGAACGTCGCCGCGCGCGGCGAGTACCAATTCGGCGCGGGGCAAGGATGCGCGAGTTTGTTGTACGTCACCGTCAGCACCGGCGTCGGCGGCGGCTGGGTGATCGATGGAAAAATCTTTTCCGGCGCGGACGGAATGGCGGGCGAAATCGGGCACACGGTGGTCGATCCGCAGGGACCGCCGTGCGTCTGCGGTCGCCGTGGCTGCGTCGAAGCGATGGCGTGCGGTCCAGCGATGGTGCGCGCTGCGCGGGCGCGGTTAATCGCGGAGCCAACCGCCGGCGCGAAACTGCGCGCGCTGATCGGCGGCGATCTGGACGCGGTCACCGGCGAGCGCGTCGCGCGCGCCGCAATCGCTGGGGACGATTTGGCGCGCGCGGTGATCGACGCGGCGGCGCGCGCGCTTGGTTTCGGTATCGGCACGGCGATCACGCTGATGAATCCGGCACGCGTCGTCGTCGGCGGCGGTGTGAGCAAGTCGGGCGAGCGATACTGGAGCGAGCTGCGTGCCGCGACGCGCGCGAACACGCTACCGCAGATGCGCGTCGGAATCATCCCCGCCGCCCTCGGCGACGATGCGCCGCTGTGGGGCGCGATCGCGCTGGCGGAATCGATTTGACACGCGCGCTCTTCCGCGATACAATGAGACTAGAATAGTATCATTTGGACTGGTGAGGACGCCTGTCCCCATGCCGAGATGACTCGCGGCATCGGGACGGGCGTATTTTATTTTCAAGGAGGAGAAGTATGGATGCGCTGTTTCTGGCGCGGCTGCAGTTTGCAGTCACAACGGTGTACCACTTTTTCTTCGTGCCGTTGACGCTGGGCTTGTCCATCCTCGTCGCGATCATGCAGACGATCTATTTTCGCACCGGCGACGAGGCGTGGAAAAAGCACACCGAGTTCTGGGGCAAGTTGTTTCTTATCAATTTTGCGATGGGCGTCGTCACTGGCATTGTGCAAGAGTTCCAGTTTGGAATGAACTGGTCGGAGTACTCGCGCTTCGTCGGCGACATTTTTGGCGCGCCGCTAGCGATTGAGGCGCTGCTCGCGTTCTTCCTCGAATCGACCTTCCTCGGTGTGTGGTTCTTCGGCTGGGACAAGCTCTCCAAGCGCGTGCACCTCGCGGCGATCTGGCTCGTCGCCATCGCGTCGAATCTCTCGGCGCTGTGGATTCTGCTTGCCAACTCGTTCATGCAGCAGCCGGTCGGTTACACGCTTCGCAACGGACGCGCGGAGATGACCGATTTCTTTGCGCTCGCCACCAACCCCAACATCTGGACGCAGTATCCGCACGTCCTCTTCTCGGGCGTGGTCACCGCCGGGTTTTTCGTGCTCGGCGTCAGCGCGTGGCATCTGGCGCGCAAGAGCAATCCGGATTTCTTCCGACGCGCGTTTCAGGTCGCGGCGCTGTACGCGTCGATTGGCGCGGTGATGGTCATCCTCGTCGGTCACAGTCAAGCGCAGCACATGGTACAGAATCAGCCGATGAAAATGGCGGCGGCGGAAGCGCTGTACCAAAGCCAAGACCCTGCTTCGTTCTCCCTGCTGACGATCGGCGATCTTTCCGGGCGCAAGGAAGTCTTCGCCATTCGGATCCCGGACCTGCTGAGTCTTTTGGCGTACAACCAGTTCACCGGCGAAGTCAAGGGCATCAACGATTTGCAGGCGGAGTACGTGAAGCAGTACGGTCCCGGCGATTACGCGCCGCCCATTCCGCTCATCTACTGGAGTTTTCGCGGAATGGTCGGGGCGGGATTCCTGATGGCGTTCCTCGCGTTGGTCGCGCTGTACTTTGTATTGCGGAACAACGTCGAAGGCAGCCGGCTGCTGCTCCGCGTTCTGCCCTGGGCGATTCTGCTGCCGTACCTCGCGAACACGACCGGTTGGTTGATGACCGAACTGGGGCGCGCACCGTGGATCGTCTTCGGCTTGATGAAGATCGATCAGGCGGTCTCGCCGGCTTCGGTCGTATCGGGCGTCTCCGTACTGATTACGCTGGTCTTGTTCACTCTGCTCTACGGCGCGCTGATGGCGGTTACGGTCTATCTGCTGCGGCGCTATGCGCGAGTCGATCCTGACATAGAAACCGCGCCAGTCGGCGCGTATTAAAAGGGAGGCGACAATGGATCTCAACGTCCTGTGGTTCATTCTGATCGCGGTGTTGTTTGCCGGCTTTTTCTTCCTCGAAGGATTCGATTACGGCGTGGGCATCTTGCTGCCCTTCCTCGGCAAGAATGACGACGAGCGGCGTGTGATCGTCAACACGATCGGACCGTTCTGGGATGGGAACGAAGTGTGGCTGCTAACCGCCGGCGGCGCGATGTTCGCCGCGTTCCCACAGTGGTACGCGACGATGTTCAGCGGGTTCTACCTCGCGCTCGCCCTGGTCTTGATCGCGCTCATCCTGCGCGGCGTCGCGTTCGAATTTCGTCGCAAGGACGAGCGCGCGACGTGGCGCGGCGGCTGGGACTGGGCGATCTTTATCGGCAGTCTGCTGCCGGCGCTGCTGTTCGGCGTGGCGTTCGGCAACCTGCTGCGCGGCGTGCCGATCGACGCGAGCAAGAATTACGCCGGCGACTTTTTCTTTCTGCTCAATCCATACGCGCTGTTGACTGGATTGTACGGCTTGGTGCTGATGACGCTGCACGGCGCGGTCTATCTAAGTCTCAAAACGGACGGCGAATTGTCCGCGCGCGCGCGCCGCATCGCCTCCACGTTGTGGCTGCCGGCGCTGGTCTTGCTCTTCGCCGCGCTCGCCGCGAGTTACGGGGCGACTGATATGTACTCCAAGCTCGGCGTCAACCCCGGTCCCATCCCCATCCTCGGCGGCGTCGCACTGCTCTCCGTCATCTGGTTCCTTCGCCGCCAGCGCGACGGCTGGGCGTTCGTGATGACCGGCATCACCCTCGTGACCACGGTGATGACGATCTTTATGACGCTCTTCCCGCGCGTGATGATCTCCACGCTCAACCCGGATTGGAGTCTGACGATCTACAACGCGTCGTCATCGCCGTACACGCTGACGGTGATGACCTTTATCGCGCTGGTCTTTGTGCCGATCGTGCTGGTGTACCAGGGTTGGACGTACTATGTGTTCCGGCAGCGCGTCAGCCGCAAGTCTCTTGCCTCATAGTCAGATGCCGTAGATTGCCATAGAAGGATGAAAAAGGGCTTGCCGCCTTCATCCTTCATCCCTCATCCCTTTTGTATGAACCTCGACCATCGCCTCCTCCAGCAACTGCGCGGTGTCCGCGCCGGGTTCGCGCTGACGATTCTTCTCGGCGCGCTGGTTGGCGTGCTCGTCATCGCGCAGGCATACACGCTGAGCCGCATCGTCGCACCGGTGTTTCTGCGCGGCGCGAGGCTAGGCGACGTATGGAGCGCGCTGCTCGTTCTGCTGGCGATCATCGCCGCGCGCGCCGTGCTGACGTGGGGCGGCGAGACCGCCGCGTTCCGGGTTGCCGTGCGCGTCAAGACCGATCTGCGCGAACGTGTCTTCAATCGCCTGATGGCGCTGGGTCCGGCGTACACGCGCGGCGAGCGCACCGGCGAATTGGCGACCACCGCGGTCGAAGGCATCGAAGCGCTGGAGGCGTACTACAGTCAGTACCTGCCGCAGCTTGTACTTGCCGTGCTCGTGCCGCTCTCGATCCTCGCCGCTGTCCTCCCGCTCGATCCGTTGTCCGGCGTCGTTCTGCTGCTGACCGGTCCACTCGTCCCGCTCTTTATGATCCTGATCGGCGGCGCGGCGGACGCGCTGACGCGCCAGCAGTACGCATCGCTCAGCCGAATGAGCGCGCATTTTCTCGATGTGCTGCAAGGGCTGCCGACGCTCAAGATGTTTGGACGGAGCCGCGAGCAGATCGAAACGATCGCGCGCGTGAGCAGCCAATTCCGCGACGCGACGCTGCGCGTGCTGCGCGTGGCGTTCCTCTCCGCGTTCGCGCTGGAAATGATCGCGACGATCAGCACGGCGATTGTCGCAGTCGAGGTTGGGCTGCGGCTGTTGTACGGGCAGATGCAGTTCGAGTCAGCGTTCTTCATCCTTGTCCTCGCGCCAGATTTTTACTTGCCCCTTCGCCTGCTCGGCACGCGGTTTCACGCTGGAATGTCTGGCGCTGCAGCGGGCGCGCGCGTGTTTGAGATCCTAGAGACGGAGGACGAAGGACGGAAGACGAAAGCTGAAGGTTTACCTCCGTCGTCGGTCCTCCGTCGTTCGTCATTCGTCATTCGTCCTCTGTCCATTGCTTTTGACCAAGTTCACTACACTTACGCCGGCGACCGCGCCGCGCTCAACGACGTCTCGTTCAGCATCGCGCCGGGGCAGCACGTCGCGCTGGTTGGTCCGACCGGCGCAGGGAAAAGCACGGTGGTGAACCTGCTTCTGCGCTTTATCGAACCAACGCGCGGCGAGATCACCATCGACGGCGCGCCGCTGCGCGAGTGGTCGCCGGACGCGTGGCGCGCGCAAATCGCGTGGGTGCCGCAGCATCCCTACCTGTTCGACGAATCGGTCGCCGATAACATCCGGCTCGCGCGCCCGAACGCGTCGATGGAAGAGGTGATTCGCGCGGCGCAGCGCGCGTGCGCCGACGAATTCATTCGCGCTCTGCCCCAGGGTTACGATGCCATCGTCGGCGAGCGCGGCGCGCGGCTGAGCGCGGGGCAGGCGCAGCGCATCGCGCTTGCTCGCGCGTTCCTCAAAGACGCGCCGTTCCTGATTCTGGACGAGCCAACATCGAACCTCGACGTGGAAGTGGAAGCGCAGATTCGGGACGCGATGGAGCGGCTGATGCGCGATCGGACCGCGCTGATCGTGACGCATCGACTGAACACGGCGGCGCGCGCGGACCAGATCGTCGTTCTCGAACATGGTCGCGTCGCTGAAACCGGAACGCACGCCGAGTTGATGCAACAACGCGGTGGGTATTATCGGCTGGTCGTCGCGGGAGGCGAGGGGCGAGGGGCGAAAGGCGCGGAGCGAGAGGCGAAAGGCGCGGGGCGAGAGGCGTGGGGCGAAGATCAGCCGGGCAACATGGTTCGCGCAATCGGAAATCGCAATTCAGCAATCGCCAATCACGTCACTCACCCCTTGTCACTCGTCACGTTTCTTCGTCTCCTTCAGATCGCTTCACCCTTCAAATGGTGGATCGCGCTCGCCGCGCTGCTCGGCGCGCTGACGATTGGCAGCAGCATCGGACTGATGGCGACCTCGGCGTTCATCATCGCCAGTGCGGCGCGGCATCCATCGGTCGCCGATCTCGACGTGGCGATTGTCGGTGTGCGATTCTTTGGCATCGCGCGCGGCGTGTTTCGTTATCTCGAACGCTACGTCTCGCACTATGTCAATTTCAGCCTGCTCGCGCGCTTGCGCGTGTGGTTCTACTCTGCCATCGAGCCGCTTGCGCCCGCGCGTCTGGCGCAATTTCGCAGCGGCGATTTGCTCAGCCGCATCGTCGGCGACATCGAGACGCTGCAAAATTTCTACGTGCGCGTGCTCGCGCCGCCGCTTGTCGCGCTGGCGATCGCGGCATTTATGTTTTTCTTCTTGGCTGGTTTCTCGATTCGCCTCGCGTTCGTCATCCTCGCGTACATGTTCTTGGTGGGCGTCGCGCTGCCGGCGGTGGCGCGCTGGACCAGCCGCGGCGCGAATCGGCGGTTGATCGCGACGCGTGCGGAGCTGACCACGCAGTTGGTCGATGGGATTCAAGGTAGCGCCGATTTGATCGCGTTCGGGCGCGCGGCGGATCGGTCCGCGCGCGTCGCCAGGCAGAGCCGCGCGTTGGCGCTGTCCCAGGCGCGGATGGCGTCGATCACCGGCGCGCACGACGCGGCGGGCAGCGCGTTGACGCACCTGGCGACGTGGTCGACGCTGGTGATCGCGATTCCACTGGTCGCGAGTGGAAAATTGAGCGGCGTCTATCTGCCGGTACTCGCGCTAGCGGTGTGGGCAAGTTTTGAGGGCGCGCTCGCCCTGCCGCTCGCGTTTCAGTACCTTGAAGGCAATCTACAAGCGGCGCGGCGGCTATTTGAGATTGCGGACGAAGGACGAACGGCGACCGACGGACGACGGATGACCGAGGACGGAAGGCTGACGGCAATCAACCTCCGTCCTCCATCCTCCGTCTTCAGTCAGTCTTCGATAAGTGTGCAGTGCCTAAGCTTCCGCTACGCGCCGGACGAGCCGCTCGCGCTCGACCACGTCAGTTTCGATCTGCGCGCTGGCGCACGTCTGGCGATTGTCGGTCCAAGCGGCGCGGGCAAATCGACTATCGTCAATTTGTTGCTGCGCTTCTGGGACGCGGAACCCGGCAGCATCTGCGTCGATCGCCGCGACTTGCTCGACTATGCGCCGGAAGACGCGCGGCGGCTTTTCGCCGTCGTGGCGCAGCCAACGCATCTGTTCAACGCGTCGGTCCGCGACAATCTACTGCTCGCGCGCGCTGACGCAAGCGAGCAACAAATGATCGAGGCGGCGCAGCAGGCGCAGATTCACGATTTCATCGCGGCGCTGCCGCAGGGATACGATACGCTGGTGGGCGAGCAAGGTTGGCGGCTGAGCGGCGGCGAACGCCAGCGGCTGGCGATTGCCCGCGCGCTGCTCAAGGTCGCTAGACCCCGCGACCCATGCAGGGACGCGTCCATCCTCCTGCTCGACGAGCCGACCGCGAACCTTGACGCGCTGACCGAGCGCGCGGTGTTGCGCGCGCTTGGCGCGTTGATGGCGCGGAAGACGACGCTGATGATTACGCATCGACTGGTTGGGCTGGAGCAATTCGACGAGATTATCGTGCTGCGCGCCGGACGCATCGTCGAGCGCGGCGCGCCGGCAGACCTGATGCGGCGCGACGGTTGGTATCGGCGGATGTGGGATTTGCAAAATCAGTCGTTCGTTCTGGAAGGAGAGACCGTATGATATCGATCAGCCGCGAGACCGATTACGCGTGCCGCGTGATCCTGCACTTGGGGATGCTGCCGGTGGGTCAGCGCGTGACCGCGCAAGAGATTGCCCGGCAGCGAATCGTGCCGCGCGCGCTGATCCGTCGCGTGGTCACGCGGCTCGGCGCGGCGAAGTTGGTGACGACGACGCGCGGGAGCGGCGGCGGGCTTGCGCTCGCGCGCCCGGCGAGTGAAATCAGTTTGCGTGATGTCGTGGAGGCGATGGAAGGCGCGATCGCGCTGAATACGTGCGTGATCTATCCGCGCGAGTGTCCACTCGTCAAGGCGTGTCCGGTGCATGAAGCGTGGACGAACGCGCGCGTTGCGTTAGTGCGCGAACTGAGCCAAGCCACTTTCGATAAACTTGCCGCGCGTGGGCAGATGCTCGGAGCGTAGAATCCGCCGGCGGTTTTCCAGCCATTGACATTAGAACTGATGTTCCTTATAATATAGTCGATGGATGTTCAGCAGAAGCTCGATGTGCTCGGTTCGGCAGCGCAAGCCGATCTTGCGTGCGGCAAGTGCGGCGAGGGTCAGACGCGGGTAAAGGACGACATCGGACGCTGGATTTATCCGGCGGTGCGTCCGGATGGACGCACGGTCAAGATGCTCAAGGTCTTGCAGACGAACGCGTGCGAGAAGGATTGCTTTTACTGCGCGACGCGGCGCGGACGCGACATCCGCCGCACGACGTTCCAGCCGGACGAACTCGCCTCCACGTTCGATCAGATTCACCGCGCGAATCTCGCGGAGGCGATTTTCATTTCCAGTGGCGTCGCCGGCGGCGGCACGCGGACGATGGAACGAATGCTGGCAACCGCGGAACTGCTGCGCGGCAAGTACGCTTTTCGCGGCTATTTGCATTTGAAGCTGATGCCCGGCGCGGAGCCGTCAGCAATCGAGCGGGCGCTGCAACTCGCCGACCGCGTGTCGGTGAATCTCGAAGCGCCGTCGTCGGAGCATCTCGCCAAGCTTTCATCGACGAAACGCTACGCCGAAGAACTGCTCGCGCCGCTCCACATCGCGCGCAAGTTGATCGATAACCAACCGGCGCTGGCGAAGAAATCGATGACGACGCAGTTTGTCGTCGGCGCGGCGGGCGAGCAGGACCGCGAGATCCTCGCGCGCACGGCGCAGTTGTATCGCGACCTCGCGCTCGCGCGAGTGTATTACTCGGCATTCCAGCCGGTCGAGAATACGCCGCTGGACGGTCACGCGCCCACGCCGTTGATCCGCGAGCATCGGCTTTATCAAACCGATTTTCTCTTTCGCCAGTACGGGTTCACCTTTGATGATCTGGTTTTCGACGCGCGCGGTAATCTGTCCGTCGAATCCGATCCCAAAACAGTCTGGGCGATCCATCACCCCGAATTCTTCCCGGTCGAATTGAATCGCGCGAGCAAAGAACAATTGCTGCGCGTCCCCGGCATTGGTCTTCTTTCCGCCGCGCGAATTACGCAGTCGCGACGCGCGAACAAGTTTCTCTCCATCGAGCAACTGGCGCGCGTCGGCGCGGACGCCCAGCGCGCCGCGCCATTCATCCTGCTGAACGGTCGTCAACCCGCGCGGCAACTGGCGCTGTTCTGACCCCCACCCCTGCCCCCCGTTCGCAAAACCGGCGAACAAGGGAGGGAGTACCGCACTTTGACCACCCTTTGACTCGATTTGGACTTGTAACCGCTATACTGCTTCAATAAGGGCAGCGCTTTGCCTTTGGTTTTTCGCGCTCTCTGGAGAAAGTAGGAGCAAGCGACGCGGCTTAGTTGACTTGATCTCGACCGACACGCGTCGGACGGTTGCCCGCGCGCGTACGGTCGAGTTTTGTCTTTGATTCACGCACTTGCATTTGGGGAGGAATAAGATGCGGTCATCAGATTTGCGGACGGTGCCATTGGCGGCGGCGTTGCAGCCCGCCGAAGACGATCCCATCGCGGTGGCTGAACAGCGCGCCCAGATCGACGCGATCATCGCCGAGTATTCGGTCAAGCCCGGCTCGACGATGGTGATCCTCAACGAGATTCAATCGCAAATCGGACACGTTTCCAAGCCGATGCAGAATTACATCGCGGAGAAATTGCGCGTGCCGCTGAAAGACGTTTACGGCGTTATCACGTTTTATTCCTTTTTCACGATGAAGCCACGCGGCAAGCACCGCATCGCGTTCTGTCTCGGTACCGCGTGCTACGTCGGCGGCGCGGAGATGTTGATCGAAAAGGCGGAGCAAATCCTGGGCGTGAAATTGGGCGAGACGACGCCCGATAAAAAATTCACGCTCGAACCATGTCGCTGTCTCGGCGCGTGCTCGCAAGCGCCAGCGGTGATGATCGACAGCAATCTGCATGGGCGCAACGCGCCAGATCGATTGATCACGGTGCTGCGCAAGTACGAAAAGATTGAGAATCGGTAGGGGCGACCCGATGGCGTCGCCCAGGGCAACCATGACTGTGGCGAAGTGCGCCACAGCCAGGTCGCCCCTACGCACTCAACGTGAGGAATAATCCATGCCCGTCCAAACATTAGACGACCTCAAGACGATAAAAGAGCAGTCGCTCGTCAAGCGCGCCGCGCGGCTCGCGAACGCGCCGGCGACGAAACAGGAATCGGAGATTCGTCCGCCCACGCCGAAAGAAGTGCGCGTGATTCTCGCGCGCTGCGGCGTGATCGACCCGGAGGACATCAACGATTACATCGCGGAGGATGGGTACGTCGCGCTGACGAAAGCGCTGACGGCGATGACGCCGCGGCAGGTGATCGACGAGGTGTTGAAATCCGGCTTGCGCGGACGCGGCGGCGCGGGTTTTCCCGCCGGCAAAAAATGGGAATTCGCGGCAGGACAAAAATCGGACGACAAGTACATGATCTGCAATGCGGACGAGGGCGACCCCGGCGCGTTTATGAATCGTAGCGTCTTGGAGAACGATCCGCACTCCGTGCTCGAAGGGATGATTATCGCCGGCTATTCGTTCGGCGCGCATCAAGGTTACGTCTATTGCCGCGCCGAGTATCCGATCGCGGTCAAGCGGATGCGGCTCGCCATCGAGCAAGCGCGCGCGCTGGGCTTTCTCGGCAAAAATATTTTAGGTACGGGATTTAATTTCGACGTCGAGTTGCGGATGGGCGCGGGCGCGTTCGTGTGCGGCGAAGAGACCGCGCTGATGGCGTCGATCGAAGGCAAGCGCGGCGAGCCGCGGCCGCGACCACCGTTTCCCGCGGTCGCCGGCTTGTGGGGCAAGCCGACGATCATCAACAATGTCGAGACGCTGGCGAACGTGGGCAACATCATTCGCAATGGCGCGGAATGGTTCATGCAGTTCGGTAACGAAAAGAACAAGGGGACGAAGACGTTCACGCTGGCGGGCGATGTGGTACGCACCGGGTTGATCGAAGTGCCGCTGGGAATTTCGCTGGGTGAGGTGGTGTACGAAATCGCCGGCGGCATCAAGGACGGCAAAAAATTCAAGGCGATTCAAACCGGCGGCCCGATGGGCGGCTGCATCCCAGAACATCTGCTGGAAACGCCGATGGATTACGAATCGCTCGGCGCGGTCGGATCGATCATGGGTTCGGGCGGCTTGGTCGTGATGGACGAAGGCACGTGCATGGTCGACATCGCGCGGTTCTTTATGGATTTCATTCAGGACGAAAGCTGCGGCAAGTGCGTACCGTGCCGCATCGGGACACGGCGTATCCTCGAGATCCTGGAGCGCATCTGCGCGGGCGAGGGCGAAGAGGACGACATTGAGCAGTTGGAGCGTTTGTCCAAATACATTTTGGCAGGAAGTCTGTGCGGACTGGGGCAGGGCGCGCCGAATCCGATCCTCACGACGATCAAGCATTTTCGCGATGAGTACGAAGCGCACATCAAAGAGAAACGCTGCCCGGCGAAGGTGTGCAAGAAGCTGATTCATTATCGCATTCTCGACACGTGTCCCGGCTGCATGGTTTGCGCGCGCAATTGTCCGTCGAAGGCGATCACCGGCGAAAAACAAAAGGTGCATCACATCGACCCGAATATCTGCGAGTCGTGCGGTATCTGTATGTCGGTGTGCAAATTTGATGCGATAGTGGTGGAGTAGTTGGGTGGATTGGTGGTTGGGTGGTTAGGACGCGGACGGGCGCGGATGGTGATTGTGGCGCGAGGAACACGGATCAGGCAAAATCGAAGACGGGTACTTGGATCACGCGGCTGGGTTTCTTTTGTTCCCAGACCATCTTCTGCAATCGTTCTGTCGTTTCAGGTGAAAAGAGCTGTTCGCCAGTTTCCAAATTGACACGCGCCGGTACATTCTCGATGACAATAAGTTTGCCATCGATTTCGAGAGTATATTTTACTTTTCGCAAAACAAGAGATTCATTCCAGAGCTTTGTTGACATATCACGTTTTCCTCTCCTTGAAATCGACCCACTGCTCTGAACTGGGTTCGTAAAGCGTAATGATTTTTATCAGCGGTCGGGATGGATGACTGCATTGAATGTGCAGCGGTCGGTGTGCTTGTGTCCAGCCAAAGATGAGACAACTTGGTCCGTACTTGTCATCGGGATAGTCTTCGATAATCTCGCCATCGGCAATGGCTTCGCGGAGTTCTGACACGCTAATGCGGCGGAGAATACTCTGATCGACCGCGTGTTTCGTAAACTCGAATTGCCCTTGCGCAATTTTCTCGCGGATTTGCTCGATCATCGCTCGTGTTCCGATGTTGTGTCGCCAAGTGGCGTTAACCGCGTGCGTCTAACTTGCACACAGAATAGCAGGAACACGGATGCTTGTCAAGTGATTACAGGAAATGATACTCGCGATTCTCTTTCTCTTCCAACTTTTACTCTTCGCCCTCGGCATTTTCGGTCCCTGGCGCGACGCGCCGGCGCTCAAGACCAACGGACGCTTGCCGCGCGTGATACGGATGCTGCTCAGTCTCTCGCTGGTCGTCGCCGCGCTGGCAATCGCGCTGAATCCCTTCCGTATGGACGCAGTCTACACGCGCTGGGTCTTTCTCGGTATGACGGCGTCTTTCATCGGTGATTTGATTATGGCGCGGCTCATCCCGCTGCCCAATCGTTTGATCGGCGGCATGATCGCGTTTGCCATCGCGCACGCGCTGTACATCACCGCGTACGTGCGGACCCTCGGCGCGCTCGACGCCGTGGTGCTGAATAGCGGCTTGTGGCTAGGCATCGGCTTTTACGGCGTGGTGTCGATTGTCGGCTGGCTCGCGCTCATCCGCAATCCGGAAAAAGGCGCAGCAACCAACATCGGCGCGCTGGTGTACGGCTTGTGGGTGGGTGCGATGGCGTCGTTCGCGCTCGCGCTGGCGGTTGGAATCGGCGGCGCGTTCTGGGTGACCGCGCTCGGCGGCTTGCTCTTCGTCGCGTCCGATTTCATTATCGGCGTCACGGACATTCGCGGCGTTCAGATCAAGAACGCGAACGATTGGATTTGGCTGACGTACGTCGCGGCGCAAATGGGAATCATTTATGCAGGGTGGCTGGCGTAAAGGACATTCACCGCAGAGGCGCAGAGGACGCGGAGAATGAAGATTAATGAAGCGACTCGAGCAGTCATCGGCTCTGCGATTGAAGTGCACAAGATACTCGGTCCGGGTCTGCTCGAATCTGCTTACGAAGAATGTTTGAGCAAAGAGTTGACGTTGCGGAATATTTCTTATGAGAGGCAAAGACCACTCCCAGTTGAATACAAAGGTTTGAAACTCGACTGTGGTTATCGTCTCGATTTGCTGGTAGACAATCAAGTTGTCGTGGAAATCAAATCGGTTGACTCGTTACTCCCAATTCATGAGGCACAACTGCTGACGTATTTGAGACTTGGCGGCTGGAAAGCCGGCTTGTTATTCAACTTTAACGTTCCAACCTTGAAGCAAGGAATACGGAGATTGGTTCTTGGTCTTGAAGAATAAATTCTTTTCTCCGCGTTCTCTGCGCCTCTGCGGTGAGAGAATTCGGCGGACGGAGGTAGAATGCCAATAAGCATGACGATTAACGGCAAGGCGATTCAAGCCAAAGAGGGCATGTCCGTGCTCGACGCGTGTTGGGCGAATGGCGTCAGCATTCCGACGCTGTGCCACCATCCCGACCTGACGCCGATGGGCGCGTGCCGCTTGTGCGTCGTCGAAGTCGAAAAGATGCGCGGGCTGGTCGCGTCATGCACGCTACCGGTCAGCGAAGGCATGGTCGTCCATACCGAGACGCCCAAAGTGGTCGAGGAGCGCAAGTTCGTTCTGGAAATGCTGCTCAGCGATCATCCGAACGATTGCATGACCTGCGAAGCCGACGGCAACTGCGAATTGCAGAACGCGGTCTATCAATACCAGGTTCCGTGGAAACCGCACAAAGGCAAAACACATTCCTACCCGGTCGACGGCGACCCGAATCCATTTGTCTTTACCGATTTCAACAAGTGCATCCTCTGTACGCGCTGCGTGCGCGCGTGCGCCGAAATTCAGGGACGCAATGTGTGGGGCGTCGCGAATCGCGGCTTTAGAGACAAGATCGTCGCGGGCGCGGATGTGACGATGCTCGAAGCCGGCTGCGAATCGTGCGGCGCGTGCGCGGCGTACTGCCCCACCGGCGCGCTGACCGACAAGTCCTCGCGCGGCAGCGGGCGAGCGTACCAAATGAAGAAAGTGACCACGACCTGCGTCTACTGCGGCGTCGGCTGCCAATTTGATTTGAACGTGAAAGGCGGCAAGGTCGTCAAGATCTCATCGAACGCCAAAGCGGCGGTGAACGGCATGGCGCTGTGCGTCAAAGGGCGCTACGGCTACAACTTCATCCATCACAAGGACCGTTTGACCAAGCCGCTCATCAAGAAAGACGGCGCATTCGTCGAATCGACCTGGGACGAGGCGCTGACGCTCGTCGCACAAAAATTCGCCGAGGCAAAGGGCGATTCGTTCGCGGTCCTGGCATCGGCAAAGGCGACGAACGAAGAGAATTATCTCATTCAAAAATTCGCGCGCGCGGTGATGGGGACGAACAGCGTCGATCACTGCGCCCGGCTCTGACACGCCAGCACCGTGACCGGTCTGGCCACCTCATTCGGCTCGGGCGCGATGACGAACAACATCGCGGACATCGATAACTGCAAGACGATGCTGGTCATCGGATCGAATACGACCGAGCAGCATCCGGTGATCGGCACGCGGATTCGCCGCGCGGTCCGCAAAGGCGCGAAACTCATCGTCGCCGATCCGCGCGGCATCGACCTGGCAAATATCGCGACGCTGCACATTCGGCAGCGACCTGGCACCGATATTGCGCTCTTGAACGGCTTGGCGCATATCATCCTCAAAGAAGGTCTGGAAGACAAAGAGTTCATCGCGAATCGCACGGAAGGGTTCGACGAATGGCGCAAGACAGTTGAACAGTACACGCCGGCGCGCGTGAGCGAGATCACCGGCATCTCGGTGGACGATCTCTTCACGGCGGCGCGTCTGTACGGCGGCAACAAGCCCAGCACGATTTTCTACGCGATGGGCATCACGCAGCACACCGTCGGTCACAACAACGTCCTCGCGATCGCGAACCTCGCGATGCTCACCGGCAATCTTGGCAAGCCGGGCGCGGGCGTGGATCCGTTGCGTGGGCAGAACAACGTGCAAGGCGCGTGCGATGTCGGCGGTTTGCCGAATTTCTACACGGGGTATCAGCGCGTCGCCGACGACGCGGCGCGCGCGAAATTCGAAAAGGCGTGGGACGTCAAGTTGCCGCCGACGCCCGGTTTGACTGTCGGCGAGATGCTCCAAGCCGCGCACGATCGCAAGGTCAAGGCAATGTGGATCATCGGCGAGAACGTCGCGATGAGCGACCCCGATTCGCGGCACGTGGTCGAGTCGCTGAACACTCTCGATTTTCTCGTCGTGACGGAGTTGTTCATGACCGAGACGGCGCAACTCGCGGACGTCGTCTTGCCCGCCGCGTCGTTCGCGGAAAAGGACGGCACGTTTACGAACACCGAGCGCCGCGTCCAGCGCGTCCGCAAGGCGGTCAATCCGCCCGGCGAAGCGCGCGCGGACTGGCAGATCCTTTGTGACGTTGCAAATCACGTATCACGTATCACGAATCACGGCGCAGCAGAATGGAGTTACAATTCACCGTCGGAGATCATGGACGAGATCGCGTCGCTCACACCGAGTTACGCCGGCATTTCGTTCGCGCGCATCGAGACCAAGGGTTTGCAGTGGCCCGTGCCGACGCAAGATCATCCCGGCACACCGATCCTGCACACCGAAAAATTCTCGCGCGGCAAGGGCTTGTTCTCCGCGGTCGAGCACCAAGAGCCGGCGGAGACGCCGGATCAAACGTATCCGTTCACGCTGACGACCGGACGCATCCTCCAGCACTATCACACCGGCGCGATGACGCGGCGCGTCCCCGGGCTGGAAACGCTTGCGCCGGAAGAACGCGTCGAAGTGAATCCGGACGACGCGGCGCGCTTGGGCTTGAACGACGGCGACTGGGTGCGCGTCACCTCGCGCCGCGGCGCCGTCGAATCGCGCGCGTGGGTGACCGATCGCGTGGGGCACGGTCTCGTCTTTATGACATTCCATTACGCCGAAGCGCTGACGAACGCGCTGACAAATACTGCGGTGGATCCCATCGCCAAGATTCCAGAATTGAAAGTCTGCGCGGTGAAGGTGGAGCGCGCAAGCCGCTGAATGAGTTGCACCTCCCGCCGGCGAACGATTGCCGGCGGGAGGTTGAACAATACCACCGGCTTCTGACCTGCCTTTGACCGGTGTTTGACCCACCGGCGCGATGATGTCGGTAAATTGAATTATCGCGTGAGGATGCGCCTACGCCTTGTCGTCCGTCGAGGAAGGGACGAATCAGGTATCGCTAGCCCGTCAGATGTGCAATGCATCTGAGGGGTTTTTTTATTTTCGACTCTCCCGTGGGTCGTTGACCGGCAACGCCATATTTTGAAGTGATCGAGCCAGATGCCTGCGGGAGGTTGAGGAGAATGGGATGAGTCTCAAAATCATCAACAAAGAAGACCTGACGGAGTTCGTCGCCAGTCTGCAAAACCAGTACGAGGTTACGGGACCAGTCGCGCGCGAGAACAAATTCGTCTTCGCCCGTATCGCCGATCCAGCACAGCTGCGACTGGACTATTCCACCACCATTCTTCCGCCCAAGAAGACGTTTCTGCCGCAGGCGGAGACGCTGTTCAAGTTCGAGATGAGCGGCGATTTTGCGGCGCAGCCCGTGTTCGACCCGCAGCCGCGCGTGCTCTTTGGCGCGCACACCTGCGATATCCACGCGCTCAAGCTGCTCGACGGCGCGTTCAAGAAGGACTATCGCGACGCGCATTATTTCAGTCGCCGCGACCACACGCTGATTGTCGGCATCGAATGTCTGACGCCGTGCGACGAGTTTTCGTTTTGCAAGAGCATGGGGACGCTGAGCGCAACCGACGGCTACGATCTACACCTTACCGACCTCGGCTCGGTCTATTCGGTGGACGTGGGGACCGAGAACGGCGAGCGGCTCCTCGCGCAGCACGCGCGGACGCGCGATGCCACGCGCGACGACATCGGTCGGCTGAACAACACGCTTTCGGAAAAATGGCATCGTTTTCCGTACCGCCTGGAATTCGATTCCAGCGAACTGCCGGCGCTGATGGCGATGAGTTACAAGAGCAAACTGTGGGACGAGTTGGGCGACCGGTGTCTGGGCTGCGGTCAATGTACCGTCGTCTGCCCGACGTGCTACTGCTTCAACGTGGTGGACGAGGTGGACTTGAACGGCGCGCGCGGCGAACGCGATCGGAGGTGGGACTGCTGCCAGTTGGAAGAATTCGCGCGCGTCGCCACCGGCGAGAATTTCCGCAAGACGCTTGGACAGCGGCAGCGGCATCGCTTTTTTCGCAAGGGCAAGTACCTGCCGGAACTGTTCGGCGAACTCGGCTGCGTGGGCTGCGGGCGCTGCGCGCGCTCGTGTCTGGCGCACATCACTCCCGTCCAAGTTTTCAACACACTCCACAAAGCGAAAGCCGCTTGAGGGGAGGAAACTATGGCAATCCCAGTCAACGATTCAATCTACGTTCCTACGCCTGCGCGCATCGCCAAAGCGGAACCGCTGACGGCGATGGAAAAAGTATTGACGATCGAACTGCCGCACGGCGTATCGCTCGGTCATCGTCCGGGTCAATTCGTGCAGGTGAGTTTGTTCGGCATCGGCGAAGCGCCCATTTCGATCTCGTCTTCGCCCAGCCGCAGCAACGGCAAATTCGAATTGTGCGTGCGCAAGGTCGGCGATGTCACCGGCGCGCTGCACGCGTTGAACGAAGGCGCGACCATTGGCGTGCGCGGTCCGTTCGGCGCGGGCTTTCCCATCGAGCAGTTCAAAGGCAAGGACATTCTGTTCGCTGCGGGCGGCTTGGGGCTTGCGCCGGCGCGCAGCGTCATCAATCAGGCATTGGACGAGCGCGGCGCATTCCACCGCGTCATCATTCTCTACGGCGCGAAAACGCCGGACGAGCTGCTGTTCAAAGACGAGCTGGAAGCGTGGCGGCAGCGCGACGACATCGAGTTTCACGTCACGGTCGATCGCGGCGACACGGAATGGCAAGGCAATGTCGGCGTCATCACGACGCTCTTCCCCAAGATCGCTGTCGATCCGCATCACACGGTCGCGATCACCATCGGTCCGCCGATTATGTACAAATTCGTTTTGATGGAACTGTTGAGCAAGGGAATTCCGGAAGACGAGATTTGGCTGTCGCTGGAGCGGCGGATGAAGTGCGGCGTTGGCAAGTGCGGTCACTGCCAGATCAACAACTTGTACTGCTGCGTGAATGGACCCTCGTTCACCTACGCCCAGCTCAAAGGCGTGGAGGAGGCGGTCTGATGAAACCCAAAGCTGCCTTTTTCGATTTTACCTGCTGCGAGGGCTGTCAGTTGACGGTGGTGGACTCGCTCCAGACTCACCTCGATCTGCTCGACGTGGTCGAGATCGTCCAGTTCCGCGAGGCGATCAGCGAACGCGGCGAGGATTACGCGGTGGCGTTTGTCGAAGGATCGATCACGCGTGAGTCCGACGAGGCGCGGCTAAAAAAGATTCGCGAGCAAGCCGCGGTACTGGTCGCGCTCGGCGCGTGCGCGCATCTGGGCGGCGTCAACGCGATCAAGAACCTCGCGCCGCTCGATGACGTGCGCCGGTACGTGTACGGCGACCAAGCCGAGTGGTACGCGACGTACGCCACGCGACCGGTCAGCGCAGTCGTCAAGGTCGATGCGTTCATCCCCGGCTGCCCCATCGACCGCGAAGAATTTATCGCGGTCGTGAAAGCGCTCCTGCGCGGCAAGAAACCGCCGATCCCGGACTATCCGATGTGTATGGATTGTAAGATGAAGGAAAACGTCTGCCTCTTCGACAAGGGCAGTTATTGCCTGGGACCGATCACGCGCGCGGGCTGCGGCGCGATCTGTCCGAGTTTCGGCGTGGGCTGCGAGGGCTGCCGCGGGTTGATCTCTAACCCCAATCGCGAATCGATGCTGAACGTTCTGGCGGAGCACGGACTGACGCCGCAGGATATGGCGATGCAGATGACGATGTTTGGCGCGTACGACGCTAGTCAAATCGTCAAGTAATCGTCGGGAGAAGACTATGTCACAAAATATAGCGATTGACGTTCACCACGTCACGCGCGTCGAAGGACACGGCAACATTGTCGTGAACACCAAGAACGGCGCGCTGGAAGAATGTCGGCTGGAGATCGTCGAGACGCCGCGATTCTTTGAGGCGATGCTGCGCGGCAGACCGTACACCGAAGCGAGCCACATTACCTCGCGCATCTGCGGCATCTGCGCGGTCGGACACGCGACGGCGTCGCTCCGCGCGTCGGAGAACGCGCTCGGTGTGTCGTTATCGGAGCAAACCGAGTGGCTGCGCAAGTTGATTTTCTTCGGCGAGATACTGGACAGTCACGTGCTGCACACGTATATGCTCGTCGCGCCAGACTTTTTCAACGTCGGCAGCGTCATTCCGCTCGCCGGCATCGCGCCCGATGTGGTGCTGCGCGCGTTGCGGATCAAGAAACTCGCCGGCGATGTGTGCGCGGTGGTCGGCGGTCGCCATACGCATCCGATTGCGATGACGGTCGGCGGTTTCACGCATCTGCCATCGGTCGACGAAATCGAGGCGCTGCGGAGCCGCCTGCTCGACGCGCGCAAGGATATGGACGATACGGTCGCGCTGTTCAGGACGCTGCCGTGGCCCCAGTTCGAGCGCGAGACGGAGTATGTCGCGCTCAGCAAGCCGGACGAGTACGCTTTTATCGACGGGACGATCACGACAACTGACGGCGCGCAGTATCCGGCGAGCGATTATCGCAAGGTGACGAATGAACACCTGACGCAACATTCGACTGCCAAGCACGCCAGCCACAAACGCGATTCGTATATGGTCGGCGCGCTGGCGCGGTTCAATGTCAATCACCAGCAATTGCATCCGCGCGCGCAGCAAGCCGCGGACGCGCTCGGCTTGAAACCGGTCTGCACGAATCCCTACCTCAACTCTGCCGCGCAGGTCGTCGAGATGGTGCACGCGGTCGAGGAATCTATCGCGATTTGCGATAAACTGATCGCGCGCGGCATCCAGTCCAAGCCGCTGCCCAAGTTCAACGGCGTGGGCGGCGCGGGCGTCGGCGCGTGCGAGGTGCCACGTGGGCTGCTGTTTCACAACTATGAGATTGGGGCGGACGGCAACATCGTCAACGCGAACTGCATCATTCCGACCGGGCAGAATCTCGCGAACATCGAAGGAGATATGCGCGCGCTCGTGCCCCAAATCATCGATCAGGGCGAGCAGAAGGTGACGCTGGCACTGGAGATGCTGGTGCGCGCGTACGATCCGTGCATCTCGTGTTCGGTGCATTTTCTGAATGTGAAATTCGTTTGACGGATGACCGATGACGGACGACGGGCAAATTCTTCGTCGTTCGTCCTCCGTCGGGTCTTACCGCGATGAAATCCATCCTGATCCTCGGCCTAGGCAATCCGCTGCAAGGCGATGATGGCGTTGGCTGCCGCGTGGCGCAGGAATTGGAGCGCAGGACATTGCCCAACGATGTCGAGGCGGTAGATGGCGGGACGCCGGGCGTTGGATTGGTCAATCTGTTTGAGGGGCGCAGGCGCGTCATTCTGATCGACGCGGCGGAAATGGGACTGGAGCCGGGGACAGTGAAACGATTCCGTCCGGAAGACGTTTTGCTGACCGGCTCCACCAATCGTTTCTCGCTGCACCGCACCGGCGTCGCCGACGCGTTGAATCTGGCGCGCGCGCTCAACATCGAACTGCCAGAGATCGTCGTTTTCGGCGTGCAGCCGGCGCGCGTCGAGTGGAGTGAATCGCTCAGCCCGGCGGTGCTGGCGGCGGTACCGCGCGTGATCGCAGCGATCGATAAGGAGTTGATGATGGCAAACGAGAAAATCCTGATCATCGATGACGACGACGACATCGTGCAAGCGATGCGACTGCCGCTGGAGAGCGCGGGCTACCAGGTGCTGCGCGCTGCCAACGGCGACGAGGGATTGAAGAAGGTCAAGGAGGTCAAGCCCGACCTCATTATTCTGGACGTGATGATGGACACGACGACCGCCGGCTTTCAGGTCAGTCTCGCGCTGCGTAACCCCGCGCCGTCGTCTGAGTACGCGGCGTATCGCCGCATCCCCATTCTGATGATTACGGCAATCCACGCGACCACGTCGCTGCGCTTTGACGCGGACGCGGACTATTTGCCGGTGGATGCCTTTATCGAAAAGCCGATTGAGCCGGCGGAGCTGCTTAATCAAGTCCGCGACCATCTGGTCAAGCAGGCGGCGTGACGCGCCGCGCGATCGCCGGGCGTCCTCTGACCGGCATAGAGTTTCTACCGGACCGACGATGAACCATAATCGGAGCGTCAGACCGGCGCTGGTGGAAGAAGAACTGATCTCCAGCGTCGCGTGGTTTATTCGCTTTCGCTGGGCGGCGGGCGTCGGCGTGCTGGCTGCCGTCGGCTTCACCACGTCCGTTCTCCGGATCACACTGCCTGCCGCGACGCTGTACGCGCTCGGTTTCGCCATCCTCGCTTACAACGCCGTGTTTCGCGTCATCCTCGACCGACTTTTGCGCGCCGAGCGGCGGGACATCCGCCAATTCGATTGGTTGATCATCGCCCAGATCGGGATGGACTGGCTCGCGATGGCGGCGCTGGTTCACTTCACCGGCGGGCTGGAAAGTCCCGCGATCCTCTATTTCTTTTTCCACCTCATCATCGTGGCGATCTTGCTGTCCCCGCGCGCCACCTATTTTGCTGCCGCGATGGCGGCGATCCTCGTTGGCGCAATCACCGCGCTGGAATACGTCGGCGCGCTTGCCCACGTCGGCGTGCCGCAGTACATCATCGCCGATCAGTATCGCGTGCCCACGTACATTCTCGGCAAACTGTTCTTTCTGTACAGCACGATGTTCGCCTCAGCCTATCTCGCCTCAACGCTGAGCAGCCGGCTGCGCCAGCGCGAAGCCCAGGTCGTCGAACTCGGCGACAACTTGCAGCGCGCGTACGCGCGTCTGCGAACGCTGTACGAAAGCGCGGAGGCGGTCAGCTCGACGCTGGAGTTGAACGAGGTGCTTGATCAACTGGTGCGGCACGCGACGGACGCGCTTGGTGTGCGCGCCTGCTCGATCCGCCTGCTCGATGAATCCGGCGCGCGGCTTTACGTGGCGGCGGTCTATGGCTTGAGCGAGGCATACGTCCAGAAGGGCGATTTGCTGATCGATCGCAATCCGCTGGCGCGCGAGGTGCTTGCCGGCAAGACGATCATCACGAACGATGTGACCGCAGAAACCGGCTTGCAGTACCCAACGGAAGCGCTGGCGGAAGGCATTTGCTCGATGCTCTCCGCGCCGCTGCACGGCAACAAGAAATTGTTGGGACTGATCCGCGCCTACAGCGTTGAGCGCAATCACTTTACGCAGGACGATGTCGAATTCTTGGAAGTGATTGCCAGCCAGGGCAGCGTCGCGATCGAAAACGCGATGGCGTACCAGGAGTTGAGCCAGCTTGACGAGATGAAGTCCAAGTTCGCGCTAACGGTGACGCACGAATTACGTTCGCCGGTCAGCGTGGTGCGTAGTCTCTTACGAACGATGACCGGCGGCTATGCCGGCGCGCTGAGCGAGGAGCAGCGCGACCTGACGGCGCGTGCGCTGCGCCGCGCCGATTTCCTGCAAACGCTGATCGACGATCTGCTCGATCTCGCCGCCGGCAAAAGCGATCTGGCGGCGCGTGCGGAACGCGTCGTCGTGCATCTGGACGAGGTGATCCCGCGCGTCGTACAGCGTTTTGAGCCGTCGGCGCGCGAAAAGCGCGTCCAATTGCAGTGGTGCTGCGAGGCGTGCCATCATCCCATCACCATTTCCGCGACGAACGAAGGCATAGACCGTATCGTCAACAATTTGGTTTCCAACGCGGTCAAGTACACACCCGCCGGCGGACGCGTGTCGGTCTCGCTGCGCCTCAGCGACGCGAATGCGGTGCTGCAAGTCGAGGATACCGGCATCGGCATTCCGGAAGATTCGCTGCCGCATTTGTTCGAGGAGTTTTATCGCGCGCCGAATGCCAAGGCGCAGGAGAAGGAAGGGACCGGTCTGGGGCTGGCGATCACACGCGATCTGGTAACGCGCTACAACGGGCACATTTCAGTCCAGAGCCAACCTGAACAAGGAACGCGTTTCACCGTCATGTTCCCCGTGGTGGTGGAACTGTCCGTGTGATCGTCTGACGTTATTCCGCGTGTTCGTTTCCACGCGCCGCTTCAAACGCCTCGCGCGTTTCTCCGACGAGCCAGTACAGAAAAACCGCGGCGGCGACGTACTCCGCCCACCACCAACCCAGTGCGGCGTTCAACGCCAGCCCGATCAACACCGTCCCCGCCATAGACGCGCAGGTGACCGATTCGGCGATGTCGGCGCGGAGCGCGGCGCTGTCCAGCCGCTGATTGATGCCGCGTTTGGCGCGCGCGAGCAGCGGCATAAAAATAATCGCGCCGAGGGAAACCAGAATGCCGGACAGGGAACCCTCCGGCTCGATGCGCCCGATCAATCCTGCCGCCGTCGTGATCGCCACGTAGAGACATAACAGCGCGAGCAAGACCGCCGAGACACGCGTCGCGCGCCGTTCCACGATCTCGATCCGTTCTGGGTCGCCGTTTTTTGTTTCCGCGTTCAAACGCCACAGCAGTATCCCCGCGCTGATGAGCTCGATCACGCTGTCCAAGCCAAACGCGATGAGCAGGGCGCTGCCGGCGATCACGCCAGCGCCGATCGCGATCGCGCCTTCCAGCGTCATCCACGCCACAGTGAGGATTTCGACGCGGATGCCGGACTGGAGCGCGATGCGTCTGCGCGGCAAGTCGATTGTTTCCATCGTTAGGTTGTTTTCCTTGTCATCAGTTTCCCGTCCAGCGGAAACTCGCGGCGATCTGCCCAAAGATCGGCGCGTACTGATTCTCCTGATCGATCGGCGCAGCGCCGGTGATGACGAAGAACTCCTTGCCGCGCACGAGCACGTATTCTCGATTCGCCGTGGTGATGGTTTGGTTATCTGGCAGTTTGAGGTTATTGCTGTAACGAAATTCTTCCGCCGCGCCCGCCAGCGTTTCCACGCGGCGATGCAAAACCGGCTTGCTGACGTAGGGCAAATCTTGCAGCGCCTTTAGACTGATCGGAACGTAGACGTCCAGCGGCGCTGCAATCAGCTCGGTACGGTGATAGACGTTGATATTGGTCGAAAATACATCGACCGTTCCCGCTGGCGCGGTGTCGATGCCAACAAATTTGAGCAAGGATGCGATGGAAGCATTCGGCGCGCCGGCGAGTTCCGGATTCTTCTTGCCAAACACGTCGGCTTGCGCCGCGGCATCGACTTGGCTCAAGGGAACTTGTTTCCACGACGGCGGCAGCGCGAGCGCAAAGTGATCGCTCGCCACCGTGTACAGTTTCCAGCCGGCGGCAAGCGTTGGCGTTGGCGCGGCGGTGGGCTGGGCAGGCGCTGGCAGAGCGGCTTGCAGGTTATTCAGCGCCGCTTGCAGCGAGTATTGATCCGGCTGCGTCAGCAGGAGAAACGCGGACGGAGCGACACAGCAAACCAGCAGAACATTCGCCGCCAAAAGCACAAGCAGGATCGACCACTGCCGAGATGTCATGCTCAACCTCCGGAAGCATTATAGCAATTGCCGGCGGCAGCGTCAACGCGGCGCGCCGCGAATGAAAAGACCCTTCGAGCTTGTGCGACTCGAAGGGTCTTGGCGCGGAATGCTTGGACGAGCGCGCTCTACGTGCTAGGCGATGTTGCGGCGTCGGTTGCCGGCGCGCCGCAGTACGGGCAGATGTTCCAGCGCAAACTGGTGATGCGATGGCAATTGTCGCAGCGGCGCTTGAGGCGCGTGTGACAGTTAGGGCAATAGAGAAAATCGGCTTGGACTTTTTGCTGGCAGGCGGGGCACGCTTGTTTTTCTTCAATGTCCTGCAGCAATGCCTCTTCCGCTAACTCGTTCTCGTAACGCTCCGCCAGCGTCTCGCCCGGGCGCAGCAGAAAGTACAACAGCAGTCCCGGAATGTTGAAGATGACGACGAGCAACACCGAGAGCAGTTGCACAAAGATGTCGCGCGAGCGCTCGCGTACATCGCGAAAGGTCCAGATGATCAAGCTGATCCACACCGCGATCAGGTACGCGCCCAAGAACGCGGCAAAGAGTTGCACAATCGCGGTCAGTCCGCCGAGATCCGGCATTGAGTAATCTCCTCTATTGTGATGGCAGCTTATTATAACATCATCTTCAAAATCAGACAAAAGAATACAGACGACAGACAACAGAAAAGCGACGGGAGAGTACGCGTTCTCGTCTGTCGTCTGTTGTCTGAAATCGTTTGTCTCATCGGTGGTTGTCGCGCTAGGCGGGTTGTGGTATAATACCGCCAGTGACGCGGCGATAGCGCACGTTATCGTCGCAAGGAGAGAAAATCTGATGGATTCGGATTTGATTCCCGTCTCAATCGACAGTATACGCGTGAGTCTGGTCTCGCCGCACCGCATTGTCGTGCTCAAAGATAGCGACGACCGTTTTCTGCCGATTTGGATCGGTCCGTTTGAAGCGGACGCGATCAGCATCGCGCTGCAGGGCAATCAGGTCGCGCGCCCGCTGACGCACGATTTGCTCAAGGCGATCATCCACGAAGTCGGCGGCACGCCGTCCCACATCGCCGTCACGGAATTGCGCGACGATACATTTTACGCGCAGATCGTCATGCAGTTGAACAACAAGCGTCTCGAGTTGGACTCGCGTCCCAGCGACGCGATTGCGCTCGCCGTGCGTCTTCAGATTCCGATCTATGTATCCGAAGACGTAATGGACAAGGCATCCATCCGACCCAGCCAGAACCAAGAAAACGCGACGCCGGAAGAAGACGAGAAACTGGATGCCTTCCGTGATCTGATCGAAGACCTTGATCTTGACGGACTGGGCAAGGGCGGCGATTCGCCCAAGGAAGAATGACCTCGAACGTCGCACCCGATTCCCGGCACCGAACTGTCGGGAATTGTTTTCTGACCCACTCTCATTGCCGCACGCCCTGAAACCAATCGCCCATGGATATTCGAACCACCGATGCGCCCGAGAAATCGATGCCGAACAACCAGGAAGCCGAACAGGCGGTCCTCGGCGCGCTCCTCA
>VFSW01001223.1_pt1 | contig 38963 bp, 35 predicted proteins | sample 5358111 | NCBI WGS metagenome assembly VFSW01 (sample SAMN11554181, study PRJNA540505) | mine drainage metagenome | isolation source: sediment from site ElyBrook_90M | place: USA: Ely Copper Mine, Vershire, VT | collected 2017
CTACCTGCGTTTCAGCGTTGCCAATTCGATGGAAAATCTCGAAAAGGCGCTGCAGCGCATCGACCACTGGGCGCAGCAGAATTTATAGGGCGGCGTCGGCATCGGGGCACAAGCGGGAAGGGACTTCCCGGCCGCTTGTTCTTCCCGATTGTCGAGGAACACTGCACGTGATTTCTTCCGTGCTCAAGGAGAAGGCTATGGCGCTGAAAGATTCGAAAACTGGAAATGTCATTCGGGAATACTCCATTGAGCAACTGCAGGATGCTGCCAACCTGATGCGGGGCTACGATCTGGTGGCGCTGTGCGCGGCGGGTTCAGGCCATGCCGGGGGTACGCTCTCCGTGATGGATATAACTGCGGCGCTTTATCTCCATGCCGCCGACCATGATCCCAAAAATCCGTCCTGGCCAGATCGCGACCGCATTATCTGGTCGACCGGGCACAAGGCCCCCAGCCTCTATCTCGGATTGGCCTTCGCCGGCTTTTGCCTCCTGGACGAAGTGGTGACGCTGCGCAAGCTGAACTCACCCTTCCAGGGCCATCCGCACTGGCTCAAGTTGCCCGGCGTTGAGGTCTCCACCGGATCGCTGGGACAGGGCCTGAGCATTGCCGTGGGCATGGCACTCGCCGCACGGCTGGATCACAAACACCACAAGATCTTTTGCCTGATGGGCGACGGCGAGCAGCAGGAAGGCCAGATTTGGGAGGCCGCCATGGAGGCCGGACACTTCCACCTCGACAACATTATCGGCATTGTGGACTGTAATCGTCTGCAGATCGATGGCTGGGTGCAGGACGTGATGCAGGTCGAGCCGCTGGACGACAAATACAAGAGCTTCGGCTGGGAGGTCCTGCGCATCGACGGCCACGACATGAACCAGGTGGTCGATGCGTTTCGCAAGGCCAGGGCGGTCTCCGGCAAGCCCGTGGTCATTCTCGCCGATACGATCAAGGGCAAAGGCGTCAGTTTCATGCAGAATCAGGCGGGCTGGCACGGCAAAACGCCGAACCGCCAGGAACTGGATGCAGCGCTCAAGGAGCTGGACCTGAACGGACGCATACCGGTCGAGCAGTTGCTGAACAAGGCCAGCAGCTATCAGGCAGAGATTAACCGCAAGCTGGCATCCAAAATGCCCAGGTTCTCCCAGGACTACTGGTGGAATGCCGGCGACACCATGAGGGTGAAGATGGAGCCAACGCGCAAGGGTTTTGGGCAATCCCTGGCGCAGAACGGGGACGATGAGCGCGTGGTTTGCCTGGGGCTGGACATCTCCGGGTCAATTACCATCAGCGATTTTTACGCGGGCAAGCCTGAACGGGCCAGGCGCTGGATCAGCATGGGCATCGCCGAGCAGTCGGCCACATCCGCAGCCGCCGGGATGGCCAGGGAAGGCAAGCTGCCTGTGCTCGGGTCCTATGCCACATTTTCAGCGGCGCGCAACCTCGATCAGATCCGCACTTCCGTTTGCTACGCAAACCTCAACGTCCTGATCGCCGGAGCGCATGCCGGAGTCTCGGTGGGCCCCGACGGCGCCACGCACCAGGCGCTGGAAGACTTGTTTGCCATGCAGGGCTTACCCAATATGGCCGTCGTCGTTCCCTGTGACACGGTCGAAACCCGCAAGGCCACGAGTTACCTGCTGCTCGATCACAAGGGGCCCAAGTACATTCGCTTTGCCCGCGAGGCCACGCCCATTGTTACGGATGAGGCAACGCCGTTTGTCTTTGGGCAGGCGAACGTGATCCGATTGCGCGCAGAGGCAGCTAACTTCGCCGAAGCCTTCGAGACCCGGCTCGCTGCGGATTACAAAAATGAGTCGGAGGACCTGAGCATCATTGCCTTTGGTCCCATGGTCCCGGAGTCGATGCGCGCGGCCCGCATCCTGAAGCGGGACTACGGCTACGAGACTCGCATTCTGAACCTGCACACGCTCAAGCCCATCGATGCCGAAGCCATCGTGCGCGCCGCGCGGGAAACCGGGGTTGTGATGACCGCGGAAGAGCATCAGATCGGCGCTCTGGCCTGGCGAGTCAGCTCCATTCTCACCGCAAGCCGCCAGCTCTATCGCCTGCCCATCATCATGGGAGTCATTGGCGTCAAGGACCGTTTTGGCGACTCGGGCGCGCCCTGGGAATTGGTCAAGGAGTTCGAAGTGAGCGCCGAGCATATCGCTCAAAAGGCCGTGGATCTGATGACGTTCAAAAGGAAGGGCGTGACCGACCCAAGTCTTGTCATCGCGTAACACGCCTTGTCTCGCTGGCCGACTGTCTGAGGCGCAGCAACGTCTGGGTTTCCTTCGATCGGGAGCAGGTGATCCCGGAGGAGTTTCCTCGCCCGGAGGAGTTCCCTCGATTAGTAGGCAGAGACGCCACCGCAGACAGCTTTTCACTGCACGCATCCCGGTGCCGTTTAAGTCGATTGATCAATTTACGATTGCAGGGGGAAGAATGGTGCGCCCGGAAGGATTCGAACCTCCGGCCTACTGATTCGTAGTCAGTCGCTCTATCCAGCTGAGCTACGGGCGCAAAGCAAAGGTCCTGGGAAGAACCTAAGACAGATTATCAGGGATTGTGCGGTGGCGCAATCCGCTGAGGTCAGGCTACAGGGGACGCTTCGGGCCCAGGCTGCGGCGGAATCAGCGGCAGCTCTTCAGCGATGACAAGGCCTGCGCCGCGCACCAGATTGGCGACCGTGGCTGCGTTCAGGCGGGTGGCGTCGTACTCCACGCACAAGGTGTGGGCGGCCTGGTCAAAGCTCAGTTGGCGAATGCCGTACACGTCGCGGATGTTGCCCAGCGCGAAGGTCTCAGCCTCAGTAGGCGCAGTTGTATAGCGGAAGAGAATATCCACCGTGGTCATATCTTCATGATACCAAGCGGAGCCGCCTACAGGCTGTCGAGGTAGGCGCGGATTTCAGGGCTGGACCAGTCCTGTGCGCCAACAAATTTCCGGCGGATGACGCCTTTGCGGTCGATGACGTACGTCTCCGGCCACATGTCGGTGTGGAAGAGGTTGGCAGCCTTCTGCAGCGGGTCGCGAACAGTGATCAGGTCCATGTGGCGGTTGCGGATGAAGCTCGAGTAGGCGTCGGAGTCCTCATCGATGCTGACGGCGAGCACAATCAAGCTCGGGTCCTGATGATGCAGTTGCAGCAGCGAGGGCATCTCTTCGATGCACGGTGCGCACCAGGTGGCCCAGAAGTTCAGCAGCACCACGTGGCCGCGGTAATCGGCAAGATGGACGGTGGTATTGCCGTCGGAGACGGTGAAGTCGGGTGCCACCCTCCCCGTTTGTGCGGGATGCGCGCCGCGGTTGCATCCGGCAAGGACGGTGAGCGCTGCAAGAGTCATAAAGGTGAGACAACGAGAAAACCGCACATCCATATAATACGGAGCGAAGGGTACTGAGCGAAAGGGCAGCAAGCCATGGAGAAAGACAGGCCAGATTCCGGAGATCCGGCGGAAAAGAGCGGCTGGAAGCCGGTGTTGGGGCTTGCCAGCGAGCCGGGAGAGCCGCTGGCTGTGCCGGTACTGGCGGGCCGCGTCTTCGATCAGCCCGAGCCGCAGGAACTGATTGAGCTGACCGTGATAGTTCCCGCACGCAACGAAGAGGACTGTCTGGGAGCATGCCTCCAATCACTGGTGGTGCAGTCGGATGAGGTCTTCAAGCTGGGCCGGGACTGGGATCTGATTGTGGTGGACGACCACTCGACCGACCGGACGGCGGAGATTGCGCGCGGCTTTGCCGGCGTGACGGTCATGCAGGCCGGCAAGCTGGAGAAGGGCTGGACCGGGAAGGCGAACGCTATCTGGACGGCGGCGAAGAAGGCCCGCGGTCGCTGGCTGCTGTTTACTGATGCGGATACAATCCATGAGCCGGGCGACTTGCATCGGGCGATCCACGAGGCTGTGCATCACAAGGTGGGAATGCTCAGCTACTCGCCACGACAGATCGTGAGCGGCCTGTGGCAGCGGACGCTCATGCCGCTGGTCTTCTGCGAGTTGGCGCTGGCCTATCCGCCGGCCAGGGTCTCAGATCCGAACCAGCGTGTTGCCGCGGCCAACGGGCAGTTTCTGCTGGTGGAGCGGGAGGCCTACCGGCGCCTGGGCGGGCACGCTTCCGTGGCCGACAAGGTGCTGGAAGACGTGGAACTGGCTTTCCTGGCCAAGCGGCGCAAGCTGGGGCTGCGCTTTCGCTATGCGGACGACGCTGTTGCAACGAGGATGTATCGGACGACAGCGGCGATGATGGAGGGCTGGACAAAGAACCTTGCGCTGCTGTTCAACAATGCGCTGGCGCTGGCTGTTTGGCGGGCCCTGGATATTGCCCTGCTGGTGCTGTTGCCCTGGCTGGCGGTGGAGCTTTGGAATGGACGTTTTACACCGCGCAGCCTGCAGTGGCTGGGCGCGGGATGGGCCCTGCTGTTGATTTGGGCGCGCACTCTGTTCCGGTTCTATGCGCGGGTGGCAAAATCAAACTTCGGGTTTGTGGATTGCGCGTTGTCGCCATTAGGGTTACCGCTGTTTGTCGTGTTGCTCTACCGCAGCTGGTTGCAGAACAAGATCTTCAAACAGGTAAGCTGGAAGGGCCGGGTCTACGGGGCTTAGCTGGGGCCGGAGGACTTGAAAGGAACGGTCCGGATTTTGGCCGGATGAAAGTCGTGCTGCATGAAATGAAGCCGGACCGGGCGGCAGTACATCTTCTTCACTGAGGCAAAAGAATGATTGAACTGACGCGCAGGGCCACCTTCTCGGCCTCCCACTACTACTGGAACGAGGCCTGGACTGCGGAGAAGAACGAGCAGGTCTTCGGTCGTTGTGCGAATCGCAATGGACACGGACACAACTACACCCTGGAGGTGACGGTTGCGGGCGATCCTGACCCGGTCACTGGGTTTGTGGTGGATTTGAAGTGGCTGAAGGACGTAATGGAGCGCGAGGTGCTCGCGGCCTACGACCATCGCCACCTGAACCTTGAGGTTGCGGAGTTCGCCAAGGCGATTCCCACTACTGAAAACATTGCCATTGCGGCCTGGAAGCGGCTGGAACCGGCGATCCACGCGGCTGCCGGCGCCAGACTGCGTAAGGTGCGGGTGTACGAGACGCCGGAGATCTTCGCCGAATACCGGGGGCAAGCGTGAGGGCCAGTTTTGGCCGGCGCTACATGCTCAGCGCCAGCCACCGTCTGCATGCGGATGCTCTGACGGCTGAGCAGAATCGGTCTGCCTACGGCAAATGCAACAATCCTCACGGCCACGGTCACAACTACGTGGTGGAAGTGCTGGTGCAGGGCGACGTGGCGCAAGAGACGGGAATGGTTGTGGATATGGCTGCGTTGGACGCGACGGTGGGAAAGCTTGTGGTGGATCGCTTTGATCACGCCAACTTGAATCTGGACCCGCTGTTTGTGAATCGTGTGCCAACGACGGAGAATCTCTGTAGGACAGTCTTTGGGCTCTTGCGCGATGCGCTGCCGGCCGGTGTTCTGGAGCGGGTGCGCGTGGAAGAGACAGAGAACAATTCTTTTGAGTGTTACGGCGAGTGAGGTTTAGGCCTCGTGCGCTTGCAGTGAGGGAAGAGCGAAGGTGGCAGTATCGCTTTGACTCTCTAGAGGACGGCAGGTAGCAGTTGATTCGGGACGCCCGTTTCCCCAGGGCGGGAGGAATGAGTACATGGCGCAGCCAATCGCAGTCAGCAAACCCGTACGCCGCGCGGCGGCAGTGGAAGAAGGCCTGAACGAGTTCAGCACCCAGGAGATTTATCGCGAGATTCTGAGCCGGTTGGGCGAGGATCCTGCGCGCGACGGATTGCTGTCGACCCCGAGCCGCGTCGAGAAATCAATGGCCTTCCTCACCAAGGGCTACGACGAGGACCCGACAAAAATTCTGCGCGGTGCTCTGTTCGATGTGGATTACGACGAGATGGTGATCGTCAAGGACATCGAGATGTTCTCGCTCTGCGAGCACCACATGCTGCCCTTCTTCGGCAAGGTGCATGTTGCTTACATTCCCAAGGGCAAGGTGATCGGCCTCAGCAAGATCCCGCGCCTCGTCGAAGTGTTTGCGCGGCGCCTGCAGGTGCAGGAGCGCCTGACCCGGCAGATTGCCGACGCCATCCAGGACGCGATTGCGCCGCAGGGCGTGGGCGTGGTGATTGAGGCGCGCCACCTGTGCATGATGATGCGCGGCATTGAAAAGCAGCACTCCTCCACGGTGACCTCGGCGATGGTGGGCTGTTTCCGGCAGAAGGAGACGCGCACCGAGTTCCTGTCGCTGGTGCGGCAGCCGGGCAGTGGCGGGCTGTGAGTTCGAGGCCCTGTCGTCTAAAGTAGTTAGGTGAACGGACTTCTTGTCATCGACAAGCCGGGCGGCATCACCAGCCACGACGTGGTGAACCGCTTGCGCAAGATTACCGGCGAGCGCTCCATTGGACACCTGGGCACGCTGGACCCCATGGCTACTGGGGTTTTGCCGCTGCTGATGGGCAAGTTTACGCGGCTGGCGCAGTATTTCTCTTCCGCTGAGAAAAGCTACACAGGCACCATTCGCTTTGGATTTGCGACGGACACCTATGACGCCGAGGGTGAGCTGATGGGTCCGCGGATGGAGCCGGAACTGACCCTCGCTCAGGTGCGCGCGGCAGCCGTTCACTTTCACGGCGAAATAGCGCAGATGCCGCCGCCCTTCTCTGCAAAAAAGATTGCCGGCACGCCAGCCTACAAGCTGGCTCGCGCGGGCAAGCCGGTGGAGCTGAAGGCGGCAACCATTCATATCTCTCAACTTGAAATCGTTGCCCTTGAGGACGCGGAAGCCCGCTTTGCGATGCGTGTGAGCGCCGGCGGTTACGTTCGCTCCGTGGCGCACGAACTGGGACAGGTTCTGGGCTGTGGTGCGCACTTGAGCAGCCTGCGCCGCACCCAGGCCGGCGTCTTCACGCTGACCGATGCGCGCACGCTGGATGAGCTGGAACCGCTTACCGGAGATGCGGAGGCGCTGGAGGCAATGTGCGTGCATCCGCGTGCCCTGTTGCCGCAGATGCCCGCGGTCACGGGGGATCTGATCGCATTGGGACGACTGCGGAATGGCGCGCAGGCCAACCTGCCGGAGTTTTCTCAGGCGCCGCTGGTCAAGGTCTTTGCCGGGCAACGCGAAATGACCGGGATTGCGAAGCGAGTGGCTGGGACGCTGTTTCAGCCCGTCGTTGTGATGGGGTGAAGAGCAGCAACAAGCCGTGATCGCTATCTTCTGAGCAGGGGCTTCAGAGCGGGCAGCAGAGTCCTTGCCAGGATCGCGGAGCCTTTGGCCGTGGGATGAATGCCATCCTGCTGAAGGGTGCCTGGAACGTGGATGAGGTCTTTGTAGATCATGGGCACAAAGGCCGCATGATGTTGGGCAGCAAGGTCTCGATAAACCTTATTGAACTGTTGAATGTAATCGGGACCATAGTTGGGCGGCAGTGTAATGCCGGCAAGCAGCACGCGAATGTGCGCGGATTCGAGCGCGGTCAGCACGGCATCAAGATTGTGACGGGTCTGGTCGAGCGGCAGACCGCGCAATCCGTCGTTGCCCCCGAACTCAACCAGGACGATAGCGGGGTGCAGGTTGAGGACGGAGCGCAGGCCTTCCACGGCGTCTTTGGTGGTCGCGCCGCTGGTTCCCATGTTTTTGACCTCGTAGCGATAGCCGAGTTTGTCCAGGTCATTTTGCAGCGCATCCGGATAGGATTGACCCATGGCAAGGCCAAGGCCCGCAGTGATGCTGTCCCCATAGCACACCAGCAGGGGACGGTCCGCGGCCGGCAGCGGGCCAGCCAGCAGTACAAGCCAAAGTGAAACGAGAAACGTGCGGCGAACGTCCACAGAGTTAGTGTACCTGCAACAGATCGAGTACTCCGGCGGGCACGGCGACAACCAGGGGGCCAACGAGTGATTCAAGTTCGGGATGTAAAGAAGTGGATACAAAACGGTTCTCGGCGGGTCGAGATTCTGAAAGGAATCTCGCTCAGCATTCCCGCTGGACAGTTTGTGGCCATCGTGGGCGCCAGCGGAAGCGGTAAAAGCACGCTGCTGGGGCTGCTGGCGGGGCTTGATACTCCCAGCTCCGGAGAAATCTGGCTGGATGGCACGCCGATTCACAATCTGGATGAAGCTGCGCTGGCCGCCGTGCGCGGACGCAAGATTGGATTCGTATTCCAGTCCTACCAGCTGATTCAAACGCTCACCGCTCTTGAAAATGTTTTGTTGCCCTTTGAGTTGAATATGGAGGGCAACGGGCTGAAGAGGGCGCGGCATCTGCTGGAGGCCGTGGGGTTAGGCGAACGCATGGAGCATTATCCTGTGCAACTCTCAGGCGGCGAGCAGCAGCGCGTGGCGCTGGCCCGGGCCTTTGTGGTGGAACCGCCGATTGTGATGGCCGATGAGCCCACGGGCAATCTGGACTCTACCAATGGGAAGCTGGTGCTGGATCTGCTGCTGGAACGTAACAGCAGGGCCGGCGCGACTCTGGTTCTGGTGACGCACGATGCCGAGGTGGCCAGCCGCGCCGATCGCAAGATTGTGCTGCGCGATGGAATGGTGGTGGAAGATACGCTGCCCGGCGCGCCGCAGGCCCTTGGCGAGAGTATGGAGATCCGCGCGAATGGCTAACCGCACGCTAAGTTGGAGCCGGGCAGCGACGATAGGCTGGCGCGACCTGAAGTCCGCTCCCGGCAAGTTTGCCTTTGTGGTGTTGTCCGTTGCGGTGGGCGTTGCCGCACTGGTGGGCGTGCGCGGCTTCAGCGTAAGCTTCCGGCGCACACTGATGAGCGAGGCCCGTTCGCTGATGGCCGGTGACCTGAGTGCGCGTATCTATCGCACGCCCAGGCCGGAAGAGATGCAGCAACTGGCTGCGCTTGCAAAGCAACTGAACGGAACACAGATGACCTGGGTGACAGAGACGGTTTCGATGGCTTCTGTACCGCTCGATCCAGTGCCGTTGCTGGTTTCGTTGAAGGCTGTGGACCCTGATGACTATCCGTTTTATGGCGAGGCGCTGTTGCAGCCCCAGATGCCGTTGCGGCAGGCCCTGCAGGGAGACTCCGCGGTGGTAGCCGATGAGTTCTTGATCCGGCTGAATGCGCATGTCGGAGAGTCGCTGCGCCTGGGAGGCAAACAGTTCAGAATTACCGCCGTGCTGAAGCAGGAACCAGACCGCATGAGTGCCGGTGCGGGGTTGGGACCGCGCGTGATGATCTCCAACGCGTCAATGGAGTCAACCGGACTGCTGGCGCCAGGCAGTCGCGCCAGCCATCGCCTGTTGCTGAAGCTGCCGGCGCAGGTGGATGTTGCAGCGGTGCGCAAACAGGTTGAGACCGTGCTGCCGGATGCGCAGGTGATGGACTTCAAAGAGGGCAATCCGGCGCTGAGTGATGGGCTCGATCATGCCACCGCGATCCTCAGTCTGATCTGTCTGGTGGCGATGGTGTTGGGCGCAATCGGCGTGGCCATGGCCATGCATGCGCATCTGGAGCAGCGCATGGATATGCTGGCGATCCTGAAGGCATTGGGGGCGCGATCCGGAGACCTGCTGCGCATATTCCTGTTCCAGACGCTGGGGCTGGGCTTGGCCGGAGGCGTGCTGGGTGTGGCCGCGGGTGTGGCCGTGATGGCCGCGTTGCCCGCGGTCTTTGGCAAGCTGCTGCCTGTGCATACGGAGCTTGAGTTCCCATGGAGATCGGTGCTCGCGGGGTTGGGAACAGGGCTGCTGACCACCTTGCTGTTTTGTCTGCCGCCGTTGCTGGACGTGCGTGGCGTGCGGCCTGTGCTGGTGCTGCGGCGGCTGGTGGAGCAGGCCCCGGATGGATGGCGCGCATGGGTCGCACGATGGTGGGCGCGGCGGTTGCAACTGGGAATTTCGTTTCTGGTTGTACTGGCGCTGGGCGCAATCGCCTGGGCGCTCTCTGACTCAGTCAAAGTAGGCGGTTGGTTTGCACTGCTGTTCGTCATCGCGCTGGTGGTTCTGCTGGCGCTGGCGGCGGTGGCCTTGCGCGGGCTGCGTTTTGCGCTCAATCGCGTAAGACTGCGGCTGCCTTCTTCTTTGCGCCATGGCCTGGCAAATCTGTATCGGCCGGGGAATCAATCGGCTGCGGTGCTGGCTTCGCTGGGTACCGGCGTGATGCTGATACTGGCCGTGTATCTGATGCAGAGCGCGTTGCTGCGCGACTTGCGCGAAACAGCTTCGCCAAAGCTGCCGAATGTCTTCTTGATTGACATCACGACCGATGAGGTTGCGGGGATCAAGAGCTTTTTTCAGCATCAGCCGGGAGTCACCCAGGCATTGGACCTGATGCCGGTGGTGCAGGGGCGATTTGTGTCGCTGAATGGACAGACGCTGGACCAGCTCAAGGGGCAGCACTTCCCGCGGCGAATGCTGGAGAATGCCGAACTGAGCTGGGCGGATGCCCCACCGGATGGCGATAAGGTGACGCAGGGCAAGTGGTGGACTGACCCCGGCGTCGCGCAGTTGGCGGTCGCCGAGGGCGTGGCCAAGCGGCTGCATCTGGCCGTTGGCTCCACGGTCGAGCTGGAAGCAGGCGGCGTGCTCCACAAGCTGAAGGTCGCCGCGGTCTATCGCGCGGATGGCGAGCATCTGGGCGCTCGCGTCCCTTTCATGCTGCCTTCGGGGCAACTCAAGAACACAATCGCGACCTGGTATGGAGGCGCGCATATTGACAGCCGGCAGGTGGGCGCCATGGAGCGCGCGTTGTTTGCGGCCTACCCCACAGTTTCTGTGATCAATATTGCGGATGTGCTGGATCGCATTGAGAGTGTTGTCGATCAGGTTACGTTTGTGGTGCGATTTCTGGCCGGGTTCTCGATTCTGGCCGGGCTGATGATTTTGGCCTCGAGCATTGCCAGCGCGCGCTTCCGGCGCATGCGTGAAGCCGTCGTGTTGAAGACGCTGGGCGCCACGAGGATGCGGATTGTCCGCATCTTCAGCGTGGAGTTCAGTGTGCTGGGCCTTCTCGCGGGTGCGGTGGGCGTGGTCTTTGCCAACATCCTTGCGCGCGTCCTGCTGCACAAACTGGAAGTGGGATATCACGTGGATTGGGGTGCGACGCTGGTTGCGCTGGCAAGCACGGCGGTGCTGGCCACCACAACCGGATGGATTGCGAGCTATCGGATCCTCGGTCTGCGGCCACTTGAAGTCTTGCGCGAGGAGTAGACGGCATCGCCCGTGTCTGCCCAGTCCCGGGTTCGAGATCCGGGGCACGCGCGATCGTTGGCCGGCCAATTTTTCCTAGAACTCCTCGCTGATCTCGGGTGCGGGAAGAACGTCGTCCTGTCGCGCCATCCAGACATACAGCGTGGGCATCAGGAATACGCCAATGACCAGGTTGGCGAGCAGTCCGCCGACAATCACGATGGCGAAGGGTCGCTGCGAGTCGGAACCGATGGCGTGCGAGAGCGCGGCGGGCAGCAGGCCGAGCGTGGCAACAAGCATGGTCATCATAATGGGGCGCAGGCGCAGGACGGCGCCTTCGATGGCAGCTTCAACGATGTGCGCCTGAGTCGATTCCTCCATACCTTTGCGCCGCGCGCGCAGCTGGTTGATGTATTCAAGCATGATGACTCCGGTCTGTACCGATACGCCAAACAGCGCCAGAAATCCCACAGCGGACGAGACGGAAAAGTTGGTGTGCGTGATGAACAATGCCAACGGCCCGCCGACAGAGGCCAGGATGACAGAGACCAGGATGAGCATGGCCCATTTAAAGGAGCGGAACATGATGTAGAGGATGAGAAATATGACCAAAACGGTGATGGGAACAACCAGGGCCAGGCGTTTGTCGGCGCGCTTCTGGCTCTCATACTCGCCGGCCCACTCAAGGTGGTAGCCCGTGGGCAGGCTCACATATTGGTTTACCTTGGAGATTGCTTCTTCAACCGTCGATCCAAGGTCGCGTCCACGCACCGAGTATTTGATGGCAATGTAGCGTTGGCCTCCTTCGCGATAGATCTCTTCAGCGCCGTCGTCCGTCGAGACTTTGGTGAGCTGTGCAAGGGAGACGCGTTCGCCCGAGGGCGCAAGCAGGCGCACATCCTCAATGGCTGCTTGCGTGTCGCGGTATGGCTTTTGATAACGGAGAGTCACGTCGTAGCGCGCTTCGCCCCGCTGCACCTGGGTGAGGGCATTGGCGCCGACTGCGGTCTGGATCGCGTCCTGAATGTCTGCGACGTTGATGCCCCACCGCGCGGCGGCCTCACGATCCACCGTGAAGTTCAGGTTAGGCTGGCCAATGATCCGGAAGATTCCCAGGTCCTGCACACCCCTGACCGTGGCCATCTGGTTTTGAACATCCTCGGCCTTGCGCTCCAGCGTGCGGAGGTCGTCTCCATAGAGCTTCACCGCAAGTTCGCCTTTGACGCCGGAGACCGCTTCTTCCATGTTGTCGGAGATGGGTTGAGAAAAGTTCCAGATGACGCCGGGAAATTTCTCCAGCTCCTTGTCCATTGCCGCTATCAGCGATTCCTTGTTCTGGTGGAAGACAGGGCGCCACTGTTCTTTGGGCTTCAGGTCGACGAAGTATTCGGTATTGAAGAAGCCGGTGGTGTCGGTGCCATCATCGGGTCGGCCTGTCTGGCTCACAACTTGAGTGACCTCAGGGAACGAGGCCATCACTTGGCGCGCCTTGTTCGTGAAGTCGATGCTGGCCGTCGGGCCCTCGCTGGGAGGCAGCGTTCCGCGCACCCAGATGGAGCCTTCATCAAGGTGAGGCAGAAACTCGGAACCGATTGGGCCGCCCACCGTGAGGTAGACGGCAAAGGCGAAGAGTACCGCGGCGATGCCCACCGTAATGTAGCGATTATTGATCGCCGTACGAACGGCTGTTCGATAGTGGCGGATCAGCCAGAGCATGATGGGGTTCTGCCACTCTTTTGCGCCGTTGCGGAACAGGACACTTGCGAACACCGGTGCGATGACAATGGAGAACGTGAGCGCTCCCAGCAAGGCGAAAGCAACGGTCCACGCCATCGGTTTGAACAGTCGCCCTTCCACGGCCTGCAAGGTAAAGATGGGCAGATATGCGGTGATGATGATGGCGATTGCAAAGAAGACTGGCCTCTGAACCTCATGCGCCGCCTCGCGAATGTTCTGCGCAGGAGTGCGGGTATCGTCATGTTGCGAGAGATGGCGCACAATGTTTTCGATCATCACCACGGCCCCATCGACCACCATGCCGAAATCCAGCGCCCCCAGCGAAAGCAGATTGGCAGGGATATGGCTCAGGTCCAGGCAGATGGATGCGAACAAGAGCGCGAAGGGAATCGTCAGCGCAACGATGATAGCGCCGCGGACGTTGCCGAGAAATAGAAAGAGAATGATCGAGACGAGGATCATTCCGGCGGTCAGGTTGTGCTCCACCGTATCCACCGTGAAGGCGACCAGATCGGAGCGATCCAGGAAGGGAACAATCTTGACTCCCTTCGGCAGTATGCCATTGTTGAGTTTCCTGACCTCCTCGTGGATGCCCTGCAAAACGGGGTCGGAGTCGTCGCCCTTTTGCAGCAGGACGATACCTTCCACGGTGTCTGGATTATCGACGATGGTGCCGTTGGGCAGATGAGTGGCGCGACCGATCTGGCCCAGGCGAATCTTGGGGCCCTGTGCCACGGTCGCAATGTCTCTGATGCGGATGGCCGTGCCGTTGGCTGTTTTGACAACGGTGTTTTCAATGTCCTGCACGGTGGTGTAGAGACCGAGCGATTGCACATTCACCTGCTGTGCGCCCTCTTCAATAAAACTGCCGCCGCCGTTGGTATTGTTGTTGGCGAGCTGCTGTTCAACCTGGCTGATGGATAGGCCGTAGGAGACGAGCTTCGCGGGGTCTAACTTGATCTGGTATTCCTTCGTCGGCCCGCCGAAGCTGGAGACATCGACTACCCCGGTAACGCCCTTGAATGATTTTTCGAGCGTCCAGTCTTCAAGCGATTTCTTCTCCATCACGTCGTAAGCGGGGTTGGTGCTTTCGAGCGTGTACCAGTAGATCTGCCCAACAGGACTCCAGTCTGTGCCCATCTGCGGAACGAGACCGCCAGGCAGGTTCACCTGGCTGAGGCGCTCCAGCACGTGTTCGCGATTCATGTCGCTGGTGGAGCTGTCGTCGAAGATCAGCATGAGGCTGGAGAGCCCAGCCAGCGTGGTGGAGCGCAGATGCGTGAGGTGAGGAATTCCGGCCATCTGGATTTCGACCGGCACAGTGACCTGGCGTTCTATCTCCTCGGCGCTGCGACCGGGCCACTGGGTGATGATCTGGACGTAGTTGTTGGCTACGTCGGGATAGGCCTCGATGGGGAGGTTGCGGAAAGAGACAATGCCCCACGCAGTAAGCACGACCACGCCACCGAGCACCAGCCAGCGGTTCTTGAGCGCGAAATCTACAAGTGCGCGGATCATTTATTGATTCCCCGCGGTTTCAATCAAAAGTGCGTTGGTGATGACCTGCTGGCCAGGCGTCAGGCCGGAGAGAATCTCCTGACGGTTGCCGCTGAGCATCTGTCCCGCATGAACCTCAGTGCGCCTGAACTGGTTGCCGCCGGCGGGGAGAAAGACCCAGTCCCGGTCATGCAGGTGGAGCACGGCATCGGCCGGCACCGCCGCGCGTGTCTCCTTGGTGCGGCTGGTAAAGGTGGCGGTGGCGAACATGCCCAGCTTGAGGAAGCCGGGATTATCGACCTCGATGCGCACTTTCGCGGTGCGAAGTGTTGGATCGAGGATGGGGCCAATGTCGCTGATGCGACCCTTGAGCGGGCGATTAGGAAATGCGTTCAGAACGATCTTCGCTTCCTGGCCAAGCTGCAGCTTCGGAATATCGTTTTCGTAGACGTCGCACAGTATCCAGACCCGGGAAAGATCGGCAATGGTAAAGGCGGTTGCCGAACCGGAGAGGCCGACGCCCGCCGCCGCGGCATTGGTCACGTTTTGCGCGACGATGACTCCATTGATCGGCGCATAGACATTGACGATACTGCTGGGGTGGCTCTTGTCCACGCCAAGCGTCGTTAGCTGGTCTTCAGACGCGACCAGGTCTGCCTTCGCATTGTTTTCCGCGTCTTCGGCCTGGTCGAGCGTGGCCTGGGATGTCGCGCCATGCTGGAACAGATCCTTCGTGCGGATGTATGTTTTGTTGGCGAGTTGCTCGTCATTGGCCGCCTTGAGATAGGTGTCGAACGCGTTCGTGATGTCGGGGCTCTGCACCTTGAGCAGAAGCTGTCCCTTCTTTACGTTGTCGTCGAGGCGGGCCTTGATATCGACCACTCGCCCATTCGCCAGCGAGATGACCGGAACCTCGCGCGAGACGTCGGGGAAGACTGCCCCGGTTGCGTTGAGCTCAGATGCTGACTCTATCTTTTCGGCAACAGCGAGGGGAAACTTGTTGACGTCCTTGCTGTCGATCGTGATCAGGTTCATGTCGTGAACCGGAATGACCTGGGCAGCCGGCGGTGCTCCATCGCCTTCCGGCGCACTTTTGCAGCCGGACACGGCAAAGCTGAGCAAGGCCGCAAGCGAGGCCAGCAAGGCGACTGCGGTGCGTGGCTTGAGCATGGGTATGAATTTCATTGGATGACCTCGCGTCCTACAGCAAGATTGAGCTGCCCGGCTGCGGTTAGATAGGAGCCGATGAGTTGCAGATAGGCTAGTTGCACGATGCGGTAGTCGCTCTGTGCATTCAGAAAATCTATCAGCGAGGCGCCGCCATGCTCATAGGCATAAGTCACGGTGTCGCGCACGCGCGTAGCCTGATCTTTGTATTGCGCTTTGTAGGGCTTCAGCAGAGCAATGCTGCTCTCCACCTGTGTGTAGGCGGAATCCACATCGCTGAAGACCTGTGCACGCGCAGCTTCAGTCAACTGACGGTCGCGATCGATGTCGATAAGCGTGCGCTGCTTTTCACCCTGGTTGCGGTCAAAGATGCGCAGAGGAATGCTCACGCTGCCGCCAATTGTCTGCAGCCCATTGGGATTGTTGTTCGATGAATTCCATGTATACCAGCCGCTGAAGGTGGGATCAGTGGATCCGTTGGCCACCGCCAGCTTGTGATTGGTCGCCGCCTGCTCCGCCGCTTGCAGTGCCGCCTGAAGGTCGGGGCGTGACGTAAGGGCGATCTGACGATAGTCATCGAGCGGGCGAAGCGTGTCAGAGAAATCATAGGCTCCGGCTACATCAAACTGCTCGACAGGTGTGCGGTCGTCAAGCAACTGCAAAAGCTGGATCTTTGCCGTACGCAGATTGACAATGGCCGATTGAATCTCGACTTCATATTGCACGCGCAGCAGTTCAATGCGGTCCAGATCGATATGTGCGATATCACCGGCCTTGTAACGGCTGCGCGCGATATCAATGATCTTGTCGTAATAGGTCACGTCGGCTTGTGCCAGTTGCAGCACGGCTTTAGCTTCAAGGGTGGCGACGAACGCGGCGCGAAGATCGAATTCCAGGTTGCGCTTGAGATCTTCGTGCTGCGATGCGGCGATGCGCGTGCCTTCCTTCGCGCTTTCAAGGCGTAACTCGCGCTTGTGGTCCCGCTCGTGCAGGTAGCTCAGTGCGGGCACCACGAATGTTCCTTCAGTAGGTTTCCAGATGCCATTGTTGGGCGCGATCTGGGTGCCGTCTGCCGTGAAGGTGAATTGCGGATTCGGCCGGAGAAAGGCGGTCGTCTCGGCAGCGTGCATTTCGTCCACACTAAACGCATCGGCCTTCAGCTCGGGATTGGCGGCTTCAAACTGCGCCTTGACCTGATCCCAGGTGCGGCTTTGTTGCGCCGGACAAACCGCAGCCGGAAGAATAAGCAGAGGCGCAGCGAGCAGCGCCGGCCAGGAAGGGAGAAGATGCTTCATGGGCGTCCTTTACGCCGTGATTTGCACGGCGAACGCAAGAAGAGAATTCACTGGTTTTAGAGCAAGTGGGGGGCAGCGATCAGGCTGCGGGCGGAGGGCGATTTTGAATCGTGCCGAAAATGGGCTTATCCAGCGCGAGCAGCGGCTGATTCACGGGCGCGCTGCAGCGTTGGAACGCCATCAGGAGACCGGCAAAGGCGGGTTCAGGCGAAGCGGCAACCGCAGGAAGAATGGAGTGCGGGGCAGAGGCCAGGTGATTGCGGCGCTGGTAGGTATCGGTTTCAGCCGGGTTCTGGATCGACCAGAGATCGTCGCTGACCGAGATTACCGGGAACAGAATCACGATGAGCATGATCAGGGCGACAAACGGCATTCGGCGGTCTGCGCCCGTGCGCGTCTCAGCACGCAGCCAAAGGCACACGATTACGCCTGAAAGCAGAGCCCAGACAAGATTGAGGAGTATTTCCATGCCCAACCCGATTCTACACCAGGGGTTAATCGTCGGCACAGAGGCAAGCGACAAAGCGATTGCCACCAACGGCAGCGCAATGGGCGGCTCATCCTGTACTTCATACTTCACGTTAGCCTTTGGCTGAAAGTCTCAGGCCAAGGCTCGATGAGCGCAGGCGCTGGCCACGGTGTTTTGGAATGTAGGCAAAGGGGTCCCCATTTATCCTTGGCGGGTTAGTCGCTTGCCCAGTTTGTAATGCGCTTGGCCGGCTCGGGAGCCGCCTCCACGTATTCTCTTTCAGAACTGAAGCGGCTTGTGCTCGTTTGCGAAGGTGCGATAGGAGTTGATACTTTCCACTCCAAGGTTTGAGGATTCCAGAATGAGGGTACTGACGATGCTTGCAGGCTTGATTTTGGCAGCTGCTTTGATGTGTGCAGGCGGCGCTCCTGCACAGGTGAATCCCGGCCAGGGAGCGGCGCTGGCCCCTCCGGCACTTACCACGGCTCCGGCGCAGAATGGCGCCGTCATCGTGAGCCTTGCTGCTCCTGCCACAACGATCCATTACACCGTGGATGGCTCAACCCCAACAGCGTCGTCGCAGATCTACGAAGCGCCCTTCCTGGTTGCGTCGAACCTGACCGTCAAAGCCATTGCAATCGCTTCCGGCGGCTCCAGCAGCGTGACAAGCCGGAGCTTCACGCCCAATGTCTCCGCGGGCGCGCTGGTCTGGTCCGATGAGTTCGAGAACAGCACCAGCGCAAGGGCCGAGCCCAATCCGCGGGTCTGGACGTACGACACGGGCAACGACGGTTTCGGAAACCATGAGCTGGAAAACTACTGTGCCTGGGGTTCGGATACTGCGCCCTGCTCCACTGCCAGCCCCAGCGCCTTTGTCGGTACAGACGGATATCTGCACATCGTGGCGCAACAGCCATCCCCCGGCGTCTTCACTTCAGCACGGCTCAAGTCCCAAGGACTTTTCAGTTTTCAATACGGCCGCTTTGAGGTGCGTGCTCGCGTGCCAGAGGCGCAGGGCTTCTGGCCGGCGGCCTGGTTGCTGGGTAACAACATCAACAAGGTCGGCTGGCCTGCCAGCGGTGAGCAGGATGTGCTCGAGCGCGTGAATGCCGCAAAGACGCCGGACTGGAATGAAGGCTCCATTCATGGAACTGGCTTCACCGGCAGCAGCGGCCTCGGTACGATCTTCAAGTTTCCGGCAAGCGTTTCTGCGGCACAGTGGCACACCTACGGCATGATCTGGTCAAAGGGAACTGTCGCTTATTATGTGGACGACCCGGCGCATCCCTATGTGACTTACACCACGTCCAGCTTGAGCGGAATTCCCGGAGCCGTTTGGCCCTTCGATGCGGGCCAAAGCAACTTCATTCTTCTCAATCTTGCGATTGGCGGCAGCTGGCCGGGCCCGCCCAATGCCGCCACGCCTTTCCCTGCGGAGATGCAGGTGGACTACGTCCGGATATACGCCAACTAGGACCTGTTCACGCGCCTTTCACTGCGGTTCAAGGCTCTCTACGCCCCGTTCGCTGCCACTCCTCTTGTGCTGTAAGTTTTCGTGTGATAGAAAACAATCATTCAAGTTTGTCCCCTACGGGCAAGCCTGGATTTCATGCAGAGTGGCTGAGGGACGGGCCCTGTGACGCCACGACAACCTGCCTGGGCAAACCAGGAGTATGGTGTCAACTCTCGCCCGGAAACGGGGAACATGAGATTCGGGGTCGCTTCAGCACTCTTTGCCGATGCGGCTCGCAACTTATTTCGAGTCATTTCACGTTCGCTCATTCGCTTGAGCCGGTCACGCGCCCGCGGTCCCGCAGTTGCTCGCGCCGAAGCGAGGGATGTGTGACGACTGCCTACGAATTGCGATGCCGGGAGTGCGGAAAGACATACGGTCTTCAACCGCTCTCTATCTGTGAGGACTGTTTTTCTCCGCTTGAGGTGGCTTATGACCTCGAGTATGCCCGTACCCGCTTCACTCGCGCTTCAATCAGCGAGGGGCCGGCAAACATGTGGCGTTATCGCGCGCTGCTGCCCGTGCCGGATACTTACGAGCCCCAGACGCCTGTCGGGCTCACGCCGCTCGTCAAAGCGCCACGCCTGGCCGCGCACATCGGGGCGCGCAATCTCTACCTCAAGAACGATGCCGTCTGCATGCCCACGCTCAGCTTCAAGGATCGTGTCGTGGCCGTGGCCCTGGCTAATGCGCAGGCGTTTGGATTCGACACGGTTGGTTGCTCCTCCACTGGCAACCTGGCAAATGCCGTGGCGGCGCAGGCTGCGCGTCTGGGATTAAAGACTTACATCCTTGTCCCTGCTGACCTTGAACCAGCCAAGATTCTCAATACGCAGGTCTACGGCGCTACCCTGGTGCGCGTCGCGGGCAACTACGACCATGTCAATCGCCTCTGCGCGCAGATTGCCGACCGCTACAACTGGGGCTTCGTCAATGTAAATCTGCGCCCCTATTACGCCGAGGGGTCAAAGACCGTAGGTTTTGAGATTGCGGAGCAACTGGGCTGGCGTCTACCCGATAACGTGGTCGTCCCCATGGCGGGCGGTTCGCTGATTACCAAGATTCGCAAGGCCTTCGACGAACTGGTCGCTCTCGGCCTGGTTGACGCCAGGCCCGTCCGCTTCTTCGGAGCGCAGGCCACCGGATGCTCGCCCATCGCCAGGGCGGTCAAGAACGGAACAGACGTGGTTGATCCGCAGCGGCCCAACACCATCGCCCGCTCGCTGGCCATCGGCAACCCGGCAGATGGTGCCTATGCTGCGCGCGCCATCCGCTCGTCCGGGGGCTGGGCAGAGGATGTGTCGGATGTCGAGATCGTCTCTGCCATCCAGGAACTGGCGGAGACAGAGGGAGTCTTTACCGAGACGGCTGGCGGCGTGACCACGGCAGTGACTGCGCGGCTTTACGCGCACGGCCGTATCCAGCCCGACGAGCTGACCGTGGCTTGCATCACCGGCAACGGACTGAAGACAACGGATGTCCTCTCCGGCGCATATGACCGGAGTGAGGCTATTCGTCCGCGGCTTGCGGATTTCGAGAATTTTGTTGAGGAACACATTGCAGCAAGCCAGGGATGGACCCTGGCGGGAGAAGTCCATGTCCGTTAGAGTCCTGTTGCCCAATGCATTTCATAAGCACACCAACAGTGTGCGTCAGATCTCCAGCAGCGCGCAGAACCTGCCCGAGCTGGTCGCCGACATCGAAGGGCGCTTCCCGGCGCTTCGCCACCATCTGCGCGGAGAAGACGGTCAGATACGCCGATTCATCAACTTCTATGTGAACGAAGAAGATATCCGCTTTCTGGGGAATGAGGCTTACCGCTTCCAGGATGGCGATGAGGTGCTGGTGATCCCTTCCATCGCGGGCGGATCCGTGTAGCGCAGGTCTAGCTCAGGAGGCATCTGGGGTCTCTCGGGGCGCGGCCGTCGAACCCCGCACGACGAGGCTGGTGGAGACCAGAAACTCGCGCTGCCTTTTCAAACTCCTGGGTTCCTCAGCCTGCTGCCGAAGGGCTTCGAAGGCTGCCCGCGCCAGATCGACGCGCGATAGCAGGATCGTGGTCAGCGGCGGCAATGTGAACTCGGCAAAATCAATGTCGTCCAGGCCGATCACGGAGAGATCCTGCGGTACTCGCAGACCTTTCAGGTAGGCAGCGCGCAACACGCCGATAGCCGTCATGTCATTCGAGCAGAGAATGGCCGTGGGTTGCGATGCAAGCGCCTGTAACTTTTCAAAGCCCGCCACGCCGCCTTTCAGCGTGTGGTCGCACTCGATCACCCATTTCTTCTGGATAGGGAGGTTCATTTCTTCCATCGTCGCGCGGAAGTCGTTCTCGCGCGTCACGGCGGAGTGGATATCGTGCGGTCCGGCGAGGAACGCGATTTTGCGGTGGCCCAGAGTCGCCAGATGCGATACGGCTGCCTTGATGCCGGTTTTGTAGTCCAGAAGGATGGTGCTGACGTTGGGGTCGTCAAAGCGGAACTCGGCGAGGACGATCGGGATGTCATGGAAAGCAAGCTGATTCAGTACGGGCTCTTCCTCGCCGAAGGTGAGCATCGCCACGCCCTCCACCTTGCGCTCGATCATGCGCCGTATGGTGGTGGCCAGGTTGGCAGGATTGCTGTTCGAGGAGCTCACCAGAATCTCATATCCGTTGGACACCGCAATCTCTTCAAAACTCTGAATCAGTTCCGGAAAGAAGGGATTGGTAATGTTCTCGACGATGATGCCAAAAAGCTTGCTTCGACCCGAAACCAGGCTGCGCGCATGGGTATTGGGGAAGTAGTTCAGCTGCTCGATCGCTTGCCACACTCGCTTGGAAAGCCGCTCGCTCACAACCGGCGAACCGTTGATAGTTCTGGAGACCGTTGCGATGGAGACCTTGGCCAGAGAAGCCACGGCGCGAATGTCAGGTGCCTTGTCGGCGGTCTTGCGAATTGCTCTTCGTGCCACGAACCAATCCTAAAACAGATTTTGGGTCTAGAAACATGTTATTGATTGAGCGGCCAGCCCTTTGTGTGCAAAAAACCGGCCCTAATGCTGGTCGGCAATCAGCAGCCGTAGATCACGCAGGTTGTGCCCCGTGGGGCCAGTCACCACCGCGTCCCCCAGTGCCGTGAACAGCGGGCAGGCGTTGAAGTCGCGCAGCGACTCCGCGAGACTGAAACCAAACGCGCGCGCCCGTTCTTCCGTTGTTGGATCGGCAATAGCCCCCGCCGTCCGGGTGTTGCCATCGATGCCATCCGAGCCGGCGCTCAGCACCGTCAGCATCTCCCCGGGATGCTTTGAAAGTTCCATGGCGCAGGCCAGCACAAACTGCTGGTTGCGCCCGCCGGCGCCGGGTGTTCGGTCAAGGTTGACAGTCACTTCGCCCCCTGAGATCAGGCACAGCCGCGGGTGGGCTGCTCGTAGACTGTGGAAGCGCTCCAGCAGGTAGCGCGCCGCATCGGCGTAGTCCCAGTCATCGCAGGAGTTGTCCACCGCTACAAAGTAGCCGGCCTTCTGCGCTAGGGCTCGCGCATTCTCCACCAGGTCGTGACTTGAAAGCAGCAGCTCAAAGACAGAAGCGCGGAATGCCTCGGTCTCGCCGGACATTGAAGCGGCAGCGGTCACGCGCCGGCCTTGCGTCCACTCAATGCGCGCGGACTTGGGGAAGAATGGGGGACGCCACGTCTTGTTACCGGGCGATTCCGGCAGGTCGTCGCGTTCCAGCAACCTGCGGACGGCGGCAGGCAGCTTCTGCGCAAGGCCATATTTCTCAAGAATGGCGCGCATCTCCTGCACCGTGGAGTGGTCGGGCGACGTGGGGCCGGAAGAGAGCGCGTCCAGCGAACGCAGGGGCACATCGGGCAACAGCAGGTTGACCTTCATCGCCTCCGGCGCGGCCATCGCCAGCCGTCCGCCTTTCACTGCGGAGAAGTGTTTGCGCAGGGTATTGATCTCATTGATCGGTGCGCCAGAGCCCACCAGCGCCTCGTGGAAGGCGATGGTGTCTTCCAGGCTGATCTGCGGGTCCAGCGGCAGGTCGAACATGGCGGAGCCGCCGCCGGAAATAAGGAAAAAGATCAGCGTATCTCTCTTCGCCTTTTTCAGCATGGCCAACGCAGCGTGCGCCGCCGCAAAGGAGTCCTCGTTGGGCAGCGGATGTCCGCCTTCAAAGTAGCGGAACCGCCAGTTGCGCTTGCTGGGCAGATACTTTGAGCAGCAGATACCGCGAAGCCCTTTGCGGCGCTTCATCCGATCCAGCAGCACATCCAGCATGGGTCCGGCTGCCTTGCCCAGCGCAATCACAAAGACACGCCTGTAGCTGGACAGGTTGATCGTCTCCGGGCCGCTGCCATCGGGCAGCAGGCGTCGCAGCGTGTTGCCCTCGAATTTGATGCGCCGGTCGAATGCGGTTGGAATATCACAGGCCGCCAATGCCCCAGTGAAGATTTCAGTGGCGGTGGCGTGCAGGGGGTCGAGAATGGAATCGTGGACGGGCGTCATGCCGTGCGCTCCTTGAGCCAGCCGGCGAGCGCGTTCTGCATCGCCTCAAGCTGGCCCGTAAAAAAGTGATCGGCGCCGGGTAGGAGCACCATCGTCTTGGGTTCGGCCGCGTGGGCCACCACCTGCGCCAGATCATCGCCAGGCGCGAATTCATCAGCATCCCCGCTGAGAAAGAGTTTGGGCAAGGAACATTCGTGGAGGAAGGCGTACCGGTAGTGTCGTCCTTCTGCCTGCGTGGGCAGGCCAAGAGCAACCAAAGCGCGCAGGTTGGCGCGCTTCTGCGACGTTTCGCAACAGGCAAACAGGCTCATCGCCGCCCCAAAACTGAAGCCGGCAAGAACCGTGGGCAATTTGAATTCGTTTTCAAGCCAATCGAGAGCCGCCAGCACATCGCCTGTTTCGGCGCGGCCGTCGTGTGCGCCTTCGCTCAGGCCTGTTCCGCGAAAATTGAAACGCAGCACCGGCCAGCCCAGTCCCCATTCCGGGGCGTTCAGCGCCTTCATTGCGTGGTAGACCACCTTGTTATGCATCGTGCCGCCGGCCTTGGGATGCGGATGGCACACCAGGGCCGCAAACCGCGCGTCCGGCGCTCCTTCGTTCAAGAGAGCCTCCAGCCTTCCCGCGGGCCCGGCCAGATCGATACTGCGCAATCTCGCGCCTCCAGCGTCCGACGCCGGAGGAACCGATGAAGTTGTGGTGATCATCCCTTGGCTATTTTACGCGCATTCCGCCGGGGCCATGGATTAGGCTTTCGCGCCGGGTAAATCGCTCAAGTGCATCTTCCCGCAACTCCCTCGCGAAGAAGGCCAGTTTCAGTGTCCTCAAAAGGCCTGTTCCTGCGGGTAAGGTATTCTGGCAGCACCATGTCAGAAGTGTTGCCGCTTGACCCCATCCGCCTTACACGGGAGCTGGTTCAAATCGAGTCCACCACCTATCACGAGGGGGCGGTAGGCGATTTTCTGGCCGATTTTCTGGCTGGACGCGGCTGGGCGGTCGAGAAGACGCCGGTGCCGCAGCCGCCGGAGAGCGCCTCCGCTGGCCCCCGCTGGAACGTCTATGCCGGCACTCCAGGCCATGCCCCGGATCTGGTCTTCTCCACGCATATGGACACGGTGCCGCCCTGCATCCCCTTCAGCGAAGACGCGGAATTCATGTACGGGCGCGGCGTCTGTGACGCGAAGGGCATCATTGCCGCGCAGGTGGCAGCGGCTGAGACAATTCGCGCCGATGGCCTGCGCGTGGGAATGCTCTTTGTCTCCGGCGAAGAGCGCGACTCGGCCGGCGCCAGGGTGGCCAATGAGCATCCAAAGGGCAGCCGATTTCTTATCAACGGCGAGCCCACCGATAATCGCCTGGCGCTGGCGTCCAAGGGTGCCCTCCGCACGGTGCTGCGCGCAAGCGGCAAGATGGCGCACTCGGCCTATCCTGAGCTGGGTGAAAGCGCCATCCATAAGCTGGTCGAGGCGCTTGGCAACCTCCTCGCGATGCCCCTGCCGGTCTCTCACGATGTGGGTCCCAGCACGCTCAATATCGGCCAGATTCAGGGCGGATACGCGCCGAACGTGATCGCCGACAAGGCAGAGGCGCAGGTGCTGGTGCGCTTGGTGGGCGACTCGGCGCCCGTGCGCCAGGCGATTCTCGATGCCGCTGCGGGGCTTGCCGAAGTGGACTTCACGCTGGAGATTCCCTTTGTCCGTCTGCGCGCCGTCGAGGGGCTGCCCACAATGATCGCCAAGTTCACCACCGACATTCCGAAGTTGAGCAACTGGGGCGAGCCGCTGCTGCTTGGCCCCGGCTCCATTCATGTAGCCCATACACCCTTTGAGAAACTGGCCAAGAAGGAACTGTTCGAAGCGGTCGAGTTGTATATCAAGGTTGCCAGGCACTTGCTTGCGTGAGGGAGTTACACAGCGCAGGTTGCAGCGTTCAGGCGCTATCACAGCGAAGGAGAAATCATGAGCACATCGATCTATGACATCCCGGTGCGCAAGATTACCGGCGAAGACACTTCCCTGGCCGAGTTCAAGGGCAAGGTGATGCTGGTCGTCAACGTGGCCTCCAAGTGCGGGCTGACCCCGCAATACGAGGGGCTGGAAAAGATCTACGAGCAATTCCGCGGGCAGGGGTTTGTGGTCGCTGGCTTCCCCGCCAATGACTTCAAGAGCCAGGAGCCAGGCACCGATGCGGAGATTCAGTCCTTCTGCACCGGCAACTTTGGCGTCAAATTCCCCATGTTCAGCAAGATCGCCGTCGTCGGCCCGGAAAAGCATCCCCTGTACTCCGCTTTGATTGCCGCCCAGCCCAAGGCCATCAGTCTTGCGGAGATCCCTTTCCGCGAAAAGTTGAAAGGTTACGGGATTGAGGCCAACCTTGAACCTGAGCTGACCTGGAACTTCGAGAAGTTCGTCGTCAGTCGCAGCGGCGACGTCGTGAAGCGCTTCTCGCCAGACACCGCTCCCGATGCGCCGGAGCTGGTGGCAGCCATCAAAGCGGAGCTGGCCAAAAGTTAGCCTGGGATTGGGCTCGTCGCTGCTGCGCACTGCGGACGCGGTAGCGGCGAATCCTGTATTCTCAGCCCATGTGCGCAGACCACTCGCCAACCCCCGGCGCTTCCAATCAACTTGAACACGCGGCATCGTCTTATCTGCGTTCCGCACGGCATCAGCCTGTGCAGTGGCATGCGTGGGGTCCGGCGGCCTTTGCCCGCGCCGAGGCTGAGAATAAGCCCATCCTGCTCGACATTGGCGCGGTCTGGTGCCACTGGTGCCACGTGATGGACCGCGAGTCCTACGAAGACCCGGAGATGGCGCGCATCATCAACGAGCACTATGTGGCCGTGAAGGTGGACCGCGACGAGCGCCCGGATGTGGACGCGCGCTACCAGGCTGCGGTTTCGTCCATCAGCGGGCAAGGCGGGTGGCCGCTGACGGCGTTTCTCACGCCGGATGGCCGGCCGTATTTTGGCGGAACCTACTTCCCGCGCGACGATCGCTACGGCCGCCCCGGTTTTGGCCGCGTCCTGCTGACCATGGCCCAGGTCTGGCGCGAGCGGCGCGACGAAGCGCTGGAGTCGGCAGCCAGCGTCATGGCAGCCATCGAGCAGAATGAGAGCTTTTCGGCCCGCGGCGCGGACCTCACCCTCGCGCTCGCGGACAAACTGGCGGCCTCCGCGCTGGCGCAGTTCGATCCCCACAACGGGGGCTTTGGTTCGCAGCCCAAGTTTCCTCATCCGGCAGCGCTCGATCTCCTCCTCCATCTGGCTGTGAACCGGGGCAACAAGCAGGCCGGCGAAGCCTTCTCGGTGACGCTCCAGAAGATGGCGCGCGGCGGCGTCTACGACCAGTTGGCCGGCGGCTTCCACCGCTACAGCGTGGATGAGCGGTGGGTGGTGCCGCACTTCGAGAAGATGCTCTATGACAACACCGAACTGCTGCGCAACTATGTCCATGGCTTCCAGAGCCTGGTCCGCGAGGAGTTCCGGCAGACGGCGCAGGAGATTGTCGCCTGGCTCGACGGGGTGATGACGGATCGAGAGCGCGGCGGCTTCTACGCCTCGCAGGATGCGGATATCAACCTCGATGACGACGGCGACTACTTTACCTGGACCCTCGACGAAGCGCGCGCCGTCCTTGATCCCATCGAGCTGAACATCGCGGCCCGCTACTACGACATCGGTGAGTTGGGCGACATGCATCACAATCCGGCCAAGAATGTTCTTCACTGCAAGTACAGGCTGGAGGATCTTGAGGAGGATACGGGCCAGACCGCTGCCCAGATGCGCCCCATTCTCGAATCCGCACGGCGCAAGCTGTTGGCCGCGCGCAATCTGCGCACCGCGCCGTTTATCGACCGCACCCTTTATACCGGCTGGAACGCAATGGCTGTCAGCGCCTACCTTGAGACCGCGCGCGTGCTGCGCATGGACGCGGCGAGGGCGTTTGCCCTGCGCACGCTCGCCCGCCTGCTGAACGACGCGTGGGACGGAGCCGAATCGCTCTACCATGTCATCGCCTATCACGATGGGACGTCTCCTTCAGAGAAGGTGCCGGCCAACCTGGACGATTATGCATTTACGGTGCATGCCTGCATTGAAGCCTGGGTGTCGTCAGGCGAAATGCGCTTCTATCGGGCCGCCGTCAAACTGACTGACGCCATGATGGCCCGCTTTTATGACCGCACCGCGGGCGCGTTTTTCGATACCCCTCAGGTGGTGAACGGGACGGCGCCACTGGGCGCTTTGACGGCGCGCCGCAAGCCACTGCAGGACTCGCCGACACCGGCCGGCAATCCCACCGCCGCGTCCGCGCTGCTGCGGCTTGAGGCCCTCAGCGGGCGTCTCGACCTCCGCGAAGCTGCCGAGGATACGTTGGGCTCCTTCGCGGGCATCGTCGAGCACTTCGGGCTCTACGCCGGCAGCTATGGGCTGGCTCTTGAGCGCTTGTTGCTTGACCCGGTGCAGGTCGTCGTGGTCGGTTCCGGCGCGCAGGCTGACCATCTTGAGGCCCTCGCTGTCGCGGGCTATGCCGTTCACAAGACCGTCCTGCGGATTGAACCCGCGCACCTGTTTCCCGGTGGACTCCCCGAGGCGCTGGCCGAGACGCTGATCCAGGCGCCCGTTCCACCCGGCGCGGCGGCCTGGGCCATGATCTGCCGCGGCCGCACCTGTCTGCCGCCTATCACCGATGCGGATGCGCTGTTGCGCGCTTTGGAAGAACAGCCGTAGGGCCTGCCGCCAGTTCTACTCGCCGCTGAAGGGATTGCTCTCCGGCGCCTTGTCGGCTGTCGGATCGTGTGCGGGAGCCGTGTCTGTGGTCGGCTTCCGCACCAGTTGCGCGCCCGCGTCCATCACCCGGTTGAAGACCCGGTAAGGATCCCCGGGCAACAGTTTCTTCTCCTCCAGCGCCAGGCGCACGCGGCGGCGAAACTCACGCACGGGGGCGTATTGCTTGGTGGCGAGGGTCTTGAAGACAACTGGAAAAATCATCTCCGAACCTTTCACCGCGTCCACGCCCAGTATCTGCGGATCGGCCACAAACACATCGCGGAAAGCTTCGCTGTTGCGAATCTCCATGGCAATGCCCTTGAGCAGCGCCAGAACCGAATCGGGGTGCGCCGAGTAGTCCACGCTCACATTGATCGTTGCCACCGAGTAGTCAATGCTCTGGTTGGCCACCGTGCTGATCTGCGAGTTCGGAATAACGTACAGCGTCCCATCCGCATCGCGCACCGTCGTCTTGCGCAGCGTCATCGCTTCCACCACGCCGGCCACACCGGCCACCTTCACCGTATCGCCCACGTTGAACTGGTCTTCAATCAGGATCAGAATGCCGTTCAGCATATCCCGCACGATGTTCTGTGCCGCCAGGCCGATGGCCACGCCCGCCACTCCGGCAGAGGCCAGAAGCGGTGCCAGATCCACGCCCACGGCAGCCAGGAACTGCATCCCGGCGATGGCCGCGATGATGGCCAGCCCCGTGGTGCGAATGACCCCGGCAAGCGTCTTCACCTGGCCTACACGGGCTGGGCCCGCCGCGTGCTGCTCCGCAATGTGGATCATGCGGGCCGTCAAAAGACGCAGTAGACGATTGAGAATAAAGGCGATAATCGCCACCACGATCAGGTGTGGCAGCTTCACGTGCAGGAACTCCTGGGTGTCGTCGATCCACTCGTCCAGCACTTTGCCCATGAACCGGCCCTGGGCAAACCATCCGGTTCGAATTGCCAGCAAAAAAGGATGCATCCCAAACTCCTCTTTCTAGACTAGACTGTGCGCAGGAAAACCCGCGGCGTCTCGCAGGCAGGATTTGCACAGCCTGCGGACACGCCCGGGCGAACAGGGAACTGCACCGGCCTGGAGATGAGTGTCTGGAAGGGTCGATCTGGAGGTGTGTATGCAGTTGAATCCCAATTCAAGTCCACGCGAGAGGCTGGATGGCGCTTCTCGCAGAGCGAACAACCCCCGACTCGGCTGGATCGTGGGCGTTCCTTGCCTTGCCGCCGTTGTAACCCTCGCTTGTATCGCACAGCAGAATCAGGTGGCGCCACCAACCAATCCTGACCAGACATCAGGTCAGCCGGCAGCCAATCGTGCGGAAGACGCGAGTGGCTCGACGCAAGCCGCCTCCAATCTGCCTAAGTTGAGCAAAAGGGAAGCTCGGAATGCCGAGCGAAAAAAGCAGATTGCCGACGAAAGCGCAACTCTTCTCGCGCTGGCAATGGCTTTGAAGGCCGAGGTCGACAAGACCGATAAAGACACATTGTCCCTGAGCGTCATCCGCAAAGCCAGCGAGATCGAAAAACTGGCTCACAGCGTAAGAGAAACCATAAAGCAGACGGGTGGAGCAAGTTGATCGACGTCCTGCCCGCGGCCACGCCGGCAATCAAGATGGCTGCACGGTTGGCCTGGAGGAGGTTCCCATGCAGATGGATCGCAAACGGTTGCATGAGTGCATGAACCGTGGCGCCGAGTGGCGTCGGTTCCATCCCCGCAAACAAAATAAGCGCGCGTTCTTTCCCATGGCGATGATGGCCGCCTTGTCGTGTACCCTGCTCTGCGCTCTGCAGGTCTCGGGTCCGCCCAAACCGCAGACGATCCTCCTGCCTGAAGCAAACCGTCCCCCCGACGTCAATGACCAGTTGCGCATGCAACTGCAGGAGGTGAAGCGGCAGAATTTTGATGCGGCGAATGCTGAACGAATGCGCCAAATTGCGGACGAAAGCAAAAAGCTGATTATCCTGACCAAGGATTTCCACGCCAAAATGGAGAAGATCGGCAAAGAGCCTCTCCCCGCTGAACTGGAGCGTGAAGCCGAGGTCATCGAACTGCTGGCCCACGACGTGCAGGAGAAAATGAAGCTGACCGTCGGCGCAGGCTGAGAGCGTGGCTTCCATGGGTCACATGACCGGTTTGCACAAATTCCGCCTGGCGCGGCAAGCCGGGGCCCCTTTGGGCACCTGGCCTTTGGCGCGCGGTTGGTTTCGAGCGCGCGGATGGATTCTCGGCTTTTTTCTGCTTTCCGGTCTGCAGCCTGCCGTACCCGCGGGCCAGCAGCCCCTGCCAAACCAGGCAGGGCGGCACGCGCAGAGTCCCTTCGCCGGATTTGGCGATGCGGACCCTGCCACGGTGGAGAAGCAGATACGCGCGATCAACCTGGAGCGGCAAAAGTCCATGGTTGCCGATGCCGAAAAGCTGCTCAAACTCGCTCGTGAGCTCAATGCGGAGATCGGCGCCGGCGCCGGCGATTCGCTGACCCCGGCGCAGTTGCGCAAGGTGGCGGATATTGAGAAGCTGGCGCGCAACGTAAAACAGAAAATGAGCTACTCGGTGTCCGGCGGGCCCCAGGTCGATGAGCCGATTCCTGTGCTGATGCGTTAGCCTTCGGGTCGGTCTCAAAATCCGCGCAGCGGCTTGGCGCCAGTTGCTACAATCATGGATGGTTCAGCCGGGAAAACCGGCGATTGGGAGTGACTGCGATGGGACCTGTGGTATCCAGTGCTCGCGCGCCTGAGGCGGCTGATGCCCCGGCCGGCCTGGCTCCTCAACAGCTGATTGAGATCTACCGGCTCATGTATCTTTCCCGCCGCGTAGACGACCGGGAGATTCTTCTCAAGCGGCAGCAGAAGATCTTTTTCCAGATCTCCGGAGCTGGCCATGAAGCGCTCCAGGTGGCCGCCGGGCTCGCGCTCAAACCCGGCTATGACTGGTTCTTCCCCTACTACCGCGATCGCGCACTCTGCCTGGCCCTCGGCGTCACCCCAGCGGAGATGTTTCTCCAGGCGGTGGGAGCGGCCACTGACCCCGCCAGCGGCGGCCGCCAGATGCCCACCCACTGGAGCAGCCAGTCCCTCCACATTGTCAGCACCTCGTCCTCCACCACGACACAGTTGTTGCACGCCGTGGGCTGCGCGGAGGCAGGCCGCTACTTCAGCCGTCATCCTGAGGCTGAGGCCAGGGCCGATGGCGACTACCGCGCCTTCCGCGATGTCACCTTCCAGAGGGATGAAGTTGCTTTCACTTCGCTCGGAGAGGGCTCTACCTCCCAGGGAGAATTCTGGGAGGCAATCAGCGCGGCCTCCATCAAAAAGCTCCCGGTCATCTTCTGCGTGGAAGACAATGGTTACGCAATCAGCGTCCCGGTTGAGGTCAATACTCCCGGCGGCAACATCTCAAAGCTGGTGGCCAACTTCCCCAACTTCTTCTTCGCCGAGGTGGACGGTACGGATCCTGAAGTCTGCCTGCGCGCCTTCCAGGCCGCGGCTGCGCACTGCCGCGCCGGTCTTGGGCCCGCATTTGTGCATGGGCACTGCGTTCGGCCCTATTCCCACTCGCTCTCTGACGATGACAAACTCTACCGCTCCGCCGCCGAGCGCGAGGCGGACGCCATGCGCGACCCTCTCACCCGGATGCAGATGCGCCTGCTGCGCGACGGAATTCTGAGCGCCGAAGAGATCAACGCGCTGGAGCAGGCAGCCGACCGCGCCGCCGCAGAAGCCGCTGAACTGGCCCTGCAGGCCCCGCTCCCGGCAATCTCGAGCATCCCGCGCCACGTCTACTCTGAGGATCTGGACCCCTGCAGTCCTGCCTTCGCCAGCCAGCCTGTTCAGCCTGCCAATCCAAAATCCGCCACGCCCCGCACCATGGCCGACCTTATCAATGCCTGCCTCCACGATGAAATGCGCCGCGACCCGCGCATCGTGATCTACGGCGAAGATGTAGCGGACGCCAGCCGCGAAGAGGCGCTCTCCGAGGTGAAGGGAAAGGGAGGTGTCTTCAAGCTCACCGCGGGCCTGCAAACTGAGTTTGGCTCGGATCGTGTCTTCAACTCCCAACTCGCCGAGGCGAACATCGTCGGCCGTGCCGTCGGATACGCCACCCGCGGCATGAAGCCTGTGGTCGAAATCCAATTCTTCGACTACATCTGGCCAGCCATGCATCAGATTCATAACGAACTTGCCCTGATGCGCTGGCGCTCTAACGGCGTTTGGGCTGCCCCTGCGGTGATTCGTGTCCCGATCGGCGGCTACCTCACCGGCGGCTCGATCTACCACTCGCAATCCGGTGAGAGCATCTTCACGCACATCCCTGGCCTGCGCGTGGTCTTCCCGTCCAATGCGCTTGACGCCAACGGCCTACTCCGCACCGCCATCCGGTGCGACGACCCCGTGCTCTTCCTCGAACACAAGCGGCTCTACCGTGAGACCTACGGGCGCGCACCCTATCCAGGACCGGATTTCACTATCCCCTTCGGCAAGGCAAAGGTCGTGCGTCCCGGCACACACCTCACCCTGGTCACCTACGGCGCAATCGTTCCCCGCGCGCTCCAGGCCGCGGAGAAGGCGCATCGCCAGCACGGCATTGACGTTGAAGTGCTCGACCTGCGCACACTCAACCCCTACGACTGGGAGGCCATCGCCACATCCGTGCGCAAGACCAGCCGCGTCATCGTCGTTCATGAGGACATGCTCAGTTGGGGCTATGGAGCCGAGATTGCCGCGCGCATTGCCGATGAACTCTTTGACGACCTCGATGCGCCCGTGCGCCGCATCGGCTCCATGGACACCTTCGTGGCCTATCAGCCGCTGCTTGAAGACGCCATCCTGCCCCAGCCGGAAACCATCCTGAAGGCGATGCAGGATCTGCACGCCTACTGACGCAGAGTCTTCCTGCTCTTACTTGCCAGAGCCGGCAGGCCATCGCCATCCAGTATCAGAGCTGGGTCAGTGCAAGATCAGCGCAAGCTCAGCGCTGAGTCAGCAGCGCGTCCACGGCTGCGGCCAGCGAGGCAAAGCGCAGGTCGGCACCGGCGGCGGCCTCTCGCGCGCCGGCCTTCTGCCGTTCCGGGTCACCGTCGATAAACACCGTCAGCATGCCCAGCCTCCTGCCAAACTCAATGTCGGAGAGCGAGTCGCCGATCATTGCGCCCTGGGCGGCGTCAATGTCCGGAAAATCCTTTTGCGCCTGTGCGAACATCCCCGGCAAGGGCTTGCGGCAGGTGCAGGCCTGCTTGTCGTGCGGGCAGAAATAGAAACCATCCACGTGCGCTCCCCTGGCCTTCAGCAGGCTTTGCAACTCCGTGTGAATTGCCTCCACATCTGCAACGGTATACAGGCCGCGCGCCACGCCGCGCTGGTTCGATACCACGATGACCCGCATCCCCGCGCGATTCAGCCGCCCAATGGCCTCCGGTACGCCGGGCAGCATTTCGAATTCACTCCACGAGGTCACATACCTGCCCTCCGGCATCTTGCGGTTCAACACGCCATCGCGATCAAGAAACACAGTGCGTATGCCGCGTGAGAAGAAGTTGTCGGGGGAGTCGGCCATCCCGATATGATAGCAACAGCGCTGCGTGTGCCAGGCAGAGGGTTCAAGCCATCTGGCAGCAGCGCCAGGGGACGTCGTGATCAAGCAATTGCACCTGGTTATCCAGGAGATCGAGCACGAGTGGGCCACAAAGCGCCTGCTCGTGGTGGGCGATGTCATGCTCGACAAGTATGTCTGGGGAGAAGTGGGCCGCATCTCCCCGGAGGCCCCCGTGCCGGTGGTGCGCGGCATTCATCAGAATGAGAAGCCCGGCGGCGCAGCCAACGTGGCAATGAACCTGGCTCACCTGGGCGCGCAAACCGCGGTCGTCGGCTTGACCGGCGTCGATGAGAATGCAGGCTTGTTGGAAGCATGCCTGCGCGCCAGTGGCATCGCGCCGCACTTCGTCGCTTCCAGCGATTTCCCCACGGTCACCAAGACGCGCATTCTTGGCGGCCGCCAGCAGATGCTCCGCCTCGATCTTGAACGCATTGGCGCGCATGCGCAGGCCGACTACGACCGGCTTTTGGAGATTGCGCTGGCCCTGCTGCCCGACTCGGATGCAATCGTGCTCTCCGATTACGCCAAGGGCGCGATCACCCCTGAAGTCAGCCAGACCCTCATCGGCGCTGCCCGCAAGCTGGCGATCCCCGTCCTCGTCGATCCCAAGAGCACGGACTACACCCAATACCGCGGCGCAACCACTCTCTGCCCCAACCTTGCCGAACTGGCCCGCGCCGCGCATCTCGATGCCGGCAACCTGGATGCCTTGCTTGAGGCGGCAGAGACCATGGTGTCTGACCTTGGCCTCGAATTTCTCACCGCGACGCTCAGCGAAAAGGGCATTGCGCTTGTCGGACCGCACAGCCGCTTGATTGCCCCCGCACAGGCCCGCCAGGTATTCGACGTTTCCGGCGCGGGAGACACGGTGATGGCCGTTCTCGCGCTATGCATCGCTTCCGGATTGCACCCGGAGACCGCGGTCAAGCTGGCTAACCTGGCCGCGGGAATTGTCGTGGGCAAGGTGGGAACCGTGCCCGTGGAGAAACACGAACTGCTGGCCGCCCTGAGCCCGCAGATTGCGCTCCACGCCGAAGACCGTGTGGTCTCCCGTGAGGAATTAGGCGAGCGTGTGGCGCTCTGGAAGGCCAACGGCGAGCGCGTTGTCTTTACCAACGGCTGTTTTGACCTGCTCCACATCGGCCACGTCACCCTGCTGGAACAAGCTCGCCGCTGCGGTGACCGGCTCATCGTGGCCATCAACAGCGATGCCTCTGTGAGCGGCCTCAAAGGCCCGGCCCGTCCCATTGTCGGCGAGCGCGAGCGCGCCCTTGTGCTGGCCGCCCTGGCCGCCGTGGATGCCGTCGTCATCTTCGACGAGCCTACGCCGCTCAACCTGATCCTCACCGCCCAGCCTGACGTCCTGGTCAAGGGCGGCGACTACGACACAGAAACCATTGTCGGCGCACAGGAAGTGCGCTCCTGGGGCGGGGAAGTCAGAATCGTTCCTCTGGTTGAAGGATTTTCCACCACCCGCCTGATTGAAAAAGGCGCAGGACGCTGACTCCCGGTCGTGCGTCCCGCAATCCCTTACACACCGGCGCTCTGTTCGGGCTTGCTCTCGTTCTCCCTCAACCGTTCCATCACCGGCTGAAGAGCCGCTTCCCAGTGGGCCAGCCCAACGCCAAAGGCGGCGTGCAGCTTCTCGCTCGATAAGACGGAGTTATGTGGCCGCATCGCGGGCGTTGGATACTCTGCTGAGGAGATAGGCATCACTGTCGGGACACGTCCACCATTCCGTGCGCTTGCGGAGAAGATCGCCCGCGCGAACCCGCACCATGAAACAGATCCCGCGCAGGTCATGTGATAAACGCCGGCCCAGTCTTCGGCGGCGCCAAATCGGCCACTCAGAAGGCCATCAACGATCGTGCGTGTCGCCTTGGCCAGCTCGCCTGTGCTGGTGGGCGCTCCATACTGATCGTCCACAACTCTGATCTGATCGCGGTCCTTGGCAAGGCGCAACATCGTCAGCAGAAAGTTCTGGCCGATTGGTCCATACACCCAGCTTGTTCGAAAGATCAGATACCTGCCTCCGGACTTTTGTATCGCTTCCTCGCCGGCCAGCTTGCTGCGTCCATAGACGCTTAGGGGAGAAGGCATGTCCGTCTCCAGCCAGGGCCCGTCCTTCGAGCCGTCGAATACATAGTCCGTTGAATAATGCACCAGCAGAGCCTTGGCACGCTGCGCTTCCTCGGCCATAATGCCGGGCGCAACACCGTTGATGGCCATCGCCGGCTCCGCTTCCGATTCGGCGCGATCCACTGCCGTGTAGGCGGCGGCATTGAGAATCACATCGGGTGCCGCGTCCTGAATGGCTCTCCGCACTGCCTGCCCATTGGCCACATCCACCGTATCGCGCTTGTGCGCAATGACGTCACCTGCACCGGAGAATCTCGTCTGTAACTCCTGCCCAAGCTGTCCGCCGGCGCCAAAGATCAGAATGCGCGGGCCGTTGCTCACGCAAACACCTCAGCGCTGCGGAGCGATGCGCCCTTGCGGTCCTTCTCGGAGATGATCGCGGCATTCGCCTCGATGGGCCATGGGATGGACAAGTCCGGATCGTCCCAGGCAATCGTCCGTTCGCCTGCGGATGAATAAAAATCCGTCACTTTGTAGGCAAAGCCCGCAACCTCAGTCAACACCAGGAAGGCGTGGCCAAACCCCTCGGGGATCCATAGCATCTGCCCAAGTTCTCCCGTCAGTTCCACGGCAAAGTGCTTTGCAAACGTTGGAGAGCTGCGGCGCAGGTCCACTGCCACATCCAGCACCGCGCCATGCGTCACGCGCACCAGCTTCCCTTGCGGCTGCGTGATCTGGTAATGAATGCCGCGCACCACATTCTTCTTTGAGAGCGAAAAATTGTCCTGCACCCAGTTCGAGGGAAGACCTGCCTCCGTCATGCGCTTCTGATTCCAGGTCTCCCAGAATGCCCCTCGATTATCCTGATAGATCGTAGGCGTCAATAACAGAACACCGGGAAGGGAAGTCTCAGTTACCTTCATGCTTCGAACTCCACCGGCGGAAACCGAGGCTCGTCCTTCAAGCCCAGCAGATATTGTCCATAGCCGCTCTTGCGCACCGGTTGCGCCAACTGCTCAAGCTGCGCTGCATCTATGTATCCGAGCCGGTAGGCGATCTCTTCCGGGCACGCAATCTTCAGGCCTTGGCGGCGTTCGATTGTCTGGACAAAGAGTCCGGCCTCCAGAAGCGAGTCATGAGTCCCCGTGTCCAGCCACGCCATGCCGCGGCTCATCACGCTCACTTTCAGTTTGCCTGCTTCGAGATACAGCCTGTTGAGATCGGTGATCTCCAGTTCGCCGCGCACAGACGGCTTCAGAGATGCTGCGAGTTTTACTACATCCGCGTCGTAGAAGTAGAGGCCGGTCACTGCATAGCGCGACTTGGGAGCCTTCGGCTTTTCTTCAATGCTGACGGCACGGCCGGTTGCATTGAACTCCACCACTCCATACCTTTCCGGGTCATGCACTCGATATGCAAATACGGCTGCTCCATCCCGCAGCTTTGCGGTCCTTTGCAGGTCGTTTGCAAAAGACTGCCCGTAGAAGATGTTATCGCCCAGAATCAGTGCGCTCGTATCGCCGCCGATAAAGTCGCGACCGATCACAAAGGCCTGCGCCAGGCCATCCGGGCTCGGTTGCACGGCATACTGCAGGTTGATGCCCCAGCGCCTCCCGTCCCCCAGAAGCTCTTCGAAGCGCCGCGTGTCCTGGGGCGTTGAGATGATAAGAATGTCGCGCAATCCGGCCAGCATCAGCGTGCTCAGCGGATAGTAGATCATCGGCTTGTCATACACCGGCAAAAGCTGCTTTGAAAGAACGTTGGTTGCTGGATAGAGCCGCGTGCCCGACCCTCCGGCGAGGATAATCCCTTTCATTGTGTGACTCTCTCCTGGTAGTTCTTGCGGATCCAGTCCATATAAGCCCCGGTGCGCACACTCTCCACCCAGGACTCATTCTCCAGATACCACGCGACCGTCTTTCTCAGACCGCTTTCGAATCTCTCCGCGGGCACCCACCCCAGCTCCCTGCTGATTCTGGATGCATCAATGGCATAGCGGCGGTCGTGGCCGGGACGGTCCGTCACAAACGTAATGAGCTTCCTGCGTGGCGGCGAAGATGGGCTGGGCCGCAGTTCGTCCACAATGTCGCAGATGGACGTCACCACATCCAGATTCTTCCGTTCGCTGTTCCCGCCGATGTTATAAGTCTCCCCCGGCTTTCCTTTCTCAAGTACGGTTCGGATAGCCGAGCAGTGGTCATCCACAAAAAGCCAGTCGCGCACGTTTTGCCCATCGCCATAGACAGGCAGCGGCTTGCCCTCGAGAGCGTTCAGAATGACAAGCGGTATCAGCTTCTCAGGAAACTGATACGGGCCGTAATTGTTGGAGCAGTTGGTGGTGACCACAGGCATCTTATAGGTGTGGAAGTAGGCGCGCGCCAGGTGGTCTGAGGCCGCCTTCGATGCCGCATACGGGCTGTTCGGGGCGTAGGCGGTGGATTCGGAAAAGGCAGCGTCTTCCAATCCCAGCGAACCATAAACCTCATCCGTGGAAACATGCACAAAGCGAAATGCGCGCTTGCCATCTTCATCGAGCCCTGACCAATAGATCCGGGCCTGCTCCAGCAGCGTGAATGTGCCTACGACGTTGGTTTGGATAAATGCCCCAGGGGCCGCGATGGAACGGTCCACATGGCTCTCCGCGGCAAAATGGATGATCGCCTGCGGGCAGTGTTCCCGCAAAATCCCTGCCACTAACTCCGCATCGCAGATGTCGCCGCGGACAAGGCTGTAGCGGGCGTCGCTCTGCACTCTAGAAAGGTTGCCCGCATTGCCCGCGTAGGTCAGCAAATCCAGATTGACAACAGCAGTTCCAACATTCGCGATCCAATGAAGGATAAAGTTGGAACCGATGAATCCAGCACCGCCGGTGACAAGTACCTTTTGACGTTCGCTCATGATCTCCGTATACATCCGTTCGGGCCAGATGGGGGCAATACAGCTTCGCCAGACACCGCCGGCCTGCACTGCAAAACGGCTCTTGGCAGCCCGCGGTAAAAGTCCAGTTCTTGAAAGGGCGCGACTTCAGTCGTGCCGTCAAGCCTCAAAAATCAACGGAGCTTTAGTGCCCGAAGAATGACTTCTTCCCCATTGCTACTTTGCCAAAGGCCCTCAAACTCTTCTTCGCATTCCAGAATACCTAGTGAAAGCCTAGCATGACCAGAACTTGATCGCCT
>VFSW01001224.1_pt1 | contig 38959 bp, 51 predicted proteins | sample 5358111 | NCBI WGS metagenome assembly VFSW01 (sample SAMN11554181, study PRJNA540505) | mine drainage metagenome | isolation source: sediment from site ElyBrook_90M | place: USA: Ely Copper Mine, Vershire, VT | collected 2017
CAAAACACCAAAACCAAAACAAACAGTTCCAGCTTTCTGAACAGTAGCTTTTCCCGAGCAAGCTATATAAGCAAGCACGGTTCAGTTTCTCCAGAAATCTGAACCCAGTTATTCTTCATTTTCTTCGTTTATTTCATCAATTATTCTAGATAACGACCCCTCTGTTTCATATTTTGTTATCAAATAATTAAGGTCTAAAAGCTTATATCCAAGATAAACCAAAAATATGATGCTTATCATGAACAAACCATCTAATAGATCAAATGAACCTGCGTTAGCTATTGTCGCATCAAACAGTAATGGTCTTTGTATTATTTGGCCAACTGCTAGCAAGCCTAATAGGGCTAATCCTGCGAGCAGAAGATAACTATATTTAGCTAGTTCTGTTAAGCTATCCCGCTTTTTTCTGAGGTCATTTAATTGGCTAAGGGTACTAGCCCTCTTATTTATCGAATCTATTATATGATTGATGTTTGAATTTCTGTTGCTTCTTCCAAGTTCTCTTATAAACGTAGCAATATCCCCTCTGATGTATTTTTTAACTGCTGCATTAAAAACTTCAAAACGCTTTAAAAAGAATTTATCGAAGAGTATTTGGTAAAGCGTAGCTTGTAAGCCCAAGAAGGGTATGGAAATCCAAAGTATCAGGTTAGTCGGTATCATATTATTCACTGTCTAATCCGTCTATGCGCACCCTAAAGTCTTTAGCTTCTTTAATTGATAAAATAAATTTCTTGACTTTCGGATTTTTTTTAATCGAAATCATTAGCTCATTAAATTTGGTTTGTAAATCCTTATCCCTATGAATTCTATTATAAATATTAGGCCAATAATATTTGCTGTAGCCAAGAAGTGTATTAAAGGCCGCCAAAATGAGAATTTTATCGCTCGTTGTCTTTTCTATCTCCCTATAAAATGCTATATAATCGGTTATCAACTTTTTAGCTAATTTGTTTAATTCATGTATTAATGAATCAACTAGTTTTTTTGTTTTCTCATCTTTCTTGAGTTCATTGCTCGTGCCAGCAAATATGTTTGATTCTAGAGGCTCTGTATCCCACCAATGTATATCCCCACTTGATAAAGCTTCTAAACCATCAGGCTCAATCAATTGCTCAGTTGGCCAAATTGGAAGAAAAGATAAGTAATATCTAAAATTACTTTTTATAGTTGTTAAATTCTTATTTGTAGGTAATAAGTATTCGCTTTTTATCTCATTTGCTTTGGTGCTCATATATTCAGATTCTGTTTTCCCCTTATCCAAATTTACTATTATTATTAGGAATGCTAGAATAGTGAAAATAAAAAGTCCGAGTCCTAATGTTAAAAATACCGTGTACACTAATTGTGGCAAATTCTGAAAGCTCAATGAAAATTCTGGATTTATAATTATATTATTAGTAAAAAACGCAGCCAAAATAAAAACGAAAGAAACAACATCCATTCCTGCAAGTTTTACTAAGTTTTTTCTTTGCTCAATACTAAATAATGAAGTAATTGTAGCTATGGCTGCACACAAAGCTGCAAGGGCAAGAGGCATTGCTAAAACTAAAGCATATTCTATATTTGCATTGCCTCTAGTGAATGCGAATGCCAACCCCAGCCCAACAATGGCAATTATAGTAGCAGTAATATGTTTTCTAAAGAAATTGCCAAATAAGACTATACTGTCTACTGCCCCTCCAACAATACTTACGAATAACGATAATACCGTTTGACTAATGAAATAATTTATATGCAAAGGTATCAAAATGATATAGAAAAATAGCATTGGTAGTATTGGACTTAAAAGCGCGATCATTAGCTGCCAGTTTATAGGCATTCTACTTGGTACTTCGCCTTTAATTATATCAAATTCTCTAAACTTATATAAGAAGTAAATAAACGGCATGCTTGCTATAAATCCGCCCAAATAGTATACATAATCAAAATTGGCAATATTTAAAATGTTTCGTTCAATGAAAAATCCAATTATAAAGATAAGAAGAATCTCTGCGATTACCGTTAGTATAAGCCAACGATTTTTATGTAACATATTAAACCACATTTATCTATAGATTTATATACAAAGTTTAAAAGTTAGACTCATAAAATTTACTCTTCAATATCTTTAAACTTCGTCGTAACTATCGGCTTGAACGTCCTCCCCTCATAGTCCTTTATTCTTTCCTTTATCAATTTTAGTTGATTCTTACTTACATCTATTTTCCTGTCATATTCATAGAAGACTAATCTTGTGCTTTGCTTTTCAGCAGCAGTTTTAGTCTTATTCAGAATCTTGTTTATCAGTCCTTTATCTTGTGCCTCATTTACTTTCTGCTCGCCTTCTTTCTTCATGCTTTCAAAGGCAGCAAGCTCATCTTCGGATTCTTGGAGCTTGTTCTTAGCGATGTTCAGGTAGACATTGGCCTCCTTTATCGCTTGCCTATAAGTTTTTGATGTAGAAACTATGTCGTCTCTTTTGGACTTAACATTTTCAACAAGCTTATCTACGGTCTTTTGTGCCTGAAGTTCAGGATATTGCTTTATGTATTCCATCATGTTGTTGAACCTAATCTCATCCACATCTGAATCCTTGAACTTCTGTTTTATCTTCAAGCCCTTTACATTTCTGTTCTTCTGTGTCGTATCCCACATCTGTTTTTCATGGCTCGTATTCTTGTTTAGCAGATTCCCCAAGCTTGTTAAAGACTCTGCCCATTCTTGATTATAGGTATCCACATTGTGTTCTTCTTCCGTAATCTCCATTGCTTGCCTATTGAATTTCTCAAAGCCCTCTTTTAGCTTATCAGCAGTAGTATCGTAAGCTGCCCAACGCTTATCCAATTCCGTTTGTATTGTCTTCTTCCAATAGACTGGGTCTGTCCTTTTAAGCAGCCTGTCTATGAATCCAACACCGGGTTCCACGTAAGGTTTATAACCTTCATCTGAATTTTCTTTTTGGGCGGCCATATTTTCACCATTTGTAGTAACATTAGTTTTAATTGAACTTTCATCAAAATAGGCGTTATAATATACAGTTCTTCCATCAATATGTTTTGTAAATCTGCCTAATTCCTTTGACACTACGATTTCTCTCCCATCATATCTTACAGTAACATGGGTATGTCCGACTGAAAACGAACCCGGGTATGATTTGTCTCCGATATGTATTATCACTCTCCCAGACATGTGCGAGTGATTTCTATGGTTTCTACCATCATCGTTCCAACTTTGATATATGTTTTTGTATTTTGGATACCAACCAAATTGTGCCATGCAATCACTTCACTTGAAATATTCCTTTTCTTGAACATTCTTAGGCTTAATTGAAACCTCAAAATATTGTATCATAGATTTTATTGCTTCTTGCTTCGTTTTAAGCCTTTTTGTCAGTTTGTAAACTTCAACAATCCTGTCTTCCTCTTCGGACAGGTCTATCTGAATCTTGACCATAATAATACCTTGATATACTATGTATCATGCAAATATATAAACCTTTCTGTAAGGAAACCTGCAATCCTTAAAACCACCACTCTGAAAATCAATTTAGCTGCGCAAATTGATTTTCGAGGGGGTCGTCCCAACGGACTTTAAACTGCCAACGCAGTAGTCGGCTGATTTTGAAGGGGGGCAAAATCAGCCTATGGCGTCCATGAAACCTTCTTTGGAAAAAGAAGGTTTCGCCGAGCAACCCTCACGCCCAAAAGCGGGAGGGTTGCGAAGGCGTAGAGTTTCTCTACATGAAACTCTACATGAACGACTATAATATTAATGTGCAGTAGCACGAGGGAAAAATGACCTATTTTGAGGGCTTACGAGGGAGATTTTCTCTACATGGAAAGCCTAAAGCATGTAGAGAACTTTGGGGCATGTAGAGAAACCACTAGAACTGCTTGGAGAGCCTCGCTTTCAGGCCAGAAGCCCGCTCGACCGAAAAGGCTTCGTCCACGGCCTTGTAAAGCTCGTCTTTTCTGGTGTTTATGTAGGTCATGGTGGTGCTAGGGTCGCTATGCCTAGCGAACCTGCTGGAAAGCACCACATTACCATTGCTTTGGCGTGCGAAGCTGGTTATCGCATAGTGCCTCAGGCTATGCGTGGTGAGCCTATGCAGCCTTCTAGGTGTCCTTCCGTATGATTCCTCGCTCTGGTCGTAGACTTCGTCCAGCTTTGCCGCTCGGACATACTCCCTGAACACCTTGCGCACATAGTTCTTCTCAAGGAATGGCTCGCCCCTGAGGCTATGCCCAAGCTCTGCGAAGAACACATAACCACCAGCCTGAGTGATCGCTTTTTCGTTCCTGTTTATGAATTCGACAGTCTGCCGAAAAAGCGGTACGGGAATGAGCATAGTATCTATTACGTGGGCTTTTTCCGTTTTCACGATTAGCTCACGTGTCTCGAACTTGATGTCCTTAACGTTCACTTTGACAGCTTCGCCTATCCTAAGTCCAAGCTGCGCTTGATACCCAAACAGAAGGCGAAACTTGTCAGATTCTATAACTTTGAAGAAGGCCTGCACCTCCTGTTCCGTGAAGCCCTTATTCAGGCTTCCATACTTCGGAGGCGCATTGCCTCTGAATCTTCTCTTTTTGATTTGATAGATTACGGACAAAACGTCCTTAATCTCATGGAAACTAAGCTGCGGAAGCACCTCTTTAATGTGCTTCTTGAGTTTTTCGGGTTCGGTCTCCGTGATGGAACCGAACCGTGTTGCGTCAAATTTCTTTTGCTTAGCTTGCGAACTGAACCCGAGTTTGTCGTCGAAAATCTGATTTGCTCCCTTCGGGATTTGAACCCGAGTTACGGGGTTGAAAGCCCCGTGTCCTTGGCCGAGCTAGACGAAGGGAGCCTGTAGATTAGTGCAACATCATTTTACATATAAATAGATATCTGAGCTATGCCCAGACATCGTTGAGCAGCATTATGCCATATGTGGCGTAGTTTATTATATCAAGAAGGGTATCTTCTACTTTTTCGTTGACTACCTTTGCGTCCTTGCCATGAAGGTTCTCGATTCTCACGAGCTTGTCGTTTATGCGCACTATGACTAGGACGACCCCATAGCTAAGCATGTTGTCCACGCCGTAATCGTGGTTCTTCTCGACGCCGAGCTTGAACGCAGTGTCAAGAACAAAATCTTCATCCTTTTTCATCATCGACATTGCGAGAGCCCTCGCCCTCTTCATTGCCTTTATGCCTAGTTCTTTGTAATCACCATGATTCCACATTGTGTCGAAGACCAGGCGGAGTTCCTTCTGCATTTCCTTGCAGTGCTTAATCGTGTCTCCGTCAACGAACTTCTCGTCGTTCTTGTAGTCGTAGAGAAACTTGTGAAAATTGCCCGACCATTTGCCGAATTTATTGCCTGCCATTGAATCCTATGATTATTGGAGAAAGTTTAATAATAGTACGGGACAGAATTATTATACAGCGTGGTACAATGATGCTTTCTGACAAGTCCATACGCGAATACATAAAGAGCGGACACATAAAGATAGACCCCTGCGACCTGGAGCAGCAGCTCGGCACGGTAGGCATGGACCTCAGGCTCAGCGGATCATTCAGACTATTCAAGACAACGCACAAGACATTCATAGACCTGACAAAGGAGCATTTCGACACAGATACCGAGCTTATCGAAATTCCGATAGGCGAGCGCTTCATACTGCATCCTGGAGAATTCGTGTTGGGGATGACGATAGAAAACGTTGAACTTCCGACAAACATAGTAGGAAGGCTTGATGGAAGGTCAAGTTTGGGAAGAATCGGCATCATTGTCCACTCAACAGCTGGAAGAGTTGATCCCGGTTGGAAAGGACGACTTACACTTGAAATTAGCAACATCGGAAAGCTGCCGATCGCAATCATCCCTGGAATGAAATTCTGCTACATAACATTCGAAGAGCTCACTACTCCTGTGGAAAAGGCTTACTCTGGAAAATACATAGGCAGCAAACTGCCTGGAGCTTCGAAGATTGACGAAGAAATGAAGAAATCCTTGGAGGGAGTAAAGGCCTAGATCTGAGTTTCTTTTCCCCCAGTTGCTACTCTTCCGCCTTTCCATTGGCCTTCGTAGGCACGGGCAATCTCACCGACTACTTGGTGGAAGACTATGTTCGCGATCCTTGCCCCCAATTCAAGCCTGAATGGAACGTTGCTAAGGTTTGTAATTGCGAATGTCAGCTCGCCGGTGTAGCCAGGGTCTGTTTTTGTCGCCATTAGATAAAGACCGCATCGCTGGAGCGTGCTTCTCGGGTGGACATCTGCCATTAGGTAATAGGGTTCGCCTCCATCAATCGAAACTTTGTTGCCAGGCAGGTTGATTTTTTCGATTGTCTTGACAAGAACGTAATCGTGGGGCTTGATAACTACCTCTTTATCCCCTTTCGCTATGCTGGCGATCAGATTTATGTCTGGGCTCTTTCTTTCTGTCTTGCCAAGGAATCCCTCTCCCTGCAAAACGTAGACCTCTCCTACCCTTATGTCGATTCCTACTCCTTCCGGATAAGACTCTCGTGCATCAAGGTTCTCCAACAATTTCATCTGCTCGCACAGTTCCAGCACTTTCTTTGACGATAATATCATACAATCACTTTTGCGCCTCTTCCTTCGCCTTCAGCTTGGCCATCTTCTCGTCTATCTTCTTCTCGCTCTCCAGCCTTGCAAGCGCGTATTCGTTCATGTCAACGAACATATACTTTGTAAGTTCCGGATGGGTCTTCTCTATCTCCATCTTCATCTGCTGGGCTATCTTTCTGTAGTCAGGGTGGCCCTGCTTCTGGGATCGCAGCTCTGTGAGGTGGTGCATCTCCCGAAGGTTAAGCTTCATGTAGTAACGGCAGTGGTAAGCTCTTGGAACGACATACTGCGCCTCTAACGGCATTTCTGCTGCTACTTTTGTGAAGAGGGCTTTTGCCTCGTCCATGAGTTGGCGATATTCTTTTTCTACTCCTATTTCAGTCAACTCGCTTGGCATGTCGTAACCAAGGTTTGTAGTGAGAAGTTGTCGCTCCATTGTAAGCACTCTGTGCCTGTGCAGGTCGCGGAACATTCCGTAGTTTGAGCACACTTCGAACGTGTAGTAAAGATTTTCGAGAGCTCTTCCCGCTTTGTCGCGCCTGTTCTTCCTCTTCGAAAGGTAAGAGGCGACGAGAGCCTGCTTCTTTTCTTGCGGCATTGTCTTGACATATTCCTTCAGTTGCTGGAACGACGCGTGTGAATGTGGATAAAGCATTGCGGTGAGCACGTTGTCTTGTCCCTCTTTGTCATAGTCGACAAGCCTTACGTAGGAATCGGTGTTTGGAGTCATTGGAAGTTGCTGTGCCTTTGCGAATGCTTCCATGTCGCTCCTCCTTCCGACTATGTATTCTGATTCTGCTGCTCTCTTGACAAACGATGGGAGTACTTTTGCAAGCTCTGTGTGGATGTCCTTCCCGACAAGCGCTGCTTCGGAAAGCCCGGACGAATAAAGCTTTGTTATCAGATACTCGAACGCTCTTCCGTTTCCGAATAGCCCGACGTTTGTCAGTCTTGAAGATGTGAACATGTTCTTTAGAAGATCGCATGCCTTTGCCCTGCATGCGCTGTCGAATGCTCTGTCTGTTGCAGTTGGGTCACGTGGAGTTACCTGCTTCACGTAATTCATTGCGATTGGTATCCAAGAAGAGTAGAGATCGAATATCTTGTCCATGAGCCTTTCGTAATCGGCACCGTATCGTGACTCCATTATCTTTGGCTCTCGGTACCATAGATACTTTCCGTTGACCTTTTTGTCGAACAAAACATACCGCGCAGACTTTTCCAACGGCGAGATGCCTATTCTTGAATCTGTAAGGTAGTCGCCAACAAGGCTTGATACCCCTTCGCATGCGATGTGTGTTCCCGCAAGCTCTGCTACTGAGTCGTCTCCATAGCCAACAAGCACTCTTTCGTAGAATTGATCCGCCTTTTCCTTAGCCAGCACAGATGTTGTAGCAGTCTGCTGTCCATCAAACGCAAAAATGTCCTTGTTTGAAATGAATTCGTCAAGAAGGAGTCGCCTTACGCTCTTGTCAGATCTGCTGTATCTTGAAAAGAGCGTTCCCATGATGACTTCTGGAAGGTCTTTTAGGACAAAAATGTTCTTGTCGAGATTGGTGAAATACGGAGCGATTATCTTAGTTTCGCTCTCGCTGAATTGTTCAGAAACAGCACCCTCCATGGTATCACGACATTACTCTGTCGCTTAACTATAAAAAGCTGCTTTGCTGTGATAGGGAATTAAGGAAAAGGGTTTATCAAAAAGCAATAAGCTATACTAGCAGTAAAGAGTCGAGATATTTACGTTTGCCTATTGCGATTTCCTTTCCGGTTCCTTGACGGTTTCGCTGGCCTTCTGCGAGAGAAGTGAGAAAAGCCGGGCGCCTCCGGTGGAATGATTATGTTCGGAGAAACACAGCCGCCCAGCCTATAATATTATACTGCATTCCAGATACTTAAGCCTTCTCCATAATCGCAAAGAACCTTCCGTCTTTCTTGAAGTTCGGGGAGTCAATGAACTTCGCTACTTTCCAGCCTGTGCCTTTGATTATTTCTTTTACTTCGCCTTTCGATGCGTAGAGCAGGTCGAACCATGGCGAACAGTATTGCAGGAACCTTATGCGCTGGCGGAGCTGGCCAGGCATCCTTCCCTTTTTAATGTTCGCTTTGTGGTATGCGAAGTGGACCGGGTTTTCTGTGATATACGGATCCTTGCTTTCTGCTATGATCGTGCCCTCAGGCCTTGTTATTTTGTAGAACGATTTCAGTATCTTCTTTGCCTTGCTCCTGCTTTGCAGAAGAGCGAAGCCTATGCCGAAAAGGAGTATGTTGTCGAATCTCCCTTTGCCGAAGCTGACAACTTCTTCTATGCCCATGACCTTTGCTTTCTTCACTCCTCTTAGTCTGCTGACCTTTACCGCCAATGGCGAGGAGTCTATCGCAGTGACGTCTCTGCCCCTGCTTTGCAGGAATAATGCCACTCGCCCGGCGCCGCAGCCTATGTCCAGGCAGGTGCTGTCCTCTATGTGCTCTATTGCGATCTTCTCGTGCTTCTTCCAGTGCTTGTAATCCGAGAAATATTCGTGGGCGCCTACTATCGAAGCCACGAATCCGTCGTCTCTTTCGAATACCTCGAAGCTTGGTTTTCCGAGGTAGTGGTTCATTAGCTCATGCCCTTGCGGGTCGTCGTTTTTCGTCATTAAAACATACCTAGTTAGACACATATCATAGCGAACGAAAGCTTTAAATAGGTGGCTTCAAAAGTGTACATTATAGAGTGAAATTATGGACAGCTATGAAGCAGGGCTAAGCTATGAAGCTGATTCCAGCAATGACTCAGAAGGCACTCTGTATTGATGTTTAAGTGATACAAATGAACAACTGTTATGAAGCAGACGATGCACCACAGCATACTGGTGGCGACGGCGCTACATATTGATATTTAAGTGATAAAAATGAACCAGGCATATGAAGCAGACTCAGGTAAGAAGCAAGAGGAGACAGAAGGCGCTGCGTATTAATTCAAATCCTTTTTGGTACTGTCGGCGTTTGGTCTTCATAGTTTACTAACTCTTTTTGTTTAATCTTCTTAAGTGAGACAAGAGCCGTGTACTGTCTAGAATAGCTGTTGTCGAAGCGTCTATAACATAGCGTTCCTACAAGTGTTTCTGTTATTATGAGATTTTCAAATAGTGTCCCGCTTACCGTCCTGTTCAATGTTTCTGTTGTGTTTTCCAATTCATTCTCGCGATAGATTGGTATAAACTGTACGCCACCAGAGTACCACCCCACATTACCAGTAAGAACGTATTTGTTCGTTATTGGACCGTATTCGATCGCATCCAAACGTAATTTGTATAAATTGTCGTTCGTTTCTACTGCATTTACTGTTCGTGATAGAATTATTGCAGTATACTTTATCGGAGGGCTATCCAAGCTTATTGTAGGCCTAACCAACACTCCTCTTCGTTTTAATTCTAGATAAGAATATCTCGATGCATTACCTTTCCCCCAGCCAAATTCTTCGTCTATCTCTTTGAAATCCTCAGTGCTATTTCTGTTTAATTCACGTATCAATATGAATTCCCTTGCTCTAAGCTCTCTTTCCTTCAGCGAAGGTTTTCTTGCAACACGTGCCTTTTCGCCCCATGCTTCTACTATGACTTCTGCACGCAGAGGTTTATATAAATCTTCGGTATTCTTCTTTTCTGGGAGAAACTTTTCACCACTTGGCCATGTCTTTTTTCTAAGGATATCTTCGATAAACTCTTCTCGTAGAGGCACAAAAGATTGAACTTGCCCAAACGGTGTAACGTCCCATTGTATACTATAACCTTTCAACTTCTCATTGATCTCGAAATTCCAAAGATCGTCAGCTATTTCCAGTGACTCTATGTCGTCAAGCCAATAGACAACCATATCGTATGTGCCTTTCAGCAGAGCTGCATATTGAATACGTGGCTCTTTTGTGACAATTTCTCTCAACAACTCGGCAGATGGGCGTTTCTCCCCGAATTTTGCCATTATCATATAGGGACGGAAACCCAGTTTTCTTATGTCTACTTCTAGTATGTATCTCATTCCATATTTCTCTTCGAAATGACGTATCTTGGTCAACACTGCGGAGCGTGTAAGGCCTGTCCTCTTGGCTATGAATGAAACCGGAGATCTAGCGTTCATGCTGAGTATTGTAAGGATCTGTTTGTCCGCTTCGGACAAATCTAATTCTCTTCTTAGCTGTTCATGAGAAGCGACATGTGGCTCCTGTGGAGGTGTGACCTGCCACCCATGTGCTGTTGCAACTTGCAATGCCCTTTTCAGATTGTTTCCGACCCAACGTTCCGATTTTTTGATGAATGCGCCTCTGCCTGTTATCCTGCCAATATATTCCTGTGTAGTTATTACCTTTTTGTTTGCCTTGTCCCACTCGCTGTGCGACTTATAAACATAGTAGTGGCCGTTCAGCTGTCTTAATACTAATGAGGCATCTGCCGTCTGCTTTACCTTGTCGAACGCCTTTGAAACTGCTTCGGGAAGTCCTTCCATACTTATATTATACACACTATGATATTTAAATATTTCCTAAATACATAAATGTATAATTACTTCAGATATACACGTTATTATCTGCTTTTTCTAATCTTTATTTCTTATTTTAATATCAAAAATGCCAATAAATCAAAAAACTCAGACTACCCTTAAATACTCTGCCGCCAATATATTTACTCAGGTGAATGGCATGGTGTCAAGGGCTGAAAATATTTCTTCCACCCTTAATGGAAGATTCATCCACATCAACGCTCCGCCATCCGTCACCGCTTATGATTTGGGTGTATAACATGGGTCTGATGGAAGGAATAATGAGAGCAATAGGGGCAGTAGAGAGCGAGCCATCGTACAAATGCTGGATGTGCCCTGCGGAACACAGCGATGCAGCTGCATTCTTGATTCACATAAGAGGTTGCGACAAGGAGCAGAGATCAAGACGTTCGGAAAGCGGTTTTGTCCTTGCGTTTCAGAAGACTGCGAACACGGTTTAGATATTTAAGGTGGGTAGATGGAAAAAGAAAACAACACGAAAACTAGCGGAGCGAAGAAGAAAGCAGCATTGCACAGGTTCTACTTCATAGAGCCGAGGCCGAATGCAGATGCTGAGAAGCTGGCCATGAGCCTGGTGGAGCTGCCGAATGTGCAGGAGGTGTATCTGACAGAAGGGGACTGCGGCTATATCGTCAAAGCCCGCTTCCATAACGAGAAGGAGCCGAAGGACCTGGTCCGGTACATCGCAAACAACATAAGCAGCAAGTTCGGGAAGGTGACGAGTTTCGTGCAGTACTCAAAAAGTTGACGCTTATGGCAGTCGTCGAAAGCCCGGCAATGTCGCTTCTTCCGCATGCATTTCTAAGGAGGGAGCCTCTGGTCACACCATCATCCGAGGCTGAGCCGGCTGCCGTAAGGACTGTTCTGGGGCCAAACGATCTGCTTATCTTCAAGGTAAGAAGATTGAAGATGTGCGTTGATGGCACTGCTTTAGCACAGAATAAGAAATAGAAATAAAAAAGAAAAATTAAATTGAATTAGCGTCTTGTTGCCAGGTCGTTGACCTCTGCGCTTGCGCCGCTTTCCGGAGCCTTCGTTGTCTGACCTATCTGAGATACAAGCACTACGTCTCCAATGTTCTTTATGTTCTTGAAGAGTATGCTCTTCTGCTGGAGAGTCCTCTTGATCTCCTCTCTGTCGGAGCTCTTCCACTCTTCCATGAGCAATCTGCTGACTTCTCCCTTTTCGAGGTCGACGATCGCGTCGCGCACCTCTCCGAGGTATGATCCGCCGTCGCTGTATATGTCCATGCTGTATATGTCTGAAACCTTCAACTAATCACCTGCTAACTCCTCATTATTCAGCTTTAAATACCTTGTGCGGCTGGGATTGTATCGCTGTATTGCGGAATTGAGCCAGAAAGCAATAAATACAGATTGGGACAGAGTCTCTATCAGGGTGAAAATATGGAAGCTTCATTGACGTTCGCGCCGTTGCCGGAAAGAGTCCGACAGCCCCATACGCATTATGTAGGGGCTACTGGCGATAAAGGAGTAAGAATAATACAGTTCGACGGAGATGAAAGCGGCACAAAGCTGTATATAGGCCTAATGCAAACGCCGATAAAAGAATCTGGAAGAGAGATGAGAGAAGCATACAGAACTAAATTCGATGGCGGCTCTTCCGGCATTATCACAGTTGAGGCGAAAGATGATGGTTCGTTGTCTGTAACTACTTCCGATAGAAAGGAAGGTAAGACTGTGCAGGAACCATTCACTGTCGAGTTTTTCTATTTCCACAGAAGCGCATTTGATGAAGCGCACAATACCGGAGTAAAATACAGAGTTGCAAGAATCAGAGTCTTCGACACGAACATCATAGTCTGCCGTGATCTTGTTGCAAACTTTGTGCTTGAGTTCGCAGTCGATGGTTGGGTAAGACATGTTGGACTAGGCGGATTCATAGATGAAGGCCCAAGACCTTTCCTTGGAAAAGGCGATCCCACTGCTGACTTGATAAGAGAGCACGATGATCAGCGCAATAGGGCGTTAGGAAAATTGCGCAAGGAAAAAGAAAGCACAGAAACCGTCAAGACAGTTGATGAAGCAGCAGCCGAAGCCTCTGTATGCACAGGTTTCACACAGGGTTCCAAGCCAGCAGTTGAACCAGAAAAGAGGCCAGTCCTGATGGACTAGTCAGAGAAACAAAACCTTAATATACCTGTCTTCATGTAATATAGAGGGGATAAGTTACAACGTTAGTTAGTGATAATTATGATAGGAAAGGAAGTAGAATCAGAGCAGCTCGTTACACTCAACGAGGCAAAAGAGATACTCGAAGAGCGCAAGAAGACAAAGGAGCTCAACTACGAGCAGCAGCTAGCCTACGAGCATGCAAAGAAATTTGCGAGCGGGCTTGAGAAGAAGAAGGAAGATGCACTTAGAGAAAAGCTGGTCGCTCTTGGGGTGAGCGAGAAGACAGCAATAAAGATAATCGACATACTTCCAGAGAGCGCAATACTGCTGAAGCAGATGCTTGTGCACGAGAGCTCTACATTCTCAGATGCAGACGCCGCAAAGATGCTTGAAGCAATAAAGGGCAAGTAAAGGGTTTGGGATTGGTGAGAATATGCAGGGAGAGGAGAGACGTGAGGAATACGCAGTAGTCTTGGACTACCTCCAGGCAGGCCGCGCTTCTTCAGGAAAATCCGAGCCCCTTGCACAGCTCATAGGAGAGGAATGGTTCACGCTTCTTGAAGCGGTTCCGAAGCCAGGAGTGACTATGAAGGCAGGGGAACGTGTCTACATAGGAAAGGACGAACGTGACAAGGTATCGCTCATCAAGGCAAGGATCAGCTACAACGAGCTCACGCAAACCGGCAAGAACGAGCTTCCTGCGATAATCGCGCGCATAGTCAAGGAGAGAGAGGCGCATTTCGTGAACGTGTTCAACAGCGCAGGCCCGCTCAACATCAGAGAGCACTCGCTGGAACTGCTTCCAGGAATTGGAAAGAAGCACCTCGAGGCGATTTTGAAGGCGCGAGAGCAGAAGAAGTTCGAAAATTTTGCCGACATAAACGCACGCGTGTCGTTGATGCAGGACGCAGCGAAGCTGATTGCAGAAAGAGTGCTGGAGGAATTGCAGGGAACAGGAAGGTTCTACATGTTCACAAAGCCTTACGTGAAGAGAGAAGGAGGTTACGGCGGAGGCTATAGAGGAAATCGCTAATTCTAAGCTCGGAAAGATTTCACAGGTAGCGAATTTAATAGATAAGTATTTATACTTAAACTACTTAATATACTTAACGTGGTTGTATGACAAATATGACGTTTGCGGTACCGGATGAGCTAATGAAACTCATGAAAAAGCATAGAGAGATAAAATGGAGCGAAGTCGCGAGGGAAGCCATCAGGGACAAGGCACAAAAACTGGAACTGATGGACAAGCTCGTTTCTAAGAGCAAACTTACTGAAAAGGATGCACTGGAGATTGGCAGAAAGATAAAGATAGGTATGGCAAAAAGGCATGGGCTAAAAGTTTGATTTAGTAAGGTAGGGGAATTGATTCTTGTCGTAGACACAAATGTAGTAATATCTGCAGTGATAAAAGACAGCAACTCATCAGCTGAAGGAAGCAGAAGAGATAATGAAAAATGATCTCAAAGATGCACCTTACGCGGCGTGCTACCTGGCACTAAATTGCGATTATATTTGGACTGCAGATACTGACTTTGATAATAAGAACCGTTTGAAAACGATAAGAACCGTAGATCTTCTTAAGTTTATATAATCAGTTAGCCTTCTCCAGATGCCTTGCAGGGACAATCAATGTCCTGTACGCGCTCATTATCTTTACCTTTACCACGTAGGCGGATCCCCTCTGCTCGAGGACAGTTCCTATCTTTCCTCTGTAACGCGGATGTGGAATGTCTCTGAAGTTCCCCTTTGGAACAACTGCCACTTGATCACCCACTTTGAAGCTCTTTATGAAAGTCCTCACGCTAAGCTGCGACGGCACGTGGTGCCTTGACAGGTGGCGTGTCTTTCCAACAAAAAGCCCGTGTGAACGCTTAGTCATCTAAATCACAAAACAAGCAGATGTATTCTATATCGAGCATTTATATACTTTGCGTTCCCAAGCCTTTTGTAATCGTAAAGGTGCAAGCATGGCATCACGCGGAGTAAGTCCTCCCCATAAAAGGGTACTTCTAAAACCGACTTATCACGTCGAGAATATTGTGGCCAGCACAGACCTGCAGCTAGATCTCGACCTCTATGGATTGGCAAAGATGAGCCACGACATAGACTACGAGCCAGAGCAGTTCCCTGGCGCGATATTCAAAGTGCACGACCCAAAGGCAGCGCTCCTCCTCTTTAAGAACGGAAAGATAATCTGCACAGGCACAAGGACGCCGACTGACGTCAGAAGGGCGGTCAACCTGGCCGTTGAGCTGATAAAGCGCTACAGGTCCACAGTGAAAAGAGCTTCGTCGTAAATCTGACGACAAAGAGGTATACGTTATTTGTCAAAGTACCGAAAGGTATTTATAGATATATACCTAAGCTAATAGCACGCAATTTTAGGGTGCGTAACACTTATTCTGTAACAACCCTATTCTCATCCACCCGGGGCGTATGGAAACATACGCTCCAACCCTTTTAACAATGAGAGCTTATGCTAAAGGCCAAGGAACGGCGTATTCGTAATTAAGGAGCAGTATAATAGTCGGACCAGGAATTCGTGAATGTTATTCCACCTGCACCGCCAGCGAACTGCCCGTTTTGGTTGAACCCGCTGTAGTCATTGAGATCGCCGTTAAGGGGCCACCATCCAGTAAGGTTCTGCGGCCTGATAGGCGCCCCTCCAATCCCTTCCAAATATAGTGCATTCGCTTCTGAGGATGACATAGTAATGTTGTAAAGCTGTATGTTAGATATCTGCGTTCCGGCTGTTGCCAATTCGAGGCCTCCTGGCGGGTTGGCGCCTACCGAAGCAGTTGGGTAAACCATATTCAGCAGTGCATTGGAACCGCTGACCGATGTGCCAAAGTTACAAGTGAATGGAGTGCCACCATTCGGGTACACCGTAATCACATTGTAGTTGCTTACAGTAACTATGATGTTGACCCATTTGTTCTGCGGCATGGAGCCCTGGGCACAAGTCTGTGGGTTTATGTTCCAGTATTCGCCAAACGCCACGCAGTTGCTTCCACATCCGGTATTTATCGCAGCGTAGTCGAAGTTCTGGTTGCCTCCAATCCCGCCGTTATTATTGCCGTCATATATGTCGAATAACGTATCGCTGGTTGTTTGCGAGTAGAACCATAGGCTTATCGTGAAATTTACGCCTGGTTTTTTAATATTAGTCATATAGAGTGCCTCATTCGTCGTTGCTGCAAACTTGGAAGCATATTTAGGAAGCTGTCCTTGACATTCACCAACTAAAGATGGACCAACTGTTGTCCTTTGCACTTCGCAGGCGCCTGCAGGAGATCCAGGCACGAAATTGCCACCGGAGAAAACGCCTATTTGATACAGAACCGCAAGTACAACAGCAATGATTAGAATGGCCCATCCGTATGTCATCAGGTATTCCATCGCGGACTGCGATCGTCGCCTTTGCATGGACTAATAGGGGTTGGCAAGCCATTTATTCCTTTTCCTCCTTTGCCTTGCCTACCTGGATTCGCACTCCTGTTACGTCTCTCGTTATTGTTATGTCGAGGTCGTCCTTTCCGAATATCTTTTGAAGCTCGTCGTAGGTGTATGCGCCGATAGTGCTTGCTCCTGACACTCCTTTGCTCTTGAGGACTTCGTTCCTTCTCTGCTTTAGCTTTTCCTTTTCCGATTCTGTGAAAATGAGCGACAGCTTTGGAACCTCTTCGCTTTCGTATAGTGCATCAAGGTCGAGGTTTATCCTCTTGTAACCTGCATCTTGAAGTATGAATTGTATTACTGCTGCAAACTCCGACTGCACATCCTTGACAAGGTTGTCGACGTTTTCCCTCGATCCGGCGACAACGAATTCGTCGCTGTTGAGGAATCCTGCAAAAGTGTTCGGCGACTTTACTATCCAGTCCTGCAGAAGCTGTGAGATGAGTCGCAGTATGACGACTGCCTGCTTTTCTCCGAAGCGCCTTGCATAGGTTCCAAGGTTGTCTACTCTTAGCGTTCCAATCGTGTATTTGTCTCCCTGCTTTATCGACTGCTCTATCTGTTTCGATATCCTCTCTTCGTCAGGAAGATCTATCAGCGGGTCGAACCTCTTTCCCTTTTTCTTCAGGAAAATCGTGACAAGCCCCTTCAGCTCAGTCGGGTCGAACGGCTTCTTTATGTAATAATCGGCACCGTATTGTATGCCCTTGAAACGGTTGCTTGTCGGGTCCATTGCGCTGACAAGGATCACCACTGTGTTCTTGAGCTCCGGATCCTTCTTGATTGTCTGGCATATGTCGAGTCCGTCTTTGTGCGGCAGCATGAGATCTAGTATCACCAGATCTGGGTGCTTCTCCCTTATCGCTCCGATCGCCTCTCCTCCGTCGTAGATCTGAGTTACGTCGAAGCCTTTCCCAATCGATAGCATCATAAGTCTGTTGATGTTTTTGTCGTCTTCCACGACAAGCACCTTCCTTATCTCGTCTGCTCCCTGCAGTATATAATACGTAAGTATCCCGCCTGTGCTTCTCGAAGCGATGGTCTTATCCTGTTCAAGCGCAGAAAGCGAGTTCTTCAAATCAGGCTCAGGTATCCCTCTGCTGAAGGCGATGTCGCTAAGCTCGTCGTACGACATCTGAACTCTGTCGTTCAAAATAGTGATTAAATCTTCTTTGACTGATGAACTAGCCGCCATGAAGGTCACCGATAAAAGAGTGTAGTAAAGGCTAATATGCCTTGCTGATTTGCTTTGAACCAGAGGTATAGGAAGTATTATGGGAAGTCAAGGGGCTGTGTATCCACTCTGCCACAAGCTGCTGAATCCTACTCCGCTTACTGCTCCGTTGTTATTGTTTCCGGAGTAGTCGTTGGCGTTGCCGTTGAGCGGCCACCATCCTACAATGTAATTCGGATTTACCGGCGCTCCGCCTATTCCTTCTTGGTAGAGTGCAGTGACTTCTGCTGAAGAGAGCGTCGTGTTGTAAAGCTGAACATTCGCTATATCGCCGACAAAAAGGTTTCCTCCTGTTGGATTAGCACCAATATAGAAAGAGCTCTGCGGTGTTGTTGCAGTTGTTGCTTGCGACGCAGAGGTTACGCTGCCACTGATTCCGAGGTAACCTATTTCTGCTACTCCGTTATACGCCTCAGCTACAAACTCCCATGTTCCAGGAACTGCGCCTCCGTTGCTGACAAGAAGGTCTGAGCCAAAAGTTGTGACAAGAAACTGGCTTGTCGGCCTCACAAAAGGATAAAATGCGTTATATGTGCTCGATGCACCATAGCTTGCCATTGCATATCCGCCGGTTGGCTGGCCTGTAAAATAGATCCAGCCAGTAAGCGTCCTTGATTGCGATCCTGTTGGTTCACTGCTGACAGACGTTACAGTCACTTTTCCTGCTCCATTAAACGACGCGACGAACTTTGGCACAAGCCCTTGGCATTCTCCAACCAAAGATGAACCTGCGGAAGTCTTCTGCACTTCACACGATCCGGCTGTTGCGGCGTTTCCGAAGTTACTTCCGTTAAAAACTCCTAACTGGAACAGAACTGCGAGCACAACTGCAATAATCAGAATCGCCCAGCCATACGTCATCAGGTATTCCATTGCCGATTGGGATTTTGTAGCGCGCATGCTAGAAGATAAATGTAAAACCTTTTAACGATTACGCAGCTTCGACCTCTAGCTTTCGCACTTCGACTTTGTTGAGGTCAGTTATGTGGTTGAGCTTTGATCCCATCTCTGCCTGGAACTTCCCTTCTGTCACTGCAGTTATGAGCGCGTCGAGATCATTTTCTGTGCAGTACGCCTTTGTGAACTGCGTCATCTCTCGCCTTATCCCCACGATCTTCGTTGCAGCTGTGCGCTGCTTTGTTACAACAATAAGCTTAACTATAACCGGCCTTCCGTCCTTTGTTTTTGCGTTGACAACTCCTGTCGAAACGCTTCTGTACCTTCGGACGAACGATCTTATGTAGCTCGGAACAAGCTCGAGCCTGACAATCCTTGTCTGCGCAGCTTCGCCCTTCGCTTCAGTGACTTTTAGAACAACATTCGTGTAAGCGTGTGAGGGATTCTTTGTCAATTGGTCAAGGCTTACGATGATGTTTCTGCCGACTGCCGCTTCTTCGTCGTTGGCAGGCATCTCGCCTATGCTGACGTCTTTGAAAACCGGCGGAGCATGCACATTAAACCATTGCTTTGCCTTCCACTTTTCTACTCCTTTTGGTTGTGCCATGCTCTAACCTAATTAAGCCTTGCCCTTGATTATCAGTTCTGCCTGCTTTGGATCGTACTTCCAATGTTCTGGAAGCTTTCCTTCCCTAACGTAATACTTTGTAAGCCTCCATATCTTTGATTCTACCCTTCGAAGCCTCATGACATTGTGCTTGTCCTGCTTGTTCCTGTCCAGGTGGTTGTGCATTCCTACTGCAGTCTTCATGAGGTTCATAAGATCCGATGGAATATCTCCGGACAGCTTGTGCTCGTCGAGGATTTCGACAAGTCTCTTGCCAGTATACTGTCGCACGTACGGAACCTTGTGCTCTCTCTTGAGCTTCTCTCCGATCTGAGCCGGCCCCATGCCTTGCTTCGCGTATTTTACAATAAGCTCGACAACCTGTTCTTTTGTGACCTCTGCTCCTTCCGGAATCTTTCCGAGTTCCACTACAGGTTTTCTCGACTTCGCTTTTCCATGCTTCTTCGAATGCATTCTTGCTATATGAACACCTAGTGTTCGGAATTAGGCCTGTATGCTTACAGAGAATTCCTTTCCTTTCTTTATCGAGACCTTAGACGCCTTGCAGATCGACTTTATCTCGTCTGAGGCAGCCTCGACAGCGCTAATATATGTATCAGGAACATTTATAAGTATTGATGTTATCTCCTTGTTAAGTGCGATTCTGGCCTGTGCCTTCTGCTTCCTTATATCCCCGATTATCTGGTTGAGCGCGATGCCAACGCTGTCGTAGTCGATTTCGATGTTGCTTCTCTGTATTACTCCGTTTATTACATAATCGGCAGGGTGCGGCCTCTCTGTGAATACTGGAAACTTCTGTTCGAATATGCTTCCTTTGTTGAACATCGAGTTGAGTTCTTCGCTGACAAACGGAATAACCGGGGCGAAAAGCTTCAGAGAAGTGTCGAGAACGTACTTGAGCGTGAAAAGCGCTGCTCCTTTGCTCTTTGCGCCCTTTTTGTCAGTGGAGTATACTCTGTGCTTGACATTTTCTATGTAGTAATCGGCGAATTCGTGCCAATAGAAGTTTATCGCCTTGTTCATTGCCTCGAAGAACGTGAATGAATCGTAAGCTTCTGTCATCTCACTGACTAGAACGTTCAGCCTATTGAGGATCCATATGTCGAAAACATTGAAGTCTTTGTGCGGCTCTTTCTTTGGAATCTCTCCCTGGGCAAGCGCAGTCTTTACGAAGTTTGCCGTGTTGAAAAGTTTTACTATGAAGCCCTTTGCATATTCTATGTCGTTGTATGTGAATGGCCGGTCCTTTCCTATTGCCCCGCCGATTGCCGCCCAAAGCCGCAGTGCGTCAGATGAATATCCTTTTGCAAACACTTCGTCTGGAGTGATTACGTTGCCCCAGCTTCTGTGCATCATTCGCCCGTCAGGAGCAAGTATCATGCTGTGGACCAGCGCTTCCTCCCACGCTTTTTTGCCAGTGAGCGCCCAGACTCTGAACAGTGTGTAGAACGCCCATGTCCTGATTATGTCGACTCCTTGGAACCGTAGAGCGTTTGGCATGAACCTTTCCCAGTCTTTCTTTTCTGGCCATCCTGCAATTACAAGAGGAGTTATCGATGAATCGATCCAGACGTCGCAGGTCGCTTTCTCGCCGACAACTTTGCCTCCGCACTTGGGGCACTTTGACTTTGGAGATTGGTCTCTTGCGGGGTCGACAGGGAGCTTTTTCTTGTCTGGAGCTATTATCTCGTTGCACTTTTCGCAGTACCAGAAAGGAATCGGAGTTCCGAAGACTCTGTTCCTCGATATGGTCCAATCCCAGCCAAGGCCGTCAGCCCAGTCGATCATCCTCTGCTTTGTGAACTCCGGCGACCACTTTACTTCGTTTGCCAGTTCCTTTATCTTCTTGATGTGCTCCTTTGTCTTGATGAACCACTGCATAGAAGAAAGAAGCTCGACTGGAGTCTCGCATCTGTCGTGAATTCTTATTGTGTGCTTGAGCTTTTCCTGCTTGATAAGCGCTCCTGATGCCTTCAGCTTCTCGACCGCCTGCTCCTTCGCCTTTTTGATGTGCACGCCTGTCAGGTCTCCGGCATTAAGCAGCATTCCTTTCTCGTCCATCGCAGGGATCAGCTTGAGCTTGTGGGCATAATACATTTCTACGTCTGCCTTGTCGCCGAATGTGCATACCATCTCTGCACCAGTGCCGAATTCCTGGTCGACTTTCTCATCGCCGATTATTTCTACAAGTTTGTCATTGATTGGAACCTTCGCCTTTGCTCCGATCATCTTTGTGTAGCGCTTGTCGGAAGGATTGACTGCTATCGCAACGCATACATGCATCAGCTCCGGCCTTGTCGTTGCTATCGTGATCTTTTTCTTTGCAGACGGAACAGCGAACTCGACATGGTTTATTGTCGTCTCTTCTTCTCGGTCGTTTATCTCTGCGTGGGCGATCGCCGACCCGCAGTTCCAGCAGAATTCTACAGGGTGGCTTTCTCTGTACACGAACCCTTTTTCAAACATCATCAGAAGCGATAGCTGAACCTTTGCCCAATACTCAGGGCTTGCAGTTCTGTATTCGTATCTTTCATCAAACGTGAATCCCAAGCCTCGCATCTGTTCCTTCATCTTCGCTGCGTTTTCGTGAGAGAGCTCTGCGCACTTCTTGTAGAATTCCTCTCTCGGAAGATTCTTGCCAAACTTTTTCTCTACCGCCTTTTCTGTAGGGAAACCCTGCATGTCCCAGCCTTGCGGAAACAACACATTGTAACCTTTCATGTGCTTGTATCTTGCTATGACATCCATCAGAGAATAGAGAGCTGTGCCCATAGACATCGATCCGCTTGTGAACGGCGGCGGCGAGTCGATCACATATAGCTGAGAATCCTTGTCCTTCTCATCGAACTGAAACAGCTTCTGCTCCTTCCAGTAAGCAATCCACTTCTTCTCTATCTCTTTTGAATCGTACATCTAGCCACTAGAAAACATAACAAAAAAAGAAAAATAAAAATAAACTGATGATATCAGGCTACGATCTCCCCGTTTGCCGATCTCGCCTTTACCTCTGTGACGCGCACCTTGCAGGTCTGGCCCTGCTGGCCTCCCTTTACGAAGATCACAAAGCCGTCCTTCTTTGCTATGCCGTCTCCCCTAGAGCCGACCGCTTCGATAGTCACTTCGATTTCGTCGCCGGCCTTTACTGGCTTTGGCAGGAAATAGTTTGGCTTTATGTGCATGCCTCCCTCGCGCCCTCCGCGTCCGCCGCCTCTTCCTCCCCTTCTTTCTCCTCTCTCTTCGCCTCCCATCGGAGCTCCTTGCCCTTCGTCCATTCCTTCTTCGTCCATTCAATTCACTTTCTTGCTTTCTTTGCTGGTAGAATTAGCGATTTACGCCTTTACTACTTTGCAGTAGAATATTTGCTATTCGGATTTATAAGCCTTGTCTTCTGCGGTTTGCAATGCTCTGATTCACCTTTGCAAGAAGCAGTTCTGTGCCGCTGATAAAATTGGTGACCTCTGTTTCTCCGGCCTTTATTCTGATGTTCACTATTTCTATCTCTCTGTCTGTTCTTGCAACTTCTGCGGTCTCGTTCTGAGCCAGCATCCGCGCCCTGTGCTCTCCGAAGGTCGCGACCTTCTGTGTGTATTCTTTGACTGTCTTGAGTATTCCTTCTGCGCTGACGATTCCTGCTTCTGATTTTGCAAGGACAAAGTGTATGGGATCGCCTCTGGCTTTTGCTTCCGAGATTGCGCTGCGCAAGTCGGTGCACACAGTCTCGAATCTTGCTTCTAACGGAGTCTTTGCTCCTGTTTCCGGAGCCTGTGGAACGTTTACCATCATTCATTCACCCATTGCATTATTTTTTGCAGGTATTTATTCTTTTTCCTGATGTTCGGAAACTTATATAGCTAGCATTATAAACCCGAAATTGGAAATGTTATTTGAGAGTAGATGAAACTGAATAAGCTTACGAAAGAGGAGGAACTGGTCATCGTCTACAAAGGAACGGAAGCTCCGTTTACTGGCGAGTACGAAAAGAACTTCGAGCCAGGAACATATGTGTGCAGAAGGTGCGGAGCAAAGCTTTACCGGTCAGAGGACAAATTTGACGCTCACTGCGGATGGCCTGCGTTCGACGATGAGATAGCGGGTGCGGTGAAAAGAGTTAAGCCGGATATGATGCACTCGTTTCTTGGAGCAACCTACGAATTGCATTGCGCAAGATGCGATGCGTATCTCGGACACGTGTTCATGGGAGAGCATCTTACAAAAAAGAATGTGAGGCACTGCGTCAACTCGATTTCGATGAAGTTCATACCAAAGAAGGATGAAAAGGATGGCAAATGAAGTTATAGTGTTCGGCGGAGGCTGTTTCTGGTGCACAGAGGCAGTGTTCAAGCTGTTTAAAGGCATAGTTAGCACAACGCAGGCTACGCAGGAGGAACGATGGACAATCCTAGCTATGAAGACGTCTGCAACGGCGGAACCGGTCACGCCGAAGTGCTAAAGATAGAATACAATCCGAAGGAGATAAGGCTTGTCGACCTTCTAAGAGCGTTTGTCGAAATGCACGATCCGACATCGAAAGACCGGCAGGGCGCAGACATCGGGTCGCAGTACAGATCGATAATACTTTACACAGAACCTGCACAGAAGGAGGCAATCGAAGACTTCTTGAAGAAGGCGCAGAAGAGCTTCGACAAGCCGATTGTCACGCAAGTGAGAAAACTCGACAAGTTCTGGACTGCAGAAGAATACCACAAGGATTATTACAGCAAGAATCCGCTCCAGCCTTACTGCTTATTCGTAACAAGACCAAAAGTGGAAAAGATAAAGAAGGAGTTCAAGGAACTTCTTAAATGATCGTGATTCGATGCCGCACAAAAGCCAAGATGACATAGCGCGTGACCTGGAAATTGCAAAGGCAAAGGTCAAAGTAGGAGGAACCTATTCCCATTACAAAAATCCAAAACACCTCGTCAAGGTAATCGCGCTTGGAACGCAGGAAGCGACCGACAAGCCGTGTGTGATATACCAAGAGATAGAAGGAGGAAGGCACATTTTCGTTAGGGACCTTGACATCTGGCTGGAATATCCCGTAAAAGGAATGCCGCGGTTCAAGCTCATTGAATAAGCGGGCCCGGAGGGATTTGAACCCTCGACCTACTGGTTAAGAGCCAGCCGCTCTGGCCAAGCTGAGCTACGGACCCAAAATGAGCAGTAGTAGTTCTAAATAATAGTTATTTAAGCTTTCATCGGCCACGGGTTTGCCCTTGTGTTCGCTATTGCGTCTGCAAAAGTGAATGGAGTGCCGACGTTAAGCCATACATCGTGCTCAAGTATCAATCCGTAGACAACTTTCCCGTCTTCAATCATCTTTTGAATTCCTCCAGTAAGCTCTATCTCTCCCCTTTGGCTTGGAGGATGCCTTCTTATTGCATCGAATACGTCCGAAGAGAATAGGTACACTGCAGATATTGCAAGATTCGATTTCGGATTCTCCTTTGGCTTTTCCTCTGCGCCCTTTATCACCATTACTTGCCTTCCTTCTATCTGGCCGTCAGGTTCCGCTTCCACTATTCCGAATTTGCTCGGATCGTCTACCTTTCTCAGGAGTAGAACGGCATCTGCTTTCTTCTCTTTGAAAAGTTTTGACATGAGTTCGTATCCTTCTCGAGACACTACATCATCAGCATGTATGAAAACAGGTTTGCCGTCGGCAAATTCCTCTCCGGCAAGCACTGCGTCGCCGAATCCCTTGAACCCTGTGCGGATTGCAAAACTGATAGAAATGGTGTTCCATCTCAACAGATTTTCTCTTTCTCCGAGCCAGCGGCCCTTTACCAGATAAGCTCTTATCTTGTCCCTCTGGTTTTCGTCTGCACAGACAATGCAGAATTCGGTTGCGCCAGCGCGGTTCAGCTGCTCGATGATGCAATCAAGTATAGGAACGAGCTTTGTGTCCTTGAAATCCTTGCTCCCTTCCATTTTGCCTACTAGCGGCATTAGCGCCTTTGGTGTTGCATAAGACGCTGGCCTGGTTCTTGTTGCTTGTCCTGCCGAGGTTATTACTGCTTTCATCGAAACACTGTTGGAACTCTATTCTATATAATATTAATAGCTGTCGTTTACTTCTTCATTGCCTTGAGCACTGCGCCTTTTACCTTCTGTGACTTGGAGGTGTCGCAGGCGACAAGAAGCTTCTTTCTGGTGCCGAGGACTGTCATAAGCGTCTCGACAAGCGGTGATATTTCGGTCAGCTTGCCGACATAATCTCCGGCTTTGTTGACAACGTCTATGTTGTCTGTCGACCCTCTGAACTTGATCATCTCAATTACGTAATCATTCTTCTTGACCCCTGTTTTTTCTACCTCACGTGCTATTGCTTCGGTGTCAACGTCATCGACATAGTCGTAATACACCCTCTTGTAAAGGCTGCGTTCCCTGAGCCGCTTCGCAAGCTCTCGCGATTCCTTTACTGAATGCAGCCTGTGCATCATCTCTTCGTCGTCAAGAGTGGTCAGTTCGTTTGGCTCAAGGTTTCCAGAGTCGACAGCGGATTCTACTGCCTTCTCGTACATGCTCTTTGCTATTCTGCACGCGTGATGGTTGTAAACAGATGCAAACATGGAGTATCTGGCTACTAGAATCGACTCTGCTGATTGGACACCGCTTTCATAGATTGCAGGTTTTCCTTTGTATATCGTGAGCCTTGTTCGAACCCTTTGGTAATCAATTATTCCGTATGCAACTCCCGTGTAGTGCGAATCTCTCATCAAATAGTCAAGCCTGTCCGAGCCCAACGCTCCGGTAACAACGATCCCGTTTCCAACACCGTTGAAATAACCGAGAAGTTTCTTTATCGGAACGCCGTTTTCTGTGAGCACATCGTTGAGTGGTCCTTTCTTTATCAGCTCTTCTCCCAGTTTTTCGTGTGTAGTCTTCAGATAGCGTGCAAGAAGACCGTCGGAAAGATGCGAGAACGCGCAGTGGCCCACGTCGTGAAGAAGGCCGGCGTACTCGAGAACCTCATCATCTTTGCCAAACATGCTGCGGGCGAGCTCTCTCGTTATCTGCATTGTTCCAAGCGAGTGTTCGAATCTTGTGTGGTTTGCTCCAGGGTAGACCAGATTGTCCAGCCCGAGCTGCTTTACATAACGGAGCTTCTGCATTGGCTGGCTTTCTATTATTTTCAGCTCGATGTCTGTCGGCTCTATGTCACCGACAACTGCGTCTCTTATGTGTATCATGCGTTCGCCTTTGGCTTTGTGAAGTTTGCGATGTATATCAGTATTATGATGATCACGTCAAGCGATGAGCAGTATATGCATATCTTTCCAAGAAGCGACATCGCACCAACAGAGTAGAGAACTGCAGCAGCCCCGGCCACGCTCCAGAGAAATGCATACGTGTCATTCTTCTTTATCATGTATGGAGCGAGAATGAACAAGACGACTGCCAAAACAGAAGTCGGAATCCCGAATATGCTCGAGTAGGAGCTTGTGATGACAGATTCGCAGTTGATGAGGCCGCCTTCAGGGCAGGCGAGCACGCTTGAGTCGTATTTCGATATCGTCAGATAAATCGAGATCACTATGCCAAGCACGGCCAGTGCATAGATTATCTTATCTTTCTTTTCCAAAGAATCACTTTTTCTTCTTCGCTTTTGCGGCGAACCGCTTTATCACATTGTCGAAGCCTGCTCCGATCGGCTGCAGGTCATAGTAGACCTGCGCGATCGGCTTGTTCGAGTTAAGTATTTTTCTTAGATCTGTTGGCGTCGCAGATATCACCGAATCGCAGTCTGCCAGGTTTATTGTGGCTTCGAGGTCTTTTATCTGTTTCGTGCTATAGCCCATTGCAGGGAGCTCGCCGCCGAGCTTTGGATACCTTTTGTATGTTTCCTTTATCGTGCCGACAGCGTACTTCTTTGCGTCGACAGTCTCCGCAGCTTTGTATTGACGTGCAGCGATTGTTCCTGCACCGTATGCCATCTGCCCATGAGTTATCGATGGCCCATCTTCAACAATCAGCACTCTCTTGTTCGTTATCAGTTTCGGACTATCCGACCGGACTACAGAATCTGCTTTGAACATCTTTGCACTTGGATTTATCATTGCAAGATCTTCTGTCACTTTTTCGACTTGCTCGCCTGTCGCAGAGTTTATCTTGTTTATCAGAAGAACGTCAGCCATTCTTGCGACAGTCGAACCGGGATAATACGACAGTTCGTTGCCTGCGCGCAGTGGATCTGCAATAGTCACAAGAAGATCCGGTTTTATGAAAGGTGCATCGTTGTTTCCGCCATCCCATATGATGACGTCGGCTTCTTTCTCTGCTGCTCTTAGTATTTTCTCGTAATCTACTCCGGAATAAAGTATGAATCCGTTCTTGATGTGCGGTTCGTAGTCCTCTCGCTCTTCGATTGTGCATTTGTACTTGTCCAGGTCTTTCAATGTGGTGTAGCGCTCTACTATTTCGTCTTTGAGCACTCCGTACGGCATAGGATGCCGTATTATCACGACCCTTAGGCCGAGCTTCCTCAGCATTGTGGAAACGTATCGCGTAGTCTGTGTTTTTCCAGAGCCGGTTCTGACTGCACATATCGCAATTACTGGTTTGGTGGACTTCAGCATCATCTGTGAAGGGGCAACCATCGAGAATCCTGCTCCCGAGGCATTGACTATGCTCGCCTTTGTCATCACATCCTGGAAGCTCAGGTCGCTGTATGCAAGCACACATGCCGCAGGCTTAAATTTCTTTATCAGGGCCGGGAGCTCTGATTCGTCATAAGACTTTATTCCTTTTGGATATAGTTTTCCTGTTAACTCTTTAGGATAAACTCTTCCGGTGAGAAAAGGTATCTGTGCAGTTGTGAAAGCGACAACTTCGTATTCGGGATTGTCTCTGAATATCATGTTAAAAAGGTGGTAGTCTCTTCCGGCCGCTCCCAAAATAATTACTCTCTGCTTCGACATGAATAAGCTATATAAAGTTAGACTTTAATAATCGATGGATACGATGAAGTCACAGTCGGCAATGGAATACCTGATGACATACGGATGGGCGATTCTGATCATTGCAGTTGTGCTTGCGGTTCTGTTTCAACTCGGAGTCTTTTCAGGAGGAAACTTCGCGCCGAAGGCGCAGGCAGGCTCGTGCGAAGTTCAGAAGACTTCTGTCGGTTCTTCTTTGGTAGGAGAATGCCAGGGGCAGCTTCCTCAGTATATTGGTCAGTTCAACGGACAGAACAGTTATGTTCAGTTGCCGTCTTCGGCTTTTCCATCAGGTGAAACGCTCTGCAACATCACATTGACTGCATGGTCTTACGACCTAAGCGTGCCTGGCAGCTGGGGAGGAGTAGTATCTGCAGGTGCCTGCAACGGTGAGAATTGCATCGACATTATATATCGCAACGATAACGTAATACGCTTTGAACAACAGGGAAATTTACCGGGAGGGTATGATGCATTCACAACTGGCCCATACCAAAACAAATGGGCATTCTCCGCCCTCACCATAAGCAATGGAATCAGCGAAGCCGATTATGTGAATGGTGGCGTAGTTGGAACGAGTTCTACAACTATAGGTTGCGTAACATTTCCCGCATCTACAGCTGACGACAACATAGGTGCCTATGCAGGCCATCTTAATGGATACATAAGTAATGTGCAGATGTACAACACATCGTTGTCGTCCGCAGAAGTGAACGCACTCTACGCCGAAGGCATAGGAGGCGCTCCGATACGCCCGCAGAACATTTTAGGATGGTGGCCGCTTAACGGCAACGGCAACGATTACTCTGGGAACAATTACAATGGGCAGATAAACGGCGCATCATTCTCCAGTTCATGGCAAAGCTCGACAGGCTACACCGCACCTTAGTGATACGATGGCAAAAGCAGTAATAATAGACACAAGCTCGATTGTCTTCGGCTTCGAGAACGGCAAGGACGCCTTCGGAGTGGCGAAGCAAGGCATAGCCGGAGCAATGATACTCATTTCGCAGGGGGTTCTCCGTGAACTGGCAAGAATAGCGCAGAACAAGGGCAAAAAGGGCATTGCGGCGAAGACCGCATTAGCAGCAATAAAGCATAAAAACCTTAAAGTCGATAATGATAATACATACGTAGATTCGTGGATATTGCTAAAAGCCGGCGAATATCCGCACAGTGTGGTAATTACCAACGATACCGCACTATATAAAAAGCTTGAGTCCGCTAATATAACGTGTCTCAAGCTCACCAAGGAGGGCTTGCTAAAGTAATTCTTTTTGTGATATTCAAGAAGTGATAGATTGTACAAAATATACACTGTAAGCGACACATTCAAGTTGCCTCCGGAGCATTTCGCGGACAACCTTGAAGAGGTAGCGGCTAGCGTGCTCCAGAGAAAGTACGAGGGAACAATTGACAAAGAATTGGGAGTGGCGGTTGCAGTATTCAACATAAAGGACATAAGCGACGGAGTGATATTTCCGGGAGATCCGGCTACGCACCACAGCGTGAAGTTCGACATTCTCACATTCATGCCTACTGTAGAAGAAGTGGTAGCAGGAGAGGTTTCAGAGCTCGTTGAGTTCGGAGCGTTCGTAAGAATAGGGCCTATGGAAGGGCTTGTCCACGTTTCACAGATTGCAAACGACTTCCTGTCGTTCGACAAGAAGATACCTGCATTCGCAAGCAAGAAGACAGGAAAGAACCTGAAGAAGGGGGACGCAGTCTTCGCAAAAATATCGACTGTGAGCATGAAGAAGACAGTGAAGGATTCAAAGATTGCACTTACAATGAAGCCAGAAGGGCTAGGCAAACCCGAGTGGATAAGCGCAGCCTCAAAGGCAGCAAGGAAGACAAGCGGCGCAAGCGGAACAGGAAAGTCGAGAACAAGAAGATGATATCATGGAAGGAAGAGTATGCAAAGAATGCAGAATAATCATAACGCACGGGGAGAAGTGCCCATTGTGCGGAGGAACAAACCTGACGAACAAGTGGAGCAGCTATGTGATACTTCTCAACGCAGAAAAATCAGATATAGCCAAGAAGCTGAACCTCAAGGTCAACAGCACATTCGCGTTGAACATCAAGGCTTAGAGAGAAGAGAAGAGTGTAGTTTACTTTTCATTAATTATCTTCTTTGCCTTCTTTACGACATCTGCAGCGAATTTTGTAGCTTCGTCCATATACTCCTCGGTTATCGTGTCGTCTTCATCTTCGTAGATGATCAAGTTCCTGCTTTTTCTCAGTGTGTGCAATGCGGAGTTATCTACATCAATCACGTTAGATAAATATTCCATTATTGCAAAGTGGTGACCCAATTTGCTTGTAGGCATAAATCCGTTTTTCGCCATTATTGCCATACCTGCCTCCAATATCGAATCGTATGTTTTCTCTAAAGCAGTATCAAGATCGAGGCCAGTAAGTTTACTAGCCAATGCAAGCCATTTCTCTGCTTTCTTTAGTCTCTTTACAGCGCTCTCTTTGCTAGGAACTACCTTTTTAATCAGGTCTTTTTCTAGCATCTCGTCTAAATTCATTTTCACTACCAATTACCATTATAACCTGTTTATTTATTAAATCAGACAGGAAACCGCTTTTCTCCTTTGCTCTTCTTTGAAGTTGGCTTTCGTTCCATACTATGAAATTCACTTCTCTGCCTGTTTTTTCCTCGACTTGCTTAAACTGCTTTGAAAGTTCAAGGACTTTTACTTTCCCTATAATCAGAACATCGATATCGCTTTCTGGGGTCTCTTCCCCATTCGCAAACGAACCAAATATCATGCAGAATTTTATGGCCTTGTTGCTTGAGAGTTGGTTGTAGATTAGATCCTTCAGCCCTGATGTTTTTATGATTATTTCTTTAAGCTCCTTGAAGTATGGGATGCCGCTGTTGATGCCTACAAATTTCATCCTGCCTATTTTTTCGACTTTCACTATTCCGAGGATTTCTAGGTTGTCCACCTCTTTAAGAAGTGCACTGTGCGTTATGCTTAATCTTCTCGATAGATCCCTTATATGAAACCGTTTCGACTCGTTCATGAAAAGTTCCGTAAGGAGAGCTGTTCTTGTGCTTGAGCCAAATAATCGGTCTATTAAATAGTCCATATGGTCTATTATAGAGACCATAAATATTTATAGCTTCGCTTTCTAGAGGCGATTAAATGTTACTTCACAGCTTTGTTTATCCAGTCGAGGTAGCTGTGTGATCCCGATATCTTGATTGTGGTTATTTGCGGGAGGTCATAGTTGTGGTTGCCGAGTATTTCCTTCTCGACCCATTTGTAAACTGAGCGCTTAGTCTTTATGACGAGCATGTACTCCTTTGAATGCTCTATCTTTCCTTTCCACCAGTATGTGCTTTCAACAGGGCCAAGAACCTGCGCACACGCGGCGAGCTTTTTCTTTACCAGAATCAGAGCTATCTTATCCAGAACCTCTTTCTTGTCGCTTGTTGTGATAACTTCTATGTTAGTTATGCACTCACTTTTTCTCTTCTTTCTTTTCTTCATTTATGTATTCTTCCTTAATCTCAATCTTCTTTATGTTCTTGAGATTTGAGAATACAGAAGCTATGAAGCCGGCTTTTCCTACAAAGTAGTCTGCGTTCTTCGCAACAGAGTTGTTGAACATTATTTCGACCTTGTCCGCAGACGCAGTGACTGAAGACGGGGTGATGCCATTGCTCTTTCCAAGCGCCTCGACCTTTTCCTTGTCTGACGTGAGCTGTCTCACCACCTTCACATCGTAAACGACATCTCTTCCAGCATATGGGTGGTTTGCATCGACGACTACTCTTCCTGAGTTGACGCTCTTTACTATCGCTGTCATGTTGTCCAGATTGACCTGCATCCCTGGATAAGGTTCGATTTCCCTCTGGCGGAACTCTGACATCGGCATTACTCTGACAAGATCTTCGTATCTTTCGCCGAACGCGTCTTCTGGCTTGAATGTGAAGCTCTTCGCCTCTCCTGCCTTCAGATTCCTGAGCTCACGGTCGAGCCCTTTTAGCACTCCTGGCGCTCCAATCACTACAACGACTGGGCCGTACTGCATCTTTTCATTGAGTATCCCTGCCTCTTTCGCCCTTTTCTGGTCAGTGGTGGCAAGAACCTTCTTGTCCTCTGCATCTGATACTGTGTACTCTATCTCTAGAAAATCTCCTTCCTTGAAAGCCATGTAATTACCTGCTGAAAAACAGCGATACAAGAAGTATTAATCAAATAGCTATAAAAATGCTTTCAAGGCAATAATATCTACTGCCTAATTTTCACAGGTGAGTATCTGGACGAAAAGAGCAAGAAGAAATGGCTGTTATTCATAGGAACGCTTTTCGCGGCGATTACGCTGCTGACTGCGTTCGGAGCGTTTAGCAACAACAACGTTGGCGGAGCATCGACTACGACAGTTTCGCAGAACATACAGACATACGCAGTGTTCGGATCGACGAACGCGACAGTTGCCGGCTACGGAAGCAGTGCTACCGTAAACTTCGCTGCGAACAGCGCAGCAGGCACAATCGCAGGCAATGTTCTTAACAAACTTGAACAGAATGGCTCGGTGTCCAGCTTTGTAAGCACTAACACAAGCTACGAGGTGCTTCTTGCGAACATGAGCGCATATGCGCTCCAGAGTCTGCTCTACAACAGAACCGGATCAAACACGCTAATAAGCGTCAATGCAAGCTCGCTTGTAAAGCTTCCGAAGGCGGTATTCTTCAAGTATGCGTCATCGACAGTTCCAGTGTATCCGCCGAACATCAATTACACGATAACTGTTATGCCAATCCCGAAGATGGGAGCGGTGATCCCAGTCTCAGTGCAAGCATTGATAACAAACAACGGCACAGTATACAACGGCCAGATCAGGATTAAACCGGTGGCATGATGCCGATAGACGAGAAGACAAAAGCGCTGGTTAGAAAGTTCGCAATAAAGAATGCTATCGACTACGGAAAGGCGGACATCGGCAGCGTTTTGGGAAAAGTTATCCCACAGTCAAAGGGCATTCCTATTCCTGACTTGAAAAAGGAGGTCGAAGCAGTAATCAAGGAAGTAAACAAGATGAAGAAAGATGCTCTTGAGAAAGAGTACAAGCCTTTCGAAAAAGAGTTCGAGAAGAAAGCCGAAGAGACTGCGGAGAAGACAGCGAAACCGAATCTCGAGATAGAAGGTGCAGTCGACGGCAAAGTGGCGACGCGGTTCCCTCCTGAGCCGAGCGGATACATGCACGTAGGCCACGTAAAGCAGGCATTGATAAGCGCTGAACTTTCAAGGATCTACAAAGGCAAGCTCTTCCTTTTCTTTGATGATACCAACCCTGAGAAAGCAAAACAGGAGTTCGTAGACTCTATGAAAGTAGATTTGGCTTGGCTAGGGCTGAAGTTCGATAAAGAATATTATTCAAGCGACTTCGTTGAGAAGGTGTACGATTACGCAAGGCAGCTCATCGAAAAGAAGAAAGCGTACGTCTGCATGTGCAGCCGGGACGACATGAAAGATAAGAGGTTCAACGGCATCGAGTGCAGCCACCGATCCCAGCCAGTAAAGGAGAACCTCAAGCTTTTCAACGACATGGTTAGCGGCAAGTACAAGGAAGGCGAGGCAGTCGTCAGGTGGACAGGAGACATGAAGGCGCAGAATACGATCCTTAGGGATCCTGTGCTGCTGAGAATAGTAGACACACCGCACTACAAAACTGGCACGAAGTACAAAGTGTGGCCTGCATACGACTTCAATACCCCGATAATGGATTCTATCAACGATGTCACGGATGTTGTAAGGAGCAAGGAGTATGAGCTGCACGATGAACTTGGCATGCAGATATTGAAGGCGTTGGGGCTACGAATCCCGAGATACCATCTTGAGGCCAGGCTAAATATAGTCGGCAATATAGTTCAGAAACGCGATATCAGGAAACTGGTGGAAGAAGGAAAACTTTCCGGCTGGGATGATCCGCGGCTAATGACGATAATGTCGCTCAGGAGGAGAGGGATTGCGCCAGAAGCGATAAGGAACTTCATATTGAGGCTGGGAATGACCAAGACCGACAGTTCGGTGCCCTTGGATATGTTGTTAGCGGAGAACAAGAAGGTAATTGACCCGATTGCAAAGCACATGTTTTTCGTCGCAGATCCAGTAAAATTAGTTGTGAATGGAGCAGAAAAAGAGAAGACCGAGATTAGACTGCATCCGACAAATGACTTCGGAATGAGAAAATATGAAATCGGTGACACGTTCTACATAAGCAAAGAGGATTCTGCAGCTCTCAAGAATGGGGATTCGATAAGGTTGAAGGATCTGATTGACATAAAGATAACGAAAAAGGGAAAAACGATTGAAGCAGAGAAGGGAGAGGGCGGAAAAAAGGTTATACAGTGGGTTTCCGAGAGTAATTATGTCAAATGCACAGTTCTTGTCCCGCTTCCGATAGTTGACGACAAGGACAACTTTAATCCCAATAGCCTCGAAACAGTATCCGGCTATGTGGAAAGCTACGCAGAAAAACTGAAGGAGCATGAAATAGTGCAGTTCGAGAGGTTCGGCTACTGCATACTCGACGACAAAAAGAAGATGCGGTTCATTTTCATTTCCAAGTAGTCAAGCAACCTGCATCGCGTTAGTTATCTCTTTCTCGAGGGCCTTGACGCTGCTGTTCGGGATGTATCCGGAAAGCTTGGTTATAAACACCTTTGCGTCTTCGAGTCTTTTTGCCCTGACCAGCGACCACGTCAAGTAGTAGAATGCGTTGATCGGCGAGAAAACTTTCTTTATCTGGCTGTCTGCAGTAGTTGCAGTTGCCGTGGCATCGCCGAGCTCTGCGGCAAGCGCCATCTGCTGATACTCTTGAAGAGGTTTGCTGTACATCGCGGTCATTTCGCTCGCCCTCTTTGCAGTCTTGAGGTTTTTCAGCTTGAGGTTTGACATGAAATAGGCATGGAGCACGAACGGATCCTTGTTTCCGTTCCTGAATGCGATCTCGCACGCAACTGCAGTCTTGCTCAGAATCATCTTTGCCCTTGAATCAAGAGTTCCGGAAAGTTCTCTGTGCAGCGCATTCTCTTCCATGAAGCCAGGCCTATCGTATCTTATCGACGCGACTTCGTAGTTTGAATACTGAATGATAAGCTGCGCGTATCTGTAATGGAATCCGGGTTCGTCGTTGCTGTCTAGTATTTTTTCGTATTCTGCAAGCGCCGAATCAAAGTCGCTCTCTGATAAGTAGTCATTAACGAGGTTCAAGGACTTCACAAGTTCCGCATCTCTCAGCTTTATCGCAAGTATGCTCGCATAGTTGGCGTTCTCACAGTATGCACACACCCACGTGTCTCCGAGCGCGACGTTCTCATTGCCGCAGTATTGGCACATTACTCTGCCTCCAGCTGCTATCTTGTTAAGAAGGTTTGTGTATGCTTTTGCGTCTATTCTTGGAAAGGTCACAATCATCAATGTGAATTGCTCAATAAATATCTTACGTCGGTTCTTTCTGACGTGTCCAAGTTATCGGCAAGTAGTTTGACTTTATGTCCAAATTTCTCAAAGGCAATAATCCCTTCACGACCTTTGTGATTCTGACGTACTTTATGTCAATATTATCTTTAGCGAAGATCTGTTTGTGCATCTTTGGAACCATTTCAATTGCATCTTCTTCGTTATAAAATAACGAAAACCCGAATGACCTAAAGCTTCCGCTTGTTGGCGCAACTATCTGGAATGTTGTTAAAAGAGGTAACCCATTAGAATCGGCTTCTTTGTATCGTTTACGTAGTACAAGCATTCTTTCATTTATCCCGACGTTAAATCGGTAGTTGCTGAAATGCATTATCAGATAACTTTGCGGGGGCTTCTGAACAGCTATAGTAAACCGCTTGATTATTCCGCTTTCTTTTAATTTTAACAGGCGGTATCTAACAGTCCCTTTGCCACGGCCGACAGCTTTTGATATTTCGCTTATGGACATCCTAGAATTCTGGTTTAGAAGGAGTAGAATTTTCTTATCGTTTTCGCTTATCTTTGTTGATTTGTTAATTTCGTTTACAAAACTGTTATTTAATGGCCAAAATCCAAATTGAGCAACAGTATATTCAGATGGTCTAAAAATGGGTCGATATTTTGAAAGTTCTGCGGCTATGTAAGTTTCCCACTTTATGTAACTTACAGGATCCCCAGCTCGAACATAGACGAATAGGTCAAAAGCGCCTTTTGTGATATAAACTTCTTGGGCGTAATCATCGTTCTTGAAAAAATCGTATAGCACTTCCGCTGGAGGTTTGATCAAGAATTTCATCACGACTATGTGCCTTTCTGAACCACCCAATCTGCTTTCGTCTATTTCGAGCGTGTATTTTATGTCTAATTTTTCTTCTAGGACCTTTATGTTCTTCATTACTGTGACTCTGGAGCATTTGGCAAGCTTGGCGAGTTGAGTTACTGAAGCTCGTGAGTCTGTGCTAAGCGCCCTTAAGATTAATTTCTCAGTAGCAGTAAAGAATTCCATGGATTGTATTGAAAGGGAGAGTTTATAACATTTACATTTAATCAAAGAACTGCAAACAAAATTTACTTTATGTATATGGCTTATAAACACCTAAACTACAGTATAAGTGTATGGCACTAAAGGCAGAGCAGAAGGGAGGCATCGCGTTGACGATAGCCTTGCTTGAGCTGTCGCTTCTTCCTGTTTTACTTGGAGTGGCCGGGACCAGCATAGGGGGAGTGCAGCTTTTGTTCTATGTCTTTCTTTTGTCATCGCTAGTTTCTGTGCCGATAAGCTTCATTTACGATAAAGAAGGGCTTAAATCTTTGCTTAGTTCTAAAAAGAGCATAGCCATAGTTATTGCCGCAGGTTTATTCAATAATGCTATATCTCAACTCCTTCTAACGGCCGGAACAATAGGCACAAACCCAAGCGTCGCCGGAATCATATTCAGGGGATGGGTTCTGATGTCCATATTACTTATGCCATTTGTGCTTAAAATCAAAGTAACCAAAGCACAGATTGCGGCTGCGTTAGTAGGTTTTGCGGGGGTTTATCTTGTCGTTTCTGGAGGCAGCCTCTTATCGTTAAATCTACAGCAATTACCATATATTGGTTTATTGCTCGGTTGTGCACTTTCTGCTACAATCTCAGCACTGCTCATAAAGAAATACACATTCAGCATGACCGCATCTGTGGCGGTGTTTAATGTTTCCTCGTTTGCGTTTATTGGTGCTCTGGCATTTATGTTTAAGATCGCCATACCAACAGCACTTTCGTTGCAGACGCTGTCTATAATAGCATTCTTAGGAGTAGTTACTTACGGAATTGGCACAACACTTTATTTCAACGCGTATAAAACCTTGAATCCTATTTTTGTAGGAAATGCTACACTCGCAGTCCCATTTATCACCATACTACTAGCAGCGTTGATTGTGGGAACTCCGATAAAAGCATATTACATAGGTGCAACTTTACTCATAGCAGGAGCAGTTATAGTTCAACAGAAATTGTCGAAATCAACACCGGAACATATAGCACATAACAAAAAACTACAGATATTCGATATTACAAGTGCGTTTGTTAACAACAGGCACTTCTTAGAACAGATAAGAGCAGATAATAGAGCACTTGCAATAAAACTGGATACACAAACTATAAAACCACACAGAGAACTGCTGCATGCGCTAAAAGATCATTATCTTTTCACAAATGATAATCCCCACCGTGATGTTAACAGAGATGAACTCGACTTTATCAACGATACACTAGCACCAAAAGAGAATGAAAGGGTTTTGATAGGTATCGGAAATGTAAATAGCATTGAACTTTTTTTCAATAAGATTGCCGAGTCTACTGACGTCACTAACTAATACCACTTTACAAAAGATTAAAAATAAGCAAACAAAATTGTCCATAAAACAGGCTATTTATATCCCAAAATTCACAAATCTATACAGGTGGAATTGGGTGGATAAGGTGGGGAAAACCAGTCAGAAGATAGTCACTCAACACCCAAAGGCAACTATCTACAAAGTATATGTTGCATTTTTCTTCAAGCCCGTCCAATCCCCTCCACACCCAAAGTGAGATCATGGATTTTATAAACTGGGAACCGACTCCGAACCAGGACTTCTTTCTTCAACAGCTTTCAATAGTCACGATTATCTTTGCAGTAGTGTATTTTGCACTCGTGATGCTGTAAGATAATAAGGTGGATGTATGGATAGTCAAAACAACAAGAGCAGCGGAGCAAAGAAAAGAGCGGCACTTCACAGGTTCTACTTTATAGAACCACGGCCGAACGCCGACGCTGAGAAATTGGCATTGTGTTTAATCGAACTCCCAAATGTGCAAGAAGTCTACATTACAGAAGGAGACTGCGGATATATCGTCAAAGCAAGATTCATGAACGAGAAAGAGCCGAAGGACATTGTCAGGTACATATCAAACAATATCAATCAGAAATTCGGCAAAGTCACTAGCTTCGTACAATACACAAAAGGTGACGCTCATGGCAGCCGTTAAAGATATTGGAGTCTCCTTTCTTGTTCAATATCTGAGAGAGGAACCTCTGGTCACACCATCGCATCAG
>VFSW01001225.1_pt1 | contig 38939 bp, 57 predicted proteins | sample 5358111 | NCBI WGS metagenome assembly VFSW01 (sample SAMN11554181, study PRJNA540505) | mine drainage metagenome | isolation source: sediment from site ElyBrook_90M | place: USA: Ely Copper Mine, Vershire, VT | collected 2017
CCATAGAATAGCCGGGCAACGGGTCTACAATCGGAGAGTCGCCGCGCTTGATGGCCTTGTCAATGGCTTTGGTACGGACTTGGGCAATCATGCCATCCCATAGTTGGTGCGGATTGGGCCGGGGCCGGGCCGGGGCCGCGCCTTTGGCAAGTTCCTCAAGGTTGACAGTCTCAAGGGCCGGGGCCGGGGCCTCGGGGACAAGGGCCGCCGCAAGTGCTTCCGGAGTAGCTACTTCGCCCGTAATGACTTCCTCGGTTAAAGCCTCATTCAATACTTGCTTGAATTTCTCAAGTGGTACCGCATACTGATTGATTCCCTCATCGCTCATCGATCGTCTCCTATGGATTTGATTACGCTGCGTTCATGGCGGTCGGCCAATTTGGCCACATTCAGCTTTGCGATTTCCTCTAGTGTCGTGCCCAACTCAAAACACGCGGCATCCAAGTACCAAAGACAGTCACCAATTTCCTTGAGAAAGCCTTCATACAGCTTGATGACAGCCGGATCGGTTATAACGGGCGCGCCCTCGGGCCGGTTAAGCCCTGTCAATCCGTGATTGCGCCAAAGCTTCTTTGCCTTTCCGGCAATCTCGCCCGCCTCTTCCGCCGCGCCAAGCGCCGGATACACGAAGTTATCACCGCGCGCCGGGTAGTCCGCTGTCTTGGTGGCGTCCTCATGGTATTGCCGGAAAGTGTATTCAATAGGCGTAAAAGACACGCCCGATTCAAGCCTAATCATTTTGTCCATGTTGGCTTATCCGATCTTTGCCGGCTCAACGCCAGGATTAGGATTGACTATCACGCCCAATTTGAGCAATTCCTTTTCCAAATTCTTGATATTTTTCATCAAGTCGTGAATCGCCACGCCGTCAGCATCCGCTTTGTTTTTGAGAATGGTCAGCACGCGGAAGGTGTTCGATATAACCGTGCCGCCTTCAATGATTTCATACTTGGCTAACGCAGTAAGCATGGCGGACAGCTTTTCCACGTCGAGATCAACGGCTGTCTGCCTATCCAACAGGGCGGACAACTCGGCCTGTGTGTCCTTGTGATCGTTGCGCTCGTTGGTCAAATCATTGAGCAATGTGGCATTTGCCGCAACATGGGCATCGTAATCCGCAAGCAGCTTATCGATGTATTCCACATTCAGCACAGCCAACTTCGCTGCCCGGAGATTGCGGATTTCCTTGATCGCGAACTCTGTGGTTAGGACAATCTTTTCCTTCGGAGCTTGCTGTCCGCCGCTTTTCTTTGCTGTCTTGCTTGTTGCGACCATTGTTTTCTCCTATTTTGAGTGTACCACAACATGACCAGGAAATCTAATACTTTCCGGCCAATCTGAGTATTTTTTCTGTATAACCGCTGTCGCACGTGTCACAGCCGATACCTGTTCCGTTGAAATGACGTATGCCTTCAGCCGTCCCGTACTGTACGATAAGCCCGGCCTCTATCTGTGCGCCCACACGCATGTTCTCTTGACAGTTAAACAGATTCACAGCGCCCGCGAAGTCATACTTCGCGGACCAAAGTTTTGCCATGATTTGCTGGCAACCCACAGCACCCCTACTCGAAACCGCAAAGGGATTGCACGCGCTTTCTGTGGCCACAGTCGCCGCCTCAATCGCCGGGTCGAGTCCTGCATCAATAGCCGCCCGCGCCGTGTCGTCGATTAACTCGGGGGTTGCGTCCGCGCAACCTTGCGAGCGCCCATACACAAGAGCAACGGTGAGAGGGGCTGTCTTGAAAATGGAAACCGCATCCCACTTCGCCGGTAGCCGGGGCGCACGGAATTGCTTGGCAATCTGTGTTTCTAGTTCCGTATCCATGTTAACAACCGGGGTGCCCGATAGAGTCAAAGGCAGCAAAGCAAGCAAGGTCAACGATACCGACACAGCAGCAATAATGATGTTGCGTTTCATGAAGCCTCCTGTTGTATGCCATTCCGTCCAAGGACAAAGCCGAGTCGGAAAAGTTCAAAAATAAAGGTGTTGCTGTAAAGCTCATGCAACTCGTGACAGCCGCTCACGAGGTGAGTACCGCTTGGCATGATAGATAGATCTTGTGGGGTTGGAAACTTGATCCGTAGACTGTAGGTAAAGGTTGCCTCGGGACAAGTCCAGCTTGCGTGTCGGATCTCTCCATTGATTGTGCACCCGGTTGCCTCTTGGTACCGTTGCTCAAAAAGCGCGCGATGTTTTTCCGGCCCAATCAACTCTATGGTGGATTTGATTCGCAAGTGCGCAAGGAAAGCATCGCTGACAGCCTGAATGCCATCCGTCGCGTTGCCACCGCGCTTTTTCCGGGGCCTGTCCACTTTTGGTTCTTCAATAAGCTTCGAGATAATCTTGGAATTAGGTACCCAAACTTCATTTCCGTGCGGATCCTCAAGCATGTGCCCGCCGCCATCCGGCCTAACAACCTTGTACAACCCCTTGGAGCCCTGAATCTTTACCATGTCGCCAGTATTGATTTCCATGTACTCTCCTTAAAGATATTGTACCACAGCCGCCAAGCCCTCGGGCGTAATTGTTAGAATGTAGACATTGCCGTTCTTCGGATATGGTTCCGAAACACGAATTACTTGCGCCCAACCGTGGCCAACAAGAGAAGCCGCCGTACTCGGGGCAACTTTGTTGCCGTCGCCGTAGATAAGACGGTAGCGCCCCATGCCGGGCCGCATTTGCGCGGAATTGTCGGCCAAGGAAAGCAACACGGCGCGCTGTGTGGGCGTGGGCTTCATGGCCGCACGTAAACCACGGTGGTCTTGCCCCGGTAGTGGGCGCGAATAAACTTCTTGGCCTCGCCGTACGAGCCGTTAAACCAAACAAGATCGCTAGAGTCCGGGTTGCGCATGACCGAAAAGGCCCACTGTCCCCAACCGCGTGGTTGCTTGCCGTGGCTCATTTGATATTCCCAAGTGTTGAATTCCATTTAGTGCCTCCTTAACTGTCCCAAGTATAGGAGAAAGCCTCGGCCTGTACAATGGTACAGGAGTACCGATGTCCGTTGATACTAAGACTTCTTGCCCTTGCCTTTCTTGGCCGCCTTGGCGAGCCATTTCGTAATTGTTTCGTACTTGTTGGCAATCTGTTGCAAGCCCGCCCGCGCCGCATCGCGCCGGAGGATTGCCGCGTTAAATAAGTCCGGGTCCATGAGGGCCTGTATCTCAGCGTCAACCAAGTCCACTATAACCTTGGGATTCAGGGCGTCCAATTCCCAGGAGCTTGGCCCGAATTCCGCGATGTATTTCGTGGCGCGGCAATCAGTCAGCTTCGCCGGGTTGGGCGGAGGGTTGTACTTGCGGATTTGCGGCATGTTGAGCGCAATGCGGTTGATATCGGGGGCCGGGGTGCCGTGAGTCTCGCAAAACAGCGCCAAGCGGTCCATAATGTCGCGTGTCATGTCTTTTCCACTCGGGTCATGGTCGCCCAAGTGAATGATTGTGGTTTCCTGCCCGCCCTCGGTAATGTTGGCAACGATTCGTTGTGAGGCGCTCCACATTTCGGATTGCGAAGTATAGCCCCGGCATGAAAAGAAAGGCACATCGTACCGCTGACATATGTGAGTGATTACGCCCACAAGCGCGTCTTTTTCAATCCACACTTCCACGCGCTGAGGCTGATCCGACCACAAGTCGAAGTTGAATTGTGCCGCCGAGGCTTTGATAATTTCCGAGGGATGTTCCCAGTGGGACAGCGCCCGGAGGTTGCGCGTGCGGTCCACGATTGCATCCCAATCTATGAGGCCCGCCAAGCGGGCGTCCGACACAAGCGCGCCGAGATTGTCATAGCTGCGCTCGCTGTTAGGAATTACCGCCCGGCTCACCAATTGGTAGTACAACTGGCGGAGCGTTAACTCGAAACCTTGGGCCGCAAACTCGTTGATAATCTGATTGCACAAGGCAATCATCTTGACCGAGGCGGTGCGGAATGTCTTGGGCGTATAGCAAATGGTTGCCATTACTCGTTCTCCTTTGGCCCATTACTGTTGTTGGTGATTAAGCCGCTGATTCCTCTTCGGCACGTTTTTCTAAACCATCTGCCACAGTCAAGCGAAGACTTGCTGCAACGCCGGTTAAAACATCGGGCGTTGTCAACATTCGTAAGGATCCAATTTGATCGGATTTTTCGGCCAAGAAAGCAACGTATATGGCGGACTTAGCATAAGCCAGGGCGCGCCCATAAATATACTCTCGTCCTCCGTCACGTTCTGTAGTGGGGATTGCGCGGCCATACAAGGTTACGGCGTTGATGTGTTCTTGCCAAACCGGCCAATCCTCATTGATGACCAGAAGCGCTCCGGCCAGTGTTTTATAATCGTCACAAGAAAACATAAAAGCGTACCGTGAGTCAAAGTGGTCTTTGGTGTGGTCTATGTTCGGCACGCCACGCCCAGCCCTTATCTTGTGCTTTTCTGTGCTTGTGCTATCAGGCACAAAGCCCGGACGCGTGGATCCTATTCCGGGGGCCTCAGATCCTCCGGTAGTTTCGGCAGCTCGCACGCCAATGCCTAGCCCGCCAACGCCTGTGACCTGTCCCGCACTTGCTGAAACCTTGCGTGCGCCATCAGTGAAAGCTGAAAAGCAAGGCTCAAATAATGCAAATAACTTCTGATTCCATTGCGTATGCTTTTGGTTGTTTGATCGAATGATACCATCGTCAAGTAAGGATCGAATAGCTGCGGGTAAGGCTTTCTTAAATGCCGCCCCAATAGTCAGCATGTCGATAGGTTGCGGGTTATTGAACTCATCACAAGTTTGCAAGAAAGTTCTGGTTTGATCAGAGACAACGCCCATCGATTTGTAGGGTGCAACAATCAGGACAACGCGCCTCCATTCGTGGGTAATACCAAAAACAGAAAGGTAGCTGTTGTTCCCAAGCCGCATGTCATAAATTTCCTGTTCATATTTTTTGTTGGATGGACTGAATAAAATGCCTGTGGCCCCTTCTCCTATTCCGGCATACCTATACAAACCTTTACGTCCTCTGTCTTCGTCTCTAGTAGAATTATTCGGCAAAATAAACCACAGTACGGCACACTTATTGCCGGGAAGCTCTACACGACCATGTTCCGCGCCGGTATTTTCAAGTACGTTTTTCAATCCCACTACTCTTCGGAAATGTCCCTTCGGAGCAAAATCCTGAACTTTGACGTTTACCTCGCTCAAATCCCAAAAGCGTTGTTCAACCACATGCCAAGCCCACGTACGCGTCCATGTGTCGTCCGTTTGCTTGTCAGAAGGCCGTATCGTTTCATCGTCAGGGCGCATGCCGTGCAATACCACACTTGTACCGTGTCCTGTGTTGATAGTACCCGGCAAGACATGTGATGCATCCAACGATGGGTATGTTGTAAGATAGTAGCCGGTGGGCGTATAACCCTTTACAAGAGTTTGAATTTCTACGCCATAGCGGCTGCGCGCGAGGGCTGCTATTTTTCCTCCCATGCCAAGGTTTTGTTCTTCGCCTTTGTCATAGCCAATCTTGGTCATCTTGAAAAGATCGGGAATGCCGGGGCCGTTATCAACCACCTCTATTTTCCCGGGGTGTCGCGGGCTTTCGCGCGCGCACACAACGGACGCGCCAGCCTGTAGGCCGTTCATTATCAACTCTCGCAAATATTGTGTATGATTACAGCCTTGGATCAATTGCTCATAAATCTTTTTGCCGTTATCTACCCATGCGCGTTCATTCATTGTGTTCTCCTGTCTCGAATAGTGGTTCTGATCTTCGGCCCTCGCCACGTGTGTGCATATTCGGGCGGCCCGGAATCGCCAACTCTATGCGCCGATTAGCAACCATGACGTACTCTTTTTCAACCTCAAAACCAAGAAAATGCTGGCCATTTTCTTTAGCCGCAACCAGGGTTGATCCTGATCCGGCAAATGGATCCAAAATCGTGCTGTCGGCGGAAGCAATATTGCATAATGTCCGCATGAGTGCAAGCGGTTTTGTGCATGAATGCTTCCACCAATTTCCGCATTCTGTGGGGTTGTCCAACACATCCCACACAGGGCCATTGTGTTTAGCCGGTAGATTCCAAGCATAGATGGGATGATAGCGAAACGCCATACCTTGCGCAGCAACTTTGCTCAAGGTAAAAGATGGTGACCATATAAGCACGCGCTGAGGGGCCACGGGAAAGTATTGGGCCTCTTGTATCAAATGCGGGGCCGCCCCAAACCAAATAATTGGGCCGAGTGTTGCTTCGGAAAACATGCGCCACAATGTCAGCGTTTCTATGGATTTATCCCAGATTTTCCCATCTTTATTAACCCCATAGGGCGGATCAACAACAACTGCCCCAACGGACCACTTGGGCAGTGCCTTAAAAAGTTCTACATTGTCCCCAAGCACAACGGTACAGCAATCAAATTCTCCAATTTTTCGTCCGCAAGTCACTTATTTTCTCCCATGCCGGGTCTTCGACCTGTCAGCGTGTAACCTTTTCCTATGAGGCTTCGGATTGTGGCCACCCTATCCTCGCCGCTCAGGTTGCGCGTATACATCAAACCATAAGTCAGCGCCTTGCCAATGAGTCGCTGCGCAGGTGTTACGTCCACAGCCGCCACGCCGAGGACAAGGGCCGCCGATTCCCGGTGCGGATCAGATCCGGCTCCCGCCGCCTCAAGCACGCGCCGCTCGATAGCCGCATAATCGACGGCCGTCAACCGGGCAATGATTGCTTCATCTTCCTTAGTCAGAAGTTTGCGCATATTCCTTTCCCTGCGCGAGTCGTGCGCCCATTGGTTGCTGCTGAAATTCGTCCACGTGCAACACGGGCTCGGGTTTGTAGCAACCCCGGCCCGGCTTGAATGTCGGATTGGCGGATAGCGTACGGTCGCTACGGTTGGGAGTACAGATTCCGCAATACTCGGCGGTTTCTCGCCCGGCCTTGTATACGCCGTGCGAACATTTCTCTGATTGATCCATAAGCGATACTCTACCTTTCGCCGGGGGTTGCCCGGTGTTTAATAGTCCAAGTCTGTTATGATGCCTCTCAGATATTTGAGGGCCAAAGTGTAACGCCGCCGCATTCCTTCCCACTCATGTACTGGCAAGGCGTGCAATCTCTCGGGCCGAAGATTGTCCTCGATGTCGTGAATCTTGACAGCCCGGCCCAAACTGTTCTTCTTGGTGCGCCGGATAAAGTCCTTGTATGTCTCGCCCTCACTCCGAGAAACGGATAGCACAGCTTCCGTTATGTCCTCATCAAAGTAAGCCTGTAGCACTTCCTTGGGCACGTGTGCGTCCTCAACCACGTCATGCAACACGCCGACAATCTGTTCCTCGCCGGGGTTGCACGCAAGCATGACGCGCAACGCATGCAAGATGTAGGGCTGTCCGCCCTTGTCCAACTGTCCGCCATGCGCCTGCACGGCAAGGGTAATGGCCTTATCAAGCATTGCGTTCATTTCTCCTCCATGAGCCCGAATAATGGCGGTGTTTCGTATTCCTCAAGCGCCGGGGCCGGGACCTCTATTTCGAGTTCCAGCTCGCCCTCGGGGTAATCCTCGGGGCGCGTATGTCGCCGGTACAGTGCCCAATGTGCGTCGCAACACGCGCCGCGCAAAATCCCAAACTCAAAAGCGCCAATCAACTCCGATCCGTCAACGTAGAATTCCTGCCCGGCCTTGCCACAGATACACAACAGAGTGCCCGCCGCATTGCGCTCCTCACGCGCTGTCCATGTCGCCGGGTTGCGCGGATTGAAAATCATTGTACCGTTGGGTTTCGCTTACACACTATTGTAGCCTCAACTAGATCCATAAAACAGATACATTCCTCTTTAGTGGTAAAACTCACGCCAAAACAAGGTATCCAATTGCCAGCTTCCGTTTTACGAACAGGATACCAACGACCATCGTCATTTCCTTGCGCTAATCGTACAGTATGTTTACTCACAAGGCACCCCTCCGTTAAAAGACTCAACCACTTCGATAAATTCAGAGGCATGCTTTTCTTTTCCCGTTACCTTGACAACACGATAAGCCGCGCCTTGCCTCCTGAGTCCGCGCCCGAGGGCTTGGCACATCTCCAAAGTGTCGGGCGTTTTCAGCCCGGTGTATTCTGTGAAAGTCCCGGTTAACGTCATAAAGACATCAACTCGGTAGCCCTCGCGTTGTGGTTTCGCTTTCATGTTGATAGTATCCGCCCGCCGCCTGTCCGGCACAATGGTACTTTTGTCCTATTCTTGGTGGTACTCAACAACGAGATGACAAAGGGCTATAAACTCCTCCGAAGTAAGCCGTTGCTTTGCGTGGTTGACATCTTTTGTAACCCACTGAAGATTTTCGATAACATGGCAACCGCCTCGCAAAGCAGAAATCTTATGATCAATCTGTGCATTTTCTCGGGTAAGAGATATTCCGGTTAACGCGCAAAAACCTTTCTGTTTGTGCCACAATCTCCACAAGTCCTTCGCAGACACAACAGAGGAAGTATTCTTAAACCTAAAAACCTTGGCTCGCGAATAAAAAAATTTCCTATTATACACAGCCTTAGCCCTATCACGACATATACAACACGTTACTCCAGAATCAATCGGTCGACTACCGCAACAACCACAATATCCGCGTGCAATTCGTTTTTTATAGTCCTCGTTTCTTGTTTTACTTACTTTCGGCATGAATTATTCCTTGACGCAATCTAGTACCAAAGCCGATCCGCGAAGATCGTGCCCGTCGGGCCATATCTCAACCCACACGTACCGCTTGCATTTGATGTTGACACATTCAGCTATGTTAACCGCGCCGCCCGCGTATTCTTTGAATGACGCAATATGGTGGCCTTTCCTGTCCGCAAGGTCGCTGCCCGCAAGCATCAAGCTGTTCATTTGTGCTGTCGTGTCCGCCATATTACAGTAGCCTCCTAAAGAGTCCGGCCATCTGTCGCCATACCCCGGCAATGAATGGGGCCGCAAGCATCAGATTGTCCGGCCTAAGTACTCCATGAATCGGACAAAAGAGAAACTCAAGCATTGGCCCTCGCTTTCGGGCAGCCCTTGCGGTGCTTCTTAAACTTCACACGCTCGTAACCCAGTCGGAAAAGACAGTCAAGGCACGCGCCGCGCCGGATACACTCAGCGCGTTGCGCCGCGCGCCACTCAGCCCTCCGCACGTTATCGTCGCGGATTCGTTGCAAGGCCGCTTCATGGTTGCGCTGTCGGGTAGCAACCACCTCACGCTCGATTCGCTTTTTCTCTCGGAGCCGTTGTAACGTATCCGGGGTAAGTCCGGGATGCGCCTCACAGCCCGGATTTTTGCAAGTAGTTTCACCCAACGACCGACAAATCGCAGCGCCGCACTTAAACGGGCAAGCATAATCCCCATTGCCGTAGAAATAGGTGGCCGAGCGACTATCGCCCAACACCGTAGTGACAACCGGCACAGGCTCGATCAATACCCATAACAAGGCCGCCGCGCGAAATCCCTCGTCCGTGTCGTAATCATTCAGTCGGGCTATCACGCGGGCCAAGATATGCTGGCCTGTGGAGCCTGTCAGTGGGTCGTTTCCATAATCCATACAGCCTCCTTAAAAGTGTACCGCGCGCCGTGCCCGTATCTGTTACACCCTTTGCTGAGTCGCCGGGTTGTGCCCGAAGCAAGGCATGTGTACGGGGCGTGTCCCCGGCGCGCGGGATATCGTTAGAATGACTCGCTGTACAGCTCCGGAAACAGTTGCTTGTGTTCCTCGGGCGTTGGGTTAAAGAAAAACTGGAAGTTGCAATCCGGTTTGCCAATCCCGTCGCCGGTCTGAAAACCAACTGCGCCCAGGGCGTTGCACTGAAACCATCCGGTTATGCTATTGTTGTGCCGCAGGCCACAACCACAATCCGGGCAAGTCCCGCGCTTGAGATGCACGTGAGCCTCACGGAGGCGGTTCATTCTCTTGTCTTTCTCGGCTTGCTTTTGGGCTTTCGTCATTCGCGCCATTGTGTTGCCTCCTCTTTAACTGTATCCATTTTGCCGGAAACCCTCGGGCGGCTCAATGGGCTAAAGGTACCGAACTTCGTGGTACCAAAGTACTAATGAAAAAGCGGGCGTATTCCCTCAGAAACACGCCCGCCATTTCGATCATGCCGAGGGCCGGAAACCAACCTGCCGAGTGGCCGCGTGTACGCCGCTACGGATGGCGTTGAAAAGGTCGCCGCGAGTCATTGGCGGCAACTGTACCGTTGCGCCGCCGCCGATATTCTGAGCCACTTGCCGGGCGATTGTATCTACCATGTCCGGGGTCATGCGTGATTCCTTGCCGGACAGCTTGGCCGCCTTGGTAGTATGCTTGGCCGCCTCTAACTTTTTCTTGAGGCGATACCCGGCATTTAGCTTCCGGAAATGCAAAACGTGGGCCTTGCATTCCTTATATGTGGAGCCGTCAGAGGCTTTCCACACGGGGTCTTTGCCGTCCACGCCGCACAAGCCTTGTGCAATCCAAGCAAGACGCTGTTGCGGATGCGTTAGTTTCTTTGCTTTTGCTGGCACTACCTTTTTGATTCTCATTTTGTTCCCTCAGTTGAATTTCGGCCCTCAGTTGCGCCGATATGCGAACACTACGGCAACCGGGCGCGGGGGCACAACTGTACGGAGGGACAGAAGGAGGATACTTGTACTCGGGTACTACGGAAGGAAACTCTACCAAAGGTCAGCAAACGCGCCAACAGTGGCCAAGCGGTACATGCACGCCTGCCAACGTGGGCCATGCTGATCCAACTCTGTGCCCAAGGTTGCCGCGTGGCATTCCTCGTGGAATAGGGTCATGCGTGCAACGCGCAAGGACTTGTTGTAATCCGGGTCAAGCCGGATGCATATTTGCTTTCCGCAATCGCTTGTGTCACCCATGTCTCCCTCTTGGGAAATCGGGGCGTAAAACACAAGCACATTATCCGGCAACTTGTTGGCGAAATACCGCGCGTTGTCAGCAAAGTATTGTTGGCCAAGTGTCAGTTCTTTGCTTTGAATCGGAACAGAAAATACGCTGAGGATTGCGAGGATGCTTGCTAGAAAGTATCTCATGCCACTACTGTACCAAAGGACAGGAGGAAAGTCAACTGTATTGCGGTACTACTACTTAGCGGCTAATATCCATTCGTACCATTCTAAGGTTAAATCATTGGGACGTTTCCGCAAGGAAAAAAGAAGCGCATCCATTTCACAATAAGAGGTTGTAAAATATGTGACAATCGCATGACGGTATGTGTCGTAAGCAAAGGAGAGACTGATCGGCCAATCATAATACAAGCCTTGGTTATGGCGTTGCCAGTGGTGCCGCCATTCGTGGGCTATTGTGTTGGCAACATCTGCTCCGTTGTTTGCGTTGTTTTCATCAATGGCAAGAATTCCTCGGCGCGTATCATAGAAACGGTTGCCTATTTGCGTTTCGCCGGGCCGAGGTTGATAGTAGCATCCTGCACCAAAAGCAAGAGAACCAACCACAACCAGAGGTTGCGGCAAGTCCTTGGCGGTTTTCAACCAGCGGGTTTCAAGACTTGGTAGGATCATAGAGGTCAAAAAGCGGTTCCGGTTTGAATACCTTGGGGCCGGGATTTGCTTCCAAAAACTTTTCTTTCCATACTTCGTTCAGCCGGTAGAGTAGCTGGCGCACGTGGGGAGGTTTCAATCCGGTCTCATCAGCCACGCCTACCGAATCCAACCCCACGCGATAATAGAGGTAAACCACCTGAGCAAGTACGCCAGCACCGCCGTTGCGAGTGTAGCGCAAATATGTGTCAATGCCCTCAATCTCGACCTCCAATTCCGCAAGTCTTTCTCGGGCGGCCTGTACTGTCGTTTCATCCTCAAAACTTGGTAGCGGGGGCTGCACTGTACGGCGCGCCACTTCCGCGTCCGATACGCCGCCGCGTTGCACTTGCACGTATTCCTTGTTAAGCCGATCGATGGTTTCATTCAGCCGGGGATGTTGTGCGAGGGCCGCGAGTCGGGTGCGGTCAAGCCGATCAATGATTGTGCCTCTACCGGGGCACAACCCAAGTCTGCCTTCCATGAAAGTCACAAGCAACTTGCGGAACAGTGCGTCGTTGAGTGCCCACAGCGGGGTAGGCAATCGCCGTTCCCCGGATTGTTTCCGTTGGAACGTTTGCATATGCTGAAAATCTGCGTAACTTAAGCCGGTACGCGCCGAGGCCGGACGTTGCCGCCGTTCTCCCCATGCGTACATGTCGAATTTTGGCTCGTTAGCCATTATATTCCGGTCCCATAGACGCGCATAAACAGCCCTGTGCAAGCCAATCCCACAAACACTGATAGCCACGCGCCGCCACGGGCGCGGGTAAACGCTCGACTAATTCAAGAATGTATCCGTACCGGCCCGCCGCATAATCCCCAAACAAATCCGAGGTAACGTGCGGACTCGGAAAACGGACACAATCCACCATGTTCACGATGCACAGGACAGCACCGCGCGGAATCGTGTCCGGGTCGTATCCGAATTGCTTGCACGCCGCCCGATCAACCTTTAGCCCGGCATGGATTGCAAGCAGACCCCTGTACGACAGCCCACGGGGCCGGGTTTCCACACGCTTTCGGCCGTCGGCTATCAGACTCGCCCACGGTTGATACAAGGTTAAGGCTTTCATTGCCGCCCCTTGGGGGCCGGGTAGAGGGTGTGACAATCTGCACATTCCCACACAGACCGCTTGGCGGTCTTATAATGGACAGTGCTACCGCATGCACAGATACCGGCCTGCGCCTCGTTTGCCGTGCCCTGGTAACGAGCGACCCCGAGTCCGGGCGGATATGGCTTGCCGCAAACGCTGCACGCCTGACGCGTGCTCAGCGCGATTGCGCCACATTCACACTTGTCTAGTGTGCCGGTACGGTTAGAATTGAGGGGATCGCCGCTCGATCGAGGGAGAATGGGGTCGGGGCCGGGTTCATGGCCGAGTGGGTAACAAGCATCACAGCCCCAACTTTTGCCGGTAGGCAAGTCAGCGGATGGAATGTACAACCCATGCGGGCAACGATTGAATCTACTTTCCGAATTGGGGTTGACGGTTTCCATGCCCTGCCACTTTATCATAAAGGTGACAATTTGCACAGAGCGTAATTGAGTTCTCTAGCGAAATCTCGCCGCCGCTATAATAGCCCTCTTCTGTCAACTGAATATCACCGCGTGCTTGACGTTCGTGCATATGTCCAGTTTTCCAAATCACCGGATTAGCACAGTGTACACAAGCCCATCCATCACGCTCAAACACACGCCTCCGAATCGCGCGCACGGCCAAGGTACGGTTGACAATGCGGACAAGACCAAATGTGCGCGTAACAGCCGCCGCCTGTGCCGTGCGGAAAATACGGACAGGGCCGATCTTATCAAACTCAACGTAAGCGCGAGTGCGTAGCCTAGACATTTTCCGCAGCCACGGCTCCGTCGACCATCACAATCCCAACCTTGCCGGTTTCGTCCACTTTCTCAATCCACACTTGATAATCGTTTAGCGCCGCCACGGCCTCAAGCTCCGCGAGGGCCTTACTGTCCATTGCGCCGCCGTCCTTGATAAGCAACACGCGCAGCTTGGGATTGGCCGCCATCGCAATCCTAACGGAAATCCGCAACTGTTCCGCGCCACTTGCCTGTGACAGCGGGAGCCAATCGAACAGCACCTCACCCTCGCCAAAGGACAAGCCCGGTACCGGCATTTCAGCCGAGGCGATTGTATCCGCCTTCAGTTTTTCGTTGGCCTCAATCGTGGCGGTTTCCTTTTCCGCCTTTTCTTTATACAGCTTCAGTTCGCTATTCATCTTCGCAAGATGCGCCAATGACTCAACGTGTTTGTTGGTTTGCTGTGCCGCATCAAATTGCTTTTTGAGTTCATCCACCTCAATCTTAGCCGCGAGGGGCGGGCGCAAGGCATAGGCCGCCTGTTGCCTATCAAAATGTTCTTGCATCTGGGCCGCATCGTTGAGCATTTTGTTAGCTTGCGCAATTTGCTCGTTCATAGTTGTAATATTCATGCCAAGTAAAGTATCCTCGGCCTTACGCTGGGCACGTTCAATTTCAATATCCGAATTGTGCTTCCCGGCCTCGTGCATTTGGCGGACAATCGCCCCCGTGTCTATTGGCTCCGTTGGCGTATCGGTTGGAAAATCCGGTACCGCCGTCCGCAACGACTCTATCCGCTTAATGTCCTTGTGCGTGCCCGTGCGCGCATCATAAATCTGTTTGGTAGACTTGTCCAACGCGTCGATATCCACATCGAGCTTTACCATACCGCGCAAGGTTTCCAACTGTTGTGCCGGTTTCATTCGAGAAAAAGCAAGCGGATCGAAAGACAAAGAGCCCAACAGATCATCAAGCAACTTCTGAGGGCTTGCGAATCGTGCCCCGTTGGCCGCCTCAACGGTCAGTGTAGTGCCCGAAGGCGTAAACTTGCGCGTGACCACAAAGTCGCCAAGGTCAAGCCGCCCAAAAGCCTTGTCCTCGCCCGTGCGGATAGGCTGACTCGGCAAATCTTTTGTACCGCCCAATGTGTAAAATATCGTATCAAGGACGGATGACTTGCCCTCGCCGTTGGCCCCGGTAATCATGATCACGTTACCTGTAGGGCGAATCTGTACGACACGCAGCCGCTTAACGTTCTCGGCTTGAAATTGAATAATCTTCATGATAGCTCCTCGTTGGGTTTCTCAAAATCGCCAAACTGTTCTGCGTTTGGTTCCTCAACCTGTGGTCCGTATACCTCGACCGCATGTGTTCCCATAAACTCACTTGCCCATGCTAAAAGAATTTCGCGTCGTTGGATATGCTCGGGAGTTTCTTTCTTGAGTCCCAGCAAGGCGGTTGTCATTTTCACAGTATCTACAAACAGCTTACGCTCCTCGGATGAGAGATATGCGCCGCCAAAGTCGAACCAAGCCCCTTTCGGGCGATTATCGTCCGTAATGTTATAAGCCTCGGCAAGCACGGCGCGCAACTCTTTGCCGGTTGTCTTGGGATTCAGGGCCGCCGCGATTATCTCGGTGGTCAGCTTGCGCCCCGGCACGCCGCATACGGCGCGCTTGATTTCTTGGGCCTTTGATATACCCATCGAGTCGAGGTCGTCGGCGGACATAAGCGGGAGGAGTTTTTCGGCCACGGACAGGTAGGCGTACAACTGAGAGCGTCCCCGGTTGAATCGTTCGCGCAACTCAAGCATAAAGGCATCGAAGTTTGGGTAGGCAAGTCCACGCCAATACTCGCCCGCCTTGAAAGCCGCCAAGAGGTGGCCAAGCCGGGCGTAACTGTGGTCAAGTTCCGTTTCCTTGACGACGGTTTCGCCAAGTTGCCCGTAAATCGCCGCACGCAATTCCTCAGCGGTTACACCAAAGGTGTTTAAGGTTGTGCTCATTGTTGGTTCGCAGCAAAGAATTCTTTGGGAAACTCGGCTATGTCAACTCTCGGGAAATCATGGCTACCAAGGGCGTGCTGGCCTGTATTCCCACCGTGCGACCGTACAACAATTCTACCACAACTATCTACCGATTTCAAGACACCATTTTTCTCGGCCATCGTTGAGAAAGCAGCATCTTCCCCAACATGCAAGGCTGCAGAATATGGATTTTTTTCCCAGTAGTCGCGCCAATAGACCTGTGTCGCACCGGGGGCGTAGTTTCCCGTGCCCCGATACTTGTACCGAAACGTGCCGCCATTCCGTACGCAATAATAAAGCAAATCGTGAAATCCCACCATTTGTTTGCTGCTAGAAATCAAAAGATCAACCTGATTGGCAAGATAGTCGGACGCATACCAATCGTCAGAATCGAAGTTTATGAGAATGTCTCCGTGTGCGTGGGCATTAAGCGCATTGCGTTTTTCGCCCAAAGTTTTCCATGTACCGGGCTGACCATACTCATAGCGGATACGGGCGTGATCAGGAATCACAGAATAGCATGGGGCCGACCCATCATCCAAAATGACTAATTCACTGTCGTGGAATGTCTGAGAAAGAAAGCAATGAACGAATCCGGGCATGAAGCTAAGACGATTGGAGGTAGGACATACAACAGAGACTAGCACAGGATACCCCATTCCTTGCCCAAGTTGGCGATATTCAGTTCACGTCCGGTAATTACAGCGTTTTGTTTTTCTTGCCACGCATTGCGATTAAAAGCATCCTCAGCCGCAGCGCCCGCGTACCGGGGATGATATTGATGTGATACAAGTACGTTTTCAATAAAGCGGGGAACAATCCCGTTGTGTTTCATGCGAAACAAAAGAAGATCATCGTCGTACCCGTAGCCTCGAAAGATTTCGTCGTATCCCCCAATCCGCATAATTTGCGACCTGTGGACAGCATGCACAAAGAAACCGGTCCAGCCGGGACGCCCGCCGCCCGTGGGGTGACAGTACCACTCGTCAAAGTTCCCGCGCTGATCCAAAGCCTGTACAATCGGCACAGAGGAGGAAAACTCATCGCCCTCAATCGCTTGCACAAGGTCATGTATGCCGGTAAGCGTTTCGTACTTGCACTCAGCACTCTGCATCATCAAGATATCACCAGTGGCTTTTTTGATGCCACAATTATAAATTGTGCTGACGTTGTTGTAACCTGTGCCCTTATGACGGGCATAGTATTCCACGGGGTACCGTTGGCAAACACTCGCGCCGGTTGGATTAGCAGGCCTGTCCTCTACAACAATCACCTGTAGTGGGGGAAGATCCCTTTGTTGAAAAATGGAATCCAACGTACGCGCCAACAACGCGGCGCGATTCCACAAAGGAAGGACAATCGACACGGTACACATATCAATTTAACTCACCAATGTCTTGGGCCTCTATGCGCCCATCCTGTACCGCACTAGTGATAAGGCGCGTCATGGTCTTTGCTTGCACGATCGGATCGCTTGAGCTGGTACGCAAAAGGGCCATAGAGGGTTTGGGCTCAACCACGTAGACAAGTCCGAATACGCCAATGTGCAATCGCGCCATGTCCCGCAAAAACTGATGCAACAGCAAGGTCACTTCTTCCGGAAAATCATTTCTGCTTGCTTTTTCTGTCATAGCAACTCCGCGTCAACCATGAGTTTAACTAACTCACTAAATTTCGTTTTCGCTTCCCAACCAAGAACACTCTTGGCTTTCGAGGCATCACCAAGGAGCATATCGACCTCGGCGGGACGAAAGTATCTTTCGTCAATCTCAACATAGCGTGTCCAATCCATTCCCAAATAACAGAAAGTAGCGGACAGAAACTCACGCACGGAGTGCGTTTCCCCGGTTGCGATCACAAAATCGTCAGGCTTGGATTGCTGAAGCATTAGGTACATGGCCTCAACGTAATCTTTAGCGAATCCCCAATCGCGCCGTGCATCCAAATTGCCAAGGAAAAGTTTGTCTTGCTGACGGTTGTAAATACGGACAGCCGCCTTGACTATCTTTCTGGTGACAAAGGTTTCGCCGCGCCGGGGGCTTTCGTGATTAAAAAGAATTCCATTACAGGCGAACATACCATATGATTCACGATAGTTGACCGTACTCCAATAAGCAAACAGCTTCGCCACGCCGTACGGGCTCCGTGGATAAAAAGGAGTCATTTCGTTTTGGGGCGTAGCCATCACTTTCCCGTACAGCTCACTTGAGCTTGCCTGATAAAACTTGGGACGGCCGCAATCCTTAACCGCCTCAAGGAGCCGTAGCGTGCCGAGAGCGTCGGTGTCGGATGTGTATTCCGGTATGTCGAAACTCGTTCTGACGTGGCTTTGCGCGCCCAAGTTGTACACTTCGTCAAACTGAGTGGCCCGAAGCAATTTGCAAAGAGAGGCCGAGTCCGTTAGGTCGCCATAGTGCAACTGAAGCTGTTTGAAAATATGGTCAATGCGCCCCGTATTGATTGAGCTAGAACGGCGGATGATACCGTGTACCTCGTACCCCTTTGACAAGAGAAGCTCAGCAAGGTAAGAACCATCCTGTCCTGTGATGCCGGTAATCAACGCGCGCTTCATAGCGTTCCCGGCACCGTCGTAGCGTATCTATCTTTTTCAGATAAAATCGGTTCCGCAACGGGCCATTTAATCCCGAAAGAATCCCAGCGGATCACTTTATCTTCCTCTTGGTTGAAATGAGCGGAACATTTGTACTGTACGTCGGTGTCATTTTCTAGTGCGCAAAATCCGCGAGCAAAGTCAGCCGGAGCCCAAATCTGTAAATTATCCTTCTCAGATAAAACCATTTCATGCCATTGCCCGAATGTTGGGGAAGACACTCTAATATCGACCGCGACCATGAATGCTTTGCCTCGTGTCACTCTCATCAGCTTGCCCATCGGAGGGGATAGCTGATAATGCAAACCGCGTATGACATTCTTAGCGGAGCGTGAGAAATTGTCCCGCACAAACGGCGGCAAGCCCAACTGCCACATTTCGTTTTGCAAGTAGGTGATGGAAAATATACCGCGTTCGTCTGAGAACACGGGCGAGGAAATCACCTTTACCGCGCCATCGAGATATTCCTCTTCTACCTTAAATAGCATATAGCTCCTTTTGCCACGCAACCGTCCGCTCTAGCCCTTCTCTTAGACCAATACCGGATTGAATGCCAAACTCTTCCTCGGCGCGGGATAAATCCATCTGTACCTGTTCGGGCGCGCCTTTCATGGTAGCATCGGACGCCGGAAATGTGACTTCAGCGCCCGTGATCTCACCAACCATCTTCGCCATGCGGCCTATAGTGGTAAGCGAGTGGCCCCCAACATTGTAAAGTGGATGTTTGCCGCGTAATAAGACATTCCAAAGTGTCTGTACCGCGTCGGCGATGTAGCAATATGCCCTAAGTTCTCCGCCTGCGTATTGTAAATCAATCATGTTTTTTGTGATTGCCTTTTCTACAAAAACGTTCAACGCCCGCAAATCATGTTTACGCGTCCCCGGCCCATAGGCCAAGCTCAACCGCGCGGATTTCGCGCCCATTCCGGCAAGTCTGTAAATGTTTGTAATCGCCTCCCCGGTACGCTTACCCTCTATATAGCAAGCGCGGGGATGGAGTGGCGTCGTGGTCCCAATATCCGATTCATTAACCGTGCCTCTCAACCCACTATATACCTCGCTTGTGCTGAGGAAAAGGAACTTGCCTCCGGTTGTCAAGTGATCTAAGAGACTTTGCGTCCCGGTCGTGTTTACTCTGATTGTTTCCGCCGCAACGCTCGTAAACATTGAAGGCGGCGAGTAGCACGCGGCATGTATTATGACGTCGGCGGCCTGTTGCCATTGTCCCTTACAGAGAATGAAACCACCCCTATTGGCAATTTCCCGCGTGTGCTCCCTTGGCTCCGAGTAGACAGACCCAACAACCTTGATGTTCAATCCCCTTTCTTTCATCAGACACAAGGATGAGAGAAAATGCGTTCCGATTAAACCGGAAACGCCCGTTATAAATACCGTGGCCCCGTCAAGGGATTGGTAATCAAGTCCCCGCAAAATGTATTCGGCATCCTCGAAAATTAGATCAGTTATCATCTACGCCTCGATGAAATAGTCGTGAATCGTATCCGAAATGTAATCAATATCAGCGGCAATCAACCCTTGGTGCATGCCAATAAAGAATCCTTGTTTCGCCAAGTGTTGCGCAACTGGAAAATTGTGTTCCTGGCCGGGGAACAACTTACGGTAGATCGGCTGGCTTAACAGGGGGAAAAGATACCGCGTCTCAATGCCGCGCGCCTCAAGATACATCAACAAATCTTCTCGATCGCCGTGTTTGAGCACCATTGGATACATCATAAAAGAATGTGAACAACCGTCCGGAATAAAAGGAAGTTGAAGTTGGGGAATGTCACACAGCAAATAAGTCAAATGCGCCGCATTGAATCTGCGCGTATTAATGTTTGGCTCCCATTGCTCTAATTCAGATAAAGCTATTGCGGCTTCCAACTCTGTCACTCTGTAAGAGTAGCCTACACGCTCGAAACGAAATCTGCGTTCAATGATCGTTTTTGTGGGGTCACTATCGTCGTCAATGTTTGTATAGATACTGTCGCGCCCGTGGGCCACGAGACTGCGGGATATCCGCATCAGCTCCGGATTATCGGTGATAATCAATCCGCCTACCCCGCCCGTTATGAGGTGGGCGATGTAAGTAGAGAAGCATGCCATGTCACCCCATGAGCCCACAGATTTCCCGGCGCACGAGGCAAACATCGTTTCGCAAGAATCCTCAATTATTTGGAGACTGTGTTTATCCGCGATAGCTTTGATTCTCAGCATATCGGCGGGCAAGCCAAACAGGTGGACAGGGATAATAGCCCGCGTGCGGGTTGTAATGTGTCTTTCAATCTGACTAGGGTCTAGGTTGAATGTCACAGGATCGACATCTACAAAAATCGGTTTCATTCCGTTGTGAAGTACGATGTTAGACGTGGCAATGAATGTGGTGGCCGGAACCAACACCTCAGTGTCGGGCTGATATTTGTGATACTCGGCCAGCGTTGCAAGGGCAAGCTGTAGCGCGGAGGTGCCACTATTGCAAAATACACTGTGTTTCACTTGATGAAAAGAAGCAAAATCTTTTTCAAACCTATCAGTGTATTTTCCTTTGGACAAACGATTACTGTCAAGGACGTCGTTGACGTACTTTTTGCCTTGGTCATTAATACTGATGTGGCCCAGCGATATGTGTCTCATAACCATTCCTGTATCCTATTGCGGATCGACTCCGCTGTCAACCCATACTTTGCGTCGAAATCTTCTCTTGTTCCGTATGAGGTCAGGAACCTGCGTGGGACGCCGATGAAGAGGGCTCCCGGAATGTCGCTGGCGAGCGTTCCTTCGTAGAATGGTTCGACAACAACTGTTCTTTCCGCAGGAAGTTTAATATCGAACAGATCTGCGTCACCTGTTGTGTACACGACGGAGACGTCTAAAGATTCGCAGGCGGAAAGAACACGATCAAGCATTGGACCGACAGCAACAACCACGCCTCGGCGGCCAGTCTTCACGATTCCAGATGTGTGACTAATTGAATTCGATACTTCGCTGAGTCGAAAGTATGTTGGCTTCCCACTGGCGTACAAAGACTTGAACGCCCTATCAAATTCCGCTGGATGACCTGGCACAACAATCTGCATGCCGGGAATCGTCCGCAGCAACTGCACATCTCCGGGACAGTGGTGCGTGCAGCCAAGACTCGCATAATCGTAAGAGGCTCCGACAGAAACGAAATTGCCTCCGAGCTGCTGATAACCAAAATCAATCTTCAACTGCTCGAATGCCCGTTCTACCATGAACGGCGCTATCGTATGAAAGATTGGGATCATCCCTTCCGTTGCCAACCCGGCAGCTAACCCAACACTTGCTTGCTCCAAAATCCCGATGTTGTACACGCGCGTGGGAAATCTTTTGAACACCTCGCGGAAGCCGAATACGCCTATGTCCCCAAGCAACAGCACGGCGCGGCTGTCCCTCTCAAGAATGTCGGTGATAGTCTTGACCAGTTGGCGTCTCATGTTAGCTCCGCAAGGATTTCTTCCAACTCTTTGGCGTTAGGAGCCCGATGGTGCCATTCCGGGTTGTTTTCCATTCGCTGACAGCCGTATCCTTTGGTTGTCTCAGCCACCACCGCACTGGGTTTTTCTAAGCATTGGCGCTGTAAAGCAATCCCAAGGTCATGTGGATTGTGCCCTGTAATCCATGCCGTATCGAAGCCAAATGCTTGGAACTTTTGAGCCAAACTTTCCAACATCAACGCCCGATCCGTTGAGTGGTTGTGGTCAACAATGAGGCACAGGTTGTCCAGTTTATGGTGGGCCGCCAACAGACAAGCTTCCCAAATGCTGCCTTCGTTGCACTCGCCATCGCCCACAAGACAAAAAACGCGCGCGGGGTTTTTCTGTATTTTCAGTGCCAACGCTTTGCCAACAGCAACGGGTAGCCCGTGCCCAAGCGATCCCGTAGATGCTTCGACGCCGGGCACTTTATTGCGGTCCGGATGTCCTCCTAGAATACTATCTGGTTTGGCAAAAGTCTCAAGCAATTTAGGATCAAAAAACCCCTTGGCCGCCAATACCGCGTAAAGGGCGAGTGAGGCGTGACCTTTCGACAGCACGAAACGGTCCCGATCTTCCCACCTTGGTCTTGCCGGATCATATTTTAGAATCCTATCGTATAGGACCCAAATAATATCCAGCACGGAAAAAGCCGAAGGAATGTGGCCCTCGCCCGCACCGTAAGCCGCAAGAACAATTTGCTTTTTAAGATCTTGCAACATAAATTCCTCCTGGAATCAAATAGGGCACCTTGTGGGCAATCAGCAACCCCGACAGAAACGTAACTTCCCATCCGGCTGGTAAGTTCACGTTGTAGTTAACCTGCCGCGTAGCAACTCTGTAACCGCCGCCACCCGGCCTCGGTGAGACATCGTCGATCACGACTAAAGACTCAGGGCGATATCGGTCAATCGCAATTAATTCAGCCGGGACTTGATCTCTATCGCCGCCGCCCGTGTGGACATGCGCGTCGAGATAAAACAGAATAGGTCCGGGGCGGATACCGTTAATCAGCTCGGGAAGTATCTCACTACTCGAACCTAGAACGATATGCACACGAGGATCAGAAGCAAAGCGGGCGGCAGACTGTGCCTGATACTTTGGGGATAGTTCTATAGAGTAAACTTCCCCAAAATGATCTTTCACCGCCTCTGGCGTGTCCCCCTCAAAGGTACCCGTCTCTAAAAAAACATTAATAAGGAAACGCCTCCCAAAGTCGATAAGCAAGGCGTGCTTCCAAGCCTCATCCGGCCACCAACGAGTGCCGCCGCCGAGGGCCGGGCCTTCGGTCATTATTGGATTATTGATGCTCATAGTCTTGTCCACTCCTCGGGAATCAAATCGTGCGTATCAATCGCGCTACTTACAAGCCATTGTTTCGGGGCAACAACAACCTTGTTCGGGTTTGCGTTAAGCCACGCGCCCCACCATGAAAATGAACTGTTGGCAATAATCGCGTGAGAGCAAAGGCTGATTAACTGAAGATCATCATACCTATCCGTGCCTCTTACGATTATTCCCGGTAGGTTTGCTGCACACCACTCTATGTCATCAGAAAAAACAAAAAGTGTTCCAGGTTGCCCCACTTTATCGGCAATGGTTTTTAATGCCCTCTCGTAATAGATTTCAGGCAAGACTCCGTGATGCACAATTTTCTCGGGAAGCAAATAATCCCCGCGCCGGACATGGAGCGCAATGCTGATAGAAGCGCGTGAAATCTCGTCCGCATATTTTCTTCCCTGTTCCGAAAGGCCATTACTGACTCGAAACATGGCCCGCACTTCATCGCTAAAAGGCTTAAAGTATTTTTCAGATTGCCAACAACCCAGCATAATTGATGGATCAGCCGGGGAAAGTCTTGCGGGGTTGTACGATATTTTTGTACTGTCATCAATCAGTGGGCCAACGCCCGCGCCTACAAGTCTAGTTTCCGAATTAAAGCAACCCAAAGAATAGCCCTCAAGAGAACGACAGAACCGGGTAGCGTACTGTACGGCATAGCCTCTTTTTTCGAGAACGAGGCCGTACGCCCTACAGAACATCTGATTGCCCATTCTACCAGTTAGTTCAACTGTTATCATGGGACTAAATGCCTATTCTTTTTCTCAGCCACGCCATCTTCTTGGCGTGGTATTCCGGCGTCTCGTGATACCAGTTGCACGCGCCGCGATAGTGTAAAAAAGCAACATTATCTTCAAAAGAGGCAATCTCTGCCAACGGCGGTGGGTTGTGCTTGCTAACGCCCGCTGTGCCGTCCTCATCAACACCGCCCCAACCTAATGCAAGAGTCTTGACTTCGGGATGCGCCTTCCTATAAAGCCAAGTCTCGCCGTAATCCCCGGTATTGACTTCGTCGGGATAAAATCCCCACCAATGTAATGACAGGGGATCCGGAAGCTGGGCCATGTCGGCAAGAAAGCATGTATTGAAAAAAGGTTCAACACGTTTCCCGCCCTGTTCAACAGGGAATACCACGGAACAGATTGCGTACCTCTTCAAATAGTCCGTGAATTTTATGGGCTCTTGCAAAAACCCGTCGCCGTGTGTTAGCCAAACAGGGCCGGTTTCCTTTCCGCAAATCAACTTCCGCCACGTCCACTCCGTGGTGTAGGAGCATATCGCAGGAATATTACCGTAGCCCCCTATAAATCGACGGTCAGGTCCAAACCTAGCGAGATTGGGGGCATTGACATTTTTCAACTGTATCCTGCGGCAATGCTCCTCTACTTCCGCGTCATACTCGGCAGCAAAAAGTTTGACACCAGATCGCTGGCATTGCTCACTCATTCTAGCCCATGAATCATCATCGCGGCCCCAGGCGGCGACGTGCTCTGTGTTGTAGGGCGATTTCCCGGCTTGCACTGAGGGATAGTGCCCGTACCCTCCGGGGGGCACAACAGGAACCTGCCCCGTGTAAACAGCAATGAGTTCAAAATCATCCTGCAAGTTTTTTCTGAACGAGGCTAATTGCAAGTCGATAAATTCAGGATTGCTATACACAAAGCTATAGATCTTTATCACAAATCCTCCATTTTAGTCCATCTTTCAGGTACGACATCACTCGTGTCTACATTGGGGGCCGCAAGCCATCTTTTAGGAGCAACCACAACCCTGCCGGGTTTATCATCGCCAAGCCACGCGCCCCACCATGAAAGAGCGCTGTTGGCCGTGATTGAGTGCCTGCACAAACTCATCAGGTAAAGATCGTCATACTTATCCGTGCCTGTGACAATGGTCATTCCGGGCATGTTGGCTTCGCACCATTGCCTATCGTCAGAGAAAACAAAATAGTGAACAGGTCCGACCTTGTCCTCAATATATTTCATCGCATTTTTATAGTAAGCGAGTGACAAGAGGCCGTGATGCTTACGAGTCTCCGGATATGATTCGTAATCCCCGCGCCGGACATGAATGGCGACACTAACTGGCGCAACGCGAAGCATCTCTTCGTAAACCCTTCCCCGCCACGTCGGCTGGCGTGTTTTTGTAAACTGGAATTTCTGCCGCACTTCCCCGGCAATACCTTGAAAGTATTTTTCAGATTGCCAATTTCCCATCATCTCAATGTATGGATGAGTTAAATGGGGTGTAAATGATGTTCGCGGTTCGAGCATGGCCGGATTGTAGCGCATTGACGTTTCCTGAATTTTGAATACTTGGTGTGCTGGCGGAACGTCATCCATAATCCTCAAAGTATCAAAGCCCCCGCCCACGAACGATCCCAAAGAAAAGTTTGTAAGATGGGCAAAAGGACCGCAATTAAGCGACCGTGTTGTATAGGTCACATCGTCCCACTTTTTTTCCAGCGCCAGGCCGAAAGCGCGACAGAACATTTGATTGCCGAGGCCGCCCATCAAATAAACTATAATCATAACGTATACCCCGATTCCTGTGCATCGCGATAAAACATTTGCACGGTTTCAAGGGAATACTCATCGAGATCTTTTCCCACAAGTGATAACTTTTTTAGGATGTCCGTTGTTGCCGTGATAATGTGACAACCAATAGCGTCGGCCTGAAACACATTCAAGAGTTCCCGAGGGGACGCCCAAATAAGCTCTGCATTGGAGGCCATACGATTAATACAGTGCACCGCCGTATTCATTTCCTGCATTGGATCTCGACCCGTATCCGCAACGCGGCCCGCAAAGACAGAAATATAGGCGGGAGCGCCGCCTGCCAACACATCGCAGCAATTCTCAACTTGACGAAGCGTCATAAGGGCAGTCACATTAACCTTGACGCCAGCATGAGACAGAACACTTACCAAAGCATATGTACCAACGCCGCGTGTGTTTGTGACCGGAATCTTAACATAGACATTCTCACCCCACGACGCGATCTTGAGCGCCTGAGTCCTCATGGAGTTAACATCGTCCGCGAAAACCTCAAAAGAAATAGGTCGATCCGGAACAGCCTCCAACAAATCTTTTGCGAAAAATTCATAGTCCTTGATGCCCGCCTTACGCATCAAAGTAGGATTGGTGGTAAATCCCTTGATAAGCGGGCTCTTATAAAGCTCCAAAATTGCAGCCTTGTCAGCCCCGTCGCCAAAGATTTTCACTTTCAAGTCAGACACCTTCATAGTGTTCTCCTATCACTTCCCCGGTATCTCTCAAAACCTGTACCGCCCTATCATCCCACAGTTGGATGATATTGTGGTCTTTCTCACAGGTACACTCTAGGCGTTGCCCGATATGCTGTTCACACCAATCACCGATCCGTTTTCTTACAGCCGCCAGCGCGTCCTTGTCCTGCAAAAGCCCCTCTTTATTCCGAGGGCTTACGCGCGCAGTGAATATACGGACCTCAATACCCTTGGCTAGCCAGCCTTTCACTCTTTCAACTATCGGAGGTATAGGGGCTCCTATAGGGCCGTCGAACACTTTGGTACCGCTAACCGCCAATGTCCCGTCGAGATCTACGCCCATCCATCCTTTAGCCTTCATGGCTTGGCACCCGGAAGCGATTCCCATTTTGTTTGAACCTTTTTCAAAAGCGGATGGGATACAAGAAGATGCCACACAACGGCTTGGAATGCCTCCGAGTGTGGCGTCACGTGATCTGTATTCACTGTAGGGATTATAACGCACGCATCAGCGTACTTGGCTGTGTACCCGCCATCCCGCCCGACAATGCCCACAATCCGGCTTCCAATGCCTCTGGCGTAGTCTATGGCGGCTATTAGGTTCGGGCTGACACTCTTTTCCGCGTTGCCGCCGCCCACAGACAGGATCATGATGGTATCCGTGGCTTTCAAATGGCTACCTTTGAGCCAAGCCTCGAATACCGTCGCCCAGCCCTCGTCATTTGTTCTGGCGGTCAGTTCCGAGACGTTATCAGTCGGCGCGTACGCCTCAATGCCAGTTATTTTTCGGAAATCATTAACAGCGTGCGAGGCGTTCCCCGCACTACCGCCAACGCCTAAAACGAAAAGACGGCCGCCCGAGTCCCGAGTATCCGCTAGTATAACAGCAGCACTCTCTATCGGATCCCAGTCAAGTTGGCCAGCTATCTTCCTGACCTCATTTAGATATTGTCTTGTGAAACTCATGCAAGCACCGGTCGTATCACCGCTTGGTGGCTAAATTCTTTATATTCAAAGTGCATGATACGTTTCTGTTCAATGAGCTGATCAACCGCCAGCTTTGCGCCCGGCCAGTGTTTGTCCCCGTAGTCGCCCACAAGGATTATACCGCCTGGCACCATGCGGGGTAACACAAACTGCAAGGCATCAAGAGTGGGCTTGTACAAATCCACATCCAAGTAAGCGAATGCGATACGCGAATTTTCTAAGCCAGCAAATGTATCCGGGATGCTGCCGACGTGAAGTGTGGCAAAGTCGGCATTTACAAACTCGCGAACATCATCCGCATTAGAACCGCCAAACCAGCCCGGTTGCGGGCGGCCACCATCTTCTTGTGTTACCGATGGAAAGCCCGCAAAAGTATCAAAAAGATGGAAAGGGCGCGGCGTACTCGTACGAATCACATCCGCAATCAAGCGGGCCGTGCCGCCTTTATAGACGCCGCATTCCCAAAATTCCCCAGGCAATGCCATTGCCTGCATTGCGCATACGTGCACCAAAAGTGCTTGCCCGTAGCAATCCACAATGCGGTCCTGTGCCGCAGCATAACTCTCTGAGAAACTCATAGATGCACCATGACCTGTGTTCCCTCAAAATCGAATCGCATATGAATCTCCTTTAGTTTTGCCGCGTGCATGGCCGATCGCAAACGGCTTTTATCTTCTGCGTAGAACATAAGAAATCCCCCGGCCCCGGCCCCAACTAACTTCCCACCTAATGCGCCGTTATCCATTCCCAACTGATACAGTTCATCAATGTGCCCGTTGCTCATGCCCTCGGATCGTTTCCTCTTAATCCGCCAATGAGTGCTCATTAACTCGGCAAAATATTTGAGGTTTCCTTTTTCCAAAGCAAGCGCGCTTTCAACCCCCAGTTCCTTTGTTACGTGAAGGTTTTTAATCATTTCCTCGTTGTCTTGGCGGCTTTTCTTGTCCTGATCTTCCAACACGCCGGACGCCGATCTGGCATATCCGGTAAAAAACAGAAGCAAGTTGTCCTCTAAAGCAGCTTGCGTATCAACAGACAAACAGAGTGGTCGGAAACTTGTGGAACCGTCTTGATTAAATACAACCTCTGTAATGCCCCCAATCGCGGATATGTACTGATCTTGTTTCCCGACAGGTTGACAAATAATATCATGCTCTAGATGATAGGCTTGCTCAGCTAATTCCTTTGGCGATATGTACTCCTTACGGAACGTATGTAACGCCAAAAGTAATGCAGTAGCGAAACTACCCGAGGAACCCATCCCTGTACCGGCAGGTATGTCCGCCAAGTTGGCGAGGTCGATAGGCCCCGCGTGGCCTACGAGCTTCATGGCCTCACGAATCATAGGGTGGTTAATCTCGGCCACCGTTTCCACTTCTTCCAATTTTGAATATTTGAGCAAAATAACGGGCCGGAACGCCTCATTGATCGTCACATACACGTATCTATTGATCGCTGCGGAAACAACAAAGCCGCCGTGTTTCTCATAGTAGGAGGGTAAATCAGTGCCGCCGCCTCCGAGGGAGATCCGCAAGGGTGATCTACAGATAATCATTGATCGGTGCCTTATTTGGAATGAGTCCGGCCTCGCGCGCTTTCGTGACATCTAGCACAACGTACCCGGCATCCCCTTCTCTTTGTTTTTCGTAAACGATAGGAACGCCGCGCTTCTCAGAAAAAAGTTTAGCTACGCTTTCTAGCTGTGCACCCTCGCCGTTGGCTAGGTTAAAGGTGCCTATGATATCAGATCGCAGCGCCCCCGCAATCAGCGCCTTGCAAATGATATCTATGTGAACAAAATCTCGTATTTGTTTACCGCCATAAAGCACGATGGGATTGTCTCGCATAAAGTGCGTGGGAGACAGCCATTCTTCTCGCGGGCCGTAGTCACCGCCGAATACATTACCAAAACGGGCAATCATGTGGTTTGGGCACATCTGACGAATGATGCCCTCGGCAACATACTTTGTCTGTGCATACGGGCAAAGACAGTCCGTCCATTTTGCTTCGTTTTCCTTCATCGGATGTGACATGTTGCCGTAGATTGCACCGGTTGAGGAAAAGACAATCTTCTTCACTTTGTTATTTTGAAAAAATGGAATCAGGTTAAGGGCGTTCGTCTTCATCATTTCATCGGCGCGTGCAAATGAATCATGAATAGTAGAAATAGCCCCTAAGTGAAAAACAATGTCAAAGTCCCAACCACTCAGCGCGGCATAGTCCTGACCGGCCTTCGCGTCACAGCTAATGACAAAAGCATCGGGGAAAGTTTTGCAAACCTGCGCAGAGAGCCGCGTCCCAATATAGCCGCCGCTACCTGTTACTAGAATCGTCTTCATGCCTTTTCTCCTGATAATTTGGAAATTTAATCTTTTGCCCTTCCTTGGCAGATTTGTACGCGGCCTCAACCATTTGTTGCGCGAATAAGCCGTCAAACATCAAAGCCGTGTTACGGCCCCCTGTCTTAATTATATCCAGAAAATGTTTCCACTCTAGGTCCCAAGAATGGTCAACAGGGCCAAACTCAAAAAGCTTCTCGTCGGGGCGGCTATGGTCGGGCTTGCGTATCCCTAGAATCAAGCGCTGGGGGCCATAGTTTTTTTCCCGCCCCTCAAGACGTATGTAGCCATCTCTTCCAAAAAGTTCTACTTCAAAGATACTGATCCATTGTGTCCAGCTTACGTGAAAATTAGCCAACTGACCGGAAGCTGTAGTCAAAGTACAAAAACCGTTATCGGGGGCGTCATCATCAAAATTCCAAAAGTATCTTCGGACTTCCGCCGACACCGTATCAGGTTCGCCTATAAAATGCCTGAATAAATCAAAAATATGGATTCCTTGTTCTAGAAACAAACCAGGGCCAGTCAAATCCTTAATAGAGCGCCATACCTTTTCAAAGCCCGGAGGGCCACCGCCATTACCGAAGCGGCTGCGCATAAAATAAATCGGACCCAAAAGTCCGCTGTCAAGGATTTCTTTAGCTTTTCTTACATGCGCCATGTAACGGTAATTGAGTCCGGGCTTCAGAACGAGACCCGTTTCAATCGCCACGTCGATCATCTGTTGCGCCTCTTTAGCTGTGCGCCCCAACGGTTTTTCACAGAGCACGTGTTTACCGGCACGGAGGGCAGCGGTAACTATTTCGGGGTGAGACTTTGGGTATGTCGATACAACGACGATATCAATGTCCTTGCGAGTAACAATCTCCTGCCAATGATTGCTGGCCTCTGATCCGATTTTCTGTGCCGCCCACTCCGCGCGTTGCATGTCCATATCCGCTATAACGCGGACAACCGCGTTACCGGCGCGGACAATGGCATCCCGTCGGATGGTTCCTATCCGTCCGGCTCCAATTATTGCAACGGTCGGTATCATATTACCCTCCGGAGCGTATATTTTTCAGAAGCCATAATGCGCGGGATATCAAAGTGCTCCCAATCATCGTGCACTGCGCTGATTAATCGCCCCGTTAGCCCATTAGATTGATCGGATGCGAGGTAGGCGGTCAAGGCTGCGGCGCGATCAGGTGAAACAAGTTTGATATGCAAATCCTTACCCGCGCTGCGGATCTTATCCTGCATTTTGCTACCTATCGGGCCGGGGGCGATAGCATTAACATCTATGCCCGCCTCGCGGACTTCCCCCGCCAAACTTTCCGTAAAGCGGACGACGGCCGCCTTAGACGCGCTGTAGGCTGTGAAAAACGGCTTCCCATAAGCAGCGCCGCCTCCGGAAAAATTAATGATCTTGCCTCGCTTTCGCGCCAGCATGCCGGGTAGTACAGCGTGAACCAGATTGAACATTCCCAACAAGTTGACGCTAATTGTCTGTTCCCATTCATCCGTGGATACGGCACTAGTCGGCCCGATAGGCCCCACAATACCGGAAGCGTTCACAAGCACATCAATCGGTCCTATTTCTTTTATAACACGGTGTACTTCTTTTGATTGACTGACATTCATTTCTTTAGAGGAAGGTAGCGCCAGTATAGCGCCGCGTTGGGCAAATCTCTCAGCAACAGCCGCTCCAATCGTCCCGGATGACCCAACGATAAGACAGATTTTATTGAACAATAAGGAACTCATTTGCACTCCCTGTACTTTTGCCGGATAAGCTCGGCTGGATTGGGACGCGGTTTTTTTGTTCCTGCCCCAAAATGAAAGAATGCCCGATCTTGGAACTTTTGTAATTGGCCGCCCTTCATTTCGCCTCTTTCAATCAAAGCGCCAAGGATTTGACCTACCCAAAGGTCTTCCGGCGTAATGGGACCGATTTGTTGCTTTATCAAGAAGTCTAGTGCCCGCCTCGAAAGAAAATAGCCGCCGCCGCCCGCGTACACGTACAGCGTAGATAAGTTTACGGGTTCCCAAGTCGGTGGTAATTGAGGATTCCCTTCCGGATATCGCTTTCCGAATTTATTTGCGCCAGGCCCGTACTGAGAACAACTGTATCCACTATAGTCAAATTCTTCAAAGCCACTTTGCTCCCAATAAGGAGATGCAATGTAGGTATCGGTGTCACAAAAGAAACTAAAATCCTACCCCCGTTCAACTGACCAAGAAAAGGCGGCTCGTATTTTGTGAACTAAACCTTGGCTGTAATCATCCCCCACTTGAAAATGGATTTCGTCCTTTTCCAAACTATCGGGCTTCTCGTGCCCGCCAATAAAGAAACGGACATCAACCCACTCGGGTAATAGTTTCCCCCATGTCTCGCGGATAGCCGCATGGCATCCCTGGCTTCTATCTTTTTGACAAGATTTCACAGCCACCAAAACTTTCATTTTCGCTCCCGCAATATACTGGCGGAAATTAAGTTGTGTGCTTCCCTTACAACATCAGCCGGGTTAGGTCGAACCTCGAAGTTATGAGTAGCTTGCATATGGAAAAACGTGTGGTGATAAAAATTGGGCAAAACAGCGCCGGTCATTCGCCCTGTCTCAATCAGAGGTCCTAGCATTTGACCGATCCACAAGTCCTCGGGCAATTTTTCACGTGACGAGGGCATGTTATCCCGCGTTACTAAAAATTCTATGGCCCGTTTTGATAAAAAGCGTCCGCCGCCACCAACAAACGTATAAAAAGGATCTAGAGAAAATTTATCCGAACCGTTAAACCAGGGATCTGGGTAGCGTTGTCCAAATTCCCCCGCCTTTGCTACGCCATCCACCAAAACATCACAAGCGTCTCCCGAGTAGTCGTATTGCTCAAATCCGGTTCTTGTCCACATGGCCGAGGTAATGTATACGTCAGTGTCGCACAAGAAAATGAAATCATAATTCCATTTTACTATTACGCCCAACATTGCCATCAGCTTGTACCACAGAGAACTATCTTCAAAACCATCGTCTGCCGAAAGACAGATTTCATCCTCTTCGTTGGGGACGGCCCCGGCCCCGCCAATAAAGAAACGAAGGTCTACCCATTCAGGCAAGGTCTTTCCCCAAGTCTCGCGGATGGCTTTATGGCAGCCCTGATCCCTATCGTATTGGCATGACCTCACAGCAACCAAAACTTTGGGGCTTATATACTTCACAATTGAATCCTTTTTTGAGAAATCTGAAAATATTTCGGGTCTTGCTCGATGCCAATAAAATTCCTCCCAGTGTTGACGCAGGCGACCCCTGTTGTGCCGGAGCCCATGCAGTTGTCCAGAACGATTTCCCCAGCTCCTCGTTCTTTGACAACCCTATCATATTGTGCCCACAAAGGTTTGAAGGGGATCACAACATCCCACTTACACGCCGTTGTACCATAAGGCAAATCGCACAGAACCATGTCCACGGAGTTATCGGGAAGTTGTTTCATGATTTCTAAGCAGTCACCCTCAAAGAGTTGCATCGGACCTCCAATAAACTGTCAAGTATATAATTCCCAAAACTTTCATTTCCTGGCCCAACTCTCCCACACAAACGGGTAATCATACATCTTTTCGTGTGTCTTGCCCAATTCTTTTTGGATACAATTACGCTGTGTTTCGGGGTCAGAACCGAGAGCATGAAATTGGATTTGCAAATTCTTAACCCGCGAAATAAGACCCGTGGTGATTAAACGCGACAGCAAAGGGTATTCCGCGCCCTCAACGTTTATGCTCATCAAATCTACCACAGGTTGAATCAATTCATCAACCACGTCTCGGATTCTGACAGCAACTACATCGCCGTCGGCATATTGCCCGGACTCTACCGAATTTATTCCAAATTTAACGATCTCATTTCGCGCGCCTAAACCATACTCGCGGAGTACTATCTTTTGCTGGCTTAGAAATTTCTGATAAATACGCGCGGCATATTCCGGCACGGGTTCAAAAACCCAAACATAGGGTAGAAAATTGTGATACGTGGCCAAGTGCTCTGTCCAGCCGCCCTCGTAACCGCCAACGTCGTATACAATGCTGTCCGGTGTTAGAGGGTAGTCAAAAAGCCTAGAATAAGCATCATGAGCATTATCCGCGTGAAACCTCCCTCCGTTTTCTATATGCTGGCCGCCACGATCATAAATCATAATGCAAGCCACCTTGCCGGGAGTAAATCCCGCGTACCCAAGTGCTGATTGGCAGGCCCGAACCATTTCTTTGGGGCAATCACTGTGCCGCCCGCTGAGTCCGCCCCGAGGAATGCCGCCCACCAACCAAACGTCGAGTTCGCTAGAATCCCGTGGCGACAATGATGCATGAGAATGAAATCAATGTCAGCATTGGGCGTACGCAGCACGGTAACCCCCGGAAGGTTATTACGGCACCACTCTTGATCGTCAGAAAAAGCGTAAAACTCTACCCCCGGATGAAGCAAACTCATCGTCTGCATGGCGGCCTTGTAATACTCTAGGGGCGTTAAGCCGTGCGCCGCAATGTTTGCAGGCTTCAGATAATCACCACGCCGCACGTGAATAAACGCGCTATTTTTGGCCGCAAGAGCTTCAGCACAAATCAGCCATTCCCGATCATAGAGGAAACGGGGCACGACTTCTTTCCTAATTTCATCCGCGATATCCTCGAAATACCGAGGCGTTTGCCAATAGCCACAAAAGTAATGAGAGGCTGCGGCTGGATGATATACCTCGGGGTCAAAAGTCATTGCGCGCTCGTTGTACACCGGCCCGCTTACCACATCCGGATGTATCAAGAGTGTGTCAACGTACCGATCTAGGGCATAATCCCGTGTTGCACGTTGCCAGCAAAAGCCAAGCTGTCGACCTGTCTTAGCCGCCACGCCGCGCCCAAAGGCGAACTGAAAAAGTGTGTTGCCCAAGCCGCCTGTGAGCTTTACAATCACAAGGCCCCCAAGCGTTGCGTCACATGCAAATCCTCGGGCCGCCATGCCCTCGCATCTGAGAGGCTACCCACGTCATTAAATGGATCGCGGGATAGCCGCGCCAACTCGCCCGGCACAGATATGACGCGCTTGAGGGCCTTAACCCGGTCCACAACGTCGCCCGCGAAACGGTACCCTTGCGGTCGGTGGTACCCCGAAATCCCGACATGAACGCAACGAGGCAAGGAAGGCCAAGCAAGCCAACGGTCATTTGTTTCCTCAAGCATCCGCGTTATGATGCCATCCTGTTCCGACCATCCGGTACCGTGCTGACTCTTAGGAAAGTTCTGTGGCAAGTAGACGGTTGGATTGCGGTAATACTCGGGGGTGGCATGCCGCAAGAAAGGAGCCAACTTTTCGCGCCGCCAACAAACGCCAATGGATGCAAAGTCCTTGTTGGTTTCAATGTAGCCCGTGGGGTCATCGGTCAGTTTGAAAGCCGGATTCCTAAAACATTGCCAACCAACGGTTGCGAAGTAATCGCCGCGCGCCTGTACCGCCTCGTGCCACGAGAAAAAATCAGAGGAAACAAGCACGTCATCCTCAACAAGATAAATGTACCGCACGTCGGAAAGAGAGGCCGCCGCCTTGTATAGCTCAAGGCAATTGTAAGAATTCCCAACAAAGCTATGTGGCGCTCTGACTTGGAAATCCACTTTACGGAACGCGCCAGCAAAGTTTTCAGCCACGGGTCGGGAGCGTTCGGACTCGCCAATGACAGCACCAGCATCGTTGTGATGCCGGTCGTGGGAGATCCATACTTCTTTCTCGATTGCACCTGTAGCAGCAGCCAAATTTTCCAAGCACAAAGTGAGATACTCAGCGCGTCCGTACGTGGGGACTAAAACTATGTCACGCATTGACCAACCTCTCGAAATTAGTGCGGAACTCATCGCGCCTAAAAATAAAACCCGCGCGCGCCTGCACGGACAAAGCTGCTATACGTTCCGGGGACAAATCCGCCGCCCGGTGTACAGCTTCAGAAATGTGTAAAGGGTTAACCTGATTGGCCGTGGCCGCACGTAGAGGGATACACCTAGAAACTGAAATCAAAAGTTCTTTCGGCACACCGGGAAAATCACGCATAGGCGGGGCATCCGTAGTAAGTACAAGGCCACCTGTACTGGTTGCTTCCATAATTACATGGCCATGTCCCTCATATTGGCTTGGCATGACGTGGAATGTGTGCTCATTTACAAAATGGATAACCTCATCGTCAGTAATCCGCGAAAGATGAGTCACATTTGGAATATTAGAAAGTGAAGGCGTGCCATTGTTAGCCACAATGGTCAAGGGATAAGGCAAGCTGTGATTGCGCCACGCAGCGGCCACAGCTTCGGTGTTCTTGGTAAAACTACGCCCGGCCAAATGAAGGAAACGAGGCAAGCGCGGCACCTCGGGCAAGAAAAGATCCAAGGACTCAAAGCCGGTATATTCGGCGCGGTTGCCGACCTTTTTCTTCCATATCTCAAGGCAGTCTTGTGTCTTGCACAACACGCGGGCAAACTTGTTCATGTGCAAGTCCCACTGCGGAAAATACCACTCGCTGTTAGGAAAGAACCAGTTTTCCTTGCCCCGATGAAATGTATGGGGAGCCAAAACTTCAAGGTAGATACTTATATCCACGTATCGGGGCAGAGTTAAATCTCTGTAATCGTGTAAATACACAACATGCCCAAGGCTTTCCAGCAACGCACGCAAAATCTCGCTGTCACGCTGCAAGCCCGCACCATTATTCAGATTTGTCAAAAGCGTGAAGGTTTTGGGCATTATGCCTCTTTATCCATAGCCAAAAACCCCGATCCTGGGACCGGGGCTTCTGTCTTAACTTCCGACGCCCGCAGGCGGAGGATTATTCGCTTTATGTATGCACCTGTTTCTCTTGCGTCCAGCAGTGAGAGCCGGGCTGTCTACTGGACTATCAGAGGGTTTACCAGTGCCACCGTTGGTATGACAGGCTGTCCAATCGGAGCATCTGGAAACGTTTGGGCTGTCGGGGTTGCCGTCGGCGGCACACCCTGATACATGCAACTGTCCAGTGTAACGCCACCCCTTTTCGCCCACTTTATGGTTAGCATCACCTGGCAATAAGCCATGCGCGCGCCACTAATAGCAAAGGAACGGGCAACTTCAAGCTGTTGGCAGGTCTTGTCAATACGAGTAAACATTCCCGATGCGCCAGCCAGCATTCCTTGGCCACCGCCGCTGTAGCCCATAGCACAGGGCACCGTGGCGATAGCTGTCGGAGCATATGCTGTAGCTACTGGAATTCTAGGGGCCGCAACATTGCTCACACTGTTGATGCTGGTATCGTTTGCTCCGTTACCGTTTCCGTTGCCGTTGTTTGCGGCTGAAGCAGACTGAGACTGGGTGCTGCCCTTGACGGTATTAGTATTCGAGGAGTTGCCACCCGTTGCAGAAGAGTTGCCCCCTTGAGCGTTGCTGAAACCGCCATAGCCATTACCACCAGCGCCGCCATTAGCGTTGGATGAACTGTTGCCCCCTGCGGCATTCGAGTTAGAAGTTGCTGTTGAACTGCACGGGCCGGAAGTGCTAGTTTCTCCGTTTTGGCTGAAGCCACCATAGGTAGCGCCGCTGCAAGGATTGCTGGTGCTGGTGCTGCTACTCGTCGCTGTCTGAGTCGTGCTTAAATTTCTGCCATTTTGATTATGTGAATTGCCATTACCGTTATCGTCGGCAAATGCTGGACTCATGCAAGCAAACAACGACAGAATTGCAATTGCGATTGCTGTTTTATTCACCGGATTGCTCCTATTAAAAGTTGTCGCCAGATTGTGCTTGACGATCACTTTCCACTTTAGAGAAGATATTTGAATGACACAATAGTATGAAGGCACTAAACTTCTATAGTACTAAGGCGCAGGGAAAAAGTTCGTATATTTTCCGCTGAGGTATTCCGCATGTATCGCGTACATGGTTGGTGATCCTAGAGGCAATGCCTTATGGGTAGAGATCCTATACTCATTCATTTCGGGCACAGGCCCCGGATGGAATCGGCTATCATGGGTAAACTCAACCGCGCCGAATAGTGCCCGGCCCGTAGCCACGTCGTCGGGAATGCCGTTTCTTGCCATTTCTGGGCTTGCCACGGCAACGGACGCCGCATGATGACTCAGCCAATAGGCCGCCCCTTGGATGTACGGTAGCGGGTATCCTATGCCCCCGTCCGGCCTGTACCAACCGAGATAATCGAAAGGCTCCTCGTCCGGCACGCCCTCAAGCCGCTCGGGTATCACGTATGTATCGTCGTCGCAAATGAAAAACGGGCCAAACTTGTTCTTGAGTCCCCATTCCAACGCCGCCCGGACTTTCGGGCCAATGTCACAGAAAATATCCGACACGGGAAAGCGTAGAATGTTCGGCTCGTTGGCAAAGGAGCCGAGTCCTTGGGGCTTGTCGCCTAACACAAACATGCGATCCATTTTCAAACTTGGGAGCCAAGTCGCCGCCACCGCACACCGCCGAAGGTAATGGCGGTGGCAAGATTTGATGATCACGAGAGGCCGCATGCGCCGGTTAAACCGCGAGTGCAGCCGGGGCAATGTAAAACAGGAAATCCGGTCCGCTGCTGAGTTTGATAACTGTCTTGGGGGTAATGAATTCAATTTCCACATTCTCCCCGGCATGGTCAATAAAACCCTTGAGGTAATCGATGTTCAGGACAAAGGTTCCGGGCGTGCCCACGGCCTTGACGTCGATCACGTCAGTCGCCGCGCCGATTGCCTTGCTGCTTGTGCTGAGTTCCAACGGGCTGACTTCCGTTCCGGTTGGAGTGACAGAGAAAACAATCAAGGGACTTTCTTTCTCAGTCGTTGCCGCCATGCGCCCGATTGCAGCCGTCAATGCGGCGAGCTTGAGCGAGATTGTCAAGACAGGCTTGGCGGTTGGGATAACCGCCTCATACTTGGGGAAAGTGGCCGGGATTTGCAGGATACCAAGCAACTCGGTTTCACTCCTGAAAAAGATGGCGTTTTCGGTTTGGGAAAACGTAATCAGCGCGCCGGTTAGCAGTTGCAAAAAAGCAAAGGCCGTCTTGGGAATCGTGATGCTGTCCGGTACCACGCCGGTTGGCGTACGGAAAGTGCCGTCCGCCTTCGCTTTGGCCAGCACATAGCCGGTTGTGCCGACGAATGTCGCCGCCACTTCGCTAAACTCAAGCAAGCCCACCGGCACGGTGTACTTGCCGCCGTCCTTGGGCACAGCGTCCTTAACTCTCTCGGTCAGAGAAAGCAAAGCCTCACGTGAGAAAACCGTGATCTGTTCCTCGGGCGTGGGATATGACATCAGATTGGTAAACTCTGAAGCCGGGCGCGAGCGCAATACGCCCTTGTATCGGGCGCATTTGAAAGTCACGTTCGAACTTCCCTCTTGGTCAACAGCCGCGTCCGTGGAAATGGTGCATTCCGAGGCCGCGAGGTACGGCACGATTTCCGCGAGGCGTTTAATGGGCAACAGCAAAGACCCTTCGTCGCCCATAACCTCGGAAATGGTACATTCGAACATTACGACGAGCGCGTTATAAGCCAGCAGCTTGGCCACGCCGCCTCCGAATGTAAAAAGC